>Ga0310342_100002096_pt1 | contig 12749 bp, 10 predicted proteins | sample S15DNA20500_MG_FD_206155 | JGI IMG/M metagenome (GOLD analysis project Ga0310342, IMG submission 206155) | Marine microbial communities from station ALOHA, North Pacific Subtropical Gyre - S1503-DNA-20-500_MG | ecosystem: Environmental > Aquatic > Marine > Oceanic | place: Pacific Ocean: North... | reverse complement strand
CTCCAGGGAATTACTCTATTGATCATCTACATGGTTGGCGCAGTAGTTACCGTTCCGGTAGCTTGGCTCCTCAAAAAGACGATCCTTCAGGGTGAAATACCACCGTTTGTAATGGAGATGCCTCCACATAAAATAGCAGATCTTAAAACCGTCATCTTCGGATGATTGATCGTAGAAAAAGATTCCTAGTTGATGCGGGGACAATAGTTTTTGCTACTACTGTCGTGATCTGGGGGTTACTATATTTTCCTCGACCGGAGTCAATCGCCGAGCAATACGTCCAAAAAGCAATTGAAATCCAATCTCAAGTCCTTTCTCAGGATCGACAGAAAGAGCAATAGTAAAGCCGAAACTCGCGCTTTTTTACGTTAGTCAGTTTTTGGACGTTTAGGAAGATTGATTGAGCCGGTCGTCAAACCGCTCGGTTAAGATTGGAAGATCGGAATAGCCATAATAGCCTCCTTCCCTGCTCGAGCAGTGGCAGTTGTCACCTTGAACAGCACCTATTATCTCGGTAGTGAAGAGAGCGAGGAATCAGCGAACCTTCGTTAAAAGATGGAACCCGCAACTAGGGATGACAATCCAGGTCAGAAAGTTTTCACGCCAATTGTGGCTTTATCAATAATGGTATTTTTTGCTTTGTGTACTCAATGCGCAGCAACATTAGCGGTGATTAAACGGGATACAGGATCATGGAAATGGGCGGTTTTTACTTTCAGCGACATGACCATATTAGCCTACTTCGCAGCCTTAATTACCTACCAAATTGGTAATTTGCTGATTTAGCTAAAGAAATGAAAATGGGTTTTCAGGAAATCGTTGCCTTGATGATTGTTGCTGGTTCAGCCTTCTTTTTAGGCAACCGGTGGTTTGGTAAATCGACAACCAACTGCAGTTGTAGCGGGTGCGACAATCAACTTCCAAAGGCTATCGGTCAAAAGTTGCTCACTTTGAAGATTCCACCTTCAAAGTAGGGGTATTTCAGCTATTATCCTACTCATCATCTGCGTTTCGCAGATGCCAATCAATAGTTGGCCATTTCGGGTTTCCATTTTTTCTCTAGCTAGGAATGAACCAACATCTTGACCACTACTTGGGAGGCCATGAACCAAGGCTAGGGCTAGGTGACTACGCTCTGGTAGACACATATTCTCCCACAGAGAGCGATCATCGTAAACAATTGGTTCAGGGCTGGGTAAAACAAGCAAAAGTAAAACCTGGAAGAGGTCACCGGACAGAAAATTCGGGAGTTGAATTTTACTGACGATTGGCTAATGCTCTAGTGACAGCGGTTGAGTAAGCCGGATATGGTCTGAGATCGAGAAGAGATTGGGACGGAGCCTCAGCCACCTCGACCTCGATTCCGTACGCCTCCTAGTGGTCCGTGAAACAGACGCGCTTCCCAGTGGCCAAAGCAGCCTTTAGGCGTTTGAAGGTAGCCTGTGATCCACGATCCCCCTGTTCACAAGTCGCTATAAGTAACAACTATAGGCCTTCTAACCCCAGAGTTTGTGTTTTTCTCGATCAAATAAATACTACTTTCGTCCAACTTGACGATCGTCGCCTGGTCTGGAACTAGCTTAGGCAGATAATGATGACGGTACAGGGTAACCCGAAAGTGGATAACCGACGCGTTCCGAGCGTATGTAGCAGTGACTTGCATTTTCGCGCCGCTAGTAACTGCATATTGCTACTGCAACGAGAACAGATTGACATTGTAGTCTCTATATATTACATCTCGTACAATACAGATAATATACAATAATGATATGTCACCGCTGCAAGCTAACACTCTCAAACATATAACGTGCAAACTTAGGAACAAAGAATGAGTAATAACGAAATGAAAGATAAGCGAGTGCTGGTAACCGGTTCAGGAACGGGAATAGGTCGGGAAATTGGGTTAGAGTTCGCTCGAGAAGGCGCCTCTGTGGTGTTCCATTATGCCCACAGTGAAGACGGGGCGGCCTCAGCGGTTAAGGAAGCTCGTCAGATAGGCAGTAGAGCAGAGGTATTCAGAGCTGATTTCAATGATGTTGCCTCTGTCAAGAACCTAGCTGAACAATCAATTGAATTTCTTGGGGGGCTTGACATCCTGGTTAACAATGCAGGAATCACGATGAACCTGCCATTTGAAAAGGTAACCCCAGAGCAGTTTGACACGCTGTACAATGTCAATATACGTTCCATGTTTTTCTTGACGCAAGCGACATTGCCATCACTTCTTGAAAGCAACGGTGTTGTTATCAATCTAACATCTGTTCATGCCTTTTCTGGTTCGCCAGAGCATTCGGTATATGCGGGAACAAAAGGGGCGATTGTTGCTTTTACACGCGAACTCTCAATCGAATTAGCTCCAAGAGGTATTCGTGTTAATGCAATTGCGCCTGGAGCCGTGGCTGTTGAGAACCACTTTAAAGCTATTTCAGGTTATGATCCACAGGCTAATGGTCAACTTATCCCTTGTGGCTTTGAGGGAGAAGCCCTGGATATCGCTAAGGTCGCTGTCTTCCTTGCTTCAGAAGGTGCCAGATATATTGTTGGTCAAACGCTGATTGCTGATGGAGGAACTACTTCTTGGATGTCTTTTCATGACGGGTTTCGTCAATCAAGTACAGCCCGTTTTGGTCGAGGTTACGTGCCAGGACTATAGCCTGATTGAACAGAATCCGAAATGATTTCTGCGGTCTTTATTGCGATTGATAGATACCATGAACAATATATAAGTAAAAAATTATACCGCTTAATGAGAGTTCTCACAATACTGGTAGATCCTGACTGGTAGATTTTGGTAGTGGTTATTATTGAGGTATTTCCAACTGTTCTCAACCATCAGGAGAAAATTTGAATGAATTCAACAGATTTAATGAAACCAACTGACGAAGAAATATCAATTTCGAAAGAGTGGTCAAGCAGTCTTTTTTCATCAGACGTGTCTAATTTAGCTTTTTCTTTTTTCTACGATGGCAATTTATCTTCAAGTCTAATTGGGAATTGGCAGCTCAATCAATACGCGGAACAGTTGGACAAATGTCGGAAGCGACGTTCGCTTGTCCTTTTCGATTTAGAGACCGGACTTGAATTGCAATGCCTGTTAACGGAATATACTGATTATCCCGCGCTGGAATGGGTCGTTTTTTTTGAGAACAAAGGCGATGATATAACTCCAATTATTTCTGATGTTCAAGTGGCCGACTTAACTTTTTCTGTCAAGGATGCAGGGGACTTTATTCTTCATCATGCTGAAGGCAGTCATGCCCGTATTACGGATTTCCAACCACAAGGTGAGATCTTAGTTCCCGGTGAGGAGAAGCGGTTTGTTCCTTATGGTGGCCGATCTTCAGATGGTGTATTGCCTTTCTTTAATTTAGAAAAGCCAGACAGTACAGGGATAATAACCGGGGTTGGTTGGAGCGGCCAATGGGAAGTATCCTTCACTAGTCAAGACGATACGTGCGTCGATTTTCAGGCGGGTATGGAATCGACCAAATTAGTATTACGGCCTCGTGAAAAGATTCGCACACCTGCCATTCTCCTACTATTTTATAATGGTAATTGGATACGTGGTCAGAATTACCTAAGAAGACTTCTTCTTACTCATTTTTCCCCGTCCTTCAATGGGGAAACTGCTAATCCACCTATTAGCGCCTCACCTCATGCTAAAGTGGCTTTTGAGTCGACGACATCGACTAACATGATTGAGGGAATTAAGCAGATTTCGGATAACAATTTGCCTGTAGATACGTGGTGGATTGACGCTGGTTGGTATCTCTGCCCAGATTCTGAAACCGACAAACGTAATTGGGTTAGAGGTGTTGGCAACTGGACAGTCGATCCTGATCGATATCCGGATGGAATGAAACCAGTAGCTGATGTGGCTCATGATAGGGGGTTTAAGTTTCTACTATGGTTTGAGCCGGAGCGTGTTATGATAGGCACTTGGATGTATGAGAATCACCCTGATTGGATTCTCTATCCCGGGAAATTCCCACCAGAGCAACAGTATCAAGCTAAGGATCGGTTCCATCTACTGAACTTAGGGAATTTAGATGCATTAGAATGGTTGAAATCTAAAGTTTCGTCAGTGATTGCTGAGGTCGGTATAGATATTTACCGTCATGATTTTAATATGCATCCGCTTAACTATTGGCGTCAGCATGACACTGAGGACCGACAAGGCTTGACAGAAATCCGTTATATTACGGGGCTGTATGACTTTCTTGATACTCTGTTAGATAACCACAGCAATCTAGTTATTGATAACTGTGCTAGTGGGGGTCGGCGCGTTGATTTTGAAATGTTGCGGCGTTCTCTTGTCCTTTGGCGAAGTGATTTATGTTGGGAACCAGTTGCTGAACAGTGTGCCACCTACGGACTTTCTCTATGGATACCTTTGCATGGCGTTGGTTCTATCTCCCTGGACCCGTATCATTTTCGTAGTGGTATGGGCAGTAATTTTTCCCTCGCTTTGAACTACTATGATGATCCGTCAATTTGGGAACCGGCGACCAAATTGCTCAACGAATACATAGAAATCAAACATATATTTAGGGGAGACTTTTATCCGCTTACCCCCTACAGTACCTCCCAGAAAGTTTGGATTGCGTGGCAGTTTGACCGTCCAGATTTAGGAGAAGGTCTGATACAAGTGTTTCGTCGACTAGAAAACGATTCCACGACAAACACATTCAAGCTTCAAGGGTTGCAAGCTGATATACGATACGAATTGATCAACTTTGATACTAAATCAAAGTTGGAAATTATCGGCCATGATTTAATGGAGGGAGGGCTAGAGTTAGATATAGGAAATTGTCCTGGCTCCATTACTATCAAGTATCGGTATCTGAAATGATTATTAGCCTATAAATTCAGTCCTTTTACATAATTGCACCTAAATTAAAATTATGAGCTGGAACCCTTTATCAAATCGCAAACTGAGCCGGTTGAGTGCACCCCTGTTTTCGGTTAGCAGGTTCGAAACCGAGCTTTACCAAAAATATCATCTTAATCCGCTGTAAATCGAAACCAATACGCCAGACGAAATAATTCCGCATAGGACCGAGGTCATACCGGTGTGGACCATGCAAATCAGCTGGGACATGGCCTTTGGTGGTGGCATTGCACCATGGGCACTGTTTGATCTCGGACTCGATATGTTCGACCATTTTTTCAAACACAATATCGATTTTGGTACACCACCCATAGTACCTACAGAGACGTCGGTCCGTGTCTCCGTACAGGCCTGAAGCGCATCGACTTGAGCCACCGCAACCGTCTTTCGTTCTTGCTCATTCCGCGCCAATCCATACCATTTTTGTTTACCCTTCCTCCGGCTGCCAGTTGTAACCAAGGAGGATTGGTCCGGTTCAGTTTGCGAGGGACGTACTGTTATCGGGCTTTTAGAGCGATCCGTGTCGATTTTTAGGCGATAGGCTCGAGTTTCTGATTTTTATCCCCAAAAAACCTGTCAAGTCCTGATACTCTGGAAAATCTTAGTACTCTGGGGAAAAAAGAGGAGAAAATTGTGACGACAACACTGGGGATGAAGAAATCGTGGGAGTTACACGGCCAAGCGTTACAGGTCATTCCAATGGCTACACAGACGCATTCGAAAGCTCCGCGCGAGGCACTGCGCGGTATAGAGCCATGCTTTTTAGTTCGGGGCAAAGGTTGCCGGGTATGGGATTTGGATGGAAACGAGTATATCGATTTTCGCAACGGACTAGGCCCAATCACGTTGGGTTATTTCTACCCGACCGTTGATGACGCGATTCGTCAACAAATGGAAGATGGCATCATATTTAGCTATCCTCACCCGCTAGAGATAGAAGTGGCTGAGCGGCTGGTGCGGGTAATTCCCTGCGCAGAGCGAGTCCGTTTCCTAAAGACCGGTGGTGAAGCGATGACCGCCACACAACGACTCGCCCGGGCGTTTACCGGACGCGACCTCATTTTAACCTGTGGATACCCCACGGTTGGGCCAACACGATATCCCGGTCAGGTGTACCGGAGGCAACCAAATCAACCTATCGGTCACTTAGCTGGAGTGATGCCACACCTTTTTGCTGAAGCCCTTCAAACAACTCCAGACTAGGTCGCGGGAGTCAGTATAGCTTGCAGCTATGCAGACATTGAACAGGATCATACATTTTTGGCTGACTTGCGGCAACTCACGGAGCAGTACGGCGCGCTGCTGATTTTTGATGAGATTGTGACCGGCTTCCGCCTGAGTTTGGGAGGGGCACAAGAATACTTCAGCGTAAAGCCAGATCTCGCGGTTTTTGCGAAGGGAATTTCCAACGGTGTCCCACTCTCATGTGATGTGGGCCGGGCCGACGTGATGGATATCGTCGAAAAGGTTGTCATCTCTTCGACCTTCGGTGGCGATACGCTCGGGTTGGCGGCTGCGAAGGCGGTTCTCGAGGTTTATGAAAACGAAAATGTTATCAAAACGCTCTGAGCCCGCGGTCATCAGATTCACGAAGGATTCAATGCTCATTGCAAGTGTCTTAATCTTCCGGTTAGTTTTCAAGGATTGCCTCTTTTAGGACAACTTGTCTTTAATCATCCAGACCGCGAGCGAAATAGCGGCCTCTCCCTCAGGTTCAATGAAGAGGTTTTGAAACGAGGTCTGATCATTTTTAGCGTCTTTTACCCGGGTTATTCCCACTCCGAAGCAGATATTGCTGAAGCCCTCAAGGCGATGGGCGAGACAATAGAAGTTATGAAAGCTGAAGGTTTGTTTGATTGTTAAGTTTCTTTTGACAGTGGTTGACCCGAGAAACAGAATGTTGTAGACTATCCAGACCGAAAACTGAGAGGGTTTTTGAAAATGATTGCCAGAGTAGAAAAAAGGTTTAAGAGTCCTGGGCCCCAGCCAAATGGTCTACAAGCTGCGGATGATGGATTGTGGGTAATCGATCAGGCCAATCTAAAGGCCTACAAGTTGGACTGGGAGACTGGGGAAACGCTGGTCGAAATCCAAACCGATACGGAGCACTCCAGCGGAATTACTCTGGGTGGTGGATTTCTGTGGATCGCTTCTACCTTCGAACTCAAGATTGCCAAGTTGAATGTCGATACAGGGGAAACTATTGAGAAACTCGATTCGCCCGGTGCCGGCATCGTCGCCACCAGAGAAAGCGTTGAAGGAGCACAGGTGACAGGTTCACACGGTATGGAATGGAAGGACGGAATGCTCTATATCGCCACTCCCCCTTCGCAGATGGTGCATGTGATCGATGTAGAAACTTGGGAAGAGGTAGGCCAGTTTCGTACACCTGGTTTACGCAACCACGGGGTTGCCTGGGGGGAAAATTCTCGCCTGTGGGTGGCCGATACGTCAGCCGGCGCCATCAGCTTACTAGACACCAAAGATGGCCGGGTCTACGATGTGCTTCGGGTCGAAGCACCGGACGAAGTACATGGTATGACGATCCATGAAGATGTGATATGGTACTGTGACGCCACTTCCTGCGATATTGGCCGTCTGATTCGGGACGAATAAGCCGAGAACCCAATATTGGCAGTTCGCATCAACGACGCTGGGCCAGGAATCTAAATCAAAAAGGGGAGGTTTATGTCAGATACAAGCGCGCAACAGATTGGTTGGAAAACAGTTAGCAAAACGGGAATCGTGGCGGCAGGTGGAGCCGAAGCCGTCAAGGCGGGAATTGAGATTCTGGAAAAAGGAGGCAATGCCGCGGACGCAGCAGCAGGAACTATTCTGGCCCTCAACGTCACCGACCACGGTGACTGTTCAATAGGTGGCGAAGTTCCGCTTCTCATTTACGAGGCACAGAATCAAGAGGTAAAAGCCCTCAGTGGACAGGGACGAGCGCCCTTATCACAATCCGCCATCGATTGGTATATGGAAAATGGCATTCCCGACAAAGATATCAAGATGGCCCCGGTACCCTCGGTTGTAGACCTGTGCATTACCACTCTTCAGCGTTACGGCACCCTGAGCTTTTCGACAATCGTCGCCCCAACCCTCGTCCTATTGGACGCAGGAACAGAAGCGTGGCACCCCAACCTGGCCAAAACGCTCCGCCGCATGGTCGAGGAAGAGCAACTGACCGGGGGTAGCCGCGAAGAAAAACTCCAGGCTGCCTGCGACCGCTTCTACGGCCGACACCCCGAGCGCAACGACATCGCCGAGGAACTGGAAGCCTTCTATATCGAGCAGGGGGGGTTCTTGCGGCGTGAGGACCTAGCTGCTCACCAGACACTCATCGAAGAGCCAGTGTCGGTTTATTACAAGGGATACCAGGTCTACAAATGCGGCCCGTGGACACAAGGTCCATATCTCTGTCAGGCGCTACGCCTGCTCGAAGGATTTGATCTCAAAGGTATGGGACATCTCTCGACTAACTACGTCCACGTGGCAATCGAGGCCCTTAAGCTGGCCATGGCTGACCGCGACGAGTACTACTGCGACCCGTGTTTCGCCGACGTGCCTATGGACATCCTACTCTCCGACGCCTATACTCAGCTCCGCCAGACGCTTATCGGCATGGGGCAGGCCTCGCTTGAAGCACGCCCGGGAGATCCGTACCAGATGAAGCCAACCAAGGAAGACGGTCTCTTCCGTCCAGGTGAAGGTGGAACGACGACCTGTATCGTTGCCGACCGCTGGGGCAATGTGGTTTCAGCAACACCCAGTGCCAACGTCTATCACGCCGGTGGTAGCGGTAGTACTGGTGTCTCCTATGGCAACCGCCTGCGCAGCCTCAACACTACCTCCGGGCATCCCAATCGCATCCAACCCGGCAAACGACCCAGCATAACCTTAACCCCCACGCTGGTTCTCAAAGACGGCAAGCCCATACTCGCGATCAGCGTGGCTGGGGGTGACCTGCAGGATCAAGTGGCCTTGAATCTCTTTCTGGACTTCGTAGAGTTTGGTATGGCACCAGCAGCCGCCGTTATTGCACCGCGCTTCGCCACCGACCATCACCAAGACTCGTTCGATCCTAACCCCATCCGAGAGCAGACCTTCAAGCAGGCAGGCTCGCTGACCATCAGCCAAGCAGTCGACCAGCATGTCCGCGATGAACTGGCCCAGCGCGGACATCAAGTTGAAGCCAAAAGTGGGCCCATTGGCACGCCGTCGATGCTGTATATTGACCAGGGGAATGACACCTTTTATGCTGCTGGTGACCCGGCCACGGGCCGTCACGCGGCAGGACTGGAGTAATAAAAAGGCTATTCTGTTAGCATTTTTTGCACCTGTTCCGAAACGCCATCTATAACCGCGGCCAAGATTTGGCCGCCTTTAGATATACTGGCTAGTTTGGCGTTTTCGTAGTTTACCTGGTTGGGACGGATACGTTGTGGAAAAGCGACCATAGCGAAAGAGGTTTCAAACTCCCCGGCATGCCCGGCGCTCGTTTCCAACTCCAGATGTTGTTCATAAAAGGATGCCGGACAGGTCTTCCAGTAAGTGATATAGGTAATCCCCAGATCATCTAGTTTCTCCATCTGCTCAGGCGCTTTCGGTTCCAGATTCTGCCGCATATTTCCACCGTGCCCATTAAGAACCATAATTTTTGGCACACCCAGACGCTTTAGGCTATGGCAGACATCATAGACATACTCCAGAAAGATCTCAGGCCGAATGGTCAGAGCACCACCGTGCGCCATGTGATGTTCCGACACCGACATAGGAACAGTGGGAGCTACCAGAACGTGCGGACTAAATTGCCTGGCCACCCGTTCCGCGATCTCAGTAACACTGACAGTATCGTGGATCATGGCTAAATGGTCCTGATGTTGTTCCAGAGCGCCGGTCGGTACAATGGCCCCCTTGATGGTTCCGTTGGCAATGCTCTCACCTAACTCTTTACGTGTGAATTCTCCCAGAAATAGACTATTTGCTTGCATTCGTTCCTCCTTGAACCAGAAACAGACGATTTTTTGTCCTACTGTTTCCTCATCGAATATGAGACAGTATCTACACATACTGTCTCATATTCGCTAACGAATCGATTATATTATCGTTTTTCCCTTAGGTCAACCCAAACCTTTGAGTGAAAAAATGAAGTGCGTTATGTCTCTAGTAGGCGTATAATGCATCGGTGAAACTTTCCGGAGACACGCCATAGATCCACGAATGTACACGTCTTCCTTTGGTCGGTTTGATTAAACAGGAGTTTCCAATGCAAATTAAAGATATCAAGGTTATCCCAATCTATCCCAAGTTGGCCGAGCGGTATCAACACCGTCAGGTAGATCTATATGGTATTGATCATCGCACTATCTACCGAGTGGAAGCGGATAATGGATTGGTTGGTTACGGAGACCAACGTGTGCGTCCGGATGGTCAACCAGCCCAATCCAGTGTCGATCCACTGATTGGTCGTAATCCGTTCGACTATATCAATCAAAATCTGGCTCCAGGCCTCTGTGGTGCGCTTTACGATTTGATGGGCAAATACCTGGAAGTGCCAGCCCACAAACTAATGGGGCAAAAGGTCCGTGATCATGTCCCGGTTGCCGCCTGGACCCGTCCCGCATCACCGCAGGACTTCCAGAAAGAAATCGTTCGGGCGATGGATCATGGCTACACCATTTTCAAGATGCACACCTGTACCTACCACGATGTAATTGAGCAAACGCTATTGGCAGAAAAGGTCGCTCCCGAAGGGTTTCAGATCCACTACGACCTGAATGGTAATCGTACCTTAGCCTCTGCCTTACCGTTGATTAAGCGACTGGAGAGAGATCATCCGATAGTAAGCTACATCGAAGACCCTCTGGTTAAGAACGATCTGGACGGTTGGTGCAGGCTTCGTGATCAGGTAGGTCTACCTATCATCATGCACGGTACACCGATGAGTGGGATTCAGGAATTACTGAGGGGGATCGCCGATATCTACATGCTGGAAAGCGGTGTCGGTAATACCTTGGCCGCAGGTTTTGCCTTTGGTTTGGGTAACATTCAAACCATTATCCAGTTGACAGGTGGTACCTTGACTAAAGCCATGGCCCTGCACATGGCCGCTGTTCTGCCAACACATTCAGCACATACTATCAACCTGGATGACCAGTACGCCAACAACCAGGATGTTGCCCCACTAATTCCGGTGATCGCCGGTAGCTCACCCGTACCGCAAGGGCCGGGGCTAGGTATTGACGTCGACGAGGATGCTGTAGCGAGTTTAGCGGCTAACAAACCCATAGAGATCCCCAAACATGTTGGAATGCTACGCATGCCGGGAGGAAGTACGTTCTACGGTCGTAGTTACATTTCGCCAACTAACGTCACTGGCCGTGAAGAGGGAACCATTCGTGGGGTCAAATCCGAACTGTGGCTGGATGACGGCACTCAGGACTTTGACCAGGTGTACCAACGTGTTCAGAAAGAAGGCACCTTCCTAGCGAATTAGTTACATACCAAGTCAATATTGAAAACCAAACCATAATCGACAGATTGATGAGATATTTGCGGTTATGCTAGCCGAAAATTGCTGCAGATCTTCATTAGAAAGTGATGTGGCCTGTCAAATTTCGGTAGTCCAAAAAACTTCGTCGGACAAGCGCCATTTAAACCTTGAAGTAGGAACACCTTGAAACCCTTTATCGATTAGCTCTGACCAAGAGGGTTTGATAAATGCTGACGATAGAACAAGCACGTCTCTGCGTTACCGGTTGGGATCATAACCGACCAGCCAATTTCCCCGGCCTAGGTGATTTTATCGGTTGGGCGAGAGGGATTGAACGTGCCCCCAATGGAGATTTGCTGCTGGTGCACTCGGCTGGCTATTGGCACGTCTCCTTTGCTCGGCCCAGATTATTCCACCAAGGGACGCGAAAAAAGTGGGAAGCAGAAGGTTGGCCCCTCGACTATGATGCGCCCACCGGGGGACGGTCGATGATGACTCGATCTCAGGATGAAGGAAAAACGTGGAGTCAACCGAAACCCATTACCGATTTTCCATTAGACGATTCTCCGGTAACTCTGTTTGTTTGTCCAGACGAAACTATTCTCTGCTTTATTAATGTGCAAGCCTCTTGGTATGGTTTCAGCCAAGCGCCAGAGACGTTTAATAACGACTTGGAGGGGTTAAATACCCGGCAGTGCGTCATCCGCTCGACCGATAATGGCGAAACCTGGAGCCAACCAATTTGGTTCGATAGCCCCGGTACCTTCTACCAGCGGAGCCATGCCCAGGCGATTCAACTGCCCGATGGTGGTATTCTATGGCCAACCTACTGCGCCGATCGGGGAAAAAAGCAACTGTTCGGAGCCGTACATCGGTCCGACGATTCAGGTCTAACCTGGCGAACAATATCGACCATCCGTCGCCCGGAGCAGGATGTTGACGAACCAGCGGTAGCCCGCTTTAAGGATAAGCTCCTGGTAATGGTGTCGCGCCCGGATGGCGGAATCTTCCTGTCAAATGACGATGGGGTTAGCTGGAACGGATCGGGAAAAATTGTCGAAAGTGGTGTTCTCAAGGCACCACGTTTAGTAGTATTGCCCGATCAGACTCTGGTTTGTATCGCCACCTACCAAGGACACTTACACCTGTTCTTGAGCCGCGCCGATTCCGAGCTGGCGTCAAATTGGACACACCCTATGCCTGTAGATGCGTCTTGCTACGGTTATCCAGGCGGGCGGTTAATGGAGGATGGAAGCCTACTGATTCCTTATTGTGAGAGTGGTAGAGCGCCAAATCGGGTTTACCTGGTGCGGCTTCGTATTAATACCAGCCGTGATGGCTTTGAATTCGTGCCGATATCAT
>Ga0310342_100002095_pt1 | contig 12750 bp, 11 predicted proteins | sample S15DNA20500_MG_FD_206155 | JGI IMG/M metagenome (GOLD analysis project Ga0310342, IMG submission 206155) | Marine microbial communities from station ALOHA, North Pacific Subtropical Gyre - S1503-DNA-20-500_MG | ecosystem: Environmental > Aquatic > Marine > Oceanic | place: Pacific Ocean: North... | reverse complement strand
GTCGTCGAAGGTGAAGTGGAACTTCGCAGTTCCCTCCTGGCCGAGAGCGGTGTAATGCGTGAGTACCGTTCGACGGTTTCCGTCGGACTTGATGATGTCGACGCGGGCATCGGGAAACAGATCCTGGAGCGTCTCGTCGCAACCGACGACGCTCACCGCCGTCTCGCGCGGCACTTGGACGTCGAAGTGTTTTTCGAGATGCATGGCGACCCCCACCTGCGAACCAGACCATCATCGCACGCTCAGTGTATCTCCACCAGAAACGGCGGAAGCAGCTGCGGACTGCCGATACCCAGGGCCACCGCCGCAAACCACGCATGCACCGACCGCATCGCCTTCGGAACCGGGAGCACCGGCGTCGGCGCGACCGAAAAGTTCTGCATGGCGGCGGCGAGCTGCTCGAACACGGTGCGCGGCGGCGGATAGGGGATGAGCGCGACGTCGGCATCCGGGTCGATCCCGACCAGCTCTCGCGCCACGGCCACCGCCTCGCGCAGACCGCCGACCCGATCGATGAGGCCGAGTTCGGCCGCCTGCTCCCCGGTCCACACCCGACCGCGCGCCACTTCGTCGACCTCGTCGATGCTGAGCCCGCGTCCGTCGGCCACACGCTGCACGAACAGCTCGTACGTCCCGGCAATCTCGCGACGAAGCAGCTCGCGGGCGCCATCCGACAGCGGCTCCGAGGGAGAGAAGAGGTCGGCGAGCGCGCCGCGCTTTAGCGTCTCGACCCCGATGTCGAGGTTCTCGAAGAGCCCCGCCAGGGTGGGGCGGGTCACGAAGACTCCGATCGAGCCCACCAGGCTGGCGGGCGGGGCGAGGATCGCGTCGGCCGCGCAGGCGACGTAGTAGCCGCCGGATGCCGCGACGTCGGAGAACGACGCCACGAGCGGTTTGCCGCTCTGTTTCGCCCGCTGACTGGCACGCCACACGATCTCGGCGGCGAGCGGACTCCCGCCCGGGCTGTCGATGCGAAACAGGATCGCGTCGATCGCGGGATCGTCCGCGGCGTCTTCGAGCGCCTCGCTCACGGTATCCGACGTCAGGCGCTGCCCTCCCGAGGCCGACTGCGTCCCGCTCCCCATCACGACGTTGCCGCTGCCGTACACGAGGGCGAAGCGTTTCTCCGGCTCGAAGCCGAGCGTCGCGGGGTCGACCTTCGCGTAGTCCTCGGCCTCGATTCGCGGTGCGTCGCCGAACGTGTCGAGCAACTCGTCCCAGTGCATGACAGAGTCGACGAACTTGCGCTCGACCATACCCGCCGGTGTCGCAGCCGGAGCGTCGATGGCGGCCTGCACCTCCGCTTCGGAGAGACCTCGCATGGCGGCGATACCCGCGACGAACTGTCCATGGGTGGAATCGAGGATCGAGTTCGCCATCTCGCGGTGGGGGTCGGACATCGTCCTACCGGCCAGCATTTCGCCAGCGCTCTTGAATTCTCCGATGCCTTCTACCTCGACACCGACGCCGTACTTCTCCCAGAGGCCGCCGAAGAAGTAGAAGTCCGCCGACAGCCCGATGATGTTGGCCGACGCGCCTGGCGACACGAACACCTCGTCCGACGCGCTCGCGAGGTAGTACTCTCGATTTCCGCCGGCAATCGAGACCTCGAGAAACGAGACCGTTCGCCGGCCCGCATCGGAGAGGGCCCGGGTGGCCGAGCGCAACTCCTGGATCTTCGCCCAGCCCATCTGGAGGTCGCGAATCCGGAACACGACGGTGGCAATGCGATCGTCGCGCTCGGCCTTGCGGAGATCAGAGAGCAGCGACGCGAAGGTCTGGCTGCGGTCGCCGAGCAGGCGCCCGACGAAGGACGGCTCGGCGGCCTCCGTATAGCTCCCGGCGATGACGACCACGAGGGTCGAACCGCTTTCGACGGTCGGTCCGCGATTACCAGTGAACATGCTCCACACCACGAACAGTGCGAGGAGCACGAACAGGATCCGCAACAGCCTCTTCATATCGACCCCTTTCCCGACAAAAAGCCTCTTCCTGGGACTTTCCGCAAAACGCGCCCTTGCGAACCGCGAGATGGACACCGCGCCGCCCGAACGGACAAGTAGCTATCATCTACTGCCATGGCGAGGGAGGTCTACATCGCGTCCGTCGGACTCACGAAGGTGGATCTGACGGGCCGCATTTTCAGCACCGTCTTCGAGCTGTTCGCCGAGGCGTACCGAAAGGCCCTCGAGGATTCCCAGGTCCGCCGCTTCGACGCCGTCCAGGTCGGCATCATGGACAGCGAGGAGTTCGAAAACCGCGCCAACATCGCGACGAAGATCGCCGACCGCCTCGGCCTGACCGGCATTCCCGCGATCCGCACGGAGACCGCCTCTTCTACGGGAGCCGCCGCGCTCCACGAGGCCTACTACAAGATCGCGAGCGGCCAGTTCGAATCGGTGCTCGTCCTCGGTGGAGAGCGCATGAAGACGGTGACCACCGAGGTGGCCACGCAGATCATGTCGAAGACCGTCGATCCCGAGGAGCGGCGTTTCGGCTTCACCATGCCGGCGCTCATCGCCCTCGTCACACAATCCTGGCTGCGCGACCAAAAGCTCAGCGGGAAGCAGGTCTCGGACGTGCTCGCGCGCCTGATGTGGCGCGCCCACTGCCTCGGGGCCGACAATCCCCACGCCGCCTTCTACGGCCGCCCGGAACCCCTCGACGCATACTTCGACACGACAAAGAACCTCGCCGTCGCGACGCCCCTCATGCGCAAGGACTGCTCACCCATTTGCGACGGCGCAGCGGCGGTGGTGCTCACGAGCACCCCGCAAGCCGTGAGGGTCGCGGGGCTCGGCTCCGCGACCGAGACGTCGTCGATCCTCGACCGCTCGCGACTCTCCGGCCTCGATGCCACACGTCTCGCGGCCAAGATCGCCTACTGGCGCGCAGGCATCGCAGATCCGCGGCGCCTCGAAGGCCTGGTGGTCGAGGTCCACGACGCGTTCAACAGTCTCCTCCCGATCGGTCTCGAGGACCTCGGACTCGTCGATCCCAGCGAATCGATCCAGGCGCTCGTCGGCGACCCTCGCCAGGAACCCATCCATCCCTATCAGCATCCGATCACAGGTCCGCGAGGGCGCATTCCGACAAACCTGTCGGGAGGGCTGAAGGCGCGCGGTCATCCAGTGGGCGGAACCGGGCTCTTCCAGATCGCCGAGAACTACCTGCAGCTCTCCGAGCGCTTTCCGAATCGCGCGGCGCAGGTGCCGGACGCGAATGTCGGCATCTCGAATTCGGTCGGCGGGCCGGGAAACAACAACTACGTGACGATCCTCGAGCGCAGCAACAGCCGGCGCCGGGGCGAAGCCGTCGCGGCACCGCGGCTCCAGTACGAATCTCCCGAGCGCCGAGCCGAACGTGTGTCCGCCACCGATCTCGACGGGTCGAACGCCACCGTCGAGGGCGCCACCACGATCTACGTCACGGCGAAGGGAGGCGCGCCGCTCCACGTGGCGCTTTTGAACATCGGCGGACGCCGGGTGTTTGCAAAGATGGACCACGCGCCGAAGGACGAGGAGCACATCGAGGAAGTGCTCGCGGGACAGAAGGTGCGACTGCTCGTGAAGAACGACGGCGATCAGTACTTCCAAATCCCGCGCGGGCGCAGCTTCGACATCAGTCGAGTCGTCGACGCGATCCGGCGCCGGGTCCCGCGCTGGCCCGCTTCCGAGAAGGCCTGAAGGCGCGGAGTTCTCGCGGGCCGCACGGGACCTCGGGCGCAACTTGGGGACGTGGTTACTTCCCCAAGTTGCGTTGCGGGGGGTGGCGTGGCAGGGTCGGGCATGGCTATTCCGCTCGAAGGAATCCGGGTCGTCGAGATCGCAAGCTTTGTTGCCGCGCCCGCCTGCGGGGCGCTGCTGGCGGATCTCGGCGCAAGCGTCGTCAAGGTCGAAGTGCCCTGGGGCGAGATCTATCGCCACAGTCTTCCGCGCTTCGCGGGGTATGACAGCGAGTTTCCGATCGCGCCGCACTTCCAGATGGACAACCGCGGCAAGCGATCGCTGACCCTCGATCTCGCGCTCCCCGAGGCCGTCCAGGCGTTGCACCGGGTGGTCGCGAAGGCCGACGTCGTGCTCACCAACATGCTGCCGGCGCGCCTCGAGAAGTACGGGCTCGACGCCGAACGGCTCCTCGCGGAGCGCCCCGAACTCATCGTGGCGCGCTTGTCGGGATACGGTCCCGAGGGCGCCGAGGCCAACGCGCCCGCCTTCGACTATTCGAGCTATTGGGCGCGCACGGGATTGATGGATCAGCTCCACGAGCCCGACGTGCCGCCCGCCTTCCAGCGACCGGGCATGGGCGATCACTCCGCTTCGCTATCGCTCGCGGTCGGCATCTTGTCCGCGCTGCGCACGCGCGACGTCGACGGAAAGGGGCAGGTGATCGACGTGTCCCTGCAACACATCGGCTTCTACATCGAGGGCAACGACGCCGCAATGACCCTCGTCACGGGCGAGTCGCCGCCCCGCCACGACCGTCGCGCTCCCCGCAATCCACTCTGGAACCACTACGAGTGTGGGGACGGCCGCTGGATCTCCCTGGTGATGATCGAGTCGGATCGCTACTGGGCGGCATTCTCGCGCGCCATTGGCCGACCGGAATTCGAGACCGACGAGCGCTTCTCCGACGGCGTCGCCCGCTACAAGAATGGCCCCGAACTCGTGGCGTTCCTCGACGAGACCTTCGCCTCGAAGACCCTCGAGGAATGGACCGAAGTGCTCGGCGCGCAGCGTCTGATCTGGGCCCCGGTAAAGACCGTCGCCGAGGCCGTCGTCGACCCGCAGGCCGCGGCAAACGGCAGCTTCCCGACGGTCCAACACCCCGAGCACGGCGCCTTCCAGACCGTGGCCCCGCCGCTCACGATGTCCGGCTACGCGATGGACGGAACCGCCCCCGCGCCGGCCCTCGGCGAGCACACGGCCGAGGTGCTCGCGGAAGCGGGCGTGGACGACGAGACGATCGCGCTGCTCGTGGCTGCGGCGAGCTGACGGAGTCCCTTCCAGCGTTCGGACACCGCTATAGTCCTCGGCGTGGCAGACGCACGAGCCCTCTACCGCGAAGGCTTCCAGCTCTTCGCCGACGACGAAGTCGACGGGGCCATCGCGCTCTACAAGCAGGCCATCGAAGCGGACCCCGCGCTCGCCATCGCGTGGAACGGCCTCTCGATGGCCTACCGTGCGAAGGGAGCGATCGACCTCGGAATCGAGGCGGGTCGGAAGCTCGTCGAGCTCGAGCCCGACGACGCCCTCAACCACACGAATCTCTCCATCCTCTATCAGGCGAAAGGAATGATCACCGAAGCCGAGGACGAGAAGGCGCTCGCGATGCAGCTCGAAATGAAGGCGCAGCGCAAAGACTAGACGCGACGGAGCCCCCATGGCCGACCAACCCAAGAGCTTCAACCTCTCGCCCGAGATCCACACCTACATGGTGGATCACGGGACGAAGCCCGACGCCATTCTGCAGGCGCTCATCGAAGAGACCGCGAAGCTCGGCGGCATTTCGATGATGCAGATCGCCCCCGAGCAGGGCGCGTTCATGACGATCTTCGCCCGCGCCATCGGTGCAAAACGCGCCATCGAGGTCGGAACGTTCACCGGCTACTCGGCGCTGTGTCTCGCGCGCGGTCTGCCCGACGACGGCCAGCTGATCTGCTGCGACGTCAGCGACGAGTGGACGTCCATCGGCAAGCCCTTCTGGGAGAAGGCGGGGGTCGCGCACAAGATCGATCTGCGGATCGCACCGGGCGTGGAGACGCTCGCCGACATCTCGGAAGACGGCGCCTTCGATCTCGCGTTCATCGACGCTGACAAGACCGGCTATGCGGCCTACGTCGAGGAGCTTCTGCGTCTGCTGCGCCCCGGCGGCGTCATTCTCGTAGACAACGTCCTGTGGGGCGGCAGCGTGATCAACCCCGAAGCAGAAGGCGAGAGCGTCGAAGCCATTCGCGCCTTCAACGACCTCGTCGCCGCCGACGAGCGCGTCGACACCGTCATGCTCTCCATCTCCGACGGCCTGACCCTGCTGCGCAAACGCTGACCAGGCCCCGCATGCGAACGTTCCGTCCTACCCCGGAAGATGCCGGCCGTCGGCTCGACCTGTTCCTCGCCGAGCAGCTCGCGCTCTCGCGCGCCCAGGTGCGCCGCCTGCTCGCCCGCGGCGCCGTCACGGTTGACGGGCGACCCGCCGCGGCGAACGACAAGGGTGCACCGCTCCCCGCGGGATCGACTGTCGAGGTGGCCCCCCACGAGCGCCCCGATGACCAGCGCGCAATTCCCGAACCCGACGTCGCGATCCGCGTGCTCGCCGAGGGGCCGGGCTGGCTCGCGCTCGACAAACCCGCGGGCACGCCCGTGCACCCCCTCGCCGAGGACGAGCGGGGCACGCTCCTCGGCGCCGTGATCGCGCGGCACCCGGGGATCCAGGGGATCGGCGAAAAGGGGCTGCGCAGCGGCGTGGTCCACCGGCTCGACGTCGATACTTCGGGGTGTCTCGTGCTCGCGACCGAGCCGACCACCTGGCAGCGGCTGCGCGACGCGTTTGCGGAACACCGCGTGACGAAGGTCTACCGCGCACTCGTCGCCGGTCGCGTGGAAGCCGGCAGCATCGAGGTCGGCCTCGCGATGGCGCGCCACCGACCCGCGCGCGTGCGCGTGGTGGATGCCGCCGAGGCCGAGCGCTCGCGGAGCGTACGGATCACCGAGACGAGCTGGAAGCCGATCGAACACCGGGGGGACACCAGCCTGGTCGAAATCCGCCCACGGACCGGTCACCTCCACCAGATCCGTGTCACGTTTGCCCACCTCGGGCATCCGCTGCTCGGCGATCGCACGTACGCGCCCCCAGAAATCGCGGCGCGCGCGCCTCGGCACCTGTTGCACGCTGCCGAGCTGCGCTTCGAGGAGATCGCGGCGAGTGCCGCGATGCCGGCGGACTGGCCCCACTGATCCGGCGCCGCTCGAGGCCCGATCCAGCAGAAGTTCGGCCTTTTCTGCCAGTGGCCCGGAAAAATGGCGCCGCGAAGAGAGCTGAAGCTTTCAATTGCGAAAGCTTAACAGCAGCGCGTGCCCGTCCTACCGATACCCCCACCTCAAGAACTCATCGGCGAGCCGCGCTCGGATCGGGGCGACCGGGCCGACCGGGCCGCTGGAGCGGTGGCCCGGCAGATTGCCGAAATCGAGAATGCAGGAAGAAGTCATGAATTCCGCCATCTATGGCGACTACGACCGTTACCGCGACGAGCTTCGCCGCCGCCGCGTCTCGCGAATCAGCGCTCGGGCCGTGGCCGTCACCGCCGGCGTCGCGCTGGCGATCGGCGTCGTCCTGGGTCCCGTGCTCACAGAAGCAAGTCGTGACGCTGCACCCGTGGCGAAGGAGACGCCCGCGGAGCTCCGGAACGAGTGGCGCTGGAAGCGCGACGTCCGGGACTTCGATCACATGTTCCGGAGTCGATGACGCTCTCCCGTCACCCATGAGGGTGATCGAGCAGGGCATCGAAGCCGCCGTGCATCGGGTATCCTCCCGGAGACTGGGGCCCTCCCCCTCCGGCCCACGGCGACTTCCCCATGACCCGAGCGTGCCACCACGACTCGCCGCGCAATCGGCGACGCAACCGATGCTTTTCGCGCCCCGGATGGACGCGCGTGTACGCGGTGCTCGTTTGTGCGTGGCTGTCCGGGCTCGCCGGCTGCAGCTCGACGCCCGAAACCGACGACCGCTACCGCCCCGCCGAGAACATCCTGGAAGTGGTGGCTGTGCTGCGGCGTCACGTTCCAGACGACACTTACCGCTTCGAGCCCGCGCGCGATTACACGGGGCGAAACGTCTACCGCAGCTCGCTGCTGCGCCTCGAAAGTATCGAGCGCGTCCACGAGGGAGCGCTGAGGGCGGGGCACATGGACGGCGTGATCGCGTTTGCGAAGGGCCGGGCCCTCGAGCGCATCCGCGCGTTCGGAATCGCCGCGAGCGAGTACCGCATCGCTGCGGAGCGCGAGCCGGAGCTAGATGTCGAAGCCCTTCGAAGCGCCGATCTCTGCGATTCACTCGCGCGCGCGACGACCCTCGCGATCGACCTCGACACCCTCGGCGATCCGGGACGCCGCTTCGCCACGGCGACCGACCCCGATGCGGTGGTTGAACAGTTCGATGCCCGTCTCGCGATGCTCGACGAGTCCGTCTCGGCCGCTTTCGGCAGCCACCACGAATTCGTCGTGAAGGAGGAGATCGAGCGCACCGACATGGCGAGGTCGCACTACTTCCTCGCAGTGCGCAACGTCATTCCCGACGGCAACCTGCGGGCCGTGTCCGAGCTGCAGCGCGTCGTGGTCGGGCACCGCGAGAGCAAAAACGCGAGTCGCCACATGCTGGCACTCGCCGATCTCTACGTGGACATGGCGAAGGAATACATCGACGCCAACCCGCCGGAGAGCATGCGTTTCGACCCGGTGCGCTTCCAGGAGCTCATCGAATCGGCGTCGCGTCTCTTCCAGGTGGTGGCCAACCGCGACGGCACAGCGGAGAAGCTCGAGGCATCGCGCCGCCTCGAAGCGTTCCTCGCCTTCGCACTGCGGGTGGACCGTGACCGATTCACGCCGTAGCTCGGGCGCGTCGCGCGCTGCGCTGGCGGCGCTCCTCCTCTTCGCGCTGGAGCTCGTGGGGTGCCGGACGCCCCCCGCCGGACTCCCACCCGAGCGGGCGCTCGACCCGGTCGTCCACACGCCGCTGCAGCTTCCCGACGTCGCCGACCACACCGCCGCCGACCTCGCAACCGCAGCTCTGCAGTCCGACCGCGAGGCAGCAACCCGCGCGCTTCGGCGCATGCAGAACATCGAGACGGTTCTCCGGGCCGCAGAGGAGCTCCCGACCGGGCTCCTCCCCGTGTCGGTCGATCTGCTGAACACCACACTCGACGATCCACGCGCCTACCGCGATGCGACGCTGACGCTCCTCGAGGAGAAGGGCGTGGAGGGTGCCATCGAGGAGCGCCTCGAGCAGTTCTCGCAGGATGACCTCCTGCTGCTTGCGCGCCGTCGCGTGCGCGACATCTATTGGACCGAGGGCGCCCGCTTGTTCAACAGCATCGCCGAGCCGATCGGCCAGTCGGTGTTCAACACCGCCATGGCGCCCTACCGCCTCACGCGTTCCGCCTTCGCCTACGGTGCTGCGATGTACACGCGTCCGGCCATCACGGTGCAGGGGCGCCAGGCGCTCGTGCACTGGAAGAGCTACGTCGAGCGCAACCCCGACGCGCCCGGAGTCGGCGAGATCAGGGGCAAGATCGACGAGGCGAGCAAGCGCTGGGCCGCGACGCAGCGCGATCGAGCGATCGCGCGCGCAAAGACCGCTCTCGACAGCGGTCAGCCGCGACGCGCGCTCACGTACGCGAGCCGCGCGCTCCAACACTGGCCCGAGGACGTCGTGGCCACCGAATTGCGCGATCGCGCGGCAGAGCAACTCCTCGCTCAGCGAGCGGGCCAGCGGCGGAGTCTCGAGGCACCAACCGGCGCCAACGTTCCTTCCGCCGAGGCGCGTTCGCTCGCCATCGCCCTGCTCTCTCCCGACGGCGACGTCGCGAGCCATGCGAGCGCGCTCTTCGAAATGGATCCCGGCGGTCCCCTCGCCGACGAAGCGCGATTCGCCCATGCGATCCACCTCGCGGAGAGCGGTTCCGAAGCCCCTCTCTGGCAGGAAATCCGACGGATCGCGCAAACGGGCGAACCGGCGCACACCAACATGGCGCGCCACGCCCAGCAGCTCCTGAACCCCGCCAACCACCCCTACGACGCGTTCGTGCGCGCGCGAAGTCGCGATCGCTGGGGTCGCTTCCGATGGCTGTGGGTCGGCGCCTATCGGAACGGGCCGATGATCAAGAGCCTCCCCATGAGCCTGTCGTGGCTCATCGAGCTGCCCGCCATGGCACAGAGTCTGATCGGTCTGCCGATCCGCCTCGTCCAGTGGCCCTTCGAGAAGCCCCTCCCCTCGGCGCGTATCACGGCCGTGCACGCGCGCCGCTACCTCGCGCGGCGCGAGGACGGCGATCACGTCGACGAGCTGCGGAGCTGGCTGATCGGCTTCGAGGCGCAGCGCGGCAATTTCGTTTCGGCCCACATGGTTGCTCTCGAAGCGCAAGATCTGAGCCACAAGAAGCTCGCGACGCTCGAAAAGAAGGCCGCCGAGCAGTCTCTCACGGCCGCCGAGTGGGAGCAGAACCGCGCGCTCCGCATCGCGATGTACCGACGCATCGCGAGCGACTACCCCGACACGCCGGCTGGTCGACAGGCGGGACAGAACGCCAGGGCGCTCGCGCAGAACACCACACCCACACGAATCCGTGTGACCCGCGGCTTCCTCCAGGAGAACCGCGACGTCGCCGGGCCGCGCGGCCTCGGAATCGCGCCGCAGCTGCTGGACGAGAATCCCGCGAACGGCGAGCTCCACCCGGACGGCGTGGCCTTTCTGGGCGGCCGCCGCATCGAGCTGTCGTTCCTGAACGAGAGCGGCGACGAGGATGATCCGCCCCGCACAGCCCACGAGACCCTGCCCAACGGCCGCTTCGCCCGCCTCGTGTCACTCCTCGAAGAGACCTCCTATCGAAACTCGCTCCTCGACCGGGACGCCACCCTGATCCCTGACGCCCAGCGCGATGTCTTCTTCGAACGCGCCCGCCTGGGCCTCCTCGAAGAGCCCGACTGGCGCCCCGGCGCCGAGTCGGACTTCGTCTACCAGGGGATGCGCGAGCGCTACGGCATGGTGCGCGCACGCGAGTCGATCCTGCCGTTCGACCTGGTACTGCGCGGCAACCTCGGCGACTTCAGCTTCGGAGCGTTCCCGCGGTTGCGCCCGCCGAAGAAGACCGCGGATGCGTTCCTCTACCGGTAGAGAGAAACTCCCAGCGGCCCCCGCTCAAGCCGGCAGCAACGTCGACATCTGACGCATCGAACGGGTCGCGTCGGGTTCGAAGTTGTCGCGCGAGTGGATGGTGCCGACGGTGTCGAAGACGACGAGGTCGCCCCCGCGCCACTCGTGGCTGTAGGTCCACTCGGGTCGGAGCGCGTGGTCGAGGAGTGTTTTTACGAGGTCCTGCGCCTCGTCCCCCGAGAGCGTGTCGACGGCGCCGACGAACGTGGAGACGTAGAGGGCCGTGCGTCCCGACTCGGGATGCACGCGCGCGAGCGCATGCGGAACCGGCACGTCCTCATAGGGGAGATGCGCGTTCGGGTTCATGCGCTGGCCGTACGCCTGGGGAGCGCGGAGGACTTCGGCGGGGATATGTCGCGCGGACGCGTAGGGGTCGTGGCGCCCGATGAGTCCGCGGATGCGCTCTCTCAGCTCCGGATCGAGCTGCTCGTACGCCGTGTACATGTCGACCCAGTGGGTGCGCGGACCGTTCTCGGGGAGGACGACCGCCTCGAGCAGGGTCTCCTTCGCAGCGCGTTCCCGGAACGAGTAGTCGGTGTGCCAGGGGAGATAGCCCGATCCCGCGTAGCCCACCTCGTAGCCTTCGGCGTCGAGTTCGTTCGAGATGCGCAGCACATCGCGACTGTCGGACGCGAGCCCGTAGCTCTCACCCCCTCCGAAGAGCTCACCGAAGCTCTCACCGAGGCGCGCGAACTCCTCGTTGCTCGGGCGCGGATGGCCGCGCAGCACGAGCAGCATGTACGTCTGCAGCGCTTTGCGAAGCACTTCTTCTTCAGAATCCGTCAGGGCGCGTCCCGGCTCCCAGCCGCAAACTTCGGCCCCGAACGGCGCTTTCAACGGAGTGACGTCGATCATGGGAAGAGAATACTAGAAAGTAAAGGTGAAGAGGGCCTTCACGAGTGCTTCCGTGCGGGTCGCGTCCACTCCGTTCGACAGGTCGAGACCCTGGTTGATCACGATGAAGAACTCGCGTCCGTCCTGGATGATCCAGTGGAGCCGCGAGTTGATGCCGGCCCTGTCACTCAGGTTGTCGTACTGGAGGAACGTCACCCACGAGATGTCCGGGGTGAACTGCACATTCACGCGAAAGCGCGCGACGTGCGCGGGGGAGTCGCCCCGGGGAAGCCGGATGCCGTTCCACTCGTACTCGAGCTCCAGGAGCCAGTGATACGACGGCCGCCATTCCACGCCGAGCTCCACGCGAGTTCGCGTGCCGTCGAAGAACGTCCCGTAGCCGACTTCGAGGTCGGCCTGGAGGGGTCGGTTGCGGCTCGAGTACGCGCGCACGCTGCCCTCGTCGAATCGGTAGGTCCCGACCGGAATCTCGAGGAACTCGAAGGCATCCTCGACGTCTTCGTAGCGGGTCCGGTAGGCGAACTCGAGGGTGTCGCCGAGCGGCGTGGCGAGCACGAGCGGCTTGAAGATGAAATTGGTGCTCTCGAGGTTGTTGCCCGTGTCGGTGAAGACCTGCCCGAACACGCGGTGGTCGATCGTCCGAAAGGGGCCCCCGCTGGGTCGGGTGCGGTAACGGAAATTGCCGAAGTAGTGGCGGATGTCGGATCGGTTCACGAAGCCCAGCGCAGGGTCGTAGTTGGCCTGGAGCTCCTCGGCTCCGAGCACCCAATTGATGAGGTCGTTCGGGTACGCGAATTTCGCGCCAAAGCCGTGGTCGTCTCCGCTCACACCCTCGATGATGCTCTACGCAAACCAGAAGCTCGCTTGCGCGGAATTTCCCGTCCCCTGCCAGTTCGAGTTGCGGTACAGGAAGTCGGCGCCGACGGTCGTGCTCGTGCCGCCGCCCTCCGGGTTGCCGTTCGTGAGAATGGC
>Ga0310342_100002094_pt1 | contig 12751 bp, 10 predicted proteins | sample S15DNA20500_MG_FD_206155 | JGI IMG/M metagenome (GOLD analysis project Ga0310342, IMG submission 206155) | Marine microbial communities from station ALOHA, North Pacific Subtropical Gyre - S1503-DNA-20-500_MG | ecosystem: Environmental > Aquatic > Marine > Oceanic | place: Pacific Ocean: North... | reverse complement strand
CGTTGATGTTCAAGTTCAAGACAAGTTGACCCTCTGCTAGGCTCAGATCAGGAGCCATTAACCTTATGAAGTCGGCCTGTTGATCTTACTTCATTCGCATTTCGTAGACTTGCTGCATAGCCTCAATCGTAGCATCTGACAGACGGTTGATTAGCCGCTGTTCCTCGTGTTTATCTCTCAATGTTTTGGCCAAGCTAAAACAAGAAGTGGTTAAAAAGAAAGTACCCAATGCCAAAAATCCTTTGACCTATAATGGATTCTCTGCAACTGGCAAATAGATTATACCAATAACCATGCCCCTAGAGAGAGAATGAATGCAGCAATCACCTGAAATTCCTAACCACCTGAGATATTTGTTAACGACCCACCTTGCGGATTTGTATTCATAAGACTCACCTTACACCAGTTTGACCCGACGTGTTTTTTGCCGGGGGATTCGTTTTTTGATTAAATGACCAATGATCACTATTCATTGCCGATTACCCAATCTACAAGGCTTTAGATACTAGATCAGTGTTAGGTGGTTTTCTTTGGTCTTGATCAACGATCGGAAATCGTGTCCATCGTTACCTGATCCAGTTCGATTGACATTATACCAATCTCGGCCGCCACCATACTTTTTTTTCAGCATCTAGGCCCCGTTTATCTATTTTTAAGTTTTCGGAATACAGGTGTTGCTACACTCTTTGTTGATCTAAATGAAAAGCCCTGTCAATAGGGGCGAAACATAGCCCTGATTTTTGACTAACGAGACCTTGGAGGCCAGCTCCAAAGTAAACCATGCTGCTGATTTGAGCGGTATAACACATTAAGCAGTTATCAGTGAAAACGAAATCGCCTGATTCTATGCTATCTGATGGTGAAACACCGTAGACGGGTACTATTTCGTTATGTTTCCACAGGACCGAAATGACATTGTGACGAGAAGCCTGATCGGAGTACCAAACAGACCGGGGCAACCGACTGTCGGTCAACATCTTTTTGGAATACTAAAGACGTCGATACCGCTACAGATCTCAGTGAAAAAATCGTAGCGACCCTGAAGGCGTTCTTGTACATCGCAAGGATCTGCTTCTCGAATAGCATAACGGAAGGAAGTTAGTTCGTCGCTTCGTTGTATTGGCAGTAGCGATGTTTTAGACAGGAAACGATAAAAACGACTGCCAGGATCAAAAGAGGATGTCGATTACACATCAGTTTCTCTCCCAATTTTTTTATTTGCAGTAGAAGGTTTAATGCAAAGTATGATCCATTTGCGAGGTGGTTTGAGTCGATTAGCGATTAAGCAATACTGCACAATGAAGGTAGTGTCTATACAACTGCGGTAGGCGGAAAAAAGATTAACTTGGAAGTAGCTGTTGCGATGTTTTTTGCAGCAGTAAGACACTAATGCGGTAACTTTACCTTCAGTCGCGGTTGGGGGAGTTGACAGGTTTAGAACTGGATTCCTGAGAGAACTTTAGGCTACGTCTTGGTCTTTGTATTGAAGTTGGTAGAGCCGGTAGTACAATCCCCGTTGACGGAGCAGGTCGTTGTGCGTACCCGTTTCTTGCAACTGCCCCCGGCGCATAACCAGGATCTTATCGGCGTTTTGGATAGTTGATAGACGGTGGGCGATGGCGATGGTGGTTCGGTCTTTCATCAACCGTGCCAGAGCATCCTGAATCAGTTGTTCGGTTTCGGTGTCCACACTTGAAGTGGCTTCGTCCAGAATCAAGATGGCTGGATCGTGGGCCAGAGCACGGGCAAAGGCGACCAACTGCTTTTGCCCTACTGATAACCCACTTCCGCCCTCCTTCACTTCCGTTCGATATCGATCAGGCAACTGAGAGACAAAGTGATCTAAATGGACCTCTTTGGCAACAGAGGCAACTTGTTGGGTAGAAATTTGTGGATTCTTTAAACTGATATTATTCTCAATGTTACCGCTGAATAAAAAAATATCTTGTTGGATTAGGCCTATTTGGCGGCGGAGAGCCTCCATTTGAAGCGTTCGGATATCCTGTCCATCAATTAGGATTTCCCCCCGATTAACTTCATAAAAACGACACAATAGATTGATGATCGAAGTTTTTCCGGCTCCAGTTGCTCCGACAATTGCTACTTTCTCTCCGGCCTTGATTTCGAAAGAGATGTCACGAAGCACATAGTCGTCCGGGTTATAGGCAAACCAGACATGACGAAACTCGATTGCACTTGGTGTTGTTGGATCGACCGATTCAGGCTGCGCAATCTTATTCTGAACTTTTGCCCTTGAACCTAATTGAGGAGAATCTGCGATTTTAGGTTGGGTATCCAGCAAATCGAACACCCGTTCGGAGGAGGCCATTGCATTTTGGAAGATGGTATATTTCTCGCTCAATTCCCGGATCGGCCAAAATAGACGTCGAGCATATTCGAGAAAGGCGATTAGTGCACCGAAGGTCAGCGTGTTTTGAATAATTTGGCCGCCACCATACCAGATAACCACCGAAGTAGCCAAGGCAGCCGTCACCTCGATCATAGGGAAGAAGACCGAAAAGTAAAAAATCGCCCGGATACTGGCTCCAAAGTAATCTTGGTTTCGCCGATCAAACTGTTTAAAATTACGCTGTTCACGCGTAAAGAGTTGGATGGTCGTCATGCCACTGATACTTTCCTGCAAAAAGGAGTTGATCTGTGCTAGGAACTTTCGTTGATCGCGGAAAGCGCGGCGAGAGTAGATCTGGTAAACGAAGGTTATACCGAAGATAATCGGAAATACCACAAAAGTAGCCAAAGCCAACTGCCAGTTAATCTGGAGCATGACACCGATAATGCCAAAAACTGTCAGTAGGTTAGCGAAAACGGTAATAATCCCATAAGCATACAACTCGTTTAGACGGGTGATATCACCCATGACACGCGTCATCAGCCGCCCCACCGGGGTGCGGTCAAAGAAGCCGACCTCCAGTTTCTGCAAATGAGAAAACACTTGGTTGCGGAGGTCGTAGGTGATCTTCTTACCTAACATCTCTAAACGGAAGGTTTCAATATAGGCGAAAAAAAACTCCAGTACGATCAGTCCGACCAGAATTCCAATGATGTTTTTCAGACCATCCAGTTGGCGGGGTCGAATATGGTTGTCAATAGCGATTTTGATCAGGTAGGGGACAGCCAGACGAGTAGCGGTCGACAAAACGGTCACCAACATAATCATGATCACCTCTAGTCGATACGGCTTCAGGTATCCGATCAATCGTTGCATCAAGACATGGTCGTAAACCTTACTAAGTTCGTCTTCTTCTTCACTGTATTCGTGTAAAGTACCGTGCATTAATTAGATGGTCTCCATTGCTTCTATCTCTTCGACTAGCAACTGGCGTTGATGGATCTTGGCGTAGTGACTATCGTGTGCTAGCAGTTCGAGGTGTGTTCCCTGTTCGACAATTTCTCCATCCTCCAGGATAACAATTAGATCTGCTGACTTGACTGTTGAGACGCGATGGGAAATGATAATCGTTGTGCTATTGGACATCACCTGAGCCAAACGTTGCAAAATCGTATCTTCGGTATGGGTATCAACACTGGCAAAGGCATCGTCTAAAATCAGAATCTTCGGGTGCGTTAGAATGGCCCGGGCAATGGCGGTTCGCTGCCTCTGGCCACCCGAAAGAGTTTTGCCTTTCTCACCGACGAAAGTTTCCAGTTGGTCGGGAAACTCATCAATTTGTGCCAGTAGATCTACGCTGTGTGCCGAGGCTTTAATTTCGGTTTCTGAGGTGACATCTACACCAAACGCAATATTGTTTTTCAGTAAATCGGAGAATAAGAAGGCTTCTTGTTGTACCACACCGATCTGAGACCTCAGCGTTTTTAGCGGCAGTTGGCAGATGTCAATTCCGTCGATGAACAGAGATCCAACTTCCACGTTGAAGATACGGGGAATCAGGTTGGCCAACGTCGATTTCCCACATCCGGTACTACCGATAATGGCTACCGTTGAACCGACCGGGATCTTGAGGTTAATGTTCTTCAGTATTGGTGGTAGATTGGGATAAGAAAAGGTCAAATTTCGAAATTCAACTTCCCCTCTAATTTGGCTGATATCGTGTCGAACGTCCGGTCCATCTGTAATCAAGGATGGAGTATCCAAGATAGCGTAAATCCGATCCATTGAGGCCGACCCCTGCGCAAAACGGTTGATGATAAAGCCCAACATGATCATCGGCCGGGTCAGCATAGCCAGGTAAGCGGTAAAGGCCACAAAATCGCCAATAGTGATTTTGGCTTCCATCACATGGATACCACCGACCCACAGCAAAATGATAGTCCCAATGCCAGGTAATAGGCGAAATAAGGGAAATAAGATCGCTTCAAGCCGATAGAAAACCCGATTTAGATCGACAAAGCGTTGACTCCGTTGGTCAAAATCCTGAAGTTCTCGTCGCTCCAGATTATAGGCTTTGACAATTCTTGCACCCAACAGATTTTCTTGAACTTTGGTGTTCATATCGGCAAATCCCTCTTGGATTGTCTCGTACATATCGTGCAGACGACCTGTCATCTGTTGAACCACAATTGCCAATAGAGGATAAGGCAGCAGGGCCAGCAATGTTAGCTTGACATCAATCTGGAGCATAATCACCAGGGCCATAAAAAAGAAGACAGTCGAATCCACTATAAAAACAATGGCGAATCCGATTAACCGCCGAATTGACTCCAGGTCATTGGTAGCGCGTGACATCAAATCACCCGTACTCTCGTCATCAAAATAGGACTTGGACATCTTTTGGAGATGTTGAAAAAGATTGTTTCTGAGGTCGTACTCGATCCGAACAGCTAAGCCACCGATCAAGCGTCGATAGCCGAAACGGAAAACTCCGGCCACTAAGGCCAATCCTAACAGACCAGCCGCATAGTAAGTGATTTCACGCTGGGTTATGGTCGCAAAATTTTTCTCAAGATCGTTGATCAGCAATTTCAAGAGCCAGGGGCTGACCAGAATTGCTATATTGGTCAGGAAGACCATCACCGTACAGACGAAGATCATCCATTTATGTTGTGCAGCGTAGTGAGCCAATCGCTTTAGGTTGCGGATATGAGGCTCCTGGTTGGGAGAGGTGGTGTTGTTAAGGGGGTGACGAGGGTTGGATTGGGCCTTTGCAAGGCAGATTAGATCCGTCTAGTTGAGGTGAAAACGGTTTCTTCTAATATAGTCTGGCGTACCCATTTACAGATTAGCACCGTTACTCTACTTTGTGGGCAGGATACCAAAGTTAGTCGACGCTGTCAAGGCTGAGTCGTTCACGGTTAGCGCCGCCCATGCGAATGAACTGAAGTCGTCGGCGGTAGATTGTCGTTGAGCCACTCTTTTGGCTCGTGTTATAATTTTATGTCATGTTCTGTGAAATCGCCAACCCATTTATTCGCCGGATCTTGCAAGAAGTGGGGTTGGTTGCAGGCTCAATGCGTCCCTATGTAGTCGGCGGCTTTGTCCGCGATAGCCTAATGGGCAAGGAAAGCCAGGATCTGGATGTTGTGGTCGAATCCTCCGGTAGCCACAACGGCATTACGTTGGCACAAAAATTAGCCGATAAATGGCAGGTAGATGTCAAGTCACACCAAGACTTTGGAACCGCTACCGTCAACCACCCGGAGGGTTTGAAGATCGACTTTGTCACCGCCCGTTGCGAAACCTACACCCAAGCTGGGATTTTACCCACTGTGAAGTTTAGCCAAATTACCGACGATCTGTGGCGGCGAGATTTTTCGGTCAATGCTATTGCTATTTCGCTGTCATCCGATCAGTTTGAGCAGGTCCTGGATCCGACGAATGGAATTGCGGATTTAGAAGGTAAGCGAATTCGTGTTCTTCATGCGGAAAGTTTTTCCGACGACCCAACCCGGATTTTCCGTGCTCTTCGATATGCCGTGCGCTTCCAATTTCAGATTGAAACGGAAACTGAGAAACTGATGCAATCCGCCATTGACCGGATAGGGATCCTTAGCGATGCCCGAATTAGAAACGAAATTGAACGCATCTTTCAGGAAGCCTGCGTGGTGGAAATCATGCAGTGGTTGTCAGCGTTAGGAATATGTCAAGCCATTTGCCCCCAGTGGCAACTCCCCTCCGACTTTGAAAGTATCTGGCATAATCTTCAGTCTCACCTGGAGTGGGCGGAGCGTCATCTGGATAATGATGTACTCAACGCTGAAGCCTTACCCTGGATGGCATTAAATCTGCCGTCAACAGGCCAAGAACGACTCTCACTACCCGGTCGACTGAGACAAAAGTTAGTTGCACATAAAGAATTGGCCCAGAGATTGCTATACGAACCATTAACACCGATGATGAAACCGAGCCAGATCTATCAGTTTTTGAAACCGCATCCAATAGAAGCTTTGGTCTATCATTTGCCGCAGCCACAAATCGAGCAATACTTGACACAGTTAAGGCGGATAAAACCTAATAAGACGGGAAACGACCTGATCGCAGATGGGTGGACCGCAGGACCAAACTTAGCGCAAGCACTATGGGAAGATTTCGCCCGACAGCTGGATAAGTGTGGTTAAGTGATGGGAGCATTCAATCCGTTTGAAGCTATTATACACGTGGTTCAATTTATCTTGTTATTGACTTTTCATGAATGGGCACATGCCAAGTCGGCAAATATGCTGGGGGACCCAACAGCTAGAAATCTCGGAAGAATGTCATTAAATCCGGCAGTTCATATAGATATCCTTGGGACAATCATTCTTCCCTTGATTGGATCACTAGGTGGTATTTTCTTCGGCTGGGCCAAACCTGTACCGGTGGATCCACGAAATTTGCGGCAACCCAAAAGGGATATGATGCTGATTGCAGGAGCCGGTCCCGCAATTAATATCTTTTGTGCCTTTTTAATTTTTGCCTTGGCACGAGTTTTACAAGAAACAGGACTGCTATCGAGTGCGAGCATCTCAAGACTGATTAAGGTGATGTTACTACAAACGGCCTTTTTTAGCGTTATCTTAGCGGTGTTCAATATGTTACCGCTTTATCCATTGGACGGTTATAGCGTTGTTTATGGCCTACTGCCGCCGCGAGCAGCCCGAAAATTTGCTAGCTATCAACAATACGGAATGCCAATTTTGATGATGCTGATATTTGTACCGCACCTGTTTCACCTACCGAGTCCACTTAGGCTAGTCGCATCCGCTGCGCAGGTAATCTGGAGTTTTTTGGGAATGCTCGTCGGTTATTCATGGACTTAGGATTGGCAGAAATTTGAATTAGAAGAGAGAAGAATTATGAGAGTCTTATCTGGGATTCAACCGTCAGGCAATTTGCACATCGGCAACTATTTTGCTATGATGCAGCCAGCAATTGAGCTACAGGAAGAACACGAAGCCTATATCTTCATCGCTAATTACCATTCGTTGACAACGGTGCGTGAAGCTGAACTGCTGCGAACTTTAACACTGGATGTTGCCCTCGATTTTCTGGCTTGTGGCCTCGATCCAGAAAAAACCGTTTTCTATCGGCAGAGTGACGTACCGGAAGTTACCGAACTAACTTGGTTACTGTCGATTATCACCCCGATGGGGTTGCTGGAACGATGTCACGCTTACAAAGATAAAATCGCCAAGGGGCTATCAGCAGACCACGGACTGTTTGCCTATCCTGTGCTGATGGCAGCGGATATTCTTGCGGTTCAGTCCAATCTAGTACCGGTTGGACAAGACCAGAAGCAACACGTCGAAGTGACCCGAGATTTGGCCATTAAGTTCAACCATGAGTATGAAGACGTTTTCACCATCCCGGAGTCACAAATTCAAGAAAATGTGGCTGTGATTCCGGGCACAGATGGGCAAAAAATGTCTAAATCGTACGGTAATACGATTGATATTTTCAGTTCAAAAAAGAAGGTCCGCCAAAGTATTATGCGAATTGTGACCGATAGTAAAACCTTGGAAGAGGCGAAAGTCCCTGATACCTGTAATATCTTCGCCCTGTACAAGCTGTTTGCCACTGAAAGCGAGTGCCAGGATTTAGCTGATCGTTACCGGGCTGGTGGCATGGGCTACGGTGATGCCAAAAAAGAATTGTTGGCCAAGTTTGAGGCGCATTTTGCACCGATGCGGGCTAAACGAGAAGACCTAGAAAAGAATCTGGACTATGTGGAATCCGTTCTGGCCGACGGTGCAGAACGGGCTCGTGCCACTATCATCCCAACGCTAGATGCCGCCCGAACTGCCATGGGACTAGCTTAAGCTTACGCTAACTAGGATATGTCATGGATACTGAAAAGTTAAGTTCATCAAAAGCGATAATTGAGCCTTATTCCATCAAGCTCGATTTTTTTGAAGGCCCGCTAAATCTACTGCTTCACCTCATTCAACAACAAGAGATGAACATCACTGAGATTTCGATCTCGGCTATTACCGACCAATATCTGGAGTATATCGAGCTGATGGAACTGCTAGATCTGGATTTAGCCTCAGAGTTCATCGTAATGGCGGCAACCTTGCTACAACTTAAATCGCAGTCCATTTTGCCAACCCCTCAGCCCGATGCAGGGGAAAATCGCCAATTCAAAGATCGACAAGAATTAGTCAAACACTTACTAGAATACAAACGGTTCAAAGAGGCTGGACAAGCGCTTGACCGCTACGCCGATCAAAATAGCCTAACTTATACACGTCCGGAGATTGAGGGGATAAGTGATTGGCGGGAGTATGAAATCTCGGCCACTCTGTTTGACCTGATTTCAGCTTTTCAGACTGTAACCATTCGACCCAATTTCGAGGCTGACGACGATTATTACGAAGAAATACAAGAGGATCCGATCACAGTCGAAATGCAGATGGACTTTGTGCAACGGATGCTGACTGACAACGAACAAATCCGTTTTAGCGAGCTATTCTCAGAATTCGGATCGAAAACTGAAAAAATTGCCACGTTTCTGGCCATTCTTGAACTTGTTCGATTGCAACAAGTCATGACTATCCAGTCGGACCATTTTGCTGAAATCTATCTGCAACGGAAAGTTGCCTAACTTATGGATAGTGAACAAGAACATCTTGAAGACGACTCGTTGATCGAAGAAGGCGAAGTACAACAAACCGATCAGCCCGGTCTGTCAGAAAGCGAAATTCAAGCCGTCCTAGAGGCGATTTTGTTCACTGCTAGCGAGCCGATTTCAGTCTCGCAACTGCGCAGCATTTTCGATCGAACTGTTTCAGGCCACGCCATCCGAGCGCAGTTGCAAAAGTTGGGGCAATTCTACGACCAGCATCAACGCAGTTTTCAAATCTCGGAGATTGCCAACGGCTTCCAAATCTGTACCCGCCCGGGCTATGCAGGTTGGATCGAAAAATTTCATACGCGACAAGTTCGGGTAAAACTGACGCCGTCGGCCCTGGAGGCACTGGCGATTGTGGTCTACAAACAGCCGGTTACCCGCTTGGAAATTGAGGAAATCCGTGGGGTAAATAGCGATAGCGTTCTCAACTCGTTGATCGAAAAAGGATTGGTCCGAATTTCGGGGCGAAAACAGGAAGCTGGTCGCGCGCTCCTATTCTCTAGCAGCAACCAGTTTTTGGAACAATTCGGTCTAAAGAACCTCTCCGACCTCCCGTCTGTAGAGGAGATTCAGGAAATCCTAGATCAGTCGGAATCTGACCTCAACAACAGTTAGCTAACCGAGGCATTAATAACATGGTAGCCGACCGCGCCTCCTTTCTCATCGTCTACCCCGTTAACTCCTTGCACTGTGCCGTCGTTGGTAATAGCACGAGCACAGATTTCGACCTGCTCCACTCCTGACGGCACCTGCCAATCGTATTTCCATAAATACCAGGTTAAGGATGACTCTTTGGCCCAGATATCAGCTGGATGCCAACTTTTCTCCTTATCAGTACTGATTTCCACCGCCTTTATCCCACCGTAGTTGCCACCGTCAAAGGCAGCACCACTGATCGTCACTTTTTGCCCCCCATTGAGCGGTAGATCCCCATTAGGTAAACGAATAACGGTGGCCAGTTTAACGCGAGCGATGGGATCCCAGCCCTGTTTCTCCCAGTAGTCGATGTGTTTTTCCACCAGCATAATGTTGATAATCCATTTTGGGTTCTTCACTCCATAGTGACCCGGATTTAGTAACCGAACGGGATAGCCATGTTCAACAGGCAGATCTTCACCATTCATCTTGTAGGCTAGTAATACCTCCTTCCGCATCCCCCGTTCGATCGGTACTCTAGCATGATAGCCGTCTGCACATTGGAAAACGAATTGCTTAGCAGTTGGTTTGATCCGGGCTTGGTTAACTAAGTCCCGCAGTGGCACACCTATCCACTCGGCGTTCGACATTTGGTCTAGCCCGATTGGGTCACCAATGCATTTCAGCGTTCGTTGGGTGGTAACCGATTCCATTTGGCAAATCTGATCGTAGCTGAAGACGGCCGGTTTCTCGACCAATCCTGTAACACTCAATTTCCAGTGTTTGGCATTAATCTCTCTGGGGTCACCGATCTGCAAAATATAAAAGTCATCATTATCGGTGATAAAACTATCCGGATCCACAATTGGCAGGGAATCTGTTTCTGCCTCCAGATAGTAAATAGGCACGGTGAAACCGGCTGTCGTTACCCCGATAATCTGGATGAATCTTCGACGTGAGAAGGTGCCTCTTCCTTTCTTTAATACTAATTGCTTTGACACTACAATTCTACTCCTGTTCCATCTACTGTAAGATATGTATTTCTACAAACATGCCCTAATCAGACTGACCAACTAATCAGATGTAAATAGGCGTTCCAGATCTGTTGGTGCCAGATTAGATCAACTATCGTTGCCAAAGATAAGAAGGGGGCAAACGGAATTCGACTTCGATCTTCACCTCGCCGCCAAGTTAAGGCGACTGTTCCAACGATGGCTCCACATGTAGCTGCACCTACCAGAACCAGGATTAGGCTTTGCCACTGCCCCAGAAACAGCCCAATCACAACTGACAATTTAACGTCACCGAATCCCATTGCCGTTCGTCCGAGTGCCAGTTTACCGATAACAGCGATGGTCTGCAACCCGACACCAGCCACAACGCCCCACAACAGATAGCGACTGAAAACAAAGAAACTTTGATGTATGATCGATTCGGCTAGATTCAGACCTAAGGCGAAAATCAGACCGGTGATGAGCAACTGATTGGGAACAATATACTTTTGAACGTCAATCACTGCAATCGGGATTAGTATCGTGGCCAACATTAAGGCCCGGATTAAGTCGATTATCTGGATTTGATCGAGAGGGTTAGCGTATTGGCTAACTAGAAAGACGAAAATCAGTGCGGTGCTAATTTCCACTGCAGGATAGAGTACCGGGATGGAAACTTGGCAATGCCGGCATTTGCCCCCTAAGAGGAGATAACTCAGCACCGGTATATTATCGTAAAAACGGATCGTCTCTTGGCAGCAAGGACAAAAAGACCAGTGGGGTGAATGGATCGATAGCCTCTGAATCGGAATCCGATAGATCCATACATTTAGAAAACTGCCCCAGATTAAACCACAGATGACGACCAGTACAATGCTCACCATAAGTTTAATTGTCGCACATTTTTGGTCTTTGTGTCATTTGAGCGAACAGCAATCGGTTAAAACTTGAAAAACGGCACCATCTATCTGATAATATAGCCCAGCGATAGTAACCTCTTCAACACGATTGGGAAATTAATTTAGAGATGCCAGAAAGTTTCAGACATCCGTTCGACGTGGATCAAAAGATTATGAGCACTAATAGACCTCTGTTGCTGAAAACAGTTGGCCGATTTACCATTTGTCTGCTGGTTTTACTTTTAGCTTGCGCGGTTGAAAAGCAAAGGCCTGAGCAACAGATGGAACTGGTTGATCAAAACCACAATACAACACAAGAAAAGGTAGGAATTATGACGACAACTGATAAGGACCAGACTCTCGCTACTTTTGGCGGTGGCTGTTTCTGGTGTGTGGAAGCCGTATTTCAGAGTTTGAAGGGTGTAGAGAAAGTAGTTTCAGGTTACGCAGGTGGCGCCGTCTCCAACCCAACTTACAAGCAGGTTTGCAGCGGTGCAACCGGACACGCCGAAGTAGCGCAAATTACGTTTGATCCGGAGCAAATCTCATACGCTGATTTGTTGGAGATCTTCTGGCACACCCATGATCCGACCACGCCCAACCGTCAAGGAGCAGACGTCGGTACGCAATACCGGTCGGTCATATTCTTTCATGATGATGAGCAGCGAGAAATCGCTACCCGATCCCGGACAGAGGCCAACGCCTCTAACCTGTGGCCCAATCCAATTGTGACTGAGATTTCGCCGGCACCGACCTTTTATCCAGCGGAAGACTACCATCAGAACTATTATCGTAACAACCCTGCTCAGCCTTACTGCATGGTGGTGATTTCACCCAAAATGAAAAAGCTCAAAAAATCGTTTCAGGACCAATTGAAGTAAGTAGCAATAATCTTGCTTACAAGATGGATCGAGTTTTTCGCATCGGAGGGAAACCAATGAAGCAGTTATCCGAACAAGAGGTTTTGTTCTTCAAAGAAGAAGGGTATTTGATTAAACGACAGATAATGGACCCGAAGCTAATGACCAGGGCCAGGGAACGGATGTGGGCAAATGCCCCGGCTCATATCCGTCCGGATGCCCCTGACACCTGGATTGGCCCGACCGAGCCCTACCGTGATGACCACGGAAATGTGAGGGGAGGGTATAGCTGGAAGTTTCGTCAGATCGGCGGCGAAGGCTGGATTATCCGTATGCTG
>Ga0310342_100002092_pt1 | contig 12758 bp, 9 predicted proteins | sample S15DNA20500_MG_FD_206155 | JGI IMG/M metagenome (GOLD analysis project Ga0310342, IMG submission 206155) | Marine microbial communities from station ALOHA, North Pacific Subtropical Gyre - S1503-DNA-20-500_MG | ecosystem: Environmental > Aquatic > Marine > Oceanic | place: Pacific Ocean: North... | reverse complement strand
CGTTGATCGGCGGATTGCTCTCCGGCTTCGACCCGAGCGCGGTGGCTGGCCGCACCGGTGTTTCGGCGGAGGAGATCGCGAGCCTCGGAAAGGCGGCGGCAGCCGCCCGTCGCGCCGTGGCGCTTCCGCCGGGACCGGGTCTCGAGGGAACCAATGCCGTGGCCGCGAACGCCGCGGTGCTGCTTCTCGACGCCGTCCTGGGTGCCGTCGGGCAGAGCGTGAGCCTGGCGCCGGTTCCCGATTCCGCCAGCTACGCCGGTGTAAAGCGGCTGCTCGACGACGTGCGCGCCGGCCGCGTAAAAGTGCTGCTGTTGCACGGCGGCAACCCCGCCTACTCGTTGCCCGAGTTGGGCCTTACCGACGCCTTGCAGCAAGTGGACCTGGTCGTCTCCTTCGCCTCGCTCACCGATGAGACGAGTGAACTCGCGGACCTGATTCTCCCGGACCACACGCCCCTCGAGTCCTGGGGCGACGCGGCTCCGCGTCCCGGGGTGCGCTCGATCGTCCAGCCCACGCTGCGGCCGCTCTACGATACCCAGGCCCTCGGTGACAGTCTTCTCCAGGTCGGTCGCAAGATGGGCGACGACGTGGCCGAGAAGCTTCCCGAGGGCAGCTTTCGCCAGGTGCTCGAGCTTGCGTGGTCCGATACCGACTGGCGCGAGGCGCTGGGACGGGGCGGCGTCTTCACGGTGGTGGCTCCGACGGGCGGCGCGGTGCAGCGCAGCGCGGCGCAGCTCTCGCTGGGTGAGCCGCAGTTCGAGGGCGGGGGTGATTTCGTGCTGCTCTCGCAGCCCTCGCCGCTCCTCTACGACGGTCGCGGCGCTTCGCTGCCCTGGCTGCAGGAGACGCCGGATCCCGTCACCAAGATTGCCTGGCAGTCCTGGCTGGAAGTGAACCGCGAGACGGCGAAACGGCTCGGCATCACCGAAGGCGACGTGGTGGCGATCGAGACGGCCGCTGGCTCGGCCGAAGTCCCGATCTTCCCGCGCGGCGGAATCCGCGAGGACGTGGTTGCCCTGGCCGTGGGGCAGGGCCACACCGTCGGTCTCTTCGCCTCCCACGCGAACGACGGCGGGCCCGGCAAGGCGCGGGGTGTCAATGCATTCGCGCTGCTTCCGAGCGTCACCGACGAGTCCGGCGGTCGCGCCTGGCTCTCCACGAAGGCTCGACTCACACCGACGGGAACGCACGGTCGGCTGGCGAATACGCAGCGCAGCGACAACAAGCGCCGCCGCCAGCTCGCCGAGTCCATCAGCCTGGCCGCGCTGGCTCGGGGCGACTGGAACGCCGAGGCCTGGGGTGAGTTCCACGGTGCGCATGGCGAGGCCAATCACGGCGGCGGAAACTTCGAAGCGCACCCCGGGCCCGACGCCGGGCACGGCGCGGCGGCGGCCGCCGGCGGTCACGCCGTGGCCCACGAGATCCGCCGTCCCTTCGATGCCGCCGCCGACGCCAACGACGACAGCCCCTATCGCTGGGGAATGAGCATCGATCTGGATCGGTGCAGCGGGTGCAGCGCCTGTGTCGTCGCGTGCTCGATCGAGAACAACGTCCCGAACGTCGGCGAGGAGGGCGTGCTGCGAAACCGGCAGATGCAGTGGCTCCGCATCGAGCGCTACATCGGCGAGGGCGACAGGGAACTCATCACCGGCCGCAAGCGCCCGGACGATCGCGAGAACGTCGGCAGCGTCGACGTGCGGCACTCGCCGATGCTGTGCCAGCAGTGCGGCGCTGCGCCCTGCGAGCCCGTGTGCCCCGTCCTGGCCACCTACCACACCGACGAGGGCCTGAACGCGATGATCTACAACCGCTGCATCGGCACGCGGTACTGCTCGAACAACTGCCCGTACAAGGTCCGCCGCTACAACTGGTTCGACTATGCCATCCACGATTTCCCGGAACCGATGCGGCTGATGCTGAACCCCGACGTCACGGTGCGCGGCCAGGGAGTGATGGAGAAGTGCACCTTCTGCGTGCAGCGCATCCAGGGGGCGCGCCAACCCGCGAAGGACGAGGGCCGCCCGATCGCCGACGCTGAAGCCGTTCCGGCCTGCGCCCAGACCTGTCCGAGCGACGCCATCGTCTTCGGAAACATGAAGGACGAGAAGAGCGAGGTGCAGGTCCAGATCCAGGAGAACCAGGGCCGCGCCTACCGCGCGCTGCAGGTGTTGAACACGCGTCCCGGAATCACCTATCTGGCCCAGGTGGAACGGTCCGATGACGGGGAGAACCACGGATGACGCCGCCCCCCGCCGAGTCCGTTGCAGCCATGATCCGGCCCGGCCCGACCCTGCCGGATTCCCAGGTCAACCGCGACATCCTGCGAGTGATGGAGGGAACCTCCGCCGGCTACTGGCTCCTGGTGCTGATCGCCGCCGGCTTCGTTGGACTCGCGGGCGGAATCTGGATCTGGCAGGTCTACGAAGGCCTCGGCATCGCCGGCTATCAGCATCCCATCTTCTGGGGCGCCTACATCGTCACCTTCGTGTTCTGGGTCGGCATCGCCCACGCCGGCACACTGATCTCGGCCATCCTCTACCTCTTCCGCGCCAAGTGGCGGAATGCAATCAACCGCAGCGCAGAGGTCATGACGGTGATCGCCGTGCTCACGGCCGCCCAGTTCCTGGGCATCCACGTGGGCCGGATCTGGAAGTCGTACTTCATCCTGCCGTACCCCAACCAGCGCGCGCTTTGGGTGAACTTCAAGAGCCCGTTGCTCTGGGATACGTTCGCCATCTCGACGTACCTGACGATTTCCGTTCTCTTCCTCTTCGTCGGCCTGATCCCGGATTTCGCGGTCGCGCGCGACCGCGCCGCCGGCTGGCGCAAGCTGCTCTACTCGCTGCTGGCGGGCGGTTGGCAGGGCACCGCGCGCCAGTGGAAGGCGCACAACCGCAGCGTTCTTCACCTCTCGGGTCTCGCCACGCCGCTGGTCCTCTCCGTGCACAGCGTCGTTTCCTGGGACTTCGCCATGACGATCGTCCCCGGCTGGCACGCCACCGTGTTCGGTCCCTACTTCGTGGCTGGTGCAATCTTCTCCGGCTTCGCCATGGTGCTGACGGTGATGATTCCGGTGCGCCGGATCTACGGGCTCGAGGAGTACATCACCGACTATCACCTCGACAACATGTCGAAGTTCCTGCTGCTCACCTCGACGATCGTCTCGTACGCCTATCTCTCGGAGTACTTCATCGCCTGGTACGGCGGCGTCGAGGCCGAGCAGACCTCCTTCTGGATGCGCGCTTTCGGGCCCTACTGGATCAGCACCTGGATCATGATCCTCTGCAACGGCGTCTTCCCGCAGCTGCTTTGGATTTCGAAGCTGCGTACGAACGTTCCCTTCCTTTTCGTGCTGTCCGTACTGATCAACATCGGCATGTGGTTCGAGCGCTACGTCATCATCATCACGGGCCTCTCGCGGGAGTACAATCCGGCGGTCTGGGGCGTCTACACGCCGAGCTATCCGGAGCTGGGCATCGTGGCCGGGAGTTTTGGGTTCTTTGCCCTGTTCTTCTTGCTCCTCCTCAAGATCGTCCCGATGGTGGCGATCGCCGAGGTGAAGGAGACCGTGATCCACCGGCGCATGCACGACGAAGGAGCGCACTGATGCCGAGACTGCGCGGCTCCTACGACCGGCCCGATCGGATCGCCGAAGCCATCACACAGCTCAAGGGTCGTGGCTACACCGACCTCGAGACCTACGCCCCGGCGCCGTTCCCCGAGGTGGACAACGCCGTGATCGAAAAGCCGAGCCCCGTGCGCCTGTTCACCCTCGTCGGAGGCCTCACGGGCGTCGTGACCGGCTACGCGCTCACGATCTGGATGGCCAACGATTGGCAGATCATGCTGGGGGGCAAGCCCTTCACGTCCATACCGCCCTACACGATCATCGCCTTCGAACTCACGATTCTCTTCGGCGGTGTTCTCACCGTGCTGGGTCTGTTCGGCGTGGGCCGGCTCTATCCGCGCAAGCTCGACGCGGCTTACGAGCCTCGCTTCTCCGCCGAGGAGTTCGGGCTGGTGGTGCGCTGCCGGGAGCGCGACGTCGCGGAGATCGAGGCGCTGATGCGCGGCCACGGCGCGGTGGAGGTGACCCTTGTCGAGTCGTAGCCGGCGCATGCGCGACTTCTACGTGCTCGTGGCCCTCCTGCTCACGAGTTCCATCGGTTGCTGGGAGCAGTGGTCGAACGATTGGTTCCCGCAGATGAAGTGGCAGATCGCGGTGCAGCCCTACGAGCGCACGATGCACGAGGGCAAGGTGGACCCGTTCCTGCCCCCCGAGGGCACGGTGCCGGTCGGCGCCCCCGGGACCCCGGCGATGGCCAAGCTGGACGAGGCCGCCCAGTCTGCGGTGCCCAACCCCCGGCCGGCCACCCTGGCCTCCCTCGAAAAAGGCCGGGAGCAGTTCGAGGTCTTCTGCACTCCCTGCCACGGCGCCACCGGCGCGGGTGACGGCGCGGTGAGCATGCTCGGACCGATCCAGGGACCGTTCGCCGGCGTGCTGCCGATCAGCGGTCCCGCGAGCATCGTGCGCGCCCGGACCGACGGACACCTCTACGCGACGATCCGCTACGGGCGTCGGCGGATGCCGGCCTATCAGCGGATCGACGAGAACAGCCGCTGGGACATCGTGAACTACGTCCGATACCTGAACGGCGAGAAGGGGGTTGCGTCGCAGTGAGCAGCCCTCCCGTCTATCGCGCGAATCCGCGCCCCCTGCCGGGCGCCCTGCTGGGCCTGTGCGGGATCCTGATCGCGATCGGAGCGGTCGCGTTCGCGGTCGGCCTGAGCAGCGATCCGGCGACCGTCTGGCGCGCCTACCATGTGAACTTCCTCTACTTCGCCGGGCTTTCCCAGGGCGGACTGGCACTGGCGTGTGCTCTCGTCATCATCGGTGCCCGCTGGGCCGGCCCGGTCCGACACGTTGCCGAGGGGCTGGCGGCCTGGGTGCCGATCACGTTCGTGCTGGCGGTCGTGGGGATCTTTGGCGGCGAGTACGTTTTCAGCAACTGGTGGCACGGGGCGCCGTACCCCAAGGGAGACTGGCTCACGCCCGTTCGTGTCTACGGCACGGACCTCACGATCCTGGGCGCGTGCGCGCTGCTCGCGGTGGTCTATCTCCGCGCTTCCTTCCGGCCGGCCCTCGAGGGGGCCGCCGATCGCGACGGCCCTTGCAGGGGCATGTTCGAGCGCTGGACCCGCGACTGGAAGGGTCAACCGGCCGAGTGGGAGGCCTCTCGCAAGCGGCTCAGTGTGCTGGCGCCGCTCGGCGCGATGCTCTTCGCGTTCGGCTACGGGATGATCGGCTTCGACCAGGTGATGTCGCTGACGCCGACCTGGTTCTCGAACATCTTTCCCTGGTACTTCGCCTGGGGTGCCTTCCTCTCCGGCGTTTCGATGACGGCGCTGCTCTGCGTCCTGCTGCGACGCGCGCCGGGCTGGGAGAGCCAGGTCACGCCCGCTCGCCTCCACGACCTGGGCAAGATGATTTTCGCCTTCTCGATCTTCTGGATGTACCTCTTCTTCTCCCAGTACATCGTGATCTGGTACGGGAATCTCCCCGAGGAGACCCAGTTCTTCCAGACACGGCTCGGGTCCCAGTTCATCCAGGACACCTGGGACTGGCGCTCGGAGCGCCTGGACGAGCCCTACGTGAAGCTGGCGCTCACGGCCTGGTTCGCGTGCTGGTGGGTCCCATTCTGGGTACTCCTGGGCCAGGCACCCAAGCGGACACCGCAGATCCTGGGGACCGTGGCTGTCGTGGTGCTGGGCGGTTTCTGGCTGGAACGCAACATGCTGGTGTGGCCTTCGCTGGTACCCGACGATGGCTCCGCCTGGTTCGGGCCGATCCAGATCGGCATCGCACTCGGCTTCCTGGGTGCCTTCGTCCTGGTCCAGATCGTCTTCCATCGCATGTTCCCCACGCTTCCGCTGCCTTCGAAGGACTGACCCGGAGGCGGGGGGCTAGTCTCTCGTCATGCCTGCGGTCGACGACTCCGCCGAAGAGGTTCGCCTCCGCCCAGGGCCCAATATCGTGCTGGACTGGGCGGGTTTCACCCACCCGCGAGGTCCGCACAGCACGCGCAGCCACTACACCCGCTACGGCGAAGTCACCCACGTCGGGGTCTCCGATCGCGGCGTCTGGATCGCCTCGGAGGGCGACCTCATCATCGTGCCCCGCGAGCGCTTCGCGGCTGCGGGCGAGGACACGCGCCTCGGCCACGCACTGGTGCGCCGGATTCGCCGGCTTCCCGACGGCGAGGCGCGCCTGGCGCGGATGGCCGAACTCGACGCGTTCGGAGGCCGCGAGGCGCGTCCCATCGCGACCTTCGCGCTCGTCGCCTTGTGTGTTCTCGGCTTCTTGCTCGATGGTTGGTTGAGGCCCGAAGTTCACCTCGTCGGTTCGTTCAGTCCCCGTCTGACGTTGGACGGGGACCTCTGGCGGGTGGTGACAGGAAATCTCCTGCACGGCTTTCTTCTGCACTTCGCGCTCAACGTGTTTGGGCTCTACATCCTCGGCCGCATGATCGAGCGGGTGCTCGGGACCGAGCGGACCCTGTGCGTCATGGGAGCCGCGGCGCTCAGCGCGATGGGTTTGAGTGGGTGGCAGGCGCCCGAGGTCGTCGTCGGTATCTCGGGGGTCGTGCTCGGGTTGGCCGGTGCGCTCGTGTGGATCGAGTGGCGCTGGCGTTCGGAAGTCCCCGCGTGGTGGCGCTTCCCGCGCCGGCTGCGTTACCTGCTGATCGTCGCCGTTGCGCTGGATCTGTCCCTCGGGTTGGTGATCCCAGTCGTCGCCGGCGCGGCGCACTTGGGCGGCTTTGTCGGCGGCGCGGCGGCGGCCGCGCTGCTGACGCGGCGGGGGCTCCTCGCAGGGTCGGGTCTTCTCACCAGAGTGGCGGCTGCCTCGATCGTCGTGGGCACGGTGCTGTCGGTGGGGGCGGCGGGCCTGCAGCTCACCCGGGACGACTACGTGGCCTGGCACGCCACTCGGCTCGGGAGCCTGGAGGACATTCCTCCCCGGGACCTCAACGACGCCGCGTGGTTCATCGCGATCGATGATGAGGCGACCGAAGCGCAGCTCGCCGCCGCGCTGAAGCTCGCCGAGCGCGCCAACGACGAGACCGGCGGCGAGCATCCCAGCCTGATCGACACGCTGGCCGAATTGCAGTTCCAGCTCGGGCGTTCTGAAGACGCGGTTGCGAGCATCAATCGGGCGATCGCGCTCGATCCGGAAGAGTCCTACTACCGGGAGCAGCGTCGGCGCTTCACGGGAGAGCGGCCTGCGCACGACCGCCCGCCCGATCCGGCGTTCCGTCCCCGGAAGCGCTCGCTCCCGCCGCCCGCGTCGAAAGCGGACGAGGTTCAGGTGTGACTTGTTCGCCGTCTTCGGCGATCACGATCCGGCCGTCGAAGGCGTCTCCGATCATGCCCGTGACCTGGAAGTCGTAGACGGGCGGCGGCCGCAGACGCACCAGGACCAGGGTGTCGACGCCGGCTTCCTGGGCCAGCCGTGCGACGGAGTCGAAGGGCGTGTGGAGTCGAGCCTCGCGCCGCAGGCGGTCGGGCTCGGTCTCGATGCCGGCCGCGCGCGCCTCCTCGGGGCTCGGCACGTAGGCGGCCTCGCGCACCAGCAGGGCGGCCCCGTTCGAGAATTCGGCGAGCGCCTCCTCGTTGCCCGGGAAGGGTGCAATCACCAGCGCCCGCCCGTCGGCCTCGAAGCGCCAGGCCAGTCGTTCCGACGGACCGTCCGAGAGCGCCAGGGCGCGGATGGTCAGGCCGTCGCGCGTTCCCACCACGTCGCTGTGCACTTCTTCCGCCGCGAGCCGTCCGCCGGCCTCGGGAAGCGCCAGCTCCGCAGCGCGCGCGTCCGCACCCTTGTGGGCGGCCTGGATTCCCGCGACCAGAGCGCCGGTGCCCGGCGGACCCACCACGCGCAGGGGCTGGCTGCGTCCGGCCAGCCAGCCGGTGAGCAGCAGGTCGTCGAGCCCGACCGTGTTCTCGGGCGCCAGGCTCGTGAGGTAGACGGCCGTCGGCTGGACCAGCGGGATCTCCGCGGCGCGCAGCGCCTCGGAGATGCCCCGGCCGGCGTCCACGAGGGCGATGCGCTGCCCGAGCCCGACGGCCAGCACCGGGCCGAGTCGCTGGGGGTTTTCCCAGGCGCCGCCGGTTCCCGCCGTCACGAGGGTCAGGGATTCGAACGCGCGCGGCTCGATCGGTGCAAAGCCCGCCGCGCCCTCCACGAGCTTTGAGCCCAGCCACGCGAGCACCCAGACACCGCCGAGCAAGCCGAGAGCGACGAAGACCGTCACCCGGCGGACGTTCATTCGAAGACCACGGTCTTGTTTCCGTGAACCAGCACCCGGTTTTCCAGGTGGCAGCGGACGGCGCGCGACAGGGTGGTGCGCTCCACGTCGCGGCCCTTGCGCACCAGGTCTGCCACGGAGTGCCGGTGTGAGGCCCGGATCGCGTCCTGCGCGATGATGGGCCCTTCGTCGAGGTCCCGCGTTGCGTAGTGGGCCGTGGCGCCGATCAGCTTCACCCCGCGCTCGTACGCCTGGTGGTAGGGGCGCCCCCCGCTGAACGCAGGCAGGAAGGAGTGGTGGATGTTGATCACCGGCCGATCGAAGCGGTCGAGAAATTCCCCCGAGAGCACCTGCATGTAGCGCGCGAGCACGGCCAGGTCGATCCGGTGTTCGCCGAGCAGCGCCAGCTGCTGCGCCTCCTGTTCGGGACGCGTTTCCTTCGTGATGGGGACGACGTGGTACGGAATGTCGAACTGCTTGGCCACGAGGGCCTGGTCCGGGTGGTTGCTCACGATCAGCGGGATCTCGCAGCGCAGCTCACCCGCCTGGTGCCGCAGCAGCAGGTCGTAGAGGCAGTGATTCGTCTTCGACACGAAGATCGCCACGCGGGCCAACCGGTCCCCATGGGTGATTTTCCACTTCATGTCGAGGCGCTGTGCAACATCGGAGATCGCGCCCTTCAGGGTGAGGCGGTCGGTGTGCAACTCCGCGAGGTCGAAGTGGATGCGCTGGAAGAAGACGCCGGCGGCCCGATCGGTGTGCTGGTCCGCCTCCAGGATGTTGGCGCCGTGGCCGTGGAGCACCTGGGCCAGCGCCGCCACGATGCCGCGTCGGTCGGGGCAGGACACGAGCAGGGTGGCGGTCGGGTCTGCGAGTGCCTCCGGCATTGGGTCGCGAGTGTAGGCCGACGACCTCTGATTTCGACTCTGGAAACTGCCTGGGGTGTCCGATAAGGTTCTCGACAGGGGGCCTCACTCGCCCCCGAGTCCCTGCTGACTGGGCCATAGGGGTCCAAAACCTGGTGGGGGCGGCCCGAAGGGGGGGTATCGGCAACCACCCTGACTCTCGGGACCCAATGCGGGGTCTGGGCCCCGCAGGCAGTTCTCTATGCCGGCTTGGGAGGTGAATCGGTGCAACATCAATGTACTACGGCGAGTGAGGTGATGAAGGCGTCCCGACGTCACACCGAATAGCCAACCAGTATCGGTGTAGCCGGGACGTAGTCCCAGCATCACCGCCCCCGGGAGTGCGGACGCCGTAGCCGCAGCGGGCCTCTGGCCCGCTCCCGGGGGCTTTTTGCGTCTGGAGTCGCGCGTATAATCGACCGCTGTGTCCGATGTCTCCCGCGACGCCCTGACGCCCCTCGCGTTCCTCGAGCGCACCCTGCGTGTCTTTCCCCAGAAGACTGCGGTCGTCTACGGCGACCGCCGCTGGACCTGGTCGGACTTCGCCGAGGAAGTCGGCCGTTTTTCCGGGGCCCTGGTACGCGCCGGAGTCGAGCCCGGAGACCGCGTCGCGGTGCTCGCGCCGAACGTGCCCGCGGTGCTGGCGGCGCACTTCGCCGTGCTGGGCCGGCGCGCGGCGCTCGTCACGATCAACACGCGGCTCTCGCCGGACGAGGTGGGCTACATCCTCAACCACTCCGGGGCGCGGGTGGTTCTCGTCGATCCCGAGCTCGCCGACCGGGTGAGCGATGCCCCGCCCCTCGAGGCCGCTCCGCTGTTGGTGAATCTCGAGGATCCGATCGCCGGCGTGGTCGGGTCGCCGCTCGACGGGCCCAGCTTCGACGCCTTCGTCGACGGCGCCGATGTGCTGCCAGTCAGCGGCGGCATCGACGACGAGGACCGCATCACGTCGATCAACTACACGTCGGGCACGACGGGCCGGCCCAAGGGAGTGATGTACACCCATCGGGGCGCTGCCCTCAACGCGCTCGGCGAGGTGATCGTCCACAAGCTCGAGCGCGATTCGGTCTTCCTCTGGACGCTGCCCCTCTTCCACTGCAACGGGTGGTGCTTCCCGTGGGCGGTGACGGCCGCTGGAGGGACCCACGTGATGCTCCGGTCCGTCGATCCCGGGCGGGTGCTCGAGTTGGTGAAGACGGAAGGCGTCACCCACTTCAACGGCGCTCCGACGGTGCTGCTCATGCTGGCGGAGGCGCCGGAGGCGCAGGGGGCCCGCTTCGACCCGCCGATCCGCGTGGCGACGGGCGGCTCGCCGCCGTCTCCGACGCTGCTGGGCCGCATGGAGGCGCTCGGCGTCCAGGTCACCCACCTCTACGGCCTCACCGAGACCTACGGGCCCCACGTCTATTGTGAGATGCAGCCGGAGTGGGAGGGCCTCGATGTCGAGGGGCGCGCCCGGGTGATGGCGCGGCAGGGCGTTCCCTACCACATTGCGACCCATCTGCGGGTCGTCGACGAACGGATGCGCGACGTGCCCGCGGATGCGGAGTCGATGGGCGAGGTGGTGATGCGCGGGAACAACGTGATGAAGGGCTACTTCGAGGATCCGGAGGCTACGGCCGAGGCCTTTCGCGGTGGCTGGTTCCATTCGGGCGATCTCGGGGTCATGCACCCGGACGGCTACATCGAGCTCCGCGACCGCAAGAAGGACATCATCATCAGCGGGGGCGAGAACATCTCGACGATCGAGGTGGAGCACACGCTGGTGAAGCACCCCGCCGTACTGGAGTGCGCGGTCGTCTCCATGCCCCACGACAAGTGGGGCGAGGTGCCGAAGGGCTTCGTCGCCCTGCGTCCCGGCGCCCAGGTCACCGAGGCGGACCTGATCGCGTTCTGCCGCGACCGGCTCGCCCATTTCAAGTGTCCGAAGGCGATCGAGTTCACGGAGCTTCCCAAGACTTCGACGGGGAAGATCCAGAAGTTCCGGTTGCGCGAGAAGGAATGGGCCGGCCGCGACGCGCACATCCAGTGAGCGGCGCCGGGCTGGCGTTCAGCTTCTGCCCAGCTCCCGCAAGCGCGCTTCGACCCGCGCCACGTCCGACGGCACGTCCACCGGCGCGCTCGCCCAGTTCTCGATGATGGCGCAGCGGATCCGGTGTCCGTTCTCGAGGGCGCGAAGTTGCTCGAGGGCCTCGGCGCGTTCGGCTTCGGTCGGCTCGAGTCGCACGTATTCCGCGAGGAACTCCCGCCGGTACGCATAGAGACCCACGTGTTGCCAGTAACGCGGCGGCGCGTCCGGATCGCGCAGCGCGGGGATGCGGCTGCGCGAGAAGTAGAGGGCATCGCCGCGGCGGTCGAGCACCACCTTCACGCGGTTGGGATCGTCGATCGACTCGTCTTCGAACGGGTGCACCACCGTCGCCATCGGAACCGGCGGCTCCCGGCACAGGGCTTCGACCGCCGCATCCACCACGAAGCCTTCGATCAGAGGCTCGTCGCCCTGGACGTTCACCACCACGTCGTCGTCGAGGGTCTCTGCGACCTCGGCGAGACGGTCCGTACCCGTTGGGTGGTCCCCGCGCGTCATCACGACTTCCGCGCCGAACTGGCGGCAAGCGTCGGCGATGCGATCGTCGTCCGTGGCCACGAGCACGGCGCGCAGGCTCTTGGCCGTTCGGGTGCCCTCCCAGACGCGCCGGATCATCGGGAGTCCAGCGATCGGTGCGAGCGGCTTGCCCGGGAAGCGCACCGACCGGTACCGCGCCGGGATCACGGCCACCGCACGCATGGCGGCATCGTACCCGATGGGTACCTTTCTCGCCGTGAGCGAGGGCGTGCGGTTGTCTCGATCGCCGGGCGCGATGCCGAGGAGGTGAAGATGTCCACGTTCGGAATTCTGGTCGGAGGAGGCCCGGCGCCGGGCATCAACGCCGTCATCACCGCAGTCACGACCGTCGCCACGCGCCGGGGGGCGAAGGTCATCGGCCTGCTCGACGGCTTCAAGTGGATCATGGAGGGGCGCACGGACCACACGCTTGCGCTGGACGAGGCGGCCGTGGCCGGGCTCCACCTCCGCGGCGGCGCCGTGCTGCACACCGCGCGGGCAAATCCGACCCGCAAGCGCGAGCATCTCGAGAACTGCGTCAAGGCGCTGGAAAGCCTCGGCGTCGACCATCTCGTCACGATCGGCGGGGACGACACGGCCACTTCGGCGAGTCGCGTCGCCGAAGCGGCCGGCGGACGGATTCGCGTCGCCCACGTTCCCAAGACGATCGACAACGATCTGCCCCTGCCGCCCGGCATCCCGACCTTCGGCCACGATACGGCCCGGGAACACGCCACCGCCGTCGTCGAGCGCATCCTGGCCGATTGCGAGGCCACCCATCGCTGGTTCTTCATCGTGATGATGGGCCGGCAGGCCGGCCACCTGGCGCTTGGCGCCGGAAAGGCTGCCGGCGCGTCTCTGGTACTGATTCCGGAGGAGTTTACTCCGCCCATCCGGCTCGCCGACCTGGTGCGGGTGCTCGAGGGGGGCATCGTGAAGCGTCTC
>Ga0310342_100002091_pt1 | contig 12758 bp, 4 predicted proteins | sample S15DNA20500_MG_FD_206155 | JGI IMG/M metagenome (GOLD analysis project Ga0310342, IMG submission 206155) | Marine microbial communities from station ALOHA, North Pacific Subtropical Gyre - S1503-DNA-20-500_MG | ecosystem: Environmental > Aquatic > Marine > Oceanic | place: Pacific Ocean: North... | reverse complement strand
CGTTGACCGCGGAACTTTGGTCGGGCGGTAGTACGGTTGGTACACTGCTGGCCGAACTCAAATTTACTCCGGCCGAGCCGGGAACATTGGTCAACAGCAATCGACTCAAGCCGCTTGCCGTACCGCTGGTGCTTGCGCCGGGCGATTATACGATCGTGGCTCATGGGTATGGTGCGGCCGAGCCGGCCGGACACGAAGGGTTCGGAGGGCCGGGATCGCAGTTCAAAACGCTTGATGATGGCCAGGGTGCTATTTCCTTTGTGGGCAGCCGGCTGGGAACCAGCCCGGGAGCTTTTCCCACGCAGGTCGAAGGCGGAAGTGTGAACTTTTACAGCGCTGGCACCTTCCAGTTCAATCTGGGTGGCTCGGGCAGTGAAGTTGTTACCAACATCCAGGCTCAAATGCACACGGTTAATACGACTGCCTACGTGCGTATCCCGTTTGGCATCTCTGATGTATCCCAGGTTCTATCGATGACCCTCGACGTGCAGTACAACGACGGGTTTGTCGCCTACATCAACGGTCAAGAGGCCGCCAGTCTCAATGCGCCAACTAGTCGGGCGTGGAATGCGACAGCAACGACAAGTGTGGGTGGGTTTGCCTCGGCAGTCATTGATCTAAGTGCAGGTATTACGGCGCTGCAGAACGGCACCAACGTGTTGGCCGTGCATGGACTGAACGCCCAGGCCGCTGATGGTCGGTTCTTGATCGCTCCACGATTGAGTACGTCCAACGGCGCGCCCGGTAAAGCGAATCTGGCTCTCAATGAGGTTGCCGCTGGTGGAAGTGCGGAATTCTTTCTGGAAATCACCAATGATTCTCCAATCAGCCAGTCGGTTGCCGGATTTGTCCTGGTGACGTCGTCAGGCGACCAATACGTACTCCCGAATCAAACGATCTTCGGGGGCGGTCATTTATCGCTGACCAATGCCCAATTAGGGTTTACGCCGGCCGTTGGAGAGAACCTGTTTTTGTTTTCAGCGGGACAAGGCCAGCTGTCCGATGCGAGAAAGGTCAGTGGGCGGTTGCGGGGTCGCTCGGTCGAACATGATGGGCGCTGGTTGTATCCGGACACAGCCACCCCGGGTGATGACAATCATTTCAACTTTGAGCAGGACGTCGTGATCAACGAGATCCTTTATCACCCCCACGGGGAGTCGTTGGCTGCCGGCGGCGATATCCAGACGAGTCCTTTTTCGGAAACGACCCCACTGGTTCTGTCGGGTGACCAGGGTTCCCATTGGGTGCCGAGCGACGATACGTTGGGCACGGGTTGGACATCACCCGCCTTCGACGATTCTTCCTGGACCCGCGGACCAAGCGGTGTCGGGTTTGAAGCGGGCGGGGTGAGCGGAATCATGGCCTATGGGAATCTGGCAGGTGCCAACGGAACCTCCCCGTTGGCCTTCAGTTATGGACATGATTTCGTTGTCAACTCGCGCATGATGGTCACCCATCTGGGAGTGTTTGACAGTGGTGCCAACGGGCTGTCGCGAACGTTGACGGCCGAACTGTGGTCCCGCAATGGTGACAGCGGCCTGCGTCAAACGCTGTTGCAGTTTACCCAGGCTGATCCGGGGGCCCTCGTTGGCAGCAATCGCCTCAAACCCTTGCCGACCCCGTTGGTGCTTGATCCGGGTGACTACACGGTGGTAGCACATGGCTATGGTTCGGGAGAAGCGGCCGGCAACGAGGGGTTTGGGGGTCCGGGATCCGAGTTCAAAACGCTCGACGATGGTGGTGGCGTCGTTTCGTTTGTTGGCAGCCGGCTGGGAACAACGCCCGGATTCTTTCCGACAATCGCCGAACCGGCGAGCGCGAACTATTACAGCGCCGGTACTTTCCTGTTCGAGTCAGCTTCGGTGTTGTCCCCCTTGGTCAACACGAACGTTGAAAGCTCGATGTACGGTGTGAACTCGACGGTTTACCTGCGGCACGAATTCAACGCCACGGCACCAAGTGCCGATGAATTGGCCGAACTGATTTTGAAAATGAAATACGACGATGGGTTCGTGGCCTACCTCAACGGCAGCGAAGTAGCCCGCCGTAATGCGCCCGCAAGTTCCACCTGGAATTCGACGTCCGCCACCGCGTCCCAGGTGCTGTCGGAGTTCGAGTCGATCGACATCTCCGCCCATGTTGCGCAGCTGGTTACGGGGACGAACGTGTTGGCGGTTCACGGTTTGAACCAGTCAGCTAGTGACAGTGATTTTTTGATATTGCCGGAATTGGTCCTCACCACGCTCGGTAGCCCACAGCAAGAGTGGCTGGAACTCTACAACCGGGGTACCACTGCGGTCGATCTGAGTGGCTGGACGGTCCAGGACGCCATTGAATTCGAGTTTTTCCCGGGCACAACGATCCCATCGGAGGGTTACCTGGTTGTTGCCAAGCACGCCGGCCAGCTGTCCGCAAACCATCCAGGCATCGATGTTGTGGGCAACTATTCCGGCAGGCTGAACAACCGTACCGAGCGGATTTTACTGGTCGACGCTAACGAAAATCCGGCCGATGAAGTCGAATATTTTGAAGGAGGACGTTGGGATGACCGCGCCGACGGAGGTGGATCCAGCCTCGAGCTTCGCGACGTGCACGCCGATAACTCCCGGGGTGAAGCCTGGGCACCCAGCGAGATTTCAAATTCCACTTGGAACACGTACACCTTTCGGGGTACCGCCAGGTCCGATGACGGCCCCAAGCTCTGGGAAGAATTCGTAGTCGGGTTGTTGGACGGTGGCGAGGTATTGATCGACGATGTGAGTCTGCGACGGGATCCCGACGGTGTGAATCACCAGGAAATTCAGAATGGTTCGTTCCAATCCGATACCCTCGGTGGCCAGGCGAGCAATTGGCGGATCATTGGGAATCACCACGGCACGGTGGTCACCGATCCGGACAATCCGGCCAACAAGGTTTTACACGTGGTAGCCGAGGGGGCTGCGCGACACGAGCACGACCACGCCAATACGGACGCAACGATTGTCAATGGCTCAGAATATGAGTTCTCGCTGCGGGCGAAATGGCTGAGTGGTTCGCCGCTGTTGAATGTCCGACTCTATTGGAATCGTCTGGCCCATACCTTTGCAATGCAGAGGCCTCAGCAGACGGGCACCCCAGGTGCGGCCAACTCGACACGCGAGTCCAACATCGGTCCTACCTTTAGTGGCCTGTCTCACTTGCCTGTCAGGCCGAAAAGTGTTGAGGAAGTGAAGGTTCAGGTAACGGCCGAAGATCCGGACTCTGTAACATCGATGAAAGTTCATTGGCGGGTCGGCAATAATGCGTTTTCCAGTCTGGCGATGACGCCGCTGGGTGATGGGCGCTACGAGGGAACGATTCCCGGGCAGAGCGCGGGCTTGGTCGTGCAGTTCTATGTCGAGGGCCAGGACAGTCGGGGTGCCACCGCGACGTTTCCAGCCGCGGGACCCGATTCACGGGCGCTGTATGAAGTGAACGACGGACAAGGAACCAATCTGCCAATCGATACGATTCAACTGGTGATGTTACCCCAAGACTCTGCATTTTATTTTGAAAACACGACCTTGTTGAGTAACAAGTATCATGGGGCGACACTCACGGTTAACGAACAGGAAGTGTATTACGATGTCAAGGCACGGCGCAAGGGAAGTATTTTTGCCCGCTCGGGGACCAGCACGATGGTTAGCTATCGGGTTAACTTGAAACCCGATAACTTGTTTCGCGGCGTGCATGATCGCATTGGTCTGGATGCCGGTGGCAGCCGTAACTTGTTGCCCGACTCACAGGACGAAATTCTCGCCAAGCACCTCATCAGTCACGCCGGTGGAATCACTAGCCTGTATGACGACCTGGCCTACATGGTCGCGCCGATTAACACGCAGTCGGACCCCATTATCCTGCAACTGGCCCGCTACGACGACGTTTACCTTGACGAACAGTTTTCCGACGGCAGCGACGGTTCGCTGTTCAAGATGGTGGCAATTCCCTATTCCTCTCACAAGGTCCCCGGCACAGGGGGCCTCAAGGATGGCCTGGCCCGCGGACATATCGGTTGCTGTGACATCACCGACAAGGGTGACGACAAAGAAGATTATCGCTTGCGGTTCCTGCTGAGAAACAATCGCGAGCGCGATGATTTCGACCGGATTGTCAAAATGAACCAGGCGTTCAGTCTGACTGGCGATGAACTGCAGGCAGCTGTCGACAAGTTGCTCGACATCGACCAGTGGATGAGAACCTATGCCATGATGTCGCTATTGGGTGTACTGGATGTCTACACGGTTGTGACGCCGCAAAATTCGATGCTTTACGTGCGGCCTGAAGACAACAAGATCATGGTTTTTCCACATGATTGGGACCAGTCGTGGTACAACCCGGTGAATGACCCACTTCACGGTACCAAACATCCCAACATGACCAAGGTCTTCGACCTGCCAGCCAACGAGCGATTGCACTTGGGTCATTTGCACGATCTCATCAACACCACGTTCAACCGCACGTATGCAACTCCCTGGGCTAGTCACTTGGGCGGCCTGGTCGGACAAAATTTTGGCGCCCATCCGGGCTACATCCAAAATCGGGCGAACTTTGTTTTGAGTCGGCTGCCGGCGCAGATCCCGTTCCAGATCACCTCATCACCACCGTTGGATGTGGGCGCAGCATCGACGGCTACGATTCAGGGACAAGGCTGGATCAATGTGCGGGAAATAAGGCTTTCCGGGATGGATCAGCCGTTGGAGGTCACTTGGTCCGCAGGCGCTGGAGCCAACTTTGCCAACACCTGGGAAGTCACCATTCCGGTGACCGGGGGGACCCATCCAACGACGCTCATGGCGTACGACTATCAAGGTGTGCTGATGGATTGGGCGACCATCAACGTGACCAGTTCTACCTCGAACCCGATCGTCGATTGGTTGCGGATCAGCGAAATTAACTACAATCCTGGCGAGCCGACCGCTGCCGAACAACTGGCCAGGCCGGGGGTGAACAACAACGACTTCGAATACATCGAACTGCAAAACATCGGCGACCAGTCACTCGACCTGCTGGGCACCAGCTTTAGCGACGGTATTTCGGCTAGTTTACCCGCGTTCAGCCTGGCCGCTGGAGAGCGGGGTGTCGTGGTGCGGGACCTGGCTGCCTTCCGTTTGCGCTATGGCAGTAGCATCCATGTGCTGGGCGAGTTTGCCAGTGGCGGGCTTTCCGACACTGGTGAAAATTTAACCCTGGTCGACAGCCAAAACCAAACCGTGTTGAACTTTTCCTACGGCGATAACGATCCGTGGCCCGAACGGGCTGATGGTCATGGCGGAACGCTCGAGCTGATTGACCCGGTGGGGACGCCCATCGAGGAGTTTAGTAAATACTATCGTTGGCGCGGAAGTACGGAGCTGGGGGGAACGCCCGCCACTGCTGGCGCCGGACCGGTGGGTGTGGTTATCAACGAGGTGTTGGCCAATACGGATGCCAGACCCGAGTCCGATTCCATTGAGTTGTTCAACACGACAGGAGCCACGATTGATATAAGCAACTGGTGGGTGAGTGACTCGGCGGAAAATTTCATCAAGTATCAGGTTCCCGCCGGCACGTTGCTTGCCGCCGGGAAGATGCTGGTACTCAGCGAGAGTGAATTCAATCCGACACCCCTTGTCCCTGAGCCCGATCATTTTGGGCTCAGCAGCGGGGGAGATGATGTCTGGCTGGTCGACCCCGCGGGTGGTGCAACGGGCGTACCCTGGTTGGTGGACGATGTGCACTTTGGCGCCACCGCCAGCGGCGAGTCGATGGGGCGGGTACCCGATGGCAGCGGACGGTTGGCGCCCCAGGTTCACCCGACGTTGGGCGCCGCCAACACGGCAGCGCGTGTGGGCCCGCTGGTAATCACCGAGGTGAACTACAACCCGTCTGCACCGTCGGCAGCCGCCTTGGCGATTCATCCGACGCTCACATCCGACGATCTGGAACTGATCGAGGTGTTCAATCCGACGGCGAGTGCGGTGGACTTGACCGATTGGAGGATTCGCGGCGGAGTGGATTACGATTTCACCTCCGGAACAACGCTCGATGCTGGCCAGAGCTTGGTAGTGGTTTCTTTCAACCCGGATGACGTGGGCAATGTAAGTCGCCGTGATGCGTTGGGTGCGCACTATGAGCTGGAGTCCAGCGTGAGGTTGGTAGGTGGTTATCAAGGACAGTTGAGTGACCGTGGCGAACGTCTTCAATTGCAACGACCGGGAACGGCGCCTGCGGAGGATTTGGCAGCCGTTCCGCGGCTCTGGGAAGACGAGGTGTTGTACGACGACTTGGCTCCCTGGCCGACGGAGGCCGACGGCAGTGGTCATTCGTTGCAGCGTATCACGGTAGCCGCCTACGGTAACGACAGCGCCAGTTGGACAGCGGCGCCACCCTCTCCCGGCAGGTTCTCTGGCAGTTCTATGGCGGGTGATTTCAATGATGATCAGATCGTGGATGATGCCGACATCGATCAGTTGTTTACGGCGCTCCAGGCCGGCAGCGGGGACCTTCAATTCGACGTGGACGGCAGTGGCACGGTCACTTCGGCGGACGTCACGTTTCTGGTTGAGTCGATCCTGGGGACAAGCTTTGGGGATGTGGACCTGGATGGCGACGTGGATACGGGCGATTTGACCAGGGCGATCATTAACTTCACCAGTGCCCAAGGCAGCGGCAAGACGTGGTCCCAGGGGGACACCGACGGCGACGGAGATGTCGACACGAGCGACCTCACGCGGTCGATTATCCATTTTACCGGCGCCCAGGCGGCGAGTTTCGCTCGCGCAGCCAATAGCCTCGACTGGCCGTTGGGATTGGCGTTGTTGAAAGAGCCGGAGCGGACGACCGCTGGGAAAATGTCGATTGCCAAAACCGATGCGCTCCAGGATTCCGCGCCTCGGGAGGATCAGGCCGTCGGGATGTCCAGTGTTGCAACGCCAGCTGCTGCCGGATTGCTGGTCGTTGGTTCCACGTCGCGTTCGATTTCAAAACGACGACCGCTCGACCCGCTCGCTGAAGAGGCGGCGGGTCTGGAAAAAGAGAACCACCAGCGACCAACTCTTTGACAAGCAGGGTGGTAAAGGATGGAACGTCGCTCGCTGCACCTGACCGGTGTCACGGGATCCAGGACCTTACGGGCATCATCTCCAAACGTTGGATCCAGAGAAAAAATGCCACGTTGACACCGTCCATCTCGAACCTTGTTGTTGCTTCGTAAGGGATGACAGGCTGGAAGTGCCCTACCCAACGACGAACTTTTGATTTAGAGTCACTGGGGCTGTTGCGCAAAGTAGAAATGACTTGATGGAACCTGCCGGGCAGGAGAAGGCAACGTCTACAGTAACAGGAAATTTTAAGATGCTTTGCAGCGATGCTTGTCGCACGTTGGGGTGTTATCCATGCCACGGTCGATGAGTGACCTCCCGGTTAAAAGCGGGATTTCCACCTTCACAACGATCCGGAATATCTAAAATGCGAGCCTACACGATTGAACTTTTAGTGGATAGCAAAACCGGTAGCCGCCAGCGTTCAATCGAGGTTGGTTCGGTTTCAGGAGCCCGTTTTTCTTCCCGCGATACCCAGGGTATGCGCCGGGAATTGGACGAGATGATAGCACGTGACGGTCACTATACAGGTGCGACGCGTACGAATCCGTCGATTTTTCGGATTGGCCGTTACCTGCTGACTCAGGATGACGAGTTTGAAGTGCAGGGTACGTTGACAGGGTGCGAAGCGGAGGTGGTGGCTATCCGCGCGGGCAACGATATTTGGATTAGCGTAGGAAGCGACCAATGCGATCGTGAGTTGGATGATCTTTTTCCGGATAAACCGAAACAAATGTGTCCTCATCCGATTGCTTCAGTGGCCTGGCCCTATGACGAAGTCAAGGATCATTGGGACCAACTGCGTATTTCTAGCGAAGTCGAAGTTCAAGGTCACACGGTAGCGATCCAGGATACGACGATTGATACGCAGGTGGATCTGGAATATCTGCTTGGGATGGATACGGTCAAGTCGCTGCCAGAACCCATGGTGCTTTACTGCGGTGCGGCTCCGTTTTTGACCGAGTCGATCAGCGAGGCGATCCAGAAACACGATCTGCCAGCGGCCACCGAACATGGGACAGGCGAGCGGACCTTCCTGCGGTTGCATGACCCCGTGCTGGGGCGTACCATCGAACATCAGTTTCGTGCCGTCCCATTGGGAGACGAATTGCCCGAGCGAAGTTTAATTGCCGTTGATTCCAAACCAAACAGATAGGGTGCCAAGGCGTGGATGTCCAAGGGCCGCCACCTAGCGGGCTCCTTGTCTCGACAGCGACGGCGGTGTGCTGAGCAGAGCCAGATCGGGAAAGACAACGATGGGAAAAGTTCGTGTTTCGACGGGAATTGAAATCTTTTACGAACGGACCGGCAGCGGGCCGACCTTGCTGTTGATCATGGGCACCGGATTGGATCATTCCTGCTGGAATGCACAACTCGAAGCCTATCGGGATGACTATGATTGTATTGTGTTTGACAACCGCGGGACGGGAAAAACCAGCGCTTCGGATGCCTCGCTGACCACCTCGTCCATGGCCGACGACGCGGCGGCGTTGCTGGACGCACTGGGTGTTCCCCGGGCGCACGTTTCTGGATTGTCACTGGGATCGTGCATTGCCCAGGAGTTGGTGATCCGGCGTCCGGAACTGGTTGAGACGCTTCAATTGCATGGGACATGGGCGTCGGCGCACGGTTATGCTGCACGAAAGTTTCAAGCTCAGATTCAATTGTTAGGGTCCCTCGATCTGCGGGCTTTTTATGAAATCAATGTCCTCTGGTTCATCACTCCGCGGTGGATGGCAGAGCATCCTGATCGCGTGGCCCGTCAGATTGACACCATTGTCGCGGCGGCGCCTGCGGTGGAACTGCTCAAACAACAGTACCTGGCTGACCTGCACCACGATACGCGCGATCGGTTGCACCAGATTCAAGTGCCCACGCTGGTGACCGTGGGAAGTTTTGATGTGGCTTTGCCTCCCATGTACTCACGTGAAGTTGCCAATCGTATTGCTGATGCGGAGCTGGTGATCTTCGAAGAGGGGGGGCACCTGCACAACATCGAGCAGCCCGATGAATTCAATCAGGTAACGCTGGAATTTTTAAGTAGACACACGGTTCGGGATCAAGGCTGAAGGAAGACGCGTCATGTCCCCAGCAGCTATGACGCGTCGTAAGGTAATGGTTTGCGGCGAACAGGGCGATGCAAGACACATCAGTTGGCAAACTGGAAGCAACGTCAGCGGTTGTGATTCAAGAGAAGCATCGCTGCAGATTCACCTTCAGATCGTTTTGAGCAGGCCAAGGGAAACTCCTGATTACTATCCTGGTAAGCTCCGGCCCCTAGGCGCACCCTGTTGTCGCTAAGGATGGTCGTCAATTGGTCGAACAGTTTTCCAACGCGTTTGCAAAAATCTCGATTTGACCACTATGGGTTTTGCGCTTGATAATCCACGTGTAATTCGAGTTTGTTGATCTGAATTGCGTTGCCCTCATCGGATGGCCGGGGGGCTGCCTTCACACCGACAAGATTGTCACCCACCGCCAGGTAGGCTGGTGGTACTGGGAAGACCAACCAGTGTTCCTGGACGTGTCCGGGGCCAAGCAGGAGATTGTTGATCCGGACCTCCAATCCTTTTGCCGCTGGATCCGAAAGCAACAACCGCAAGGTGATCTTTTCGATCGTTTCGGTAGCCGCATTGACGTCGTCGGCCACCTGTAACGTCAGCAGGGTGTCGGCCATCCCGTCGTCGGCCAGTGTGGCGGGCAAGGGGGCCAGCATGTTGCTGAGGAAATACATCTGCCTGGGCGTGTGCCAGTTTCCTGGACTCGGGACGACAGCCGGTGCATGTCCTCCTCCACGGCGCTGTACAAAGAACACCTTGTCTTGGCCGGCGAGCGTTGCGGGACTGCCGATTTCACGGTAAATCTGGCACTGTTTTTCCCATCGTTCGGGCGCCGGAAGGCCCCGGCTGCGTGCTGTTTTCGACCAGCCTTCAAACAGGTTGAAGGTGTGCACGCCATCGGGTTTTTGGTGCCACCAATTCGCATAGATGCCGCGGTAGACTTCAATCGGTGCCTGGTTGTATCCATCGGAGGAGTGAAGTTCTGTCCAACAGGGATAGAGCTTGACTGGGGTTCCGGTGGTGGCCTGACGCATTGCTCCCATGTCTACCTCCGACGAACGAGAACCCAGGACCAGGATATCAACCAATCCCTCATGAGCCCACGTCTCAATGTCCATTCCATCAAAATGACAGCCCATGAGGTTCCCTGGTACGCGAGCTGCCAATAGAAACGGCCGACCGCGTTGTTTCTCGATGGTCAGCAGTGCCAAACGAACCTGGCGGACGAAGTCGGTTAACAGGTCACGGTGGGCCCACTGCTGACCGTCTGGAAACAAGATGGGCATGCGGGCAAAATCGAGCTGGATACCGTCGAATTCGTAATTCTCGGCCACCTCGCGCAGGACGTTCAACTTCAGTTCACGAACCTCTGGAACAGCGAAGTTCCAGTAAGCATGCCATTTTTGAATCAGCCACTCGGGATGCTCCGCTTTGAACGGGACGGGCTTTTCGTAGGGATGTGGCGGGTCGAATTCGGGATCGTTATCGGAACCATTCATGCGGTAAGAAAAGAAAACCTCCCGGCCCCGCTTCCGGTTCTCTTGCAAAAGCACATCGACGGGGTCGACGCCAGTGGCCCACCAATTTGGAAAAACGTTTTTCGTACAGGGTAAGAATTTACTGGGCCACACTGCCGTGTTGCCTTCACCCCACTCATGCCAAACGCTGTCGATTTGGTTGGAGTGCTCGTCCAGTCGACTCATGTAATATTCGATGATTTCACTCAGTTGTTCTTTACCTGTCACATCTCTTCGAAAAGGACCGGTCAGGACATCATCTTGAAAGATGATACGGCGGCGGCGGTTGACGGCCTCCAGGTGATCGGAACTCAACGTGATGGGATCCGCCACGGCCCTGTTGTCGATGGTTTCTTTTGCAGGCAGCAGCCCGGCCACGGAGACGATCATCAGGATTGCAAGCAGTGAACTCTTGACAGGCATAGGTGAGCTCCTTGTTGTCAACGGAAGAAGAATTTGCATGGGTGCTTCAAAAGTAGATTTATTTCTGAGAACATCACCAGACTGGAGGTAGCTGGATCGTCGTTGAGTGGCCTCCCCATCCCGTGTCATTGTGACATGCTCCTGAAGTTCACAACGTCTTCCTTGCTACAGCACAACGGTTTCCCCTTCGGATACTCGCCGCAATTTAAAAGACATTGGAATCAGAGTGCAATCAATTTAAGGTAATTTTGGTCATCCTTAACTGGCAGTCAACCCCGCGAGCGATTGACTGGCTCGACGAAGGCCGCTTGGTCAGATGGTTGTTGGTTGGATCCAGGCAGAGGACTCAATGACACGGTAGCCGATAAAACGGGCTTGCAGAATCAACCGTCGTCGTTTCTGGCCCGCGCATCAGCCAGACATCCGATCGCCAGCGGGCCTTACTGTTGAGATGTCGCGATTGCTGAATTGCTGGCACTGTTGAATTGAATCATCGTGGTGGGCCAAGGTGACAGTAGCCGTGTCACCATCATCGCCTGATTCACTGGCTGGCCGGCTTACCAGTCAATCCGTTGGGCAGCGACATACTCGGAGGCAGTGACCTGCGGCGCGGTGTCCGACCGATATTGGCGGCGGGCATACGTCGCATAGCCGTCTTTGGGGAGCGGATTCATGTGGACCACCGTGTTCCCGCGGAATGTGATGGTGTATTTGTAACGACCGAGGTACTTCGTGCCGCGGAACTCGTAGCTGTCGGCCAGGTAGGTTTCCACGGTTTTCACAACCGGAAACGAGACCTGCACGGTACGGCCGGCTGCGACCTTCCCCAACCAGAGGTAGTTGCCGATCCAGACCGGTCGGATCATCTGGCCATTGTCGGAGAGCGAAATTTTCACTGTGCTTTTATCGACCCAATTTGGGATGCGGGCTGTCAAACGCTGTGTCCGTTTGTTACGAAGCTCGACTTTGCCTTGATAGGGAAGCCAGCTCACCACGTCGACGCTGGGTGAACGGCGGTTGAGCAATAAATTGATGCGCGCCAGGTCGTCCTGATCATCAACGATACTGTCCCAGACATAATAAAGCCCCTGCGATCCGTTGGCAGTGCAGCAGTTCATAACGCGTGAGTCGTCGACAAATTCGGGAGTTCCCCAGCCACCGAATGTGCCCCGACGAGCCGCTGGAGAATTGCTTTCTGGTCGTTGGTCAGGGCGTTGCCTTGGTTGGCATCCAGGAAAGCTTTCATGTCGACAAACTGGGCGGCTGTCAGGTGATTGCGGACATAGCCGTCGACGTCTTCCCAGTAGTCCCCGATGCCGGCACGAGTGAGCTTGATCGCCAGTGCCGTCATGTTGACCAGTCCGCATGTCTCGTGGGAATGCTTGCCTGTGTATTCTTGAAACCAGCCAAGTCGTGGAATGCCCAGAGTACGGGCGTACTCGTAGCCGGCGCGGGCGAACTCCTTGAGACGGGCGTCGTTGGTTGCGATGCCGTACTGGAGAATACCGCGCAGGCAGAGAGTGTGGCCGTGGAAGTGACCGTAGAATTGGCCGTTTTGTTCGGGGATGACACCCTGAGCGTGACCGTCCGGAATCCAACTTGATTCCTTTTTTAGCACAAAGCGGACCAGTTCACCGGCGAGCTTGAGGGCCGCAGGATCG
>Ga0310342_100002090_pt1 | contig 12758 bp, 7 predicted proteins | sample S15DNA20500_MG_FD_206155 | JGI IMG/M metagenome (GOLD analysis project Ga0310342, IMG submission 206155) | Marine microbial communities from station ALOHA, North Pacific Subtropical Gyre - S1503-DNA-20-500_MG | ecosystem: Environmental > Aquatic > Marine > Oceanic | place: Pacific Ocean: North... | reverse complement strand
GCTCATTCAGGCGAGTATTTCTTGAATCACTCGCCCGTGTACGTCCGTAAGACTTTCTTTTCGACCTTGATGAAAGTAGGTCAAAAGTTCGTGGTCCAACCCCATCAGGTGGAGGATGGTAGCATGAATATCATGCACGTGGGCTCGTCCTTCGACTGCCTGAAAACCAAATTCGTCCGTCTCTCCATAGCGCATTCCACCTTTCACACCACCGCCGGCCAACCACATTGAAAAACCGTACGGATTGTGATTGCGACCTGGCGCCCCTTTCCCCTCGCTGAATGGCATGCGTCCGAACTCACCACCCCAAAGAATCAAAGTCGTGTCCAATAATCCGCGTTCTTCCAAGTCGGTAAGCAGCGCTGAGATCGGTTGATCAACTTCAGCCGCATGCCGCCCATGATTGGATTCAATTCCACCATGTGCATCCCACGTCTCTTCAAGATGTCCACCACCAGAATAGAGCTGTATGAATCGCACACCACGCTCGACCAACCGCCGCGCGATCAGACAATTGCGACCGTACTCGTCGGTCGGATGTTTGCCAACGCCGTACATGTCCAGCGTGTGTTGGTTTTCCTCGCCCAGATCGACAGCCTCGGGTGCGGCCGATTGCATACGATAAGCCAATTCAAATGACTGGATCCGGGCAGCCAGCTCATGCCCGCCCGGTCGCTGGGCAAGGTGTTGCTCGTTCAATTGTGCCAGTAAATCCAATTGGCTGCGTTGGGCTCGACGGTCAATATGTGCTGGCCCTTGCAAATCCAGGATCGGATTCCCCTGAGGTCGAAACAAGGTTCCCTGGTACGCAGAAGACATGAACCCACTGGACCAGTTAGGCTGTCCGGAAATGGGTCCACCCCGTTTATCTAACATGACCACGTAGGCCGGTAAGCTCTGGTTTTCAGTTCCCAACCCATAAACACACCAACTCCCCAGCGAAGGCCGGCCAATAAATGTCTTGCCAGTATTCATCGCCACCAGGGCCGAACCGTGGGCATGGCTATCGCCATGACAAGAATTTATCACAGCCAGCTTGTCGGCATGTTGTCGAACCTGAGGAAAATAATCCGAGATCAATAAACCGCTTTCACCACCCGGTCGAAACGGTCGCCAATTAGGAGTGAGATAACCAACGCGTCGGTTGCCAGAATTGATGTACTTTTTATCAGCGGGCAAGGATTTTCCCGCATACTTTTCCAACTCTGGTTTGTAATCGAATGTGTCGACCTGGCTTGGAGCACCGTTCATCATCAAAAAAATACAAGACCGTGCCTTGGTTGGATGATGAGCCTGTTTCGGCAGCAAAGGGTTCTGGGCAGAAGCCGGTGCCGCGTGCGCTTGCTGCGACCCAAACCGCTGGGTACTCAACAAGTCGGTCAATGCCAGACCTGCAAACCCCGCACCCATTTCCCAGACAAACTCACGTCGTGTATGACCACAAGGAAACATTTCGATTAATCCACGTAAATGAACTCGTTGGTATTGAGAAGCACATGACACAGTGACTCCAGAGCAAGCCGCGCTGGATCAACAATTTTTTTGGCGCTTAGCGAGTAACGGTTGGCGAGATAGTTCCAAACCTGTTCACACTCTTCTTCCCTGAGTGTTCGGCGATAGACTAACAGCTCGGCAAGATCACCCTGCCAATATTCACCACCTAAGTCTCCCTGGGCGCCAATGACATACGGTGCATTGAGATCCGGCTCGGTCATCTTGTTGTATTGAGAGAGCAGCCGACGATTCTGGTAGGTTGTCGCCGTTTGACGATTCTTGATCGCGGTCAGGATTAACGGACGGGTTGGTTCCTCGAGGTCACCAGCATGGTCAAACTGATCGGAAAAACGGATACGTCCATTGCCGGTCGTTCCCAAAAACAGTGAAGTCGCCGTGCGATCCGCTCGGCGCCAATTCGAAAGAATCTCGCGATGTGATTCGTCACTTGACTCGTCGGTCACGACCGCAATCACGGTAAATCCACTCCCACTGAGAACTTGCCCGACAAGCTGCAAAAACTTATGGTCACCGTCGAAATGAACTACCGGATGGCCTCCCAACGTTTCTCGTTGTTTGAGACGAGGACGGCTTTGTGGATCCGGCTGCGACGCGGTGAACCGGGCAGGATATTCCGGCCGAGACTGATCCCGCCAAAACATGACACCCCCTTCGTCGTCAACGGTGATGTCTTTGTCAGCACGCAACCAAAGCTGTAGATTTTCCCGAACCTGCAAGTCTCTATCTTCTTCATCTTCATCGCTGGCTAACTGATTTGCTTTCGTTACCACAAAATGATCCTGCTGGTCATGCAAATGTTGAAGCGATCCCGACAGTTCTCCAGCAGAGGGAGACCTTCCCAGCGCCAATCTCCAGGCACGGACAGCCTGGTCCCTGGGTTGAAATCCAGCGTCATCAACAACTCGTTGTGCAAGCTCCCTGCTCTGAGAATGCACGAAATGATTGTTCATCAGGGCCAGTGCCTGGGGAGCCACGGTCGTCACATCACGCTGGGCACACGGCAAAGTCGTATCCGCAAAGTCGAACGTCTTCATCAACGGCAACAACCTCGATCTTCTTGTCACCATGTAAATACTCCGACGACGTCGATCTTGCATCGTTGAACGACCCCAGCTACTTCCTTTCCGAGACAATCCTTCGAGGGCTTCACTACTCATTCTTGGATAAAAACTCTCGCCCCCAAACGAACGGTTCAACTGTCCATTCACTGTGAGCATTGCGTCGCGCAAAGATTCGGCCTCCAACCGTCTGCGATTTTGTCGCCAAATACGACGGTTTTCAAAGTCAAGCTCCTCATAAGACTTCTGCTGTGGATGCTGCGATGACTGTTGATACGTGTTGGACAGCATGATCAACTTGTGAAGACGTTTGATCTGCCACTCGCCAGCCATGAACTCGGCAGCCAACCAGTCAAGCAGTTGAGGATGAGTGGGTGGATCACTCTTAAAACCAAAATTGTTCGGTGATCGCACGATGGCATTGCCAAAATGGTGCTGCCAAAGGCGATTCACAAACACACGGGCAGCCAATGGATTACGTTTATCCGTGATCCATTGAGCAAACTGTAGACGACGATGAGACGTCTTGCTATCCACCGGCGGAGGGCGGAGCGGAAGATCAAGTTCCGAAATAGCACTCAGAAAACCGGGTTCGACGACGGGACCCGGCCGGTGTCGTTCTCCCTTGATCAAAAGATGGAACGGTTCCGGATTGGACCCCTTGTCCGTCCAGCCAAAAACATCAAAGCCAAGTTGCTCAGTGCTGGGACCTCCCAGGTTGCTCTGACCAATATAGCCAGCCCAAAAAAAACTGGCCATGCGATAGTAGTCGGTCTGTTTGATCGGGTCGAACTTGTGATCGTGGCAACGAGCACACTTGACCGTCAGCCCCAGAAAAGCCGAGCTAGAAACATGGACCATGTCTTCCAGCCGCTCGTAGAGATAATCGGCCGGATCGTTAGGTTCGTCATTCCACGTACCTGCTCGAATCATACCTGTTGCAATGACCGTTTGTTCATCCCGCCAGGACACTTCATCTCCAGCCAACTGCTCGGCGACGAATCGATCGTAAGACATATCGTCGTTGAAGGCACTGATGACCCAATCACGATACCGCCAAATTTTGGGGCGGATGGGGTCGCGTTCGTATCCGCCCGATTCCGCAAATCGAACAACATCCAACCAGTGTCGTGCCCAGCGCTCACCATAATGCTGGCTTTCGAGCAACTGATCAACCAGCAACTCATAACTCTGCGGGTTGTCATCTCCAATGAACGTATCGACCTGTTCCGGGGTTGGTGGCAAACCTAATAAATCAAAATAAACTCGACGAATCAACTGCCGTCGGGTAGCCGGTGGAGCCATCTCCATATCATGATTTTCCAAGTTTTCCAATACAAAGGCGTCAATTGGATTAGCCACTCGGTGTTGGGAACGCACCTCTGGTGCCGCAGCACGGCTCACCGGTTGCAACGACCACCAATCCCAGCCTGCGCGAACATCCGAAGTGACAGCAAATCGGTTAAGAATGAGCTCGGCTGGCCAAACTGCTCCGGCGTGAATCCACTGTTGTAGCTTGGTGATTTCAGCAACCGGCAGTTTTTTTGATTCGCCGTTTTCCTCCGGCGGCATTTCACCCGCATGAACACGCTGAAATAAAAGACTTTCACCCGGCTTTCCCACCACCAGGGCCGGTCCGCTTTCACCACCAGCCATTGCCGACGAACGTGAAGTGAGATCCAGGCCACCTTCTTTCGTACCCTCGTCGTGGCACTCAAGACAACGGCGTGTAAGAATAGGCGCAATCTCGCCTTGAAAATGATTCTCTTCCGCAAACAGGACAGGCAAATCACTACCGAAACAGACCAGCAAAACTACCAGCGTTTGAATTCGAAAACTGGTGATTGTCGAATGTGGAATTGAAGATGTTTGAATACTACAGGTAGATTTCATACCAAGGTGTTTGCTCACAATCCTGCCATTGTATCTCATACTTTAAGCGTTCACTCTGCACCGAATTGATTGTAAAAAAGACGGCCTTTAAAATCAAGAACAAGCGAACGTTTGCTGACACGGCCAATGCACATCCTTTCTATATACAAAGGCAATCGCATTTTTACAGAAAGGTCGTCATCTTCAGATAGATTGTTACTATTAAGTTTCTTCCTGCGTGGGAAAGAGTATTCCCCGGACCAGTCCTTTCTAAGCTGATACAACCTTGCAACAATAGGCCTAGCCTGACCGGCTGGGAGATCCCCACCGGAAGCCACAGTTTCTGAGATAACCGCTGCCCCAAACGGACAATCATCCATGAAACCAAGTTCCAACGTCTTTTTACTGCTGTCTTGCTACTGTGTCACAACCACGATTGCGACTGCTGAACTGAAAGTGGGCGCCGTCGCTGTCGACGTAACGCCTGTGCAAATGCCAGTGATGGTCAACGGGGGCATGCTTGGCCGCACCGTTGGCGAAGTGGACACCAACCTGTATGCACGAGCGATTGTTATTGACGACGGCCACGAGCGAATCGGAATGGTCGTTGTTGATAGTTGCATGATGCCTCGACCCTACCTTGATGAGGTCAAGCAGTTCGCAGCTCAGCAAACCAATATTCGCCCCGATCGAATGCTCGTCTCTGCAACCCACACACATTCCGCACCGTCGGTCTTTGATTGTTTCGCTACCATTGAACCAACCTATTTGCCCTACCTTCGCCTCAAGCTGGCAGAAGCTTTTACAAAAGCAGCAGCCAATCTTGAACCCGCAAAAGTAGGCTGGGCAGTGACCGATGCCAAAAAATTTACCGCCTTGCGACGTTGGATTATTCGGCCTGATCGAGTCAGGAACGACATCTTTGGGAACCCAACGGTTCGTGCCACCATGCACGCCGGCAGCAACTGGGACGATGTCACCGGCACCTCGGGACCGGAAGATCCCGATCTGTCATTGATTTCGTTTCAATCCCTAGAGGGTCGGCCAATTGCGGTTTGGGCCAACTTTTCAATGCATTATTTTGGCAGCGAACAGGGATTGAGTTCGGATTACTTTGGTCTGTATTGCAAAGAACTCGAATCCCATCTGGACAGGCAAGACAAAACCAACCATCCACCTTTTGTTGCTGCCATGTCACACGGCTGTAGCGGGGATATCTGGCGACGGGACTATGCGCTGCCACCAGATTTGCGGTACGAGCCCAGCATCGAGGAATATTCGTCGAACCTGGTAAAGCTGACATTGAATGCCTATCGCACCATCGATCATCGTGACAACGTGGACGTGGCCATGGCGGAAACCCGGTTGAAGATGAAATATCGTGTACCGAACCAGCAACTCCTGGCTTGGGCACAAAAACTAATGGAAGAAAAAGGAGATCGCGCACCCAAAAATAGTCGGGAATCCTACGCGCGCGAACAGATTGCCCTGCACCAACAACAGTCGACCGAGGTCGTGGTACAGGCTCTTCGTATCGGCGACATTGCAATCGCAACAACGCCCACCGAAACTTATGCACTCACCGGTTTGAAGTTAAAATTACAGAGCCCACTTCCTAAAACCATGGTGCTTGATCTGACCAACGGCGCCGATGGCTACATTCCACCTCCCGAACAACACCATCTGGGGGGGTACAACACGTGGCCCATGCGGGGAGCCGGACTGGAAATCTCTGCCGAACCAAGAATCACGGAAGCGGCACTTGGTCTCCTGGAAAATGTGTCGGGGAAATTACGGCGAACCTCCCGACAAACCCAAGGTCCTGATTTCCAGTCTGTCCTTGAAGCAGGACCAATCGCCTATTGGCGGCTCGACGAACTGGCAGGTCCTCTGGCAATCGACTCATCGATAACTCCTCGTAACGCGTGGTACGAACCGGGTGTCGTCTTTTTTCTCAAAGGACCCAATTCGAATGGGTTGTGTAACGATGGCGAACAGAATCGTGCCGCACACTTTGCAGGTGGGCGTTTACGAACACATCTTGACAACCTGGGTGATCGTTACAGCATTGCCATGTGGTTCTGGAATGGCATGCCATTGCAGTCCCGCGATATCGCCGGCTGGATGTTTTCACGTGGTCGCGAATATGCTGCGGGTCCCCAGGGAGATCACCTTGGCATCGGGGGTACCGCCCATGCTGGAAAACTCGTTTTTCTCAGCAGCCGACGTGGCGAGCCAGGAAATTTAGCAGCCGGAAACACAAAATTACAACGCTGGGATTGGCACCACGTGACCCTGGTACGTGACGGTCACACGGTGCGGATTTACTTGAATGGAAATCCACAACCCGAGATCGAAGTCTCTTCAACATCAGATGCCATCTTGCGACTTGATCACTTATTTTTCGGTGGACGCTGCGACAATCAGTCAAACTGGGAAGGACGGCTTGACGAAGTGACCGTCTTCAATCGGGCTCTATCGGCCGATGAAATTGACAACTTGTATCGATAGCCCTGGCAAGCCTGACGACACGTACACATTTTGAGCCACTAAAATAAATCCAAACAAGATATCTGTGGACTTGATTTTGATCGTCGCAAAACATCTGATTGCCGTACGAAACTCAGACAAAGAATCGACCGACAGAAAAGGATTCAAGCTATGCCTGCACCTGCTGAGATGACCAATCCTGTCGAAAAAGGGGCCATTCATTTACTCGAAACACTATCAACTCGCTGGGAATTTGTTCAATGGGACCGGTTTACTGCAACACAGCATCAAGCAATTGCCATGTTGACCGAGAGCGGCCTGGTGGAACAACGGTTCGACACCATTGCGTCCGTATCCGGAAAATCTGAAACCGTGCGGGTGCTCTGTTCATGGTGTGGAGGCCAAAGCCGAAAGATGGGATACAAACTGTTGGACATCGTTAACAGCGAGGTAGCGACCAGCTGGCCGGATTCGGACAGTGGAAAGATTTCCATGAAGCGTTTGGCCACTCATGAAATCCGCCTGACCGACGCAGGCGAAAAATTTCTTGCCAAATGTGATGGCGTCTATGAAGGACCAAATCTATTCCTGCTATTTGGAACGGGCCCTGATCGATTTGGACGTCAGATTGCACCTTTTTTACTGACCGTCAAGGAAACTCAGATCGAACCTAATCCGCCGGCAACGAGAACGTTAGCGGATCACCATGCGATCAATGACTCCCTCTATGTTAATGACAGTATAGATGACCAGTCAGAAATGCCAGGATTACCGCCAACGGCTGGCAGCAGGCGTAAAACGGAAGATCCGTCTCCCCAAATAGACGTTCCTCAAAACGAAAAGGATATCGCGGCCACGCGCTGGTTTCAGAACAATCGCATGCGGGCCGCAGAAGCTGGAGAAGAATTAAGCACCGCGATCGGATTCCGTATTTGGAACATGTGGCACTTCTACGGCAATAAAAGTCCCGAATTGCCTTCCGCCTGTTTTTATCCACAGGTGAGCAACAAATTTTATGTTTTTGAAACCGTAGATGCATTTCGCGAAGTGGTGGAACAAGCTTAGTTCACGCCAACAGATCATGCATCACATGACCATGAACATCGGTCAAACGGAAATCGCGGCCTTGGTAGCGAAAAGTGAGGCGCGTGTGGTCGATTCCTAGCAAGTGCAGGATCGTCGCATTGAGATCGTGAATATGCATGGTCCCCGGTGTCCAGTGATCCTTCACAGGCCTTGGCTTGACGGGATTGCCATGGTCATCGGCAATGTTATAGCCAAAATCATCAGTATGGCCATAAGTGATGCCCGACTTAACACCACCACCGGCCATCCAGACAGTGAAACATCGTGGGTGATGATCACGGCCGTAGTTTTGCTCCGTTAGATTACCCTGGCAATAGGCCGTGCGACCAAACTCACCGCCCCAGATCACCAGCGTTTCATCCAGCATGCCACGCTGTTTCAAATCTTTAATCAACGCCGCACAACCACGATCGACGTCCTTGCATTGTGACTCATGCTCGGCAGGCAAGCTGCCATGCGCGTCCCAGCCACGGTGGAAAATCTGGATATTGCGCACCCCGCGCTCGGCTAACCGGCGCGCATTCAGGCAACAGGCAGCGAAAGTTCCCGGTTGACGAGCGTCTTCTCCGTAAAGCTCAAAGGTTTGGCCCGTTTCTTGGGAAAGATCCATTAACTCGGGCACTGAAGATTGCATGCGGTAGGCCAATTCGTGTTGACGAATCCGAGACAGGACCTCCGGATCACCAAATAACTCACGTTGCTGATGATTGATCGCTGACAGTGCATCGAGCTGCGCTCGACGATCTTCACGAGTGACACCTGCTGGATTGCCAAGGTACAGTACCGGATCACCTTGGCTGCGCAACAACACACCTTGATGATCTGCGGGCAAAAAACCGGTTCCCCACAATCGGCCATACAAACTTTGTTCTGCAAAACTGGTTTTGGCATGCATTACCACATAACTGGGCAAGTTTTCGTTCATGCTGCCCAGTCCGTAACTGAGCCATGCCCCGAGGCTGGGACGACCAGGAATCTGGCTACCGGTCTGAATATACGTAATTGCCGGATCGTGATTGATCGCTTCGGTAAAAGTGCTGTGGACAACACATAAATCTTTCACAACACCAGCCGTATGAGGCAATAGCTGACTGACCCAAACACCGCGATCATGGTTATCCTGCTTCGTAAATTTGTATTTGCTTGGACATACGGGAAACGACTTTTGCCCTGCTGTCATTCCGGTAATCCGTTGACCATCCCGAACATGATCAGGCAACTCCTGGCCAAACATCTCCTGCATCTTGGGTTTATAATCCCAGAGATCATGGTGACTTGGTCCACCACTCATGAACAAATAAATAACTCGTGTTGCCTTTGCCCTGTGATGTAATTCCAACTGCGAACCACCAGGTTTGCCGTCTGCCAACAACTCATGGCCCAGCATCCCTGCCATTGCTGCTGTACCCAGGCCCAACGCCGAGCGGCCGAAAAGTTGTCTTCTGGTGATCATCAGATCAACGCCTGAACCGCAAGATGGAGACCGCATGATCTTTTTTACCTGGTTTGTTTTTACTGCTGACGCCATAAGAATAAAAATTTATCTAAAAAATGTTGCTGTCATCATGAACACGTTAGAGGATCCTACAAGTCCATTGGACCGTGTATTTTTCTGGACCTCATTTCTCGATTTTAAAGACCTTTATTAATAAACCATGATCGCCGCATCGCTGGCCAATACGATCGTGGCAAGCTGGCACCATGCCGCATGTTCAACAATTTCACAATCTTGGTTACGTGGCATATCTCCGATCGACAATAGCGCAATAGCATCCTTTTCTGACTTTGAGTAGCGGGCACGCATTGCAACCAAAAGTTTCATACACGCCTGACGCTCAATTTCGTTCGGCTCACGGCCAACAAGCAGGATGAACAACCGATTCAAACGTCCGATGTCATCGCTGGCTTCGTACAACAGACGCTCGGCCAAGCAACGAGACATTTCGATCCGTTGTGTTTCATTGAGCAATCCCAGGGATTGCAATGACGTGTTGGTCCGAGAACGACGGACACAACTGGATTCGCGGCTTGGCGCATCAAATAGCGTCAACATCGGATGCGGGCTTGTACGTTTCCAGAAAACGTACAAGCTACGGCGGTAGAGCTTGTCACCTTCATCCTGGATATAATTTTTTGTATTGCTGGCTGGATGCATCAGTGCCAACCACAGTCCTTTCGGCTGATACGGCTTGGTCCCTTCACCACCCATGTGAATATCGATCAGGCCGCTGGCCCACAAGCCAATGTCACGAATAACTTCCGCGTCGACACGAAACCTTGGCCCTTGCGCTAAAATACGGTTTTCCGGATCGTCGATATCATCCCGCTGCACAGAACTCTGGCGAAACGTGCGACTGGTAACCATCAAGCGCAGTACATGCTTCAAGTCCCAACCGCTTTCTAGAAGCTCGACTGCCAGCCAATCCAATAACTTTGGATGCGTCGGACGCTGGCCCTGCAGGCCAAAATCCTCCGGTGAACGCACCAGACCATGGCCAAACGTCCGTTGCCAGATTCGATTGATTAGCACTCTCGCTACAAGCGGATGCTCGCGGGACGTCAGCCAGCGGGCAAGACCAAGGCGGTTACGAGGCGCGCCTTCCGGAAATGCCCCCATCACCGACAAGGTACCCGGCTCCAACGGATCCCCTGTAGGCCGATCGTACTCACCTCGCTTAAGCAATCGGGTCGTACGCGGTGTTTCCAATTCTTTGGCAACGATGGTTGTCGTAAATCCCGCTGCCAGCTCAGTCGTTTGCTGATCGAGATTCGCGACTTGATCCTGCAGCTGCAACTCGGCCCATGGACCTTGTGCATCTGCCAGCATGCACAGTCGCTCTTTTTTACTGCTCTCTTGCCATCTCTTCAGCTGACCAAGATTCAAATCAAGTTCAGCAGCAACCCTGGAATCAGCCTGTTCCAGCAACTTGTCTCGACGCATTTCCAACTCACGCCACCGCTTCCATACAGACAAGTCCTGAGGTGCTTTAACAACCGGACCGTAGTTGTACGCATTACCGTCCAAAGCCGGTTCAGCCGTGTTATTGAAAAAGGCAAGTAAACGGTAATACTCCGTCTGGGGAATGGGATCGTATTTGTGCGTATGACATCGTGCACAAGTCAACGACATCCCTAATAACACGGTGCCGAGCATTTCAGTACGATCAAAATTATTCTTGACCTGAAACTCGTCCGCAATCGCGCCTCCTTCACCGGTACTCGGATTCAGACGGACAAATCCGGTAGCCACAACTTGCTCTAAACTTGGATCAGGCAACAAGTCGCCAGCAAGCTGCCAGGTAATGAATTTATCCAGTGGAAGATTTGTATTCAGCGAATGGATTACCCAGTCGCGATAAGGGTAGATGGCACGGCGATTGTCCAAGTGCAAGCCGTGTGTATCTCCGTATCGCACTGCATCCAACCAGTAGCGTGCCTGATGCTCGCCAAAATAAGGGCTTGCCAGCAATTGATCAACCAACCTCTCATAGGCACCAGCATCAGAATCGGCAAGAAAAGCAAACAACTGTTCAGGTTCGGGAGGCAGCCCAGTCAACACCAATGCTAAACGACGAGCTAGGGTAGCGCGATCCGCTTCCGGTGCAAAATCGAGATAATGTTGCTGAAGCTGTGTGCGCACAAAAGCGTCGATGATCTCGTCGTCGGCTACGTTTTGATTAACCAGTTGGTCGGTTGTCGGCAATTTTTTTCGCGGCGGGACGAACGCCCAATGCTGAGTGTATTCACCACCCTGTCGGATCCAGCGACTGAACAATTGTCGCTCGTGGGGCGTAAGCTGTTTCTGGGCATCCAACGGCGGCATAGGATTGTCAGCAGAGTGGATTCGGATCAAGATCTCACTCTGCTCCGGAGCAGTCGGATCGATCGCTCGACGGCCATCGCTGTCACGTGTCGCTTCGGCAAATGAGTCAAGCCGAAGGATTTCTTTTTCAGCACCATCGGGTCCATGACAAACAAAGCACTTGTCTGAAAGCACCGGCAGAATTTCCGCAGCAAAGTCAATCATCTTGGCAGTTTGCACTTCCTCCGCGTCAGCAATGGTCACCACCACACTGCCGCTGACTACGAACCAGAAGATCGTAAAAACGATTGACTTTTTCATGTCCGGTCTTTCTGATACCTTCAATTGATCTAACCAATGCCCAGTTGTAACCGATTATAGTGAAACAGGAAACGCTTTTCACGACTGCGGCACAACAGAAAACGGGTTGGGTGGGGAGTTCCAGTCACCGTAGGCGGTTTACTGGCGGTCGTCGAGTTGGGGCAGGTGGTTGACCAGGCGGTCCACCAGAGGTGTGGGGCGTTTGGCCGCGGGTGATGAGCTGGCCAAGGCACGTGGAAGATCCGTTGGGGAGTCGTTGGTGGCAGCTGGGGTGCGAGTGGGCTCCTCCCGATCGGCTTCCACCACAGAAATCGCCGGCAAGTTCGGTTGAGCCGATCCTCTCCAAGAGGATGCGCCAATGGTCCAGGGACCAGGAGATCGTAACGCAGTGCTTACGCTCGATTTTGCACCGGTGAAGTTGATGATGGCCCGGGTCAAATCACCCGTATCCACATCGCCGTCACCGTCGTTGTCACCCTGGCTCCAACGTTTGCCCGTGCCACTGGCACCGGTGAAGTTGATGATGGCGGCGGTCAGATCGCCCGTGTCCACGTCGCCATCCAGGTCGATGTCGCCCAAGCGGGTTCCCAACAGGGTCCCGACCAGGAACGTTA
>Ga0310342_100002089_pt1 | contig 12759 bp, 12 predicted proteins | sample S15DNA20500_MG_FD_206155 | JGI IMG/M metagenome (GOLD analysis project Ga0310342, IMG submission 206155) | Marine microbial communities from station ALOHA, North Pacific Subtropical Gyre - S1503-DNA-20-500_MG | ecosystem: Environmental > Aquatic > Marine > Oceanic | place: Pacific Ocean: North... | reverse complement strand
TGGCCATGGCTTTTCCTTCATCTGCGTGTCTCAGTTGCAGCATCACACCACACCGGACTAGTCTTTATACGTAATAAAATTTCACATCTGAACATCCTAGCCAGAATTACTATTATTATATTAAATCATGAAATTTGTCAATGTAGAAAGCAACTGCCTCAACTTGCCCGCCCAGAAGACCCTGATAAAAAGTCAGCTTATCGCAAACTTTATCCTTATCATAAGGAGAATTATTTTTCTCCTTCCTTCGCACCGTGTTACCATTTTGTAGCTTACGTCGAGCTTACCCAAAAGGCAAAGGAAAAGAGAATTTCTTTAGGTATGCTAGGACTCTCTGCCTGAATTAAGGTCGAACAGCATCTTCTCAATTTACCATGACAGCTAGAATCATTAATGGAACCAGAATCGGAAAAGAAATTCGAGAGGAAGTGCACGCCGATGTCGTACGCTTGCAAAATAGGGGGGTCATTCCAGGATTGGCCGCTGTCCTGGTTGGGAATCATCCAGCCTCGCATATCTACGTGAGAAACAAAATCAAGGCTTGCGATTCGTTGGGTGTTTTCAGCAAACTGGTTCATCTTCCCGAGGACACAACCACGACCCAGCTCTTGCAGTGTGTGTCCGATCTTAACCAACAGAAGTCGCTACACGGAATTCTAGTTCAACTACCCCTTCCTAACCATATTGATGAAGCCGCTGTTTTGTTCGCAATCGATCCCGCTAAAGACGTGGATGGGTTGCATCCTTTGAATGCTGGTAACCTAGCCTTGGGTCATGCTGGTCTAAGACCTTGCACTCCGAGCGGAATCATCGAAATTCTACTGAGAGAACGCATCTCCGTTAAGGGCACCCACGTAGTTGTCATTGGCCGGAGCAACCTTGTTGGGAAACCTCTAGGGTTACTTTTACTACAACAACATGCTACGGTAACCCTTTGCCACTCAAGGACTAAGAATCTGGGCGAGATAAGTCAAACTGGCGACATTCTGGTTGCTGCCGTGGGTTATCCCGGTCTGGTTACTTCTGATCTTGTGAAACCTGGAGCAGTGGTCGTTGATGTAGGTATAAATCGAGTTGAAGGCAAGGCACTGGAAACCCTCCTGTTAGCTGACCCTTCAATAAAGCCCCAATTCCAGCGGAGTCAAGCCAGGGGTGTCGGTTCGGTACTAGTCGGAGATGTGAACTTCTCCAGCGTATCCCCAGTGGCCTCAGCAATCACTCCTGTCCCTGGCGGAGTCGGGCCCTTAACTATTGCCCTTCTGATGAAGAATACGGTTCAAGCTGCCAAATGGAGCCAGGCTAACTCTACTGTTTAGGATAAGAAACAGAGCCCATAATGAATCTGGGAAAAACCGGAGGGACGATGGCTCACCCAGGCGGAATAGATTAGTCGTTTGCCGTGATTTATGCTAAGAATAGGCTTAACAGGGGGCATCGCCAGCGGAAAATCAACAGTCTGCAAACGACTTGAGCAAAGAGGTTTTTTAGTCATTGACGCAGACCGAGTGGCCCATCACCTCATCTGTCAAGGGAGCCCCTGTTTTGACCTGATTATTGAGAGTTTCGATCAGAAAATCCTTGATGAGACGACAGGTGAGATAAGCCGAAAAAAGCTTGGGGATCTAGTCTTCAATGACCCGTCTCGTTTACAACAACTGAATTCTTTGGTGCACCCAGAAGTTATCAGAGCAATACTAAAGGAACTCCACAAACTAGAGCGATTGAATCCGATGGGAAAGGTAGTGGTCGATGCATCACTAATGATCGAATCAGAATTTCATAAACACTTCAAACATTTGATCGTCGTTAGTTGTCGTCGTAATCAACAAGTAAATCGCTTAATGAGGAGGAGTCAGTTGTCTGAAGCGCGTGCGCGACAGCGTATTGGGCTGCAGATGTCGTTGGAGGAAAAATTACCCTTGGCCACAGCCGTGATTGACAACTCTGGCAGGCTGAAAGAAACCTACCTTCAGGTGGATCAGTTGGTAGAAAAATTGGAGAAAAGCCTCAAGTGAAGACCAGCCTTCTTGTCAAACTCACAGGGCCATACATTCTGGCCTTTTTCTTAGCAACGACTCAGCCATACCTTGTGGCCCAGGGCAGCCAGAAGGTAGTTGACGTCAAGGGTTTTGCTTCGGTAGATGGGATTAGGATTGGAGATTCCTTTAAAGTGGCAATCGTCTTGACGATTGCGCAGGGTTATCACATCAATGCCCACACACCTACACTGCAGTACCTGATACCTACCCAGGTCAATTTTCAAAAGTCAAAAGAACTTACTATGGGCCCTCCTCTCTATCCTGTGCCAGTAAATCGTTCCTTCGAGTTTTCTCCAAGCACTCCCCTAGCAGTTCATGAAGGGGAGGTCATCGTCATTGCAGAAGGACACACCACCAGGATCAGCTCTTCCTCTTCTGTAACTGTCCTGGGTCAGACAACCGTCCAAGCATGTAGCCATAATCAATGTTTAGCTCCAGTTAAGATCTCGTTTAAAATCCCTATTAAAATTCTTCAGGCTGGGGAAAAATCTACTCCCATCAATCAGGAGCTGTTCGATCAGGGCAAGAAACGTCCGCCGCTTAAGTCCAGCGCTCCAGGTACCTTTTCAGGTACAACTCTGAAGGAATTTGGTACCTCTAGAAAAAAGAGTACACTTTCAGAAATCATTGCTACTCAAGGCTTATTGCTTACCTTAGGTTTGGTATTCCTTGCCGGTCTGGCTCTCAACACGACTCCTTGTGTCTACCCTATCATTCCCATCACCATTGGATTCTTTGTCAACCAAGCAGAAGGACGGTTGACTCGTACCTTTCTAACTGCTTCCTCTTACGTCTTAGGAATGGCCATTACATACTCAACCTTAGGGGTGGTTGCCTCGATGACCCAAGGAATTTTTGGAGCTGCGCTACAAAATCCTCTGGTTCTGGTTGGTCTAGCATGCTTAATGGTCGCTATGGCACTTTCGATGTTCGGCCTTTACGAATTCCGCCTACCTGTTAGTTTGAATCGCTTGGCTGCTCAAAACCCACAGTCCACGAGTGGAATCTTGGGGGCTTTGTTGATGGGTCTAACCATGGGTATTGTAGCAGCACCCTGTATTGGTCCCTTTGTGATAGGACTACTAGTTCATGTAGGTGGTAAGGGCGATCCGGTCTATGGATTCTTCATGTTCTTTGTTCTCTCGCTAGGCCTAGGTCTTCCCTACTTATTTCTAGGTATTTTTTCAGGGAGGCTGAAAAATTTACCACGCTCTGGACAATGGATGGTCACGGTTCGCCAGATCTTCGGCTTGATCTTATTAGGAATGGCTCTTTACTTTTTAAACCCTCTGCTGGGTTCATATACCTCTTGGGGCCTAGCCGTGCTATCCTCCATCTCATCCGGCTACCTGATTTTGGTGCAAGCTCGCCGAGCAAAACCGTTGGCGTTCGCCTGGACTTTACGCTTACTGGGAGCAGGGCTTGCTCTAGCAACAGTCCTACTTGTGATTACGAGCGAATCTAAACCAGGAATTTCTTGGAAAACTTATTCAGAGAGAGCCCTAGTACAAGCACAGCAAGATGGCAAAATCGTGATGATTGATGTTTATGCAGATTGGTGTTTGCCCTGTAAGGAGCTAGATGAGTATACTTTTACCGATTCTGCCGTGCGCAGTGCGGCCCAAAAGTTGATTTCTCTAAAACTCAATTTGACTACAACTGATCCAGACTCAGCGGAGGAGCGTGCTCGGGAACGTTTCGGCATTCTGGGAGTTCCCACTATCCTTTTCCTAGATTCCACTGGCCAAGAGCACAAAGCATTGCGTCTGGAAGGTTTCGAAGCAGCCGATCTTTTCCTGGCTCGCATCCGACGCATGGAGGCCTCCTCCTATCCTGTTGAACAGCAAAACTCCTCAGCCCGTAAAATCAGGGCCATCGGCCAGCCACCGATGGAAGACTTGTGAGTCATCCCACCGGACAGCTGTAATAGTTTCGGAGCTGGATAAAAAACTATGGACACAATAAAAAGACCATCTGCAGTTATACCTAAGATTCCTCTCGTCCTCTCTACGCTTTGCATTTGGCTTGGGTCTTTTTGGGCATGTTACATGCCAACTAACACCGGATTCAACAAAGCCAGTCAGAACAAAATTTCAAGTTTGCCAACTTTTTCACTAAACACCCCTGACGGAGTTACGGTGGACTCGCAGGACTACGTACAAAAAATCCTATTAGTTGATTTTTGGGCCACTTGGTGCCCACCCTGCGTTGAAGAAATTCCGCACTTAAACAATCTTTACTCGGCCTTTCAACCCAGAGGAGTAGAATTTTTGGGTATATCGATGGATTCTGGAAACCCAGAAATTGTAAGAAAATTCATCCTTCGATATGGAATGAAATACCCTGTCGTGATGGGTAATTCATCGGTTGGAAAGGACTTCGGGGGCATTCGAGGGTTACCAACTACTTTCATCTTGGATCAGCAGGGAACAATTGTCAAAAGATATGATGGCTATCGACCTGCCTATATCAAAGATATGAGGCAAACCATCGAGCAGCTCCTAGGATAAATCTAGGTCATTCTGAGGAAAGAAGTTCTAGGCTTATCTAGACTAAATATAATATTTTCTAAGCTGCTTTGGTTTTGCTCCTACAATGAGTGGTTTAGATGTCTTTGCCAATCGCCTAACAAGAAATACCTCGATCGTATTCTACGCTTGAGAGTCATGAAGCTTACCATTCGGTTACCCACCCTACTGTTGCTACTAGCATTGGCCTGTGCTACTACATGGTTGGCTAGTCATCTACTTTACCCACTCCCCCCTCTTTCTCCTCATTTTAGAGAACCTGTGGGGGCCTCTGAAGTTGAACCACCATTTATTGCGACAACCCCTGATGAATCAGAAAACATAGAGATCTATAAACGGGTCAGTCCAGCAGTTGTTAACATTACCTCCACAACTCTCAGCTTTGACTTCTTCTTTAATCCCATACCTGAGCAAGGATCAGGCTCTGGAGCAATCATTGATGACCAAGGTCATATTTTAACTAACTATCATGTAATCCAAGAGGCTCGACTCCTGGAAGTCACACTATTGGACGATAAAAGACAAGTCCCGGCAAAGGTGATTGGTGTCGATCTCTCCAATGACTTAGCTGTCATCAAGATTGATCCCTCCAATCATCCACTGACTGTGGTCAAGCTCGGCTCATCCTCCAATTTGAGAGTTGGACAAAAAGCCTTAGCCATCGGGAATCCCTTCGGCTTGGAGGGAACTCTGACTGTAGGCACGATCAGCTCTCTACGCCGCTCGATTCGAGCTAAGAACGGCAGGTTAATTGACGATGTCATTCAAACCGACGCTGCTATCAATCCAGGTAATTCCGGGGGACCTCTCCTTAACTCTGTTGGTGAATTGATCGGTATTAACTCCCAAATTTTCTCCACAAGCGGGGGAAACATTGGAATTGGATTTGCCGTTCCCGTAGATACTGCCAAACGAATCATTCCAGACCTGATTTCAGAGGGCCGCGTGCGTCGGCCCTATGCCAGGCTTAAGGGCTACCAAATTACCCCAAAGCTCTCCCAAGTGCTGGACCTTCCAGTAGACCAAGGGGTTTTGGTCGCTCGCACTACAGATGGAGACTCTTTTTCTGAGGCAGGCATACGTGGCGGTCAAAAGACCTATAGGGTTGGCAATTCACTGATGATTCTGGGTGGGGACATCATTCTAGAGGCTGATGGTCAGCCCGTAGACTCCGTTGAACGTCTCAACCGAATCATTGATAACCGAAGGCCTGGGGACATTATCGACATGAAAATCCATCGTGAAGGTCACACCATTAGTATTCGTGTGACTCTCGTTGAGCCGCCGCACTTGTTCTAGTTAGATATTTCTGAGGGAAGCAGGTGCAGGACCACCCTTATTGGGACTCAACAAGCGCGCTGGCCAACCAACAGTCAAGGCCAACCGGATCAAACATGATACAACTGGCTAAAGATCGACCACTGATTATGCCCATTCTTCTGGCAGGATCGGTCATAAGTATTGGTCTCCTAATCTATCTGTTTGGTAACTTTCGAGAAGAACAGGCGGTGAAAAAGTGTATGGAGGCCTTGAAAAGCGAAGACCTAATAAGTGCCTATCAACTATGGGGTCCCACAGAAGAATATACCTATCAAGACTTCTTGAAAGATTGGGGAGAACAAGGCTACTACGGTCAGGTCAAACACTTTCATATCCTCAGATCTAAGTGGAAAGGTAGTGGCGTCATTGTAATGGTTCAAATTAATAATCTAAGAAAACCGATTGCTTTTTGGGTAGAGAGAAAAACCCGAACGATAGGCTTTTCTCCTACTGATTTATAGCATAGCCCCTATTTTAAAATCGACTAATAAAAGACTCATTCTCCACACCGATTAAGACCTGGAACAACCAATAGTTTTCTAAGAACGTCCTGTGGACTACCCTTCCCTATTTCTAGTAGCCTCTCATCCTATCCTAATGGTCAAATCAAATATCGTTTACCCCTAATCAAGAGGATCAACTAGCTTTAATTTAAGGGGGCCTTGGTTGGGGACTTCATCCCTGCGCTTCGGATGCACAACCCAATGCTCTCGTAATCCAACATCTCAGATTATTTCCCGAGCTCCCCGCGCAATTTTCTCACACTGATTCGTTTTTATTTTCTAGATTTTTTTCGAGGACCAAGATTTGGAGAAGAACGATAGCCTTGAATTAATTTGATATACTGAAAGCTCGTTATGGGATGAAGCCCTGCTATCCAAAGGGTGAAAAAATCATTTTCTCTTTCCCAGAAGTTGATACCATGGAGGGTCTATAAGATGAGAATACTCCATGACCCCTGTGTTTACCATCTCAAGGCTAGGATTCCATCGTGAGAGGTTTTTTCCAAGACTTACTAAATTAAGTTAACCTCAGACAAAACATGGATTTGACTCCAGTAAGGAGTCCGTGATGATTCGATCGGTAGGGTTCTCCTAGAACCCCGCATGAGTCTAGAAAAATACTATCGATGATCTGGCTTGCTGTAAAGCAGTCGAGATCCCCAACCTAACCGAGGGCCACCCTATTTGATGGAATACTCCTTTTGCCCCAAATGTGGAGGATCACTCACTTCTAAGAAACTCAAGCCCTCTGAACCTAACCGCCTAGTTTGTACCCAATGTGCATTCATTTTTTTTCTGGATCCGAAAGTTGCGGCTGCTACTCTATTTACGATTAAAGGTAAAATCCCCCTACTGAAACGTGCGATCGAACCCAGCTACGGCAAATGGGTTTTTCCAGGAGGTTTTGTGGATCGCGGTGAAGCTCTCCAAGATGCTGCCATCCGAGAAACCAAGGAAGAATCACAGTTGGACGTGTGCTTACTTTCTCTGCTCAATGTTTACTCCTATTCAGGAAGCCCTATCGTTCTGGTTGTCTACGCTGCTGAGGTCATCGGTGGTGCACTGAATGCTGGAGATGAGTGTCTAGATGTTCAACTCTTTTCCCCTCAAATGATCCCATGGCAAGAATTGGCCTTCCCTAGTACTAGTGATGCACTCAGGGATTACATCTCCCGGTTTTCACCCTAGGAAATGATTGAGAAACCTTAAACAAAAGATACCCAACATGGATAGGGACCCCAGGAGTGCGGCACAAGTCCATCCCAGATACTCCGCGTAGGGCAAAACTTCGATCACAGCCAAGGTTGCAGTGAAGGTGTATCGCTTCCACGAAAATTTGGGTCAACAGCCGGTCCGAGTAACTGTCGTCGAGGGGACATGTGTGGCCATTAATGACAAGGGACAACCTAATCCCTGTTAGGCCTCCTATCTTAAAGAACTATTGGCTTATTTAGCTGCCTAGGGATCCTAGAGCTTCGTCAGGCTCATGGGCTAGACAGCCTGCCGGCAGAGCCTTCTAGCCAAGACGGCTACGGGATAAGCACAATCTTTCGAATGATGAGTGGCTGGGTTGGTCGGCTCATTTCGCCACCTCCACCCCTAACGGTCGGAACTTCTGCTAAGGTATCCACTACCGCTTGACCTTTTACGACATTACCAAATATCACGTAGTTAGGGGGAAGCCGAGAATCCTGGTGCATGATAAAAAACTGACTGCCATTGGTATTGGGTCCACTATTGGCCATTGCCACAGTACCCCGACGATAACCCCTTTGATAGAGGATTGAATCAGGATTAATCTTATCGTCGAACTGTCCACCCCAAGCACTTTCACCTCCAGTGCCATTGCCGTCGGGATCACCTCCCTGGATCATGAAGCCCTTCACCACCCGGTGAAAAGTAAGTCCGTCGTAATAACCGTGTTCGGACAACAAACGAAAGTTTTCCACTGCCATAGGAGAATCAATTTCGAAAAACTCAATTTCCATATTTCCCATGTTGGTTTCAATTCGAGCATGTTTTCCACCAGAGCTCTTAGTACCCTTGGGCACCTTTGTATTACCGGGTCTTGAAGTTGCGCAGCCTGCTAACACCAACATAATAAGCGACGCAATAAACAACAATAAGGGAGAAACTTCCCGGACATTAGCTGCGAGAGCTTGTATTTGGGCTGTCATAATGACTAGGTTCCTTTCCTCTTCGTCTTGATCTTCGTTCAAGATTAAAGCATGAACAACTTTTTAAGTTATTCGCGAAAACACCAACAGACCGCACTGGGTTTTCGTTGTATTCTTCTGAAGAGGACTGGAGTAGCGTCACAGCCCTAAGCCAATCCCCTGCAGTAATTCGAATGCTTTCTCACTTATCAACTTTCATTGTGTTAAATATAGTGAGGTGTTAAACTTTAGTTTGTGAGATTATTCACAACTTATAATACAGCATGCTGCTTATTACTCGTTCCATGACTAAATCCCGTCGATTTGGCAGTAACTGTACCATCGCTCTTACAAACATAGCTAAACTTTTTTCCTTGGAATTCGACAAAGAACGAGGTCCATCACCCCTGATGGGAATTCGACTCAACTGGACCAAGAAGAATATCTGGCCACTAACAAGGCTAATCAATATTTCTCTTCAACCGTCAGCCCCCAGACAGAATCAACTATAGGTCACATGATTCATTCAAATACCAAAGGCTTAGATCTGCCCATTAGCGGCGAACCAGAACAACGCATAGAAACTGCACCGCAGCCAAGTCAAGTCGCATTGATAGCAGACGATTACGTCGGCATGAGTCCGACCATGTTTGCTCAGGTAGGCGATGAGGTAGGTCGGGGACAGCTTTTGTTTGAAGACAAGAAAACCTTGGGCATCCGCTACACTGCACCAGCCTCAGGAAGGGTTACGGCAATTCATCGCGGACAGCGACGCGCCCTCCAATCTCTGGTGATCCAACTAGACAGCGCCGAACTCAGCAATCGGTCCGACAGCGTGAGTTTCCGTACTTTTTCGGGTCAACATCCAAATACAATGGACAAGGCAGCGGTCAGAGCACTATTGCTCGAGTCAGGTCTATGGACAGCTATGCGCTCTCGCCCTTACAGCAAAGTGGCTAACCCGGGAGACACCCCTCGGTCGATTTTCGTTACCGCAATGGACAGTCATCCCCATGCACCAAATCCAGACGTAGTCTTGCGAGGACAGGAAGCCTTCTTCGAAGGGGGCCTCTTTGCTGTGGCCAAACTGACGAACGGACCCGTTTATATTTGCCAGAGCCCTAGAAGCCGGCTCCAGATTCCCCGGAGTCCCCAATTCTGCAAGAAAGAGTTCAAAGGACCTCACCCGTCAGGAACCGTTGGCTTTCACATTCATGTAATCGATCCAGTCGACCGAAATCGACTCGTTTGGCATTTAAGCTACCAAGATGTGATAGCAATGGGCCGACTCTTTACAGACGGACAACTGAACTTCGAGCACATTATCTCGTTGTCGGGTCCGTCGGTCAAACGTCCCCGCCTATTAAAAACTAGATTAGGGGCCTCGACGCTCGATATCATTGAGAATGAACTCATCCCTGGAGAAGTCCGTATTATTTCTGGCTCTGTGCTCTCTGGAAGGAAGGCTTCAGGAGCAACGGTTAGTTTCCTAGGTCGCTACCACCAACAAATCTCAGCTTTGCCGGAAAATTGCTCCCGTGAATTCTTGGGGTGGTTATCGCTTGGAATCAATCGCTACTCGACCATCAACACTTACCTTTCAAAACTCATTCCACGCAAGAAGTTCCACTTCACTACTTCCACCAACGGATCCCATCGGGCCATGGTGCCAATAGGCATGTATGAGAGGATCTTCCCCCTCGACATTTTGCCCACTTTCTTACTGAGGGCCCTGTTAGCAGGAGATACGGAGAAGGCTGAGGAGCTGGGCTGCTTGGAACTGGACGAGGAAGATTTGGCGTTGTGTTCGTTTGTTTGCCCCGGCAAGGTCGAATACGGCCCCCTGTTGAGGCATGTTCTAAGCATTATTGAGAGGGAAGGCTGATGAAGTTTCTACGTACTATTTTAGATTCTCAAGCCAAGCATTTCCACAAGGGAGGCATCCTAGAGTTCGCCTATCCCCTCTACGAAGCCCTCGACACTTTTGTTTTCACACCTGGGAGTGTGACCAAGGGAAGCTCCCACGTTAGGGATGGGCTCGACTTGAAACGGATGATGATGACTGTTGTTATTGCCTTGATCCCGCCGATATTCATGGCAATGTACAACACTGGATACCAGGTACACCTATCGATATCAAAAGGAGCCATTCCGCTGGAAACCTGGCAAACATCAGCTATGAATTGGTTGGGGCTAGCTGCATTTAATCCAGCTGATCCTCTAGCGTGTATCATTCATGGCGCACTATATTATCTACCAGTCCTGCTCCTCACCTTCTTGATCGGTGGCAATTGCGAGGCCCTGTTTGCAGTCGTTCGTAAGCACGAAATCAATGAAGGCTTTCTGGTAACCGGGATGCTTTTTCCATTAACCTTGCCACCAACCATTCCATTATGGCAGGTGGCCCTAGGCATTGCTTTTGGAGTTATTATTGGGAAAGAGATTTTTGGTGGGACTGGAATGAACATCCTTAATCCTGCCCTGACGGCTCGTGCTTTTCTATTTTTTGCTTATCCAGCCGAGATCTCAGGAGACAAAGTGTGGATCGCAGCCAACACCGATGTGGACGGCGTCAGTGGTGCGACCTGGCTAGCAGAGGTCGCCACCTTGGGCTCCCAAGTCTTAACGGAAGGAGTTAGTTGGTGGGATGCCTGTCTGGGGCTGGTTCCGGGATCCATGGGTGAAACTTCCACATTGGGATGCTTTCTTGGAGCCGTACTTCTAATTATAACTAAGGTCGGCTCATGGCGAATCATGCTTAGCGTGGTCATCGGCTCTCTAGCTGCTTCAACCCTGCTCAACCTTATCAGTTCCCAAACGAATCCCTTGTTGGCTGTACCATTCTGGTGGCACGTTGTTTTAGGTGGCTGGGCGTTTGGTGCGGTTTACATGGCCACGGACCCAGTTTCCGGCTCACACTCCAATACCGGTCGATATATCTATGGTCTACTTATCGGTGTATTAGCAATTCTGATCCGGGTCATCAATCCTGCTTATCCAGAAGGTATGATGCTAGCAATTCTATTCGTCAACTTGTTTGCCGGCTTAATCGACTACTTCGTGGTGAGGGCCAACGTTAAACGTAGGAGGGCCCGCTATGCAGCATAGCAGCCTGTACACAATCGTCTTTGCTGGAATTGTTTGCGTGGTCTGTGCCATTCTAGTTTCGTCTTCGGTAGTCTCACTGAGTACCCTCCAGCAAACAAACGCAGCTTTGGACAAGAGAAAGAATGTTCTGCTGGCCGCAGGCCTAGTCCAACCCTCGGAAAAACTAACTCCTGCCGAGCTTAATGACCGTTTTCGGGTAATAGAACCAGTGGTCATCGAAATGGCGACTGGAATGATCGTTCCAGAAATAGATCCTTCCAGCTTTAACCAGCGAAAGAGTGTGAACGACCCCAAAACCAGTCAGGTGGCTCCGCCCAATAGCTCACGAATTAGTCGTCTCCCCAATCACACGGTGGTCTACCAGGTGTTCAATGACTCCAGGGAATTACAGATGATCATTTTACCCATTGAGGGTTACGGTCTGTGGTCTACCTTGTATGGGTTCCTTGCTCTTGGCGCTGATACAAAGACCATAAGGGGACTGACTTATTACCAACATGGCGAAACACCCGGGTTGGGTGGTGAAGTCGATAATCCTAGTTGGAAAGCCCGCTGGCCCGGTCGAGTAGCTTTTGATGATAACGGCCAAGTAGTGATTGAAGTCATCAAGGGTCGGGCGGGCTCCCCCCAGGAGAGTCCTTATCAGGTTGATGGTTTGGCTGGTGCTACCATCACCAGTCGTGGCGTCACTAATATGCTGCAGTTCTGGCTAGGCAAGAATGGCTATAGACCTTATTTAGAGAAACTACGTGAGAAGCAGCCACCATCCTAAAAATTGAGAGAGACACTAAATGAACAATTTGGCACGTAAGACTGTACTTGACCCCCTCTTTGAAAACAATCCGATTACCTTGCAGGTTCTGGGGATCTGCTCCGCTCTGGCTGTAACCACCAAGATGGAAACTTCGATGGTGATGTGTGGCGCTGTCATTTTCGTTTTGACCTTCTCCAACCTTACTATTAGCCTCTTGCGTAATAATATTCCCAGCTCCATTCGTATCATTATCCAGCTAACTATCATTTCATCTTTGGTAATCATTGCTGATCAATTCCTAAAAGCCTATCTCTACGATATTAGCAAGCAACTATCTGTATTTGTGGGGTT
>Ga0310342_100002088_pt1 | contig 12759 bp, 28 predicted proteins | sample S15DNA20500_MG_FD_206155 | JGI IMG/M metagenome (GOLD analysis project Ga0310342, IMG submission 206155) | Marine microbial communities from station ALOHA, North Pacific Subtropical Gyre - S1503-DNA-20-500_MG | ecosystem: Environmental > Aquatic > Marine > Oceanic | place: Pacific Ocean: North... | reverse complement strand
AATGAATTGAATGGATGTTTGATATGGAATGCTTTTTGATGTGGAGAGAGTCTGACCTTGTTTGTCTTTGTAACTTTTAATTCAACTGTAAAAAACTTGCCACTATTAGTATAGCCCAATAGATCAGGAGTACCGAAAGCGCTAAGGTTTTCAAGCCTAGTCCATGATATTTGAGGGGTATTTTTCTTAAGTTCATGCCAAAATTTTGTTTCAGGTTTCACTACTACTCCTATTTAATTTGTCAACGCATAAATATTTGAATTGACATCCTGGGCATAATTGGACTCAGCACAGGATTAACTTTATGTTGGAGGGGAGTCTTAACAATAACTAAAGAATTACCCCTACATGGGAGATAGCCATGAGCAAGTTTATCCTTAAACATAAATTCCCCACCCCAATGTTCATTCCATCTTCGATTAACATAATAGGTGGCCCCATACTTCCAGCTTCCATCGTCATGCCAATTAATTCCAGCCCCCTTCTTCATAGAATGAATTATGGTCGACATCTCTTTACACTCGAGACGAAAAAATGGATTATGTTTAATTAATATTTTTAATTCCTCAAAAGGCTTATAGTCTCTTACTTCGGAACGGTCAGGGGCTTCAATGTTAGTAATTAAATTGTCGGGCCAAACTCCCTTAGTTGACTCTAGGTTAATCTTTTTTCTTTGCTGAATCATAGCATTATGCAAATCTTTATAAAAAAGAGCAGGTAAAAACTCGTGTAGCCACCATAATTTACCGGGAATATTATAGGCCAACCTCATTAAAGATCAGGTGAAATAAAAGCATTAATACAATAACGAGTTCCACTTATTATAGGCTTAGTTCCATGTATCCACATGGGGCTAGCGGGAAAAACCATAGCGTCACCTGTGCTAAAAGATTCGAGATGTCTTCCATTAAAAAATGAAAAGTCTCCTCCAACATAATCATTATTTAAATTGAGCGTGCACGAAGCATAAACAGGTCGCCCCTCAGTAGGGGCATCAGAATGATCTAATATTTGATTACCTTTTTGATATCTTAAAATACGTATGGCTACAGGATAATTATAGTGTGATTTTAATATAGTATTACAAACATTCCTTTTTAAATGAGACACATAATTCACTAATGCAGTCTCAAGGTAAACACAGGCTAGATCATAGACAGCTTTAATGTCTTTGTTATCGAGATTAGAATGTAGTGGTAAGGAAGCAAAATTATCCTCCACTTTTTTACCGTGATGTTCTCCGCCGTATTTTAGACTATGCTCTGAAATAGCTAGTTTAATATTATTTTCAAAAGAAGAAATAAAATACTCACAGCTTTTTTTAGATACAAGGCCATTAAGTCTATAAACTAAATCATATAAGCTAGGCCAACATTTATTCATTATAATTTTTTAACTACTTTCCCCATGCTCCAGACCGATTCTTTACTAACAGTTAAAGCAATTCGATGAGTCTCTTTCACTCCAATTAATTTATTTTCTAGTAATTGCACACTTGTTACGTCATAGAATTTACCGTCAGGTAGGACCACTTGAACACGAGAAGACTGGGCCACCTCTGATTTCATAAATTTATCTAGTATTACTCTTAATGCCTTTCCGGATAACATAGGTTGCAATATAGTCTATGTTGCACTATATTACAAGGATGGGATTACCAAAGAAACTCACTGAATCACAAATGAAATTCGCCTATGAATTAGTAACTAATGAAGGGCGTAAGACTGCAACGCAGTGCGCACTAGATGCAGGCTTTGCTGAAAACTCTGCTAGACAGTACGCAAGTAAATTACAGAATCCAAAACTATATCCACTTGTGGTTTCCTACACAGGAGAACTCAGAGAAGAATTGCAGAAAAAATATGAAGTTACTTTCGATAGACACATTACAGAACTAGGAAAAATTAGACAAGAGGCGCTTAAGAAGGGAGCGTGGTCAGCCGCAGTAAACGCTGAAGTAGCTCGAGGTAAGGCGGCGGGTTTGTATATTGAACAAAAGATAATCCGAACTGGTAAGCTAGAAGACTTAACCACAGAAGAGTTAGAATTACGAATGAAAAAAATAATAGATGACTTTTCTCCAATACTAGAAGGCGTTGGAGTAGAAGAATTGAAAGCGAAAGTAAGAAGTAAACCAAAGTCAACTGAAGATAAATCACAGGAGGATTCTCTCCCTCTTCTTAACACAGCCAATGGGAAAGACATTCCTATCGGAGAATAATTCATCATTCTCTTCGAAACTTGCAAACGTCCATAGGGATTTACCATCTCTATGAAATATATAAGCATGAGTTATCATAACACTTGGAAGTAATTTTAATGACTCGGCTGCCGTAGCATGGCCACTGTCTCCCGTCGGATCAATCCAAGTTATTTTATAAAAGTAATATCTCTTCTTATTTATAACTACGTGTTTATATTTCGACTTCTTTGCTGTCATCCTTTTCTCCTAAGTACTTTCTATACCTAAAATACTATTTTGAAAATAGGTTTTAGGTCTCTTCGCGTAGGGATTCTGTACCATCTTGTACCACCCTTGTACCACCTGCTTGGTACAGAATAAGCATTGGTATGCAACACTAATAGACGTTTGTACCGTTGTACCACTAGTTTTCATCTTTTTCAAAAAAAAAAAATCAATTTAGGTATTCTTAGCTATATGGGTACGGTAGAATTTTTCGTTAAAATCTGTTGATTTACGGCACTTTTCTGCCAAAAAGTCGGCGTATCTGGGTAACTTCGGGTGGTACAAAACTAGACAAAAATCCCGATCATGCGCGTGATGCTTGAAGCCTGGGGCCTTCTGCTTGTCCCCATCCCACGTGTAGCAGTTGAACCATAAATGAGGGTGCTTCTTTAGAACGTCTCTAATGTAGTCTTCTTGAAACTTGGCATATTCCACAACTGGAAACTTGTGACAGAAATTAATAACATTGTCTTCAATCCACGTAAACCAAACGTGATGATGAAAGCCCCTGTAAGGAGGAGAGGACGCGTCAACTTCTCGACACAATTCTGCCATAATTGATGGCGTCTCAATATAGCCAGCTTTACCCACTCTAGCTAGTTCGTGTAGTAATAAAAACGGATACGTTAAATCTTCTAACGTGTGTCTGCAATAGACAAAATCAAATTCATTGTCTTCATAAGGAAGACGCTGGGTTGTAAAGTCTACAATCTTATTCGTCTTTAAAGCCTGAGGCCCGTATTGCCAACCACAAGTATGAGTAGCTAGAGGAAAAACAAATTCTCCAGGTCCCACATCTAAAATTTTTTTCTTACCCTTAGCCAGTCTGACAGTCCACGCTAGAACATCAGCCGGTTGTTTCCAATATTTTTTCCCTCCATCTAACCACTCATCTTTAGGAACAGTAAAATTATGCATTACTTCCCCATTTTATTAGTAACAATATTTGCAGTTAAGCGTAGGTAAGGACAGTGTAATGAAGGATTATCTCCTGTATGTAAAGTTGCAGATTTAAAAACAACAGCGCCCCCTGGAGTATATTTAAACTCTTCCCCGTCAACAAAAAAAGATCCCAACCATTGATCATTCCACACTGGGGCTAAAAATAATACAATCGAAAAAGCTTCTGGCTCAGGGGAATCAAAATGGGGCCAATGAGCAGTAGATTCTTTAAAAGTAGCATTAATCCAGCATCTCTCTACAGAGGTAGGTATTTCTATTTTGTGTTCTTTTAATCTTTCATTTAGCCTGTGAACAAGACTTTCACTATACATACTTAAACCAGCTGATGTAGCTGTGGCTTGATAATTTTGAATAATTCTTAACATAGCGTTAGTGCCGAACTGTCTCTCTAGATTCCCTTCCTCATGAAAACTCAGTGCGTTTAATGTCCATACCGGTAGACTTGAAAGTTTCTTATAAATCCAAAAAACTTCTTTTGAACTCAATAAATTTTTTATAAGTATAGGTTTCATTTTTTAGTGCCTCTTTTTGTTGGTTCATGTAAATTACCCGACACTGATACTCTTTCCATATCTGATTGAAAGGGAAAAACCCAATGTTCTAAGGTAGCTGGAAAAATATAAAGGTCTCCCTCTTTAGGGAAAAAAGAATGACTATTTGGGGGGAAACCGGGAGCAAGACCTCTTTTAAATTCAATTGCTCCTGGTCCCATACCGGTTCCATTATATTTTTCATTTTCTTTTTTTAATTGATTAGGAATTTTTAGAAAAAGAACAAAGCTTAATATTCCGGAGTGACTATGCGGTGGATTAAAGTCCCCTTTCTTCATGTAATTTACCCAGGCCGCCTTCATCTCTAAGAGCGGAAGAGGGTTTAAGCTATAGTTGTCTTTTGAAACTTGTGCATAACTTAAAAAGTAGGGTTTTAAAATATTAAATATTTTTAAAGCAGGGAGCTCTAATTCTTTTTTTATATGACCCGCTAAGTTATGGCTATAGGAATCTTTAGCCTTCTTACATATTCCTAAAACTTTAGTTACACGCTTAGGTGTAACTTTAGAGCTATAAAGGAGTGGACCCCAATGATAGTACCTATAATTAATTACTTCGTTTTCCATAAAATTCGGAGACTCGACTTAACCAGCCCCACATATATCTTTGAAATTCTTCTTCCTTAACCACAAACTTTTGAAAAATATTATCAGGAGTGCACATTAAAATAACTCCGCATTGAATCTTAGTATTATGCATTGCATTATGAGCTAGCGCATAGCCAGCCAGTTGTAAAAAATAATCGTGGACCCATTCTCTACGTTTAGGTCTATTGCTTTGTTTAAAATCTATGATAGACTCCCGACCACCGTAGATTCCAACGAGATCTGTTGCTCCAGCATACAATTCAGGGTAGTAAACTACGATCTCAGCCCCCCAAATCTCCTGCATATTGTCCCTTAAATCGGTTTCCCAGATATTTGTGGCCATCACCCCAGCCTTTTGCCCTAAATCGCTTAAATCAGCGTGTCTATGGCCCGTTAAATAGCCCTCTAGAATCCGATGCATGATTGTACCCCGTGCTGCGGCAGTATCTCGTATCTCATCAGCCGCCTTTTCCCCCACTTTTAATTTCCATTTTTCTAGGACGTTTCTTTTCTCCTGGGGCATTGTTTCTTGTAAGATAGTTGTCACCGAAGGGAGCTTCGCTGTCCCTATTTCATAGTGTCTTAGGTTCTCGATTAAAGAACGTGTTGACTCTGGATATATAAACTTTCTATTCCACTTCATTAATTAATTTCGTTTTTTGGAAAGTCTGGATGACCTGGATAACATCTTTGACAACTTCCATTTGGCCATACTTTAAGCATATAATCTCCAGCGAAATGGCCAGCTACTTCCGTTTCAGCATTAATAGGTCTTCCATGGATGTCTTTATGTATTCCAAACATCTCAACAAAACCTTTTATTACTTTTTCATTATCTTTTAAGTGTTTTTTTATTTCCGGTGCTATTATTGGTGGGGTTTTCATTTTTCTCCTTTGGGTTGTATACTGATTTTCGTTTAGTAGTTGGAATTGGATAGCCATTATCTGTGCACCATTTGTCTGCAAGATATTTAATCACTTTAGATTCTTCACGTACTCCACCCCAACTCTTATATTTTATGTCCATTAATCTTTCCCTTCTATACTTGTTCCTTTAAAAGGATCCTCGGTTTCTACTTCTTGATAAACACGCATAATATTTAAAACATCTGCCGGAGTGACATCATTCTTGCGTCTGTTACAGCCTCCACAGCAAAAAACAATATTGTTGGCTGTATAATCAATAAGAGGATTTAATCTATCCACGGATAAATTAGTGTCTAATTTCGTTCTGGCTTTTTTAGCAAAATTAATACGTAGTTTTTTTTCTCTTCGTGTTCTTTCTCTATACGCAATAAATGTTAGTGGAGCTTCACAGTAGCGACAAAGTCTGCCATCACTATCTGGAAATTTTTCTTTCATACTAATAATATGATTCATAAATAATTGGTAAAAAACTACTTTACTTACTTCACATTTTCTAGCGGCGTGAGGTCTGTTCTGTTGATAAGAGGGTCTATGAATTCCACCCCATAACATGTTTAATAGTTTTCTGTCAGCGGGAACTTTAGCTGGCATACTACTTACTGATTCCATAACTAAATCTCACGGCTGTCATGATAGGATTATTGAAGCCTTGACCTGTTTGACATGCCACTAAAATAGTACACAACATAAGAAATATTATTGTCTTATAAGGTATATCTGGCATTATAGGCCCGCCTCTCTTAATTGTCCTACCCAATCTTCAGCGATTTTAATCTTTCGATTAAGAACACTGTTCTCATATGTTAAGGTGTGTATTTGACCAACTGCTTTTCTTATAGCCTTTTTCAATATTTCCTTCTGTTTATCTAAAGCTTCTATCTTAGCTTTTGCTTCTTTCATTTCAGGGGAATTCATTCCAATTCCTTTTACAATGGAAGTTTCTCCTATGGCCATGTCTCTCTCATTGCGTGCTATGTCTAGTTTATTTTTTAATATTTTAACTTCATCTTCTGGTCTAAGTTTCATAATCCTCTTTCCCTCAGCTTGTTTAGTTGAGGTGGTTCTTTGTCTGGTTGTTCTATTTTATCTGCTTCTATTTCTCCTTCTGAATTACACATAGTACATTGTGCAATCAAGGGTTTATTTAATTTTTCCACAGATTCATTTGGAATCTTAATATATCCATTACCAAAACATCGTGGGCAAGTTATTCTAGACATTGAAATTTTTTCCTCACTTTCATTCTTATATATTCATGATCAAAACCAGCTAACTGACACACTAGAACGAAGTCTCTATTAGGATAGAGAAAATAATCCTGAGCCGAGCTCTTTGGAAGATAAGATGTATAATTCTTATTCCCCCAAATCGTGCCTCCATTAACTCCTTTTCCTAAAGCGTCTTCCAATGCAACAATTAAAACGTTACGCCAAAGATTTCTAATTGGGTCCTTACGTTCGTAAGACTCAGTCGCTCTTGGAAATACGCTTGATTTTGCCATTTAATTTCTTCGCTTTCTCATCTACTAACATTCTAATTACCTGTGATCTACTTAGTATGACCCCTGGTGCCAGAATCCTGGCTAACTTATCTATCTTGCCATAGCACCCGTGATCGACTGCTAGACTTTTATATTTGCTTATGTCTGTCATTTATTATATCCTCTTTCTTTTGTATCAAATGATATAGGATATTTATATAAATTTTCAAGGTCTGTGTCAATGGTTAAGTTTACGTTAATAATATGGGTGTGCTCTTTTTTAGGGAACCAACCAGCCTGTATGGCCCCAATGCAGTATCCTAAAACCTTTGATAGTTGGTATGAGTGCTCAAGAACAGCTCATACTGAGTCAGGTTTATTACTGTCCAAAATGGGTTATAAATATATTAATGATAATAGAGTTGCTATGAATTATAGTTGCAAAGAGATTTCTACTATCTAGCTCTTCCTTGGCCCACGTAATATTTAAAATTACGTTTCTCTGCTTTATTCATATTCTTTTTGTGTCTTCCAATCTTTTTTCTGGTGCGGTCTTTATAGGTATTAACTCCGTATGTTCCTTTAGCCATTTTTTATATCAGGTTTATTTTCCGGGATATGGGGTTTAACATTTAAAGGAATGTATTTTATAATACCATTTATTTTTTGTTCTAAGTCTGATCCACACGTAATACATCTATAAAAATCTCTAGCAACTGACACTAACATCGTAACCTGATGACACGTTGGACATTTACCATTAGTTAGTTCTGCTTTAAGTGGTGCCCCTTTTTTAAAAAAATTATTTAACATATCTATCCGTACTTAATCCTAATATTGGTTTGTACTCTGTTTTACCAGAGTGAGCTTTAATTGCCATCAAATATTCTTTCCTATTTAAATTTATATCTTTATTGTAGCTTACGTGTACCCATCCCGAATTGGGCTCTCCTGGTGTAAAATATTCTAATATAAGCTGGTCGAACATGAGGTTTTCTTTGATCCAGTCGCTGACCTCATTATTGGGAGTGCCAAAGATCTCAAAATCCGCCGCCTGGCCACGGCAATGTTGCGATTTTTCTGAACTGCCGATTTTACGTGACAAAATAGGGTCCCTGAAGCCTGATGAAATAGACACAACATCGTCAAAATGGTCCCGAATAGGTTGTAGAACTCTTTCACAAAGCAACCTGAGATTCTCTGTTTGATCTTCGTTAGGACTATTATTAAGCCCCATACGTTCGGCAGTTTGTGATTTGCAAAGCTCCGCTAAGCTAAAATTTTTTGATAGTTTCATTTTAATATTAATGAGGTAATTTTCTTTTCACCCATGTAGATCTCAATGTTGGCCTTAGATTTTAGGCATCTATATTGAACTCTATCAGTACTGCTTTTATCCCGCATCGATATACGCTTGGCCTTAAGGCATTGGCTGAGGCTGGGCTGGATACGATGCTCGATAATTTCATGGTTCACAATTAATAGTAGGGCAAAAACTGTCTCTATCATGGTGTGTCTCCATTAGAAAAAGTTCTTTGCTTATCTTTTAATTTTTCAATATCAGATAATATTTTCTCTACATCCTTTTGTAGACGTTTTATGTTTACGGTATTTGACATCATATCCTGCATTGCTGTTTCTATTTTTTCTACCTGCCCGCTCAACATTTCCACCAACATGAAAAGTTCTGCCTCGCCGGAAGATTGTCCTAAATCTCCCCGTGGGTATTTGATTCTAAATTCTGAATTTTGTTCTAAGTCTTTTTCAAATAGTTCTAATTTTGTTGAGTGCTGGTTGAGCTTCTCATTTATACCGAAATATGCCCAGGTCCCAATTGCTACGAGCGTTATGAGACTAGCTACCGTCTTCATAGGCATTTGAACTTTTGCTTCGTCTGAAATTGTTAAGGGTTGTTTAGACATTCATCTCCTTGGGAAAGTAAGGGGTATAACCTTTGTGTTTAGCTTCTTCATCATCTTCACTGAGTAAACCTATTACTTCAGGAACATAGTGTACAAGTAATCTTTCCACACCTTCTTGAAGAGTTTTTTTACTCATGGCACAACCTGAACACGCGCCTGCCATTTGCAATCTTACAATACCTTTTTCATAGGAAAGAAAATTAATTTCTCCACCATGAACTGCTACGTTTTCTTTTACTTTAGTTTCTAAAGTAGATTTGATATCTTTTATAATATCTTCAGTGCTGCGGGGTTTTCCTACTTCCATTTAACCTCCCAATATATTAGTTACAATTCATTTTGTCTACGTCGACAGGTTTTCCATCTGTGAAAACCCATAACCAAGACTCAACTTTTGTTCCTTCTTGTGTGTATGTGCATTTAGGACCTACTGCAACGCAGGAAGTGAATGCAAGTAGGGATAAGATTAATAATAATTTTTTCATGTTAGTTTGATAATGGGTTGGATGCCGATTCTTTAATTTCTTCTATTTGAGTTTGTAATAATTCTATTTGTTTTTCGTTGACTAATATTTTTGTATGTCCATGTTCATTGTCATGTGAATGACTTGTATCTGCATTTTCTAATGCTGTTACTTTTTCTTCTAGTACAGCAACTATGGATAGATCCACTGTTTTAGATACTTCTTCTAGTGCATTAATCTTAGTAGTAAGCTCTCCATACTTTGCAAAGCCTCCACCTATAGCCACGATGGCCGCAATTAATGCAGCAATCCCAGCGAGTTGGTCCTTTATATTAAATTTACTAGCCATTTTTTAATATCTCCAATTCATATAAAAGCCTTTGCTTCTTAAGATTTAATTGCTGAAGTTTTCTGGCTTTGATTTCTATCTTATCACTATCAACATACGTTGCAAGACTAGTATTTGGGTATAATTGCCTAGGATCAAAGATATTTAATTGATCTAAATATATGTCTTTTGGCTTATAAAATACTGCATTTTTATACATATCTAAAGAGGCTTGCTCACTTGTCATCGCTTCCATTTTTATGATATTTTTGATAGCTAAATTTTTAGCAATATCTTTAATATCCTTGTCAACCTTATCCATTATTTTAGCGAGATTTTTGAAGATAGCTTTTTTCTGTCGTATCTTTTTTTGTTTGGCAAGCTTCTTGCTCTGAACAGCGGATGTTGTAGTAGCTTCGCTAGTAGATTCCTCTTCTTGTGTTTCTTCTTCGAACGTTTCTTCATCCTTTGCTTCTACCATTTCTGTAGACTCTTCTTCAACTACTTCTTCTTCAGCCATTTCTGTAGGTTCTTCGGTCATTTCTTCTTCTATTATCTCTTCTTCAAACGTTTCGGTCGTGAACGTTTCCTCAGATGAAAATTCCTCTTCTTCAGAAACCATCGGTAAGAATGCATCAACGATTTCGTCTGTTTCTTCATATATTTCCTCCATTTCTGTTTCTGTAAATTCCATCATCGGTTCTTCATCAAAGGACATACCTTCTTCTTCAAAAAACTGTTCGGAAAATGTAAAGTCCGCTGAAGTTGTCTCCATTTCAAATTGAGGTGCTTCAGCAAAAATAACTGTCTCTTCCTCAAAGGTAAATTCCTCTATATCTTCAAAGACTTCTTCTTGTAAATCTTCAAAAATCTCGTTTATTTCATCCTGAATAGATTGATCTATAGGTTCTGATTCGTATGTAATTGTAAGAGAGGGTTCTTTTAAATCTACTGAGTAATGACTTGAGCTATTAGAAGTGTCTGTAAAATCATATCTTACATTAATATCAAAATCTGTTTGGGTGCTTCTAGATAAAGACAAAGTATCCGATCCAGATTGATAGCTACCACAGTTAATATAACCACAACCAGTAGAACTATATATTCGAATTTGTGTTGTTGCTTCACCATCTGCTCCAGTTACTGTTACTGTTGAGGTAACTGTGGAATTATAATTATTCCAATGCCAATATTTAAAAGAATGATTTGATGTAAAACTTTCTTGTAATTGAGCTTCTGTTAAATTCGCGTCGTCTTTTAAACTTACATCGTTAGATTTAATATATGTGTTATTGACGGCAGCCACTGTACTATTGCCATGTCTGCCAGTAGCAGTACCAGACCACCCTGTAGAAAAATCTTGACTAAGTAGATTACTTGTTGTTGTTTCTTCTGCTGAAGTTATAAGGGTTAATATCGTCAGCAAAACGGTCAATAGCAAAGTGCGCATATATAATAATTCCTATAAATATTAATATTTCTATCATCTAACGTTTTTTAAATTTTTAAGGTCTTCTATAGCAGTCTCTCTATCTACTTCTTCTAATTCTTGAGTCATTTTAATTTCTTCTTCAAGTCTTTTCTTTTTTTCAAGAGCTATCTCTTTTTCTTTTTCTTCTCGCTCCTTCATACGTTTTACATATGTGTCGTAGTCAGGTCTTTCATGATCATATTTAGACCATAATACTTTTGCTTCTTTACCAATTTTGCCATCAATTGGACAAGGAGTACCTGCTTGTATCATTGATTCAAAGACACGTTCATCTTGGCAGAGAATAGCTACGGCTGCTACACGCATGCCAAAGTCATTTAAAATCCTTGCAAGTTTTAATCTTTCACAATTTTTATCAATAAAATGTTTTCCACCACTGATACCTAAACCAAATGTTTGTACACCTAAAGATCCACCTACTGCGCACACGTCTTGTGTCATAGAATTATATGATGGAGCTCCTGCTTGTGGTGGTGAAGATCGTATATCTGAATTTGTGGTGTTAGTAGTCGTAGATGTGGATTCAGAACCTGATTCATAGGTAGTTGTAGTAGTTGAGTCGTACCCACCCTCAATTGCTGTGTTAGATCCCGAAACATTAGTTTGTGTAGAATCTGGATATGCTGGTACAAATAAAGCAAATAGAACTAATAGTATAATTAGTATTCCTGTAAAATAATAATTCAAGATCTTCTCCATAGTTATTGACAGCTTTCACATTCCCCCGTCTCATCCACAACGAGACCTTGTGGCTCGTCTTTTACTTCACGGCATTTACAATTTTCGCAAGCGCATACGCCGTATACATCTGAATGAAGTTCACCATCACAGTGGCAATCACAGCTGCAGTTTTTACATTTCTTAGTCATTTTTTTCCTTAAAGGAATCTGCCCAATCAGCCAGGGCTTGCTCTTCAGCTAAATATTTTTTTTCTTCTTCATCATCTCTATCAAGAAGCCAGTTTAAAAAACGATGCCATCTGCTTTTAACTGCTTCCTTTTTTAATTCTAATGGTTTATTTTTTTTACAATTACAGTCAGCGCAGATACAACCATCTTTGCAATATTTAGGATCGCAATGACATTCATGTCCACATTTCTTACAATTACTCATTTTTTTTCTCCTCAATTTTGTAAAAGAATCTATCGGTATCTTCTGTTTTCCATTTACCAGTGTCTTCTACATTCCACTCTGAAGTTTGTACTTTCCAATCCGGTACTTCGTCTTTTACTGTGAACGAAGGTATGTCCCAAAGGATTCGATTGTTAGGTTGTGCTGCATAATTTCCATTCTCTAAGGCAAGAATGTGGGCGCACTTATGTTCATGCGGTATTTCAGAATGATCTGTATCTACTATATTACTCTCTGGATGTGCCCAGTCAACTGTAAAAAGATATTTACCTGGATGGGTTTTTTTATCTTTTCCAAAAAATTTTCCAGATTGTCCGTCTAGGATATCAAAAAGCAAAATGCTAGGATAATAACTAAAGCAATTCCATAGCTCCAGCTCATCAAGTCGCATCCTAGGAACTTCACTCGCTCTAAATCCTCTTTGAATGAACGCGGAGATAGGTAGTC
>Ga0310342_100002087_pt1 | contig 12760 bp, 7 predicted proteins | sample S15DNA20500_MG_FD_206155 | JGI IMG/M metagenome (GOLD analysis project Ga0310342, IMG submission 206155) | Marine microbial communities from station ALOHA, North Pacific Subtropical Gyre - S1503-DNA-20-500_MG | ecosystem: Environmental > Aquatic > Marine > Oceanic | place: Pacific Ocean: North... | reverse complement strand
CCGGGAAACATTCCTGCGAAAAAGATGCTCGTTATTGTCGATCTTACTCGTCGACTCAGAGATGAGTTTGAGCGAGCCGTCCTGCTTGATGCGGTAGAGGCGCAGGTCCAGGTTCGCCATCCGGGCAGCGGCGGACCACTTGAGTTGATCGGTAAGCAAATCGTGCACCTGCTTGCCCATCACACGCCGGTGCCAGACCAGCGCGGTGCCCCAGGCTCGCGCCGGCCCAGAGATGTCAAACTCATAGTGGTGCGTTTCCTGTGCCGAGATTTTTCGAAAGGCCCACCCATTGGCCCCGGCGGTTTGGCCGGGCAGGACCGGGCCTGACGTCAGCGCGTCGTAACTGCGGTCGACTTGAACGATGCCGGCGCCCCACGTTTCGTCCAGTGGTTTGCCAGGGGCGGGCTTCCATTTCTTGGGTTTGTGCGTGCCGGCGAACAAAACGGCTTTGAGCACTTCTGACCGCTTTGCGTCCGGGGCGTGGCCCATGCGATCGGCGGTTTCCATCAGTCGCGCGACTATGGCGGCAATGATCGGTGTGGCGATACTCGTCGTACCGGCGTGCGTGGTGATGTCGGGCTTGCATCGGCCGGCGCCTTCCACCACCGTGTATCCGCGGCTGTGCTTGGCACGGTGGGTGCCGACCGCGATCCCGTTATACGAACTGCACATCAGGCCGGGCACCTTTGTCTTCGCGTCATTGTTTACACCCGCGATGACCATAATGTCGCGCGTGTCGATCAGATAGTCGACGCGTCGCAGCGGCAGTGCGGAGCTTTCACCGGCGTAAGCGACCCAACTGTGGGTGAAGATGCGCGCTTCGGTGACACGCGGCGGTTCGGGCCGGCCGGTATTCAGATACGCCGACCCAATCCACGCGCCCGACGGATACAGGTCGACGAACTTAACGCCCGGGGCCATGCCCTTGGCGCCGTAAATCACTTTGCACGTGCCTGTGGTGTGGTCGTTGTGTCGTGCGTCCTTGCCCATCTGCGGCCTGAAGGTCACGCCCCGAAAAGCGGGCGCGCCCATCCGGGGCAGGTACGCGTCCACATCGCCTTCGACGTGCCCGATGACAATGCCCAGGCCCGTGGGCGTTCTGGGGCCGAGGCGCTCGCGCAGCGCAGTCACGCCGGTACGTTTGCGTCGCTTGCTGCTGCGCGTCGCCTGCTGCGCTGCGGGTGACCGGTTTTTGGCCTGGGGTTGTGCGGGTTTCGCGCCTGCTTCTTTCACGTGCAGGGCTGATGGCGCGCTTTGCACACCCAGCGCGCCCAGCGCGAGCAGGGCTACCCAGGCATACGTGACCAGGGGGTTGGTCTGGCGCACTTGGCTTTGTTATGACCCGCGCGTAGGCCGCAGGGTCAACTCGATAAGGGTGTCCGCGCGCTTGGTCTGCCCGCGCCAACTGCCGTCGTCGTCGCGCCGCAGATCGATGGGTTTCTTGATCTTGTTCAGGGGCAACGACGACAGCACCTGGCTGCCCAGGCCCTGCAGGTCCGCGGGCTTCTCGATGCGAATCTGCCCGGTTTCCGTGATATTGATGTCGACTGCGGCGTTTGCGAATTCGATCGACTCGCCATCGCAAACCAGTTGCAGCACGCCGACGTTCACTTCGCCTTCGATCTCGCCGCCACGCACGAGCAGTTCATACGGGCCAGACGCCCGCCGCATCGTGCCCATCGTGATCTTGTGTTTGCGCTGGGTCCATACGGTGCGCAGGCTCTTGAGTGAAGTTCCCGCCGTGGCGCGAAGCTGCCGCGCAACCTCGTCACTGCGCAATTCGTACGCGTTGATTATTGCCAGCAGACCGTCCACGGCACCCACCGCCAGCTGCTCGTCTTTTCCGATCACCAGTTCCAGCAACCGTGACTCGCCGCCGATCGCCTGGGCCCATTCAATCGGCTCGGGCAGTCGGCCCTGTGCCACGCTGCCGCCAAACCAATCGATTAATGGACTGGTCGCCGCGTCGTACAGCATCAGTGCAGTGACATTGGGCACCTGATCCGTCAGGTTTGCGTAGAGGCGCTGCGCGAACACGTATCGGTCGCCGAGCCCGAGCGCCTGCAGCGCCTTCGCTGTCGGCCGGGCGGAACCCATCAATGCACGCGACGCGTATCGCGATGACTGGTTGTCGCCATGGATGGCCACAGCCATCATGCCTTCCGTGCCCCGCTCCCAATTCTCCTGCCGCTCGAAAAAGTCGACGATCTGAATCGGCGTCGTCGGCTGGTCGAATGCGATCTGAAGCAATTGGTTGTAGATCTGCTCAAGCAGCGTGTTGTCGGGCTCGACCCGAAAGTTGGGCAGCACCTGCCAGGCGCCCTGACGGATCTGCGGGTCGGCATGCTGAATCGCGCGCAGGAAGTTGTGCCTTGGTGAATCGATGACAATCGGCGCCGAGAGCTTTAACCGGCTGGTGGTCGCGGCGGCGCGCTCGCCCGCCGGGCCGAACAACCGGTCCATGAACCCACGGACCATCGGCTGCAGGACTGTTCCGGTTGTCTGCGCGCTGGCAAGGATGTCCAGGGAACGGCGGGTCAGCGCCATGTTCGACAATCCCAGCAGTTGGATGTTCGTCCATTGGATCGCCAACGGGTCGTGCGCCGCCGCCGCAAGAATGTGGGAGATCGCCGCGTCGAGGCGTTCATCGGGCATGCGGTCCAGACGCAGTCGGTTGGTCAGCAGGTTGCGTGATTCAGGCCGGTCCTGAGCCAGTTCCATCAGCAGGTCGAGCACGTCACCGGGGGCCGGCCCCTGCGGGTTTGCCAGCAGGTTGTTCGCTTCCTCGATCGTCGTGTGGATTTGTGTGATATCGTTCGTTTGGACGTCGAAGAGCACGCGGATCTTCATCAGTTGCACGGCCGGATCGAGGTCCAGCGATGCGGTTTTCATAAGGTTCGCCGTGGCAACGGTGGGCGGGACGACGCGGACCAGCGCGAGCATCGCGCGCTGCCGTGTCGACCGATCGTCACCCTGGACCAGTGTTTCGGCCAGTCGGTAGGTCGCGTCGCCGGGGCGCATCTCCCCGAGCATGTTCGAACGGTCCAGCGCCATGGTGATCGCGCGCTGCGTGTAGGTGTGGGCATTTTCCTGCGCGATTTTCAGCAGCCGTTCGACAGCGCTCAGGCGTTCGAGGTAGGCGCTGTCGATGCCGCCCTGCGGCGCACGCGCGCTTCTGCGGCTGCGAAGCGGCTTGCTCAATTCGCGAATCGATGCCAGATTGGCAATGTCAATCGCCCAGGGCAACGCGCCCGGGCCGTCGAGCTTGAGCGTACGCGTAATGTCGTTGACCGCGAATACGGCCCAGAGGCGCTCTGGCATCGGCGCGGTGAATGTTTCGGGCAATGTACGCAGCTCTTTGCGTTTGTCCCGGTATAAAAACGATTGCTCGCGACGCGCCGTTTCCGCCTCGCGTGATTCGCGCTTACGCCGGTTGGTTTGATCACGGCCAAGTTTGCTCCGCCCGGTCGAACGCCGATCGTCAGGTGCATAACGACGCTCGAACATCTCCGGGTCAAGCTTCAGGGAAAATGGCAGGTCCGAATCAAACACCTGCCCGCCGAAGCTGCGCAGACGATCCGCCCCCCAGCGCACACGGCTGTTGGGCAGCACCTCCACCTTCCGAGCCAGCGTCGGAACGACGTGGTCTGTGTCGATCGTGTACGGATCAACCTCCTTCAACGACCAAGCGACAAACCGCCCACCGCGCATCCGCACACTTGAAGGCGTCAGCGTGTACGCCTGTTCGTCCGCGTCAACGTGAAACGGCACGATCACCAGGTGCATGGCTTCGTTGGCGTTGATGGTCCAGATGTCGTCCTCAAAGCGTCGTATGCGGCCCTGGTCACGGTTCGTGTTCTGGCGGCGGGCCGATGTGCGCCCGCGGGGCTGCCGTGTACGCAAGGTTTTGTTTGATTTTTCACCAAGGATGAATGTCTCGAGGTCCAACTCGATCGGCGGGATTTCAGCTTCGGTCGCGCCCGCCGTGGCATCAGCGACATCAGCGGCATCAGCAGAGGCGCTGGTCTGACCCGGCGCGTGCCAGGCAGTCATCGCTACCAGCGCGGCGGTCAGGATCGCCGTGGCCCAAACGTGTCGCTGTCGTATTGTCATGAGGAAACCTGACGGTGACCGGCAAGCGCAAACGCGCGGGGTGTTCATCGAACTCGGGCAGGCAGGCCCAATCCCCCCGCAATCCCCGCACCGGGTAGGCTGAGCATGCATCCTATCAATGCGCGCCACGTTGTTCCAGTACGATCAGGCGATCGGTGGTTATCGCTCCTGGCGTACAGTTTTCCAATCTGTGGACCTGCTGGACCCCTGTGTGCCGCACGAACGGCTTCTGAGGGTGCACGCCTTCTTTCAAACGTAGCGGCGTCCCGGCGGTTCGCCCCGCCGGTCCGTTTCGCCTGATTTGTAAGCAATGTTACGCTCATTGCGCGCATATCAGCCAGTATTGTGAAGCACCGCGCCACGCTTAAACGGCGAGAAAATACCGCAAGCTCCAGCCTCACAGTGGTTTGTGCAGATATGCCGGCACGGCCCCCCCCCACGTGGCATGCGTCTTGCAACCTGCCTGCCGGGAAGGGTTGCCCTGTAAATACCGCCCATGGGAGCTTGGCCATGTTGCGAACACCTCGTCTTGATTCACACCGCCGAATGCGCTGGATGGCTGCGTTTTTCTGCCTGGCGACCGGCCTCATGATCGGCTCGATCTGTTTCGCCGACAGCCACGAGGCCGCCGAGAGTGCAGCGGATGTCGCCGCTGAAGCCGCGGGAGCGGTCGCCCAAGCTGAGGAAGGAGCGGCTGAGGATGCCCAAGACACAGTCTCCGACGAGATGTTCACCATCAATAACCTCTGGGTCGCACTCGCAGGTTGCCTCGTCTTCATCATGCACCTGGGCTTCGCGACGCTCGAATCAGGGCTGACGCGTTCCAAGAACACAGTCAACATCCTGTTTAAGAACACCATGATCATCTGTATCGGCCTGCTCATGTACGGGCTGCTGGGGTTCAATCTGATGTACCCGGGTGATTTCAACGGATACCTGGGCTTTGCCGGCTTCGGTCTCGGGGGAGGCTACGAGCAGGACGCAAACACCATTGCCTACGCGGGCGGCAACTACACTTACTGGACGGACTTCTTCTTCCAGGCGATGTTCGCCGCGACAGCCGCAACGATCGTTTCAGGTGCCGTCGCCGAGCGCATCAAGTTGATGCCGTTTCTCATCTTTACCGCGCTGTTTGTGGGCATCAGCTACAACGTGACCGGCTCGTGGAAGTGGGGCGGGGGCTGGCTCGACGGCCTTGGTTTCTACGACTTCGCCGGCTCAACCATTGTGCACAGCGTGGGCGGCTGGGGCGCGCTCGTCGGTGCGATCATGCTCGGCCCGCGTATCGGAAAATATGCCTCCGACGGCTCGACCAACCCGATCCCCGGCCACAACCTGCCGCTGGCCACCGTCGGCGTGCTGCTTCTGTGGTTCGGCTGGTTCGGCTTTAACGGCGGGTCAGTGCTGTCCGCTGACGCCGCGAGCGTGTCGCTGGTGCTGGTCACGACCTCGATGGCCGCTGCCGCCGGTGGCGTCGCCGCCGCGCTTACCTCATGGTGCGTCTCGAAGAAACCAGACCTCTCCATGGCCTTAAACGGCATCCTCGCCGGTCTTGTCGGCATTACCGCCGGTGCGGATCAGATGCCTGTGTGGGCGGCCGTTGTCATCGGTGCCGTCGCCGGCGTCATCGTCGTCTTCTCCGTCTTCTTCTTTGACCGAATCAAGATCGACGACCCCGTGGGTGCAATCTCCGTTCACCTCGTGTGCGGCATCTGGGGCACGCTGGCAGTGGGCATTTTCGGCGCCAAAGCCGGCATGTCGCAGGTCGGCTACCAGCTCGTCGGCATCGTCAGCATCGGCGTCTTTACACTCGTCTTTGCCGGCATCGTCTTTGGCGTCCTCAAAGCCGCCGGGGCCCTGCGTGTGAGCGCTACCGAAGAAATCGAAGGTCTGGACCTTGGCGAGCACGACATGGCGTCCTACCCCGACTTCCAGCGAACGTTCATTAAGAGTTACGAAGCGGGCGAAATGTGATTTGAAGTACTCCAATACCCCAATACCCAGTGGCAGACGTAATTCGATACCCGATATCCGCCCGCGCTAGGGAGCACGAACCATGCACATGATCGAAGCCATCATAAAGCCCGCCGCGCTGGACAAGGTCAAACAGAGCCTGACCGACTTGGGCGTGCTCGGTTGCACCGCGCTTGAATGCAAGGGCTTTGGCAAACAAAAAGGCCACACCGAACGCTACCGTGGCGCCCGCCTGGACGTGGGCTTCGTGCCCAAAATCCTGCTCAAAATCGCCGTTCGCAGCGAAGACCTGGACAAGGCCATCGCCGCCGTCCAGTCCGCCGCCCAAACCGGCAACGTCGGCGATGGCAAAATGTTCGTCTACCAACTCGACAAAGTCGTCCGTATCCGAACCGGCGAAACCGACAACGAAGCGCTGTGATACACGCCCGCGTCGAGACTTGAATTCCGGTGGGACGGGCGACCCGCTAAAGTACGTCACGGGTTACAGCTTCTTCCGCCCCCTTCGCTCCTTCATTCGTTTCATTTCCGTATTCGGTTTAATCTTCTTTCCCGGACACTGGTTCGACTTGTCGAACAGCCAGTTGCCCTGATTGTCGCCCAGGACGGGCATGCGTTTGGCGACGGTCGGCGGTGTGGCGGTGCGTGTGGGCGTTGCTGCGTACCAATAGGCGCAGGAGGACATTTCGTTGCACAGGTGGTTGCCGTGGCCGTGCTCGATGGTAACCTTGATTTCCTTTTGAAAGTGGACCGGGTTTTCGATGTGGTGGACGTATGAGGTCTGGTACCCGCCGGCCGTGGGGTCACCCGGCCACACACTCACGCCGCTTCCGAGGTTCAGCCGCGTGTTCCCTTCGAAGATGCTCGACCCGTTTCGCAAAAACGCGTTGTCCTGCATGCCCCACGCCTGGCCGAGGTAGTCTTCGCTGCCGGTGCCGTGCAGGTCGGGCGGCCACTTGTAGCCGTCGACCCAGATCATGTCGTCACCTTCGCCCCACCACTTGCCCTGAAAGTTCGTCACCGACAGGTTGCACCCGATGTAATGCCCACGGCCACGCGTTTCGAGGATGACGTAGTTGTTCTCCCACGCGGTGCGGCCCTTGTTGGCGATGTTCGCCTCGGGCGTGTTGACCGGAATCTCATGCCCCCACCCGCCGAACGGGTTCGTACGACGAAATTCGGCGTGAAAGTAGCCCAACTCGCCGTCCGGTTCGTCTTTGCCGAACGTTTCGTAGTCAATGTAAAAGAACTGGCTATGGTCCTCCTTCGATTCGTTCACCAGTTCAACGAGCGCGCGCTTGCGGAACGGCATCGGCACGTAACAGTTCAGCGCGCAGCCCTGGTCGAACCGGTTGTTTCTCCGCGTCGAAGCGGTGAACAGCAGCGACTGGTACGAGTTGACGATCCCGTTCCCGAGCCCGAAGAAGTCGCCCAGCGGCACGTTGACGCACGGCGTCTTTGCGTCGTCCCACGTGATGCGCAGAAGCACCTGGCGGTAATGGTTTACCTGTGTCATCCAGAGGTGGGTAATCGCGCCGGGGCCTTTGATGTCGGCCAGCACGCGTGACGTGCCGGCGGGAATGATCCACGCGTCATGGTTACGCCCGTTGGTCTGCCAGGACGAATATCGCCCGGTACGGCGGTTGTTTATACGCGCAAGGCCAAGGGCAGGGAGCATGGCAATCCTAATCGGTGGGAATGGTTCATGGTGAAAGTGGCGGAACCAACCTGTGTCATCCTGTCAAAGGTCGGCCTTCATGCGCCCGATTAAGGCAGGCGGCCACAATATTCTATCGACCCGATCAATTGTCTCTCACGAATCCACATCGCGGCCAATCGCAAATGACAAAGTCCCCAGGCACCCAAAGACCCACTGCGAAAATACAACACCCACCGGCGCGTAGCGGCAGCACCGAAGGTGCACCCGCGAGGGAAAGGAAGCCAGACGACAGGCTACTGCCTGCCGGCGTCCCACTCATCCGAGGCGCTGGCGTCGATCAATTCATCGTCGTATTGCTCTTCGAGTTTGCGAATCTTTTTGGCCAGTTCGTCGTCTTTTTCGACGGCCTCGGAAACCTGAATCTCCCAAGCGTTGGACTCGCCACGCATCGCATCGAAGTCGAGTTTCAGATCGAGAATGATCGAAAGGCGGCGTGTGACGGCCTCGATACTCAACGGGTTGGTTCCCTGAAGGTACGCGGGAATCTCGGCCACGATGCTCGCCATTTCGAATCCGCGCTGCTCGGCGTGTGTCATAAGGTACGTAATGAAACTGCCCGGACCTGCGTAGTTGGTTGGTCGCACGCCTGCTTTGCCGAGCATCGCACCTAACTTCAGGTCCGAGACCGTTGCGAACAGGCGTGGCTCACGGGTGTGAGGCACGGTCCCGGCGACCGAGCCAACGAACAGTATTCGACTGACCTTTGCTTCCGATGCCACCTCAAAAATGTACTCACCAAACTCACGCCATCGCATGTTCGGTTCTTTGCCCACGAAGAATATAAGGTTGTTTTCCTGATCGCAGTAAAACGAATTCTCAGGCAGATCAAACTCGTTGACGAAGCCATTGTCGATCTTGACGTGGGGCCGAAACAGCGCCGCAATATCCATCGATCCGGGGAAGTTGAAGATAAAAAACGCCTCGGGATCGATCTGCGCGATCTCGTGCGCCCCCAGGTGCTCGGCCAACCGGCGCACGGTTTCGGTCGATACGTCACCGCCGTCCATCCAGCCGGACAACGCCAGGAGCATGGTGCCTTGATCCAGTTCAGTGACGGGTGTTTTCTTGATCAGGTTGCGGGCCATATTGATCGACACATTATGACAAGGGTCGCCCGCGCGTGCGCGCGGGGTTGACCATACCCATCGCTTCGCACGCATGACGGCGATCCTGGGTCGACGATTATGGCGGCCCCAGCGCCCGGCAAGCCGAATGTTTTGTTGATCTGCGTTGGCCACTGGCCGCACGCACACGGATGTTCGGGCAGCTGTTACGGACGCACGGCGAGCACCTGTTCTGGTCAAAACCAGTGCCCGACGGCGCGCCCACCTTGGCGCAGACCTTCCGCAACGCCGGGTACCGGACGTTTGCCGTCGGTAAACTGCACGTGACCCCGTAGCGCGATCGTATCGGGTGCGACGATGTCATGCCCAACGTGCAAGGCCGGCACCAGACCATCACCGCCGACGACTGGGCGCAGTATCTGCCAATCACGGATTCACGGGCCAGGAATGTGCCGGCGGGATGAGCCAGAACGACTACATGACCCGCCCGTGGTAACGCCCGCGGTCCGCTGACCACGGGTCCGGCGTAAGCGACCGGGCTAAAAAACTGCGATGCGGGTGTCCTTACTCCTCATCCGATTTGCGAAAAGGGTTCCAGAATTTGCCCTTGGCGGCGCGTTCTTCAGCAGACGGTTCGACCGGCGGATCTGCAAACGGGTCGGCCGGGTCATGCTCCTCCTGACCATTGTCTGAGATCTGGTCGGGCCAGTCGCCTGACGCGGCGCCGCCGCCTTCGTCATCATCGACAATATCAGGCCAATCCGATGGTATGCCATCGTTGTCAATGTCATCATCCATGTCGGGTGAGTCCATAGGTGACTGGTTGCCGCTCGACGCGTGATCGGGCGTGGTTGCGGGCGTACCGGCTTCCGGCTCGGACCACTCGTCAGCCGGTGGTAACTGGTTGCCTTGCGGCAACGGCGTATTATTCGCCAAATGTTCGAGCCGATTGACAGAAGGTTCCTGTTTCGGTGGAACCTGATCCGTAACCTGCGGAGGACTTGGCGCAATGGGTGCACCCGGTGGCGCAGCGCCCGCAAACGACGGCGATGATAATCCATCATCGACGTTGGCAGGCTGTGCAAGATCGTGGGGCAGCATGATTGTCGGCTGTTCGGGAGTCGGCGCGGGCGGCGCGCCTTGCGGTTGACCCGGGAAAGCGCTGTTTGGCATCTGTGGCTGTTCGTACGGCTGCTGCGGTGCCGGCTGCTGCTGCGGTGCCGGCTGCTGCTGTGGTGCCGGCTGCTGCTGCGGTGCCGGCTGCTGCTGTGGTGCCGGCTGCTGCTGTGGTGCCGGCTGCTGCGGTTGGCTGTACGGTTGTTGCTGGGGCGCTGCCTGCCCCTGCGGACCATACGCTGGCTGACCCTGCTGTGGTTGCTGCGGTTGCTGCTGAGATTGCTGGGTTTGCGGCGTGTACTGTTGGCCCTGGCCATACTGGCCTGCCGAGGGCACGCCCTGACCCGGAACCATATAACCCTGCTGGCCGGCCCACTGCGGCTGCGCGCCGCCCGGCTGCTGCCGCAATTGGGGCCGCTGCCCGCCACGCGGCTTGTCCAGCCGGAAGCGGTAAATCTTCCGCGACAGAGCGCGGTAGTCAATGCCCAAAAGCCGCGCCGCGAGCGCACGGTTGTAATCCGTGTGCTCGAGCGTCTTGAGGATCAGGTCATACTCGACTTTCGCAAGCGTTGGCCACAGCTCGTTTTCCTCTAACGGAAGAGCCTGAAACGGCTCATCCACATGTTGCGGTTGAGCGTAGCCGAACTCCGGGTGCCCATAGGGTTGTGGCGGCGGCACATTGACCAGACCCATGGAGTTGGGGTTCTGCTCGTAGGGATTGGGCGGCTGACTGCCGGGCACGCCCGCGTACGGCTGTTGGACGTACTGCTGCGGTGGTTGCTGCGGCGGTTGCTGCGCCGGGTACGCGCCGGGTTGCTGGTTCCACTGACCCGGTGCTCCCGGCACCACACCCTGGCCCGCCTGGGGTGGTTGGCCAGGCGCCGGCTGCACGTTATACGGGGTGGCTTGATCGGCGGGCACCGCCGGTTGCATCGGATTGCCCGACTGCGGTGCGGCCACGGTGCCAGGCGCGGGTTGCGAAGCGGGCACCGTTTGACTGCCCGGGAACTGTGTCACGCGACCTGCGTCGGCAGACGGATTTGTCTGAGCTGCCCCCCACGGCGCGGTTTGGGGTGCTCCGCCGGGCATCATCGGCTGCCCGTCACCGTCGTTGCTTGTCTGCGGCGTCAGCACCGACCTGATCTCGTCGGCAGTAATCTCCGCGTTGTCGCTGAACACCACCGCACGCTCGACCGTGTTTTGCAGTTCACGCACGTTGCCAGGCCAGGAGTACTCCTGCAATACCGCGATCCCGTCCTGCGACAACTTCTTCGAAGGCAATCCATTCTCGATCGCCAGCTTGTTCAAGAAGTGCTGTGCCAGTAGCGAGGTGTCTTCTTTGCGATTCGACAGCGGCATGCTGTGCAGCGGCACGACATTGAGCCGATAGAACAGGTCAAGACGGAACCGTCCTGCGCGGACCTCTTCCTGCAAATCACGGTTGGTCGCGGCGACGATGCGCACGTCGACCTGCATGCCCTTTTCAGTGCCCACGGGGATGACCACGCGCTCCTGAATGACGCGCAGCAGCTTGGCCTGCAGTTCGAGTTCGAGCTCACCGATTTCGTCAAGGAAAATGGTCCCGCCGTCTGCGGCCCGGAAGCAGCCGACCGAGTCCTTGTCCGCGCCGGTGAAGGCGCCTTTGACATGTCCAAACAGTTGCGACGCCGCCAGCGAATGAGGAATCGACGTGCAATCAACGGGAATGAACGGCTTGTTGCGGCGCGGTGAGTTGTCGTGAATAGCGCGCGCAATAAGTTCTTTCCCCGTGCCGCTAGGCCCGGTGATAAGAACACTTGACGTATGCGCGCTGACCTGCTTGATCTGGTCGCGGATCTGGCGCGCCCACAGCGATGCCCCTATAATCGTATCCAGGGTCTCTCCCCTTCCCTTCCTGACCGCAAGTTCCCACCTGATCGTGAACGATGAGTCACTCAAACTTACCCCGAGAACGCGGGGTATGCCACGAATTATAGCCGAATTATATGCACCCAATGTGTTTTCGGCCGTCAAGACCGGGTATTTTACCTATCTTAACACTCAGCGAAGCTTATCCGTTCACGGTGTGCACCGATCTTAACTGTGCCCCGACCATGTTGCACCGGCCAAGTGACCTTTGATGCTCCCAACCATTCCACCCGACATCGCGCCCTGGTTGTATTACCTGTACGTCGGCGTAGCGGTACTGATGATTGGCCTGACCAAATCCGGGTTTGGTATGGGCGCGGGCCTGCTGGGCATTTCGCTGCTGGCGCTGGCGATGCCACCGCAGGAGATGCTCGGTATTACGCTGGTGCTGCTTATTCTGGGCGACATACCAGCCAACATCAGTCATCGCGGGCATCAGAACTGGGGGCTGCTTTGCTGGTTGATCGTGGGCGCAGTGCTCGGTGTTGCAATCGGCAGTGTCGTGCTCGTAATGTTGCAGGGCCTGCCCAGTGAGCAACTGCAGCGCGCGATGCGATTGACCATCGGCGCGATCTGCCTGGGCGTGATCGTGCTTCAGGCGTTTCGGTTGTTCGGCAAGGAAATGTCGACGCTGCCGATGCACCCGGTGTCGAGCATCGTGGTGGCTGCCGTCGCGGCTACGGTGTCGACGCTCGCGCATGCTGCCGGGCCGATCATCGGCGTTTATCTGCTCCAGGCGCGCCTGACCAGACGAAAGTTTGTCGGCACGCTCGCCATGTACTTTCTTCTGATCAACCTCGTCAAGGTGCCAACGTTCATCTGGCGAGAACTGCTTACGCTTGAAACCCTGCGTAACACAATCTGG
>Ga0310342_100002086_pt1 | contig 12764 bp, 13 predicted proteins | sample S15DNA20500_MG_FD_206155 | JGI IMG/M metagenome (GOLD analysis project Ga0310342, IMG submission 206155) | Marine microbial communities from station ALOHA, North Pacific Subtropical Gyre - S1503-DNA-20-500_MG | ecosystem: Environmental > Aquatic > Marine > Oceanic | place: Pacific Ocean: North... | reverse complement strand
GATCCTCGACGCGATGCACGAAAAGGATGAAGTCACAGGTCGGCGCCCAGCATAGTGAATCAAACGGCGCGACGTTGGTGCGATGCAGTGAGCGGTCCATGATGACGTAGAAGGCGTCGGCGCTAAGGTGGGTCTCACCGTCCAGGTCGATTGAACTGCGTCGCTGCCGGATGATCTTCGTCGCGCCGATAGTGGTCGGCGGACTGGCCGGCGGTGGCAACGTATCCTTTCCGGGATCGTCCGGCGCCCCGACAGTATCCAGTGTCGATGCTGCAGCGACTTCGTTGATCGGTGGCCAGGGATGGTGCTCCGGACTCAGCCGTCGCGGCTGCCCGTGCCACTCGCCTTTGCCGGTCGCTGCGGACAATGTATCGGAGATTCCCGAGACGTGCGGTGCCAGGTCATTCGTGCGCCAGACAGGATTCGGCGTCACCACCATAAACCCTTCGACGTGTTCCTCTTCACCGGCTACGAAGCCTTCACGATCCAGTCCCAGCCAGCCGGCCATCCGTGCCGATTCGAACGAAATCATCCGGCAATGCCAGCCAAGCACCGCAGCGGCGTAGCGCAAGCTGCCGATAACATGGCCCATATCGAGCTGGCAGTAGCGGAACGCGCGCACGCCGTACTTCCACGACTCGCGCCAGTAGATCGACGTCATTCCCACCAGCACACTGTCTGCCGGCAACGCCGAGGCGACGGCCGCGGCATCCGCGTCGGTGAACTTGCAGCGGGTCTCCAGACAATGGTCGTGGCTGTGATAATGGTGCACACCGGCGGTGATACCCGAAGTGTCGGCGGTAATCAAGTAGCCTTCGGTCGGATGCAGGTTGCCGCTGGACGGGTCGCAGCGCACGGCGCCGATGTGTTCGCCCCACTTCTTCCAGGCGGCCAGCCCGAGACCGAGCTCGAACAGGCAGGCGATCGTTTCGAGGGTGATCGGATATTGCCGCGTCGGCTCGGCCGCGTACAGGTCGTTGTACGTCCCCATTGCGGACTCTGCAACGATCGGCAGCAGAATACGGGGCGCCTCGTCGTAGTTGCGAAAAGGATCGGGCCGGTTGTCCCAGTCGAAATGTCCAAGGTAATCAGCGAACCGGTCGAGATAGTGCTTGGTATGTTCGTGGTAGGCGGCGGCTTGTTCGACAGCAGTCATGGTAGATCCGGATTGAATTGAACTAAATAACTTGCACCGAAATCCCGGATTCTCCAGAACGGATCGCAGGAATCTATGCAAGAGATAGTGGAGGGAATCAGGTAAAGCGGAGGCGCAGTACGCGATACAAAGTGAAACCCGCCTCCCACTTTCCTGGCCTGCCTTACCGACGTGATCGCCGCCCGCCCCGCTTTGCAACCGATTAAATCGAACGCATGAGATTTGCGGCTTTGCCAGGTCGGGATATGGTTACTACTGAATTGTTCCCACTGCAAAGGATTCCCATGTCCAATCCGCATGACGCACAAATCGCCGACGTTGCCTGCTACCTTCTGCCGATTACCTTCCGCGTGCCGCTAAAATTCGGACATCAGGTGATGCGCGAGGTCTGGTGCGCCCGCGCCTGCATCCGCCTGCGCGGCAGCGATGGCCGTATCGCCGAGGGCTGGGGCGAGACGCCGTACAGCATCGGCTGGGCCTGGCCGTCCGACTTGCCGTATGCCGAGCGCGAAAAGGCGATGAACGACTTCGCGGCGTTGCTGGCGACAGATTTGAAAGGCTTCGAGACGACCGGTCACGCTATCGAGATCGGTGAGGCCTATCAGAAGCAACGACTGACGACGCTGCGCGAATCCTTCGAAGAAACCAACGGCGTCCGACTGCCGTACCTGGCAGCGCTGGTGGCTTTGTCACCGTTCGACGTCGCGCTGCACGACGCCTACGGCAAACTGCACGATGTCGATGTCTACACCACCTGCAATGCGCGGTACATGAATGACGATCTCGCCGCTTATCTGACCCCGGCCGATGGCGCGGACTGTTCGTTCGAGGGCAAGTACCCGGAAGACTACTTCGAGGAATACATCGAAAAAGTACCGGCCTGGCACCTCGTCGGCGGCCTCGATCCGCTCACCGAGGATGAATTGACCGGTGACGAACCGGCGGACGGCTATCCCGTGCTGCTGCGCGACTGGATCCGTACCGACGGCCTCAAGTGCCTGAAGGTCAAGCTGCGCGGCAATGATGCAGAATGGGACTATAACCGCCTCGTCAAGGTGGGGCAGATCGGTTTCGAAGAAGGCGTTACCGAGCTTACCGCGGACTTCAACTGCACCGTGCAGGAGCCGGAGTACGTCAACGCTGTTGTCGATCGGCTGCAGGCCGAGCACCCGGCATTGTTCGACCAGTTGCTGTATATCGAACAGCCGTTCCCGTATGATCTGGAAGCCAACCGCATCGATGTCCACAGCGTGTCACAGCGCAAGCCGTTGTTCCTCGACGAAAGCGCCCACGACTGGAAGATCGTGCGTCTCGGCCGCAGCCTCGGCTGGACCGGCGTGGCTCTGAAGACCTGCAAGACCCAGACGGGCGCGCTACTGAGCCTCTGCTGGGCGAAGGCGCACGGCATGCAGCTCATGGTGCAGGATCTGACCAATCCCATGCTGGCGCAAATCCCCCATGTCCTGTTGGCGGCACATGCCGGCACGATCATGGGTGTGGAAAGCAACAGCATGCAATTTTATCCGGAAGCATCGAAGCCCGAGGAGGCGGTGCATCCCGGACTGTACAAACGCCGCGACGGCGTCCTCGATCTGGCCAGTGTTCACGGCGCCGGCTTCGGTTACCGCTTCGACGAGATCCAGCGGGACCTGCCCGTACCAATCGTTGATTTCGATACTTGATTCATCATCACACTCTTAATCTGTCCACTTCTTCGAGAATGGGGCTAAGAGGAGAGACTAAAATTGAGCTGATGAGTTCCTGACACCTGCAACCTGCAACCTGCAACCTGACACTCCCAATGACTGATCACGAAGAAGTCGATTTCATGACCATCTGCCGGACGGATTTCGCGACATTCACCAGGCCGCAACTGGTTCGTCATCTCGAAGTGGAAGGCTTCGCTGTATTCCCGGAAATTCTGCCGCCGGACCTGATCGAAAAGATCAAGGCCGAGCTGGCCGACATCGAGATGACGCATACCAGCTACAGCGAATGCCAGACCCGCTCCAACGTCCAGCCGCAATGGTACAGTCGCGTTGCCGCGGAGTTGATCGGCTACCCGCCGATGATTGAGTTTCTCAAGCATGTCATGGGCCCCGATATCATGTTTACCCGTGGTTTTTTCCAGCGGTCACTACCGGGGTGTCCTGGCATTTCGATTCATACCGATGGCCAGCCGCATGGCTCCGACCTGTTCGGGTATGAAGGCACCTGCCCGCGGCTGCTGCGGGTTTTGTACTACCTCGACGACCTGACGGCGGACCGGGCGCCTTTCCGCCTCATCCAGCGCAGCCACATTTCCTTCCACGCCGAGTCGAGCCCTTATCGCCGTTACATCTCACACCCGGAAGAGATCACCCTGACGGTACCTGCCGGCACGGCAGTCATCGTGCCGTCGCTGTTGATGCACGGCAGCCATCCGAACTGTGACGACAGTGCCCGAGAACTGCTGCAGTTCGGATACCGCCCCGACTGGGCCGGACCGGCAGGGACGATCGAAGAATGGGATCCGGACCTCGTAGCCAACGCCCCGGACATCACCAAACCTTTCCTCAAGAGCCCGAACACGACGGAGGCACAATGGGAGCAGCCGCACAAGCCCCCGAACATGGAACGCGACGCCCCCGGAATCAACCCCAGCCGTTGGGACGATTGACTGCTATCCATGCAGAACGGATCCGAAAAAAGGTTGCAAGGTGTCACCGCGGTGACACGTTATTGCATTAACCACGTTTCTCACGATACCAAAACCAGCCAACAGAAGGGAAAATCTCATGGGAGCAGATGCACGCGCGCAGGAACTAGGCGTCGAATTTCCGGACAACGCTGAAAAGGCCTATCTCAATATGGCCGCACGCTCCGGCAACTTGATCATCACCTCCGGCCACGTCTCGAACATCAAGGGCAAGCTCGGCGACGACGTCTCCGTGGAGCAAGGCTACGAGGCCGCGCGCGAGGCCATTGTGTGGATCCTGCAGTCCGTCCACCAGGAAGTCGGATCGCTCGACAATCTGCGGGTTGTCAAGTTGCTCGGTTGTGTCAACTCGACTCTCGATTTCATCGAGCAGCACCTGGTGATCAACGGCGCATCGGACCTGTTACACAAGATTTTTGAAGGGGACGACGGCCATCACGCCCGTTCCGCCATCGGCTTCGCACAGTTGCCGACCGGCGTTGCTGTCGAGATCGAAGCGATTTTCGAAATCAAATCATAAGCCTGTTGACCCTGTCACCTTCACGGTGAATAATGCCTGAATTAGCCGACGCCCATATTCATCTTTTCGAGCGCGGGTATGCCAGTTCATTCACCGCTCGTCCCGGCGTTACTGTCGACGAGCCGGCCTGCTTCGATTCGCTGGTGCAGGAACACAGGCTGCAGGCGGCGTTGGTTGTCGGCTACCAGGACAAGGACTCCCGCCGCAACAACGAATTCCTGGCCGCCATCAACGGCAGGCACGACTGGTTGTTCCCGGTCGCACACCATGACTTCACGCAGGCTATGTCGGTCGACGGCCTGGCGGCGTGGCACAGTCAGAAATTCTGTGGTGTCAGTCTCTATGTCTTCGGCGACGAAAACACGGCGGACCTGGCTGCAATACCGACCGAGTGCTGGGACTGGCTGGAACATCACAACTGGCTGATCAGCGTCAATTCGAAGGGCGATGACTGGGGCGCCTGGCAGCCGATCCTCGAGCAGTTTCCGCAGTTGCGTGTGTTGATATCGCACCTGGGCCTGCCGCCGAAGGTGGCGCAGCCGGTACCAGGGGAGGCGGCGCGAGCAGCCATGCAGCCGGTACTCGACCTGGCTGCTTTCTCTGGCGTCCACGTCAAGCTCAGCGGGTTTTATGCCGCCACCGATCCCGGCCACGATTATCCGCACCGGGCCGCCTGGCCTTATGTGCAGGCACTCGTCGACTCGTACACCACCGACCGTCTGCTGTGGGCCTCCGACTTCAGCCCCTGCCTCGACTGGCTCAGTTATCCGCAGACGTTGGGTGTCTTCGGCCACATGCCATTCCTCGACACCGCAGACATTGAACGCATCACTGGCGAGAACCTGCTGAACCTGCTGCAAGCTGTCGGCTGAGCCTATTGCTTACTTGCGCAACTTCGTTTCAGGGCAATACTGGATTGGAGCTGCGCCGCCGAGGTCGCCGGCGAACGCGTTTAGTCCACGTGTTTGCGGTCGTCTCAGTGTCACTGTCCCTTTCCTGCCTACAGCATGCTTTCGAGGATCGCCGACAACTCGTCATTTTCGATCGGGCGGGGATTGCCATTCATGCTGTTACCCCGTGAGCCTTTTACCACAGCCGGTATCAGCTCCGCGGTGACGCCCAGCACCGACAATCTGGCCGGCAGCCCCAGCCGCGCGTTCAACGCCCGAACGAGATCGGCGCATCCAGCCGCTGCCTCGGTATCCGACAAGTCGCTGTCACCGCTGAAAAGCCGACCAACCTCGGCAATTTCAGGTTTGCGGACTTCGCAATTCGCCGCAAGCGCTGCCGGCAGCATGACAGCACAGGCTAGGCCGTGCGGTACGCCCAGGAGGATACCGAGCGCCGGCGCCACACCATGCGCCATGCCGAGACCGGCATTGGCCAGGCAGATACCGGAAAGATACGCTGCGTGCGCCATCGCCTCTCTCGCTTCGCGGTCGCTGCCGTCTTCCACGGCGCGCTCGATCATCGGAATCGCCAGCTCCAGTCCGTGGCGGGCCAGTGCCGACGTAACCGGTTTGGCGCGACAGGAAATCCAGGACTCAATCAATTGCGTGATTGCATCCATGCCGGTACGCGCCGTGACATCGGCCGGCACGCTAACGCTGAGTTCCGGATCGACCAGCACTGCTTTCGGCACCATCAAATCGGAGCGCAGGCTCTTCTTGAACGGCTGGTCGTCACCGGGGTTAGACGAGATCACTGCGTTTTTCGTTGCTTCCGAGCCGGTACCGGACGTCGTCGGGATCGCCAGTACCGGCAGGGGCGGCTGCTCGAGGGTCAGGCCTTTGCCGACGCCTTCGAGCGCGTCCTTGACGCTGTCCAGGTGCGGATTGGCGGCGGTCGCACTCACTGCCTTGGCAAGGTCGAGCGCGGCGCCGCCGCCGATGCCGATGACCAGCGACTCCGCCGTGAGCTGGCGATGGATGTTGATCGTCATGTCATCGACGTCGTCAATACAGGGCTCATGGTGGATCGATCCGATCTGTACGCTTTCCACGCCCGCAGCAGCAAGCAGTTCATCGATCCGCCGCAAAGTGCCATTGGCAGCGAACTGCCGGGAGCCACTTATGACAAAGGCTTTCGTACCTTGCGTCCGTGCCAGTGCTCCGAGCTCGTCGAGCCGACCCCAGCCAAAAACGGTCCGGGCCGGTACCAGTAAATCGTAATTCATCATGAAGAAGTGTTTCCTTCGGCAGGCTCAGGGACTGCGACAGGTTTCAGGTTTTCGGGGATAGCGAATATTCCGTGACCTCCATGCTCGTGATTACGCCGTCCTTCGTAAACGCCGTGAATGACAATCACAGGCGCATTACTCTACTGCAACTAAAATACGGTTGTGAGCAAGCGCGTCAACACAGAGTAGATTACCTATTACCCATGCCAGACACCATGAACCAACCTGTCGACACTACACACACGGAAGACGAATCGCCAAATCCCGAACTGTCTGTCGTGCTGCCGGTCTACAATGAAGAAGACGCGGTTGCCGACACGGTTCGCGACATTGTCGAGCAGTTGACGTCGCAGAAAATGACCTACGAGATCGTCCTGGTCGACGACGGCTCGGTGGATGCCTCCGCCGCATGCATCGAAAAAATCGACAATCCCGCCGTGCGAATGGTGCGGCATCCTTATAACATCGGCAACGGCGCCGCCGTGAAGACCGGCATCCGCCAGGCACGCGGCAAGTACATCCTGTTGATGGACGCCGACGGTCAACATCTGCCGAGCGACATTCCGCGCTTTCTCGAGGTCGCAGACCACTACGACATGGTCGTCGGTGCCCGGTCCAATCCTGCGAACTCCTCGATCCACCGCAACATAGCCAATCGCTTGTATAATCGGTTCGCGGCGTACGTTTGCAACCATCCGATCGACGACCTGACTTCCGGCTTCCGGCTGGTACGCGCCGAAGTTGCCAAGAGCTTCGTGTACCTGTTGCCGAACACCTTCTCTTATCCGTCGACCCTGACGCTGGCAGTCATCCGCGCCGGTTACAGTCTGACGTATATCCCGATCGAAGTGAACCGACGTATCGGCAGGAGCAAGATCAATCTGGTCGTCGACGGTACGCGCTTCTTCATGATCATCCTGCGGATCGGCGTTTTTTTCGCGCCGCTGCGGGTGTTCGTGCCGTTGAGCGGTGCACTCTTCATGACCGGCCTGCTGTGGTATATCTACAAGCAGTTCGTACTGGAGAAGGGCTTCCCGCCAGTGTCCTCGCTGTTGATGATCACCTCAGCGATCATCTTCTGCATCGGCCTGATCTCCGAACAGATCTCCTACCTGCGTTACGAGCGCAAGTAACATGTCGACGCCCGTCCGACCGGATGATGATTTTCTCGTGTTCGGCGCCCCGGTCATCGGCGAGGCGGAGATCGACGAAGTCGTCGACAGCCTGCGTTCCGGTTGGCTCGGCACAGGACCGAAAGTCGCCCGGTTCGAGGAAGATTTCCGGCAGTACAAATCTGCGGAGTTCGCAGTAGCCGTTGGCTCCTGCACGGCGGCGCTGCACCTGAGTATGCTGGCCGTCGGGCTGGCGCCCGGCGACGAAGTCATCACCACGCCGATGACCTTCTGCGCGACAGTGAACGCCATCATCCACGCCGGCGCCACGCCAGTGTTGGCGGACGTCGATCCGGTTAGCATGAATATCGATCCCGCCGCCATCGAAGCGGCGATCACCGAGCGCACACGGGCCGTGCTGATCGTGCATTTCGCCGGCCGCAGCTGCGACATGGACGGGATCTGCCAACTATGCCAACGCCATAGCCTGACGCTGATCGAGGATTGCGCCCATGCCATTGAAACGACCTGGCACGGGCAGCCGGCGGGCACCTTTGGCGGGCTCGGCTGCTTTAGCTTCTATGTTACGAAAAACGTTTGTACCGGTGAAGGCGGCATGATCCTGACTGCCAACGAAGCCTACGCTGCGCGCCTCAAGACGCTGGCGCTGCACGGTATGACCAAGGACGCCTGGAAACGATTCTCGGACGAGGGCTACAGGCATTACTACGTCGCCGAGGCCGGGTTCAAATACAACATGATGGATATCCAGGCGGCGCTCGGTATTCATCAACTCAAGCGCATCGAAGAAAACTGGCAACGTCGCCAGTTGATATGGACGCGGTACCAGGAGGCATTGGCAGATGTACCAGTCACCCGCCCGGCAGCAGTCGAAGCGGACACCCGACATGCCTGCCATCTATACACCCTGCTGATCGACGAGGCGGCCGCCGGCATTTCGCGTGATGCCTTTCTCGACGGCATGACGGCCGAGAACATCGGCATCGGCGTACACTACCTGAGCATTCTGGAGCACCCGTATTACCAGGAGCGTTTCAGTTGGCACCCGGAAGCCTGTCCAGCTGCTCGGCGCATTGGTCGTCAGACCGTCAGTCTGCCGCTTTCGGCGGCGCTGTCGGATGTGGACGTGGATGATGTCATCACGGCAACGCGGAAGGTTCTGGGAGCAGGATGAACGATCACAGGCGGCGATGAATGACAGTCCGTGTCAGGCGCCGGCTGCTCCCATGGTGACTGTCGGCGCATATGGCGACGATCAGGGCGGCCATCATCCACCAGTTATCCCACAGCGGTATGGATGATTCGATGCGCTCAATGGTGGCCACCTTGATACCGTCGGACACCTCGCGCAGCAGCAGATGGATGAGCATCGGGAGCGCTGCTGCCGCCAGACCGCCGAATGGGATCTGGTTGATGAATAACGTGACGGGTCACGTTATTTGGGCGTGATAGCCAGCCGCAATTTGATTGCATCGCATTCCGCTTCGAAACCGGGAAAGTTCCAGTGTGTCGGGAATCGGCGGCATTGCTCGGGGCGTGCGGCGTGGATTTGGCAGACATCCGGTTCTTCGAAGAAAACGCAGTGACCGTCCTGGTTGTCAGTCAGCGAAAGGCCCTGGCGGTCGTCACGCAGTCGGGTGCGGGTCTCGACGAACTCCTCGACGGTGATGCCCAGATGCTCGGCCATCGCTGCAATGTCCGCATCGGTGAGCTTGACTTGCCCCGGCCACTTGCAGCAGTTGCCGCAGCGTGTGCAAACGTAAATGTCGCGTTGTTCTGTCATTTAATGGCCCTGTGGACGTTCTTCCGTGCTGGTTCCGCAGTGCCCAGGCTCTGTACGGCGAAAACCGATCAGTACCGTACTGCTGCGAATTCGGTCTGAAATACGTCAAGCCTCGTGAGTATCGAATAGAATTTCGATTTGCATACACCGCCGATCCACGGAAAGATGACGGATCAAGAGGTCGGCAAAATCTGTCTCACGCCTCTTCTTCGAATTCGTCGTCTTCCTCGCCGTCGGCGCCGGCCAGATTGGTTACGACAACGTCGATGCGCCCGACGTGTTGGCCGGTGAGTTCTTCGACGTATTTGCGACAGACATCCTGGACGTGTGTGGCGACCGTCGGGACGTGCTCACCGAACTTGATGATGATGTGCACGGTCAGGTTGACGCGTTCATCAGCGAGTTCGACAACGATACTTTTGTCATTGATGCGTTTGCCGAACATATCTGCCAGGCCGCCGACAAAGCTCTGCCCCGCCAGCCGGGCGACGCCGGGCACGGACAAGGAGTAGCGCCGGACGACGGCGGCGATGACGTTCTCGGAAATTTGTATCGTGCCGATGCCAGTGTCTTCAGTCATTTCAGTAGGTTCCCGTCGTGTTGATTTACGTTTGGTCATGTTGTCCCTTCTTTCACTTATTCGCAGTAAATGCGGTAACGGCTCAGACGCCGTTGGCGAGCATTTGCTCGACGAAATCGGTGTCGTAGACGCCGTTGATGAAATCTTTTTTGTAGAGGATCTGCAGGGCGAAGGGGATTGTCGTGTCGATGCCCTCGATGAGGTACTCGCTCAGGGCGCGCTGGCAACGCTTGATGCACTCCTGGCGGTCGCGGCCGTGGACGATCAGCTTGCTGATCATGCTGTCGTAATGTGGCGGGATGGTATAACCGCTGTACACGTGCGAATCGATGCGGACACCGCCGCCGCCGGGGGGGTGATAGAACGTGACGGTTCCGGGGCAGGGCGTGAAATTGCGATCGGGCGCCTCGGCGTTGATCCGCACCTCGATGGCGTGCCCCTGCATCTTGATGTCGTTCTGGCTGTAGCCGAGTTCCTCGCCGGTGGCAATGCGGATCTGTTCGCGGATTAAATCGATGCCGGTGACCTCCTCGGTGACTGGATGCTCGACCTGGATGCGCGTGTTCATTTCCATGAAATAGAATTGGTCATCCGTGGTGAGGATGAACTCGACAGTACCGGCGTTCTTGTAGTTCGAAGCTACCGCCGCCGTGATTGCGGCTTTACCCATGGCTTTGCGCAGTTTGTCGTCGAGCGCCGGTGACGGCGATTCCTCGATGAGTTTTTGGCGTCGGCGCTGGATGCTGCAGTCACGTTCGCCGAGATGCACGACGTTGCCGTGTTCGTCGGCCAGTATCTGAATCTCGACGTGCCGCATCTTCTCGATGAATTTCTCGATGTAAATCCCGTCGTTGCCGAAGGCATTCTCGGCTTCCTGGCGGCAGGCGTGAAAACTCTGCACGAAACTGGCATCGTTATGGGCGACACGGATACCGCGGCCGCCGCCGCCGGCTGTTGCTTTGATGATGACAGGGTATCCGAGATCGCGAGCAACGGCCAGCGCTGCTTTTTCGTCGTCGACAATGCCGTCACTGCCGGGGGTGACGGGCACGCCGGCGGCTTTCATGGTGTCGCGAGCAATGGCTTTGTCGCCGATCGCGGTGATTGAAGCGGCGTCTGGACCGATGAATTTGATCTGGCAACTGTTGCAGATTTCCGCGAACCGCGCGTTTTCGGCCAGGAACCCGTAGCCGGGATGGATGGCATCGACATCGCAGATCTCGGCCGCACTGATGATACGGTCGATACGCAGGTAGCTGTCGCTACTGGCGGCGGGACCGATGCAGACGTGCTCGTCCGCGAGTTGCACGGGTAGTGTGTCTTCGTCCGCCTGTGAGTAGACGACGACTGTGCGGACATTCAATTCCTTGCAGGCGCGGATGATGCGCAGTGCGATTTCGCCGCGATTGGCAATAAGGATCTTATTAAACATGGCGGACGTCCCGAGACGGGTGTTATGCCTCGATGACAAATAGTGGCTCACCGAACTCGACGGCATGCCCGTTTTCCACCAGTACCTTCTTGACGACGCCGCTGACGTTGGCAGTGATTTCGTTCATCACCTTCATGGCCTCGACGATACACACGACCGTGTCTGCGGCGACTTCATCGCCGACGTTAACGAAGAGGTCGGCATCGGGCGAAGGGGCGGCATAGAATGTACCGACGATCGGCGAGACAATTTTGTGGCGGTCTTCGTCCTCGTTCTCGACCGGTGGGGCTGCGACAACATTGCCGGCTGCCACCGGCGTCTGGCTGGTAAGCGGGGCGATCATCGGCGTCATCTGCGTGACCACCGTCGGTGCCTGGCTGTCGGAACTGGGCCGCTCGCGCTTGATAGTCAGCGTATTGTTCTCTGCCTGGATATCGATTTCGGTCAAGTCATGCTTAGCCATCAATTCGACAATCTTGGTAATTTCCTTTATATCCATTACGAGTCCTCAAATGGCTATCGCTCATGTTTCAGATTGTGACAAATGCCTATGCAGCGCCCGCAGCGCCCACTCGTAGCCGTCCGTTCCGAGGCCACAGATCTGCCCCGTACACACGGACGCGGTGAAGGACTGATGCCGGAATTCCTCGCGTGCGTGGATATTGCTGATGTGGACCTCGATCGCCGGCAGCGCTGCGCTGGCCAGGGCATCGTGCAAGGCGGCACTGGTGTGCGTGTAGGCCGCCGGGTTGATCACGATCCCGTCAAATCCATCCACTGACTCACCGATCCAGTCCACCAGTTCCCCCTCGTGGTTGCTCTGGCGAAAGTCGATTGATATCTGTAATTCCCCCGCGATTGCCTCGAGCCCGCTCTTGATTGAAGCCAGCGTCTGGTGGCCGTAAACATCGGGCTGTCGCTTGCCGAGCAATTGAAGGTTTGGGCCATTTAACACCAAAATTCGCATGTAAATACCAATAATAGTGGTTAGACAAGACGAGAGTCAATGGCGGTAGTATACTGTGGCAACCACGAAAAACAAAACGACGGACCGGCCGCTGGCGCCGCCGCCGCATCGCCGACATCACGGAGTTTCGCGCATGAGCACATTTGACGATTCCTACTTTCGCACGGTGGAGCTGTCCGACCCCGAACTCGAGGTCGACGGACTACGATTTGTCACAGTCAAAAGCGAAGCCATTGGACGACGTGTCGACATGTGCGTCTATCGGCCTGACGACGAGGACATCAATGAGGACACGCCTCTGGTCCTCCTGCTCCAC
>Ga0310342_100002082_pt1 | contig 12770 bp, 13 predicted proteins | sample S15DNA20500_MG_FD_206155 | JGI IMG/M metagenome (GOLD analysis project Ga0310342, IMG submission 206155) | Marine microbial communities from station ALOHA, North Pacific Subtropical Gyre - S1503-DNA-20-500_MG | ecosystem: Environmental > Aquatic > Marine > Oceanic | place: Pacific Ocean: North... | reverse complement strand
ACGTGCTCGATTTCTTCCCAACCCGCGTCGCGAAACAAGGCCACTCGTTCGACCGGCAGGCTCTCGACTCGTCTGCAGATCTCCTCCGCCACGCGCACGTCGACCTCCCTGGGCGACCCCGCTACGAAGTTCAGTCCGATCAGGTCGGCGCCCGCCTCGACGGCTGCGTCCGCGTCTGCTGCCGAACGGATGCCACAGATCTTGATGCGAACACTGCCGCTCACGAAACCCTCCCCTGCCGTCTCGAAATAGGCTCACTCAGAAGCGCCCTCAGTGCGTCGGCGATGTTCGGCTCACGCATCAAGGACTCTCCCACGAGAAAGGCGCCGGCACCAGCCTCCCTCAGATATTCGAGATCGGCAGGGCCCCCGATGCCACTCTCGGCCACCAGCAGCGCACCCGCTTCGGAAGGAATCTGCCGGGCAAGCCGGGCGGTCGTCTCCAGGTCGACCTCGAAGGTTCGCAGGTCGCGGTTGTTGACACCGACGAGATCCGCGCCCACCGCCAGAGCCGCCTGGAGTTCCGCCTCGTCGTGGACCTCGACGAGTACGTCGAGGCCTAGATCCCGGGCCCGTCCGGAGAAGTCGGAAAGCTGTTCGGCCGACAAAATCGAGACGATCAACAGGATCGCGTCGGCGCCCGCGACCCGTGCCTCATCGATCTGGTAGGCATCGACGGTGAAGTCCTTGCGAAGGAGGGGGAGCGGCACGGCCCGACGAACCTGCATGAGATAGTCGAGGTGCCCCCCGAAGAAGGTCTCGTCGGTCAGGACCGAGAGCGCCGCTGCGCCGCCCGCCGCGTACTCCCGCGCGCACGCTACCGCATCGAAGTTCCGCCGAATCTCTCCCTTGCTCGGCGAGCGGCGCTTGAGTTCGGCGATCACCGAAGGAGACTCTTTCCGGGCCAGGGCGCTGCGAAAACCTCGCGTAGGCGCGTCCACGGACTTCGCACGTGCCGACAACGCGTCGGGAGAAATCCGCTGCTTGGCCCTCGCCACCTCACCCCGCTTTACCTGGACGATCTCGGCGAGGATGCTCACGCGCCCGCCTCTCGTGTCGCCCGCACCAACGTCTCGAGTTTCTCGCTGGCAGCGCCGGAGTCGATGCTCTCTCGAGCCTGTTCGATTCCCACCAAGAGAGATTCGGCCGCTTCGGCGACCCACAGGGCGGCTCCGGCATTGAGAGACACGATCTCCCTGCGAGGCCCGGCCTCACCCTCGAGAATCGCGCGCAGGATACGCGCATTCTCGGGCGGATCGCCGCCGGCCAGATCCTCGGGCCGGGCCCGGCCAATCCCGAAGTCTTCCGGCTCCACGAGGATCGACTCGACCCGACCCCCGTCGAGCAGCGCAGCGCGGCTCGGGCCCGTCGTCGTCAAGTCGTCCAACCCGTCGGAGCCGTGCACCACCAGGGCCCTGTGTCTGCCGAGTTCGCCCAGCGACGCAGCCAGCGGCTCCACGAGGGCATCGTCGTAGCAACCCACCATCTGCAACCGCACACCCGCCGGATTCAGCAGGGGCCCCAGGCAGTTCATCACCGTCCTCACAGCCAATTCGCGGCGAACCGGTGCGGCGTAACGCATGGCCGGATGAGCCGTCTGGGCAAAGAACGGCGCGATACCGACGCGCGAGAGGATCTCGCCGCAAACGGAAATCGGCAGATCGATCCGGACCCCGAGCGCCTCGAGTACATCGAAGCTCCCGGTCGCTCGGCTCGCGGCCCGGTTGCCGTGCTTCGCGACCGGAACACCCGCACCCGCGACTACGAATGCCGCGGTCGTGGAGATGCTGAAGGTGTCGAGGCCGCTGCCCCCAGTCCCGCAGTTGTCGAGGGTGCGCGGATCCGATGCCGTCGTGGTCGTCGCCCGGGCCTGCAGGGCTCTCGCCGCAGCCACGATCTCGGCCACGGTCTCCCCCTTCGTTCGCAGAGCGATCAGCAGGCCGGCGATCTGGGCGGGTGTCGCCTTACCGTCCATGATCTCGCCGAAGCCAGCTTCGAGCACGGCGGGCGGGACGTCCTGGCCGGACGAGGCGAGTGCGATGGCCTCGCGCAAGCTCATACGGCCGCCGTACAGCGAGCTACGAAGTTCCCGAGCAGTTGCTTGCCGACCTCCGTCAGGATCGACTCGGGATGGAACTGCACGCCCTCGACCGGGAGATCTCGGTGTCGAACGCCCATGATCTCGCCATCGGCGGTGCGCGCCGTCACCTCGAGAATGTCGGGACAGCTATCGCCCTCGATCACCAGCGAGTGGTAGCGCGTTGCCTCGAAAGGCTGCGGGAGGCCCTCGAAAACGCCAACGCCTTGATGCGCGATCTCCGACGTCTTGCCGTGCATGATCGACTGCGCCCGGACGATGCGTCCACCGAATGCCACGCCAATCGCCTGGTGGCCGAGACACACCCCGAACACGGGTATACCCCGAGAGGAGAAACTCTTCACCGCCTCGATCGAGACCCCGGCATCGGCCGGCTCTCCGGGGCCCGGCGAGATCACCAGCCCGTCGGGCTCGCGCGCGAGGAGCGTCTCGATGTCTTCTACATCATGCCGGACGACGTCTACTGCCGCGCCCAACTCACCCAGGTACTGGACGAGGTTGTAGGTAAACGAGTCGTAGTTATCGATCATCAAGAGACGTCCGGACATTTCAGTCGCCCCCTTCCCGCGCAAGATCGATAGCCATCACCAACGCCTCGGCCTTGTTGACGCACTCCTTGAACTCGAGTTCGGGCTTCGAGTCGGCAACCACGCCCGCTCCGGCGTGGACCATGATGGAGCCCTCCGCCACCACCATCGTGCGAATCGTGATCGCCATGTCCATGTTGCCCGAGTAGTCGATGTAGCCGACGCAACCCCCGTACGGGCCGCGACCGACGGTCTCGAGTTCGTCGATGATCTCCATGGCACGCACCTTGGGAGCGCCGGAGAGCGTTCCGCACGGGAAGGTGGCCCGCAGCAGATCGAGCCAGTCGAACTCGGGCCTCAGTTCGGCCTGAACGTTCGAGACGAGGTGCATGACGTGGGAGTAGCGCTCCGTCGTGGCGTACTCGTTGACGCGGACCGAGCCGATCTCGGCGACGCGGCCGACGTCATTTCGGCCCAGGTCGACGAGCATGACGTGTTCGGAGCGCTCCTTGGGATCCGACCGAAGCTCCCGCTCCATCGCGAGATCGTCTTCCGGCGAACGCCCGCGGCGCCGCGTTCCGGCAATGGGTCTCACGTCGACGGCCCGGTCCTCGAGGCGAACGAGGATCTCCGGCGACGAACCCACCAGTTCCGCACCTCCGAGACGTACGTAGAAGAGGTAGGGGCTCGGGTTGATCGAACGCAGGTGCCGGTAGAGCCGAAACGAATCGACCTGCTGCGGCATGCGGAACTGCTGCGCGAGGACCACCTGGAAGATGTCACCCGCCTCGATGTAGCGCTTCGCCTGCTCGACGATCCCGTGATAGGCAGCCTCGCTCATGCTGCGGTCGACGGACATCGGCTCGCTCACGCGCTCGTGCGGGGGCTCCGGGGCGAGCGGTTCCCGCAGCGTCGCAATGGTCGCGTCGATCGCCGTCTCGGCCTCGGCGTAGCGCGCTCTCACGTCATCTTCAGGCTGCAGGTGCACGTGCCGCACGATCAGCGCGGTGTGCTTGATGTTGTCGAAGACCACGACGGTCTCCGGCAACACGAAGCTCAGAGTCGGCAAACCTGTCTCGTCCGGATTCGGGTCGGGCAGACGCTCGACGAACCGCACCCAGTCATAGCCGATCATGCCGACTGCGCCGCCGATGAAGCGCGGCCAGTCCATTCCCTCCGGCGTGGCATGGTGTAACGCCCGGAGCTTGGCCCTCAGAAATTCGAGGGGATCACCCGGAGTGGTAACCCGCTCGCTGCGCTCCTCGCCGCCCACCCATTCGAGCCAGGTAACCTCGCGGCCGTGAGCCGTGAAGGTTGCGCGGGCGCCGCTGCCGATGAAGCTGTAGCGAGCCCACTTCTCGGCCCCCTCCACCGACTCGAGCAGGAAGCTCGTTCTTCCGTCATCGATACGGCGGAACAGCGAGAGCGGCGTGTCGAGATCGACGAGGATCTCCCGCGCGACCGGAATCAGGTTGCCGCGCTGGGAGCAGGATTCGAACTCTTCGAGGGACGGGCGGAGCACCCCAGCCTCTGGAATAAGCGGGACGAGAGGGTTGGAAGGCGAAAAAGCCTAGTAATTCCGGTTGGTACCAGAGGCTCCACCCACAGTCAACCGATGTATCGCCTGCTCACGTCGGTAGCAGGCTAATACGGCTTGGTGCCGATCAACCCTCCCCCTTTGAAGGGGTTGCTGGCATCCTGGCCGAAGCCCAGGATCGTGAAATTCAGGGCTGCCTGGAAACCTCGGCTGCGGCCCTGCGAGGCCGTCAACTGAACGGCCCAACAGCGGCAGGCCGACGTGTATTCGAGCTTTCCGCGGTTCGAGAGCAGGATGGACTCCTCGAAGCTGTAGCCAATGCTGTATTCGACGGCCCAGCGCTCGGTCAGCCGTAGCCGAGTCCTGCCCGTCACCTGCTGGATCGAATCGAAGTTGGCGCGAAAGCGGCTGAACGTCTTGCCACGGCTGAAATTCTCGAAGAAGAGCGGCACCTCGCGCCGGTAGCGATAGCCAACGTAGAAGGAACTGCCGCGAACAACGGGAAGCAGTCGCCGAATCGGAACCGAGACTTCGAACAATCCCTGGTCGATGCGCTCTCTCTCGATGTCGTACGCGATGTTGAAGTCGCCCCGAAAACCGCTTGCCGGAAAGATGCGGCCGTCCAGGATCAGCTGTTCGAAGTCACCCGCGTGTCGACCCGAGAAGTCGTAACCGAGCGAAACGTCCACCTCGGCGCGCAGTTCGGGCCCGTTCCGGCCCTGGGCATAGAAGCGATTGCCGAATCCGAGCGTCGCGACGTTCCCACTTTCGATCCGATCCGCCGTGTCGAGCACGAGGTTGTCGAGGCTCAGCTGGCGCAGCCTCGCCTGCGGAACGCGCGTTCCGGGCACGAAGAGCGGGTTGTCACTCTGGCCGGCACGGGACACGAGCGCCCAGCCGAACTTGGGCTCGACACGGTGGACCAGGGGCGGCAACCCCGGCAGGTCCAGCTCCCCGACCAGCTGCGCCGAGACATCCAGCCGTGCCGTCAACAAGCCTCGATCCGCGAATCCCTGAGCCCAGGTGGAGTAGAGAGTCTGCTGCCAACCCACGGCCGGGTGGACTTCGATGGCGTCGGAGATTCGGAAAGGGCGCGAGAGCCGTGGATGCAGAACGACCCGGTGTCCGCGATCGCCCAAGGGCTCGCCTTCCTGAAAGACACCGTCCGCGACACCGAAGCGATCGCGGTCGCTTGCCGAAGAGAACGAGCCCGGGATCGCGGCAACACCGATGTCGAGGAAGCGGTGGTCGCCGACGACCCCGCCATTCAATGCCGCGTCGTAACTGGGATCGCTCAGGGTATTCGCGAACGCGACTTCGGCACGCTCGTAGGGCAGGAAGTGCGCGTAGTCGACATCCATTTCGAAGTCGAGGCCGCTGGCTCCGGGGACTGGCGTGGGCAGCCACGACAGGGTCGCTTCGGGTGCCCGTTGCATCACGAACTTATCGCGGTCGTCGAATTCCGGATTCTGCCGATCGTCGACGTAGAGGCCTCCCAGGACCAGGGCGCCACTGTCGGATGGGCCGAAATGACCGAAGCCGAAGACACGAGACTCGATGTAGCGATCGCGCCGGTAGCGTCGAAACTCCGCGAAGTCGCGGACGTAGTCGTTGTCGGAAACCACATGGATATCCGAGCGGATACGTGCACCAGCCGCCAAGTCGACATCATTGTCGAAACCGACCGCCCAGCGGTTCTTGCTGGCAACCGTCCGTTCGGCGCCATCGTCGATATATGTCTGGGCATCCTGATCGCGAATGTAGGAGCCGAAGATCGTCGTCTGAGAACGTTCCCCGTAGACGGTCTCGACGGTCAACTCGGGTTTGAAGCCTCGCTTGTTGAGGTAACGAGGCGTCGCGATCACGTTGATATCGTGACGCGCCGCCCAAAAGAGTGGCAGCGCCGCCTCGTAGCCGTTGCTCCCCCCGAAGCCGATCTCCGGCGCGAGCAAACCGCTCGCCCGGTTGTTCTTCACCGGAAACATCAGCCACGGCAGCCACAGCGTCGGGATGCCCAGGATGTCTACGCTGTTGTTCGTCACCATTGCGTAGCCACCGAGTTCCACGTCCGCGTAGCTAGCGTTGATCTGCCAGGGCAGGCGATCCTCGACCTCGGGACAGCGACAACTCGTGAAGCTCGCATCGCGAGCCTCGTAGTTGTCCTTGCTGGTCTGGATCAACTCACCGGCCGCCATCCGGAAGTCGTCTTCGCCTAGATCGAGACGCCCGCTGAGCACCAGGCCCTGCTGCCCCTCGTAGTCGAACTCCAGGAAGCGCGACTCGACCAGGACTTCGCCGTCGTCCAGGCGCACGTTGCCGGCTGCGATCCCGCGCTGCGTGGTGCGATTGAAGACCAACCAATCTGCGTCGATGCGGCGCTCGCCCTCTACGATCCGAACCGAGCCCTGGGCGACGTACACCTGCCGCTCGGACTCGTAGACGATCCGATCCGCGGTGATCTCGGTAGTCTGGCCTCGGCGCAGATCGAGACTCTGACTGGCTGCCGGCGTCGGCACCAGGAGAAGAAGGAAGAGCGCAAAGACCCTCCCGCGACCCGCGTGACGCTGCGACACGTGCCCCCCACCACCCGATTCGGGCGGGGGCAAGCTATCAAACGGCTTCGCGGAGGTCTATGCGGGGCCGTCGAGGCAGGCGGAGAGGCCTTCCACGTCGCGGGTGAGCAGCAAGTCGTCGACCAACCGAACGAGCTTCTGATCGAGCAACTGCTGCAGGGCGCGATGCGCCTCGGGCATGCTGAGCCCAGACTCTCCTGCGAGAGTGCGCAGGCTGCCCGGAATCCGGAAGCCGTCGGCATGGGGCATCGCGTTCCGAACCATCGTGCGCACGACCGGCCGCAACAACTCGTCGATCCCCAAAGCCACGAGCCGGCGTTCGGCATCACTCAGGCGACCCGACAGCCGCCGGAGCAGACGGATCATGACCTCGGGCCGGTCGATGCAGACGGCCTCGAGCGTCGGAGCGTCGAGTTCGAGCGCCCGACACTCGCAGGTAGCCACAGCCCTAGCGGTCCGCGGCTCTCCCAGGAGCACGCTCATCTCGCCGAAGAAATCACCGGCCGCGAGTCCTGCAACGACCTGGCGTCCCGTGCGCCCGCGCCGACTGAGTTCGACCGTTCCCGACCGAATCACGAACAGGGCCTCGCCGGGGTCCCCCTCATCGAAGATCACCGAGCCCGGCTCGAAGACGCGCTCATGAGCCTGGCGAACGAGAGCCTCGGTGTTGTCAGCAGCCAATGGAACCCCCTCCACTGGCGAATCGTCGCGCCAGCCCGCAGGCTTTAGCCCGGGCCCCCGCCACGCTGGCGCCGGAGCGCGGCCTCTAGATCGGCGGCCTCGATCAGGCCCGCATGCTGCGACTCGACACTTCCGTCGGGGCCCACCATGTAGAGAGTGGGAAAGCCCGTCGCGCCGAAGCTGCGGGCCACGTCCTCGCCGCCGAGCAGTACCTTGTAGCGGACCCCCTTCGCGTCTACCCACTTGGCGACGACATCGCTGCCCGCGTAATCGACGGAAACGCCCAGAACCTCGATATCCTCGTCTTCCTTGTGCGCATCCCAGAAGGCGTTCAGCACTGGAACCTGGAATTCGCACGGCAGGCACCAGGTCGCCCAGAAGTCGATCACGACGGTCTTCCCGCGCAGGTCGGACAACCGCACGGTTCCGCCATCCAACCCCTCGAGGTTGAAATCGGGTGCCTCGCGCCGCTGCTCGATCGGCAACTGGGCGAGCGGACGCTCGTCGTCCGATACCCCGCAGGCCCCACCGGCCAGCAGGGCAAAGAGCATCACCAGAGCTCGCCCGAGAGGCTTCCGGCGGCGGCTACCAGGCTTGGTCGTTGTCGGACTCCGTGGACGAAACAACCAGATCCAGCTCTTCCTCCACGTACTCGGGATCGCGACCGAAGAACTCGACCGGCCGATCGCCCCGGAGGTGATCCGGCGTGATCACGTAATCGCCGAGCACGCTCGGCGTCAGCACGACCTTCGCCACGCTCTGATCGCCGCCCGAGAAAGCCCAGGCGAGACCACCGATCACTAGGCCGCCGAGCGCGTAACAGAGTTTCGTCGGCGCGTAAACGAGACTCACCACGGCTGCGCCCGCCCCGATTCCAGCGTCTTTCGACATCTCGAGCGGATCCGCCATGACGGCTGCAGGCGCGAGCCCGATGAAGCCGCAGAGCAGCCAAGTCATCGCCAGTCTTCGCTTCTTGGAGTACCCGATGTTGCAGGTGTCCATAACCTCTCCTCTTTGCAGAAACTGCAAAACGGCAGTAAACCGCCGTTTCCCCCCAAACCGGGAGTGTGCCGCTTCCCGAAGACGAGATCAAGCGCGAATCGGTTCCCGAGGAAGACCCGGGGCGAAGACAACGAAACGACACGGTCGCCCTCTCAGATATCGACGAGAAGTGTGACGGGCCCCACGTTCGTGAGAGCGACTTCCATGTGCGCACCGAAGCGACCCGTGACGACGCGCACTCCCTCGGCCTGCGCGGCTTGTGCAATTCGCTCGATCAGCGGTTCTGCCACCTCGTGAGTTGCAGCTTCACCGAAGAACGGCCTGCGTCCCTTCGAGCAGTCTGCGTACAGGGTGAATTGCGAAACCACGCCAAGCTCGCCGCCCGTCTCGAGAAGCGAGAGGTTCATGCGCCCCTCGTCGTCTGGAAAGACACGAAGGTGGACGAGCTTTTGCGCCATCGCGTCCGCGTGCTGGAGTTCGTCGCCCTTTCGGGCGGCCACCAAGCACAGCAACCCGGCGCCCATCTCGCTGACGGCTTCGTCCGCGAGGGAGACCGTCGCTCTGCTGACCCGCTGGACGACCGCTCGCATGCTGTTAGATCTTCTCCTGGTCGGCGAAGCGACCCTCGTAGACTGCCTCGCCCTCGGTCCGCAGAAGCACCAGTTGGCACACCTGCACCCCGGCATGGATCCGAAGCGATCGGCTCGAGACGTTGCTCATCTCCAGCACCTGTCGGTTTCGCACCCCTGGCTGCACGAACGCCGAAGTGACGTGAACCATCAGTCCCAGGCGGGCGAAACGGCTGCGACCCTCCAGCAGGCCGCAAATGTCGGGGGGCAGAGTCACCCGCTCGCGCGTGATCCCGTGGATCGTCACACCCGGCTCGAGCACGAAGCCTTCTTGCAGGGACGCAACGGTGGTGTGTTCGCGAAAATCCGTTCCGTCCAGAACCTCGATCGGCAAGTCGCTCGTATCGATGATGCGAATCTCGTCGCCGAGAGTCAGGTCGATGGACGCGACCCCGACCAGATTGCGCTCGAAGGGCTCGATGGCAAGGCGTCCCAACTCGATCTCACGAAGGATCACGTCGCGCGTGAGGACGGCCATGGCGAGCCGCATGGTATCGTATCGCCGATGTCACACGCCTACTTCGAGGTCGCAGGACCGATGATCCTCGGGCATCGCGGCGCGGCCGGCTGCGCTCCCGAGAACACGCTGCTGTCGTTCGCTCGCTGTCTCGAGTTGGGAGCCCACGCGATCGAGAGCGACGTGCAAGTAACGGCGGATGGCATCCCGGCCCTGATGCACGACCACGACGTTGGAAGAACCACCAACGGGCGCGGCGCAGTCGAAGAATTCACCCGGGCAGAACTCGAAAAGCTCGACGCGGGCCACCACTTCACGATCGACGATCGAGGCAACACCGAACCCACGAGCGACAGCGCGTTTCGAGGCCAGGGCCTTCGCGTGCCGAGCGTGCGCGAGGCCTTCCAGGCCTTACCCGACGCCCGATTCAACCTCGAGATCAAGACCGCAGCAAACGACGCCGTCGAGAGCGTGGTCGAACTCGTCGCGGAATTCGACCGATCGCAGCGAACCCTGCTGACTGCCGGCGACGACACGATCATGGAGGTCTTGCGGAAGACTCTCAAACGCCGCGGCGTCGATGCAGCCACGAGTGCCTGTCTGTCGGACGTCGTGGCCGTCGTGCACTCGGCGGTGGAAGGCGGGAAGCCTCCCTCCCAGGTGCAGGCGCTCCAGATTCCGTCCCATTTCGCGGGCCGCGACCTCATCACCGACCTGCTGCTGTCGCACTGTCACGAGCACGGTATCCAGGTGCACGTCTGGACCGTCAACGACGTCGCCGAAATGGAGCGTCTTCTCGACTGCGGGGTCGACGGCCTGATTACGGACTTCCCGAGCCGCGCGGCGCGTCTGCTGGAACCGTGACGGGGCTCCGACGCGCCCCGGAGCGCCGCAGCCCCCGTTGAAGGCCCTGTCTCCGCCGTCTCCTTTCTTCTCGGCGAATCGCGGGGTGCTGCGCGACGCAGCGCGCCTCGGTCCCGTGGCCGACCTCGCGTGCGGACGCGGGCGGCACGCAGTCGCCACCGCCCAGGACGGGCTCACGACCGTGGCGCTCGACCACAACCCGGACTACCTGGCCGACCTCGGTGCGCGAGCGACCCTCGAGACCCTGCCCCTCCACCCGCTCCGTTGGGATCTCGAGACCCCGCTCGGATTGCCCTTCGCTCCGGGGCGCTGCGGCGCCATCCTCGTCTTCCGCTTCCTCTACCGTCCTCTCGCACCCGCGCTCTCAAAGCTTCTCGCAGCGGGCGGAATCCTGCTCTACGAGACCTTCACGACAGGGCAACTCGAACTCGGCGTCGGGCCGCAGAACCCCGCCTTCCTGCTCGAACCCGGAGAACTACCCGAACTCTTCCCCGATCTCGAAATCGTCTCGTGCGAGGAGGGGCGACACGGAGACGCAGTAACGGCACGGCTCCTGGCTCGACGTGCCTGACCGGCGAACCCGGGTTCTCTCCCGCGGCGGGCGGGCGCTAGTACGCAGTCTCTCGAGTCGGTTCTGATCCGCTCGAGAGGCTCGGGCGCGGCGCCTCGAGGAAGTACGTCTTCATCTCGCCCTTGCCCTTGACCTCGATGGTCCCGCGGCTTTCGAGCCGATACTGGGCGCGGAGCAGATCGTGGGTCGCCTCCGAAACTTGGATCCGGCCCGGGAGGCCGTTGGATTCCATCCGGCTGGCCGTGTTCACCGTATCTCCCCACAGGTCGTAGGCGAACTTCGCGGAGCCGATGACACCCGCCACCACGGGGCCCGTGTGGATTCCGATTCGAATCTCGAAGGGCTCCTCGGCGCGCGCGTTATATTCCTCGACCGCGGCCAGCATGCCCAGCGCCATGTCGGCGATTCTCTCCGCGTGGTCGGACTGGGGGATGGGAAGACCGCCGGCCACCATGTAGGCGTCGCCGATGGTCTTGATCTTCTCCACGCCGCAGGCCTCGGCCAGGGAATCAAAGGCCCGGAAGAGTTCGTTTAGGCGGGAAACCAGCTCTTCTGCCGTGACCCTGGCGGAGATCTCGGTGAAGCCCACCAGGTCCGAGAACAGCACCGTGGCCTCGGCGAATCCGTCCGCGATGGTGCTCGAGGCGGTCTTGAGACGCTCCGCGATGGGAGCGGGGAGAATGTTGAGCAGCAGACGCTCGGACTTCTCCCGCTCGATCCGGATTTCCTCGAGATAGGCCTGTTCTCTATCCCGGAAGCGCTTCTTCTCGAGGCAGGCACGGATCCGCGCCTTCAAGATGACCGAATTGAAGGGCTTGCCCAGGAAATCGTCCGCTCCCATCTGGATGCAGCGCACCACGTTGTCGGTCTCGTCGAGTGAGGAAAGGACGATGACGGGGATCTGCGCGAGGCGCGCGTCGGACTTCAGGTACTGGAGGACCTGGTAGCCATCCATCACGGGCATCAGGATGTCGAGCAAGATCAAGTCGAAGTCGGCCTTCGCGACCGCCTCCAGCGCCTGGCGCCCGTCCGCGGCGGTGGCACACCGGTGCCCCTCTCGTTCGAGACGCCGCGAGAGCAGGTCGCGGTTCGGCTCCTTGTCATCGACGATCAAGATATGACCGGGCGCCTCCGCGTCGGCGGCACGTTGCTCTTCCAGGTCACGGATGGTGGCGGCGACCTCCCGCACCATGAGCGGCGCCGAGTCCGGCCCATCGAGCTCGGCCCGACCGATGACGCCGACGCTGAAGTTGATCACGTCTTTGACGTGACTGCCCAGCCGCTCCGCCGCAGTGCGGATCCGCTCCAGGTCCGTGGCGACCTGCTCCTCGTTGTCCCGGTCGACCTCTTCGAGCAGCATCTCGCTGTAGCCGATCACCGCGGTGAGGTTGCTCCTTAGGGCGTGCTCGATGCGGGCGCCCAGGGCCGCCATGTCCGAGAGGTCCACGTTGCCCGACGCGATCTTCTCCGGGTCGAGCAGATCGTTGACCGAGTAGAGCAGGGCCCGGCCCGCGGCCTGGATCCTCTCCAGATCTACCGCGCGCGAATCGTTGCCTTCGTCGCGCGCATCCTCGAGCAGCATCTCGCTGTAGCCGAGGATGGCGTTGATGGGAGTGCGCAGATCATGCCGCTTGGTGGCGATGAAGGTCTCGCGGACGATCCGGTCCGAGTCGCTCATCCGCGCGAACGCACGAGCTTGCGAACCTCACGCACCAGATCCTGCTGGCCGAAGGAGCCCTTTTGGAGAATCCGCGACACGTGACCCTCGAGCCGCACCCGGTCCTCCGCCGTGATCTCCTTGGCGGTGATCACCAGTACCGGAACCTGGCGCC
>Ga0310342_100002081_pt1 | contig 12770 bp, 9 predicted proteins | sample S15DNA20500_MG_FD_206155 | JGI IMG/M metagenome (GOLD analysis project Ga0310342, IMG submission 206155) | Marine microbial communities from station ALOHA, North Pacific Subtropical Gyre - S1503-DNA-20-500_MG | ecosystem: Environmental > Aquatic > Marine > Oceanic | place: Pacific Ocean: North... | reverse complement strand
ACAGGTTATGCACCATGTTCATTACTTACCGAGACTGAGTCCAAAGGTATGCCAATCAAATGACCAATAGACATAATGAAAAAACAGCGGAGCGGTATAGGTCAGGCTGTCGATTCGGTCGAGAATCCCTCCGTGACCGGGCAGCAGGCTTCCGCTGTCCTTGACATGCAGATCACGCTTCAGGGCCGACAGATTCACATCTCCCACGAAACCTCCTATCCCAATAATGAGACCTGCTACCAAGGACTGAGATTGGTCCAAGATGGTAAGGAAGGGACCCACCTGCCACCCCACGACGGTAGTGGTAGCCACTCCCCCAACAAACCCGGCCCAGGTCTTACCAGGACTGACCTTGGGCAGAATCTTGGCGCGACCAAGCGATTTGCCCCAGAGGAACTGACAGACGTCATTGAGTTGCGTCATGATCACAAGGAACAGTACAAGCCCCACTCCCGGGTGATCTCCGGGAGAACCTGCTTCACGCAGGATAAGCAGGAAGGCGGTATGACTGAGGCAGAAGACAGTCAGCATCAATCCCCAGTGAACGGTCCCGATGGCCCGGATGTATCCCTCTGTCTGGCCTATAATGACCATCCTGAGGGGCAAAAGGAGAAACATGTATACCGGGATGAAGATGATGAAGAGCCCGTACCATTCCAGGTAAATCCAGTAGAACTGGACCGGGATTGCCAGATAGGCCCAGAACAGAACCCTCCTGTCCGCCCGCCGGGTGGGGATGAGGGAAAGGAATTCCTTGAGGGCGAGGAAACTGATGAAGGCGAAGAACCCAATTGAGATGTTCCGGCTCAGGATCATCGCGAAGGTAAACATGCCCACCATAATCCACCAGGAAGTGATCCGCTGGGAGAGGCTGGCGAAATCGACCTCCGGCCTGAGACGAATGAGAAACCGCACGATGATTGTGGCCAGAACGAGTAGCCCCCCTATCGTGCCGAGGACCCATCTAACCTCCATGGAGAGTATATCGAAGTTCATGCCCCTGCCTCCTGCAGGGCCCGTCGACCCCGGTTCCAGATTGTTACCGCCAGCAACAGCACGACTACCCCAAAAGCCACGTCAAGCCAGAGACCGGCTTCCAGCCCACAGCCCATCAACAGGCAGATCATTCCAAGGACAAACGCCCGGTCGCTCTTCCCCATTGGACCCTCATAGCGCCGACTGGCACCAATCTGAACCGCAACAACACCAGTCATCTCGCTAATTGCGGCAAGCAGGACAACAGTAACCACCAGCTCGGACCTGCACCCGGGTACCAGAGCCAACGGGAGATACAGGGCGCAGTCCGAAACGACATCCCCAATCTCATTCAGGATTGCACCAAGGTTGGACTTCATGCCGTGCTCACGAGCAAGCATCCCGTCGATGGCGTTCAGCGCCATCCGGACAAACAGCATCGCAGGCACCACCAGAAGGGGCCAGTTCTTTCCCGGCCATGCGACGATGCAGACCCCCACCGCGATGGAAAGAAATGTCGCGAACACCGTAATCTGGTTAGCCGTGACACCGCAGCCCGCCAATCCCTTCGTAAGGGGCCTGAGCAGCGCCTGAAACCGGGTCTTCAAGTCATAGATACTGGCCATCGCGTAACTTGTGTTTGAGGCTGTCGCTGTCTCGCGACGCAGATCCTTTCTATCTTAGGGTGGAGAATTCATGGTATCGATATTTCATATTGATTCATTGATTAAAACGATAATATCTCCCGATATTTCAGTATAATTATCTCCAGCATCATGAAGTCAGGAGCAACCGCGTATCCCTGAACAGCGCAAAGCTTAAAGAAGCGCCCTTAAGGTCTTGGCAGGATCACTCCTGCCCCTTGGTTACCTGGAATGAGTAGAGCCTCGCGTTGTCGAGCTGGAATCGCAGCCTGATCCGCTGGCCCTTCAGGGAAGACAGCCCAGCCTGGTCATTCCACCCCGGCTCCAAACGCAACTGGTCAACCCCGCGGTAGATCCTGGCTGCCTTTCCTGAAAAGAATGGCAGTGGAGTCCCCTGCGCGTCCAGCAGCTCAACCCGCACCTGACCTTTGGTTGCGTCAACATTGACCTGCAGCCTGTCGCCCTCAACCTCGAATGGCCTGGTCACTACCACGCCCGGTTTTCCCCTGGCCTGGAGATAGAAAAACCCGTCGAGCCGAAGTTTGGCCAGGGCCAGGCGGGCATCCCATTTCCGGGCGCCCCAGCGTTCGTTGGTCGCGAGATAATAGATCCAGTGCTCGTCATCACGGGTGATGATGTTCGAGGGTGGCCGGACGCAGTCCTTGTCATAACTGCCGTCAGGACCACGCGGGATGAGGGCCTTCCGGGGGTAGACGGCCGCTGAAAAGTCGTAGTTCACCCCATCCCGTGAGGGGGCCATGTAGAATTCCCAGACCCCGCGGTCATGACGGGTCTTGAAGTCCTGCTGCCCCTCCGCCACCGGCCTGTTGGTGGCCGCCAGCACATCCGTAAGCGCAAACCAGACCCCCTCGTAATACCACATCGGGAAAGTGTGGATCTGGAAGACCGGGATCTTCGTCCCTTCGACCATGGATCGGTCAGGATCATTCAATACGAATTTCGTCAGTGTCTTCCAGGACCCGGGATGCTTGAGAAGATCATTGTCCCCGGTATGCTCCATGATGCGGACTCCTCGCAACTCCCCGACCCCACCTCCCGCCGCAAAGTCCTGGCGGCAATGCAGCAGGTAACGCTTTTCCAGCGGATCCCAGTGGATCTGATTATTGGTGTCCGCCGCCCGGCCCGTCACCGGATGCCCCTTGTTATAAAGATTCCAGTGAATCCCATCCGCGGAGTAGCCCAGCCGGGTTTTCGCATCGCTGCCGCCCATGTTGGGATAAAAGGCGACCTTGTATTTTTCCGGTGAACCTGTCGGCACACTCGGATCGATGGTCACCGTGACACCATCCATCCCGATATCGAGGAGGTCCATCGACCTCTGGTGCCTGAGAATGGGAACCTTCGAGGCCCAGTTCACCAGGTTGCTTTTCCCGTCCTTTGCAATGAGCGGTTTGGTCCAGTGGATCCCATCCTTTGATTCAGCGTAAGCCAGTCCACTGCCCTTGCGCTTGCTGGCCAGGTACCAGAGCCGGAACATCTCCCGGTCGGCATCCCAGTGCGGCGAAAAGAACCAGCAGAAGGTCGATTCACCAAACTCGTAACCCGGACCGCCATCGGGGCCATCGTGGACCCTGCCGGCCTGGAAGTCGGTTGACAGGGTCGGCCTCAGCACAACACCAAGCTTCCGGGCCCTGCCTGCCTCACGGGTCACATTCGCCTTCTTCGAGATGACATCGTCATCAACGAACAACTGCTTGTTGAGGCCGACCTCCACGGCCGTCACATCCCCGGGAAAGAGCACGAAGCCACCCAGGAGGCAGACAAAAACCATGGAAATCCTGTAAGTTGAACGCATATCCGGACCGAATCCTCCTACTTGGGATCTCTCTTCTCAAAATCTCCGGGATTCAACCAGCCTGCTGAAGGCCGCCTGCCAGAAAGCACTGCTTTGCTCTGCATACCCATACCTCTCCCTCACTTCTTCGCCCACGCCTTCCACCCTTTCTCGATCCTCTCCTTGGCTGGTTTCCCGTCACTCACCGTCAGCAGATAGGATTCCACGATGCGCTCTCCGGGCTTGATCTCCCACGGCTTCTCCTGGGCGGGGACCACGTTGAAGAAAATCGCACCATTGTGGCTGCTGGGCGGCCAGGTCCGCAGGCGCTGGGGAAAATCACGATTCCCGGGATGCATCATCACGGTCAGGGTGACCGGACCCTTGCTGGTTGCACCCCACATCGCCACCCACCTGGCCCGGGTGGCGTGACTGTTGGTCCGGTCCAGTCCCTCCGAGGTGAGATAGTCGCTGTTGGTCTTGTCCCAGTGATGAGGCGCACGGTAGGCGAGACCTCCTCCGTAGCGATAGGCCGGGAGGATCAGGCTCTCCCTGCTCACGTTGGTCTGCTCCACGAGATAGCTCACCACATTCTCGCCGTTCACGAACTCCGCCCTGACCTCAAACTTCTCCCTCAGAACAACCGTCTCTTTCCTCTCCGGCCCCTTGTAGGCCACCTGCTCCTGTTCCACTGCAAAACCAACCGAGCGATCCTCGCCTGAACCCTTGTGGAGACCGATCGTCTTCGCATAGCGCACCCGTCCCGTCCTGCCCCGCAGGTTCCAGAAATCGGGCGTATCCTTTCCGTGCTTCGTTTTCACCCAGGCATGCCAGAGCCCGAGGTGATGAAAATGATCGGCAGGATGAATCCCGGTCACCGGCTCACCATTCGGGGCACAGAGTGGATGGATGAACCCGCTCCGCTTGTAGATCGGATCGGCCTGCTCCGGCGGAGGCACCTCCGCCTTGTGGTATTTCAGCACCGTCACCTCGCCCCGCGTAATGGTGATGGTCTTGTCGGTCTCGGTGACCTGCAACTGCCCGGCGGCAGGAAGCAGTCCGCTCAGGAAGGAGAGAAGGAAGGGGAACGCAGCAAGCCGGGTGGTCATGATCCCCTACCGAAACCAATTACTCTCCTCTCGTCAATTCATGCCGCCATCCTCATGGTCATCTCTCCCATCCTCATCCCTCCCGGACACCTCATTTCGCTGAACAGACCTCTGCCTGACCCGTGCCTCCCGACCACGGAAATGCGGCTTGATCCTGATCCGGGCCGGATCTAGCGTCGCAAAGCTGCCCGGATTCGTCCGAAGCAGACTGGATCGAAGGCACGGGGTCATAGCTCAGTTGGTAGAGCGCGTCGTTCGCAATGACGAGGTCAGGGGTTCGACTCCCCTTGGCTCCAGTCTTCTTCCAGCCCTTCAGCGGGAAAAACCTGTCCCGGCCAAGTCAGGAACGGGGCGAGGGCGCTCAGCCCCCTCGCCGGGCAACCCGCCCTCCGCCATTGCCTCCTTCCCCGGGAGCATTACCATCTCCCTCCATGGAGATCCTGATCGTGTCCCCGTCCGCCTCCGTGCCGAACGGGAACTCGCACACCGCCAACCGGTGGGCCTCCGAACTCTCGGCTCTCGGTCACAAGTTACGGATCTCAGCGGGCGCGGACGAAGGTCCTGCCGATCTCCTCATCGCCCTCCATGCCGAAAAGAGCCACGAAGCCCTGGCCCACTTTCGCAGGAACCACGGGAAGGTTCCTGCCGTCGTTACGCTCACTGGAACCGACCTCTATCCGGAGCTCTCTCCAACCTCGCTCGCCTCCCTGGAGATGGCTGACCGCATCGTGATCCTGCAGGGCAAGGCCCTTGCACGAATCCCGGGCGATTACCGCTCCAAGACCCGGATTATCCACCTCTCCGCTCCTCCCCGTCCATCCCTCAGGGAGAAGAATGACGCAAAGGACGACTTCACGGTCTGTGTGGTGAGCCATCTCCGGATAGTGAAGGACCCCATGCGCACCGCTCAAGCCGCGCGGCTTCTTCCACCCGGGTCCAGACTCCGGGTTCTGCACGCTGGGGCCATCCTGGAAGAGAAGTTCGATGAGGAGGTTGAACGCGAGGAAAGGGAAAATCCACGCTACCAGTGGCTGGGAAGCCTGGAACAGGATGACGCCGGCCAGCTCATTGCCTCCAGCGACCTTCTTGCCCTCACCTCCTCCCAGGAAGGAGGCGGCTGTGTCCTGAGCGAAGCGATCGCCGCTGATACGCCCATCGTGGCCACTCGCAATGATGCCACCACCAGCCTGCTGGGGGACGACTATCCCGGACTCTTCACCTTTGGTGAAACCGGGGCACTCACTGCCCTGCTCCATCGCTGCGAATCCGATCCCTCCTTCTGCACCCAACTCCTCGAAGCCGCGCGACTTCACCTCGAAGAGTGCAGCGCAGCACGGGAACAGGAGAACTGGAGCAATTTTCTCGCCGAACTGTTTCCCATTCCCTCTGCCGGATGATGAAGGCCAAGGAAGAACTGCGTGCTGAACTGGATAACACCGATCGCCGGACCCGCGCCCTCCTCGACGACCTGAGCGAGGAGCAACTGGATGTTCCCTATCATCGCGGAATCAACCCGCCCCTCTGGGAGCTGGGCCACTCCGCCTTCTTTTACGAATACTTCCTCCTGAGGGAACTCGGCCAGGCCGCCCCCCGCATGCCGGGCTACGACGAGATCTGGGACTCCTTTGAGATCCAGCACCGCAACCGTTGGCAGAAGGATGTCATCCCCGACCACGGGACCACGCAGGACTACTACCAGCGCGTCCTCGACGAAGTGCGGGTGCGCCTCGGGGCGGAATCCCTCGATCTCCGGGAACATTACCTCTGCCACTACTGCATCGCGCACCAGAACATGCACATCGAATCGCTCCTCTGGGCCCGGCAGACCCTAGGCTATCCCGCTCCCTCCTCCCTGCGTAATGGCGAGTCGCCGCCCTCTACTCCGGGGAACACCGGAGACGCCGAGATCGAGGGTGGCCTCTATCCGATCGGGATGCCTGCCGGTTCCCCCGAACTCGCAACCAGCAACTTCAGCTTCGACAACGAACGCCCCGGCTTCGAGATCAGGCTGGAGCCCTTCGCCATCTCCAGGACCCTGGTCTCCAATCGTGACTTCCTCTCCTTCGTGGAGGACGACGGCTACCAGCGCCCCGAGTTGTGGAGTTACGGAGGAAAGTGGTGGCTCCAGGAAGAAGGCCCCTCCTCCCCCCTCTACTGGCGGGAAGAAGACGACCAGTGGCAGGTTCGCCGCTTTGACCAGTGGGTCGAGCTGCCTCTCGATGCCCCGGCCCTCCATCTGAGCTACTGGGAAGCGGAAGCATGGTGCATCTGGGCGAACCGCCGACTGCCCACCGAGTATGAATGGGAAGCGACCGCCCGGGGAACGAACGGAAGGCTTTTCCCGTGGGGTGACTCCATGGAACCGGGAAGGGCCGACCTCGATGCCGGCCCGATGGCCACCGCCCCGGTGGATGCCCTCCCGGAGGGCGCCTCCGAATGCGGCTGCCTGCAGATGGTGGGGACGGCCTGGGAGTGGACCAGCAATCAGTACCTGCCCTACGCCGGCTTCGAGGTGGATATGTATCCCTACATGTCCACTCTCCAGTTCGGCGACCACAAGACCACGAGGGGTGGATCCTGTGCCACCTCGTCCTGCCTCATCCGCAATACCTACCGCCAGGCCTACCTGCCGGCACGGCGTGATGTCTTCACCGGCTTCCGCACCTGCGCGAGGTCATCCCCCCGGTAGCCGGAAAGCCCCGCCGGACCGGGGCATCATTTGCCGCCTGAAGATTTCTGAAAATACCGGGAATGTCCTCCGGTTGGAAATCCGTGATGAAGCACCAACGATCTGTCCGTCTCCCGGGAATCCTCCTCCGAGTTCTCCCTATGTATCTTCTTTCCACTCTGACGCTTTCTGCGGAAAGCATTGTTGAACTGCAGATGCAGTACAGCAATGATCTGACTGGACCGTGGAAACCCAAAAACATTGGGCCCCACCAGATTCGCAATGGCAATATCCTGGTGCGAACTACCGGACGAACCGGATTCTACCGCCTTACGCTCCTTGGCGCGCAAAACCGCGATACCAGCGCAAATGGTAATGGAATAGGGGATTTCTCCGAAGACCCGTTCACGGCACCCGGAGACGAAAGGAACACCGGCGATCCCTTCGAGAACCTGACCCCGGGGGAGTTTCGTGAGGCGGCACAATTCCCAACTCTTCTCTCCGCAATGCCGGATTACACCATCAAACCAGCAAACGAGTTGGATTTCATCCCGTCCGACAGGGACCTTTCACCCCCTGCTCGAAGCCGCAAAAGTGCGGGAGGAAGCAGTTCGGATGACGACTATTCCACCGGTCTGGAAGGTGACGAGGAGGACGACCGGGGGAGCCTCGATAACTACCTTCTGCTCGAACTGGGAAGCCATTCCAATGCAGGCAGCAACGTGAGCGGCATTGAGTTGCACATTGGAGGATTCACCGTGTTGCTGGCTGCGCCCACCTCCGGCTTCCAACCGAACCAAACCCTGAAATACGATTTCAACAACTCGTCCTGTCCGTCCTGCTGGGACACGATGGATCCGGATGACTGGGACACCATTATCCTTGAAAACAGCAGCACGGACGGGCTCCAGATCAAGAGCGTTGTTCTTGTCCACTCCAATGAGACGGTCCTCGAGTCGAACCCCAATGCATGGCTCGATAGCTACTACGGACGGAAGCTCGATTTCTCGCTCGAGACCGGAATAACGCGTTGGAACCAGCTCTTCCAGAATCGGGCCACGGCGCTCTACTACGCAGTACAGGACCTTGGGCAGACGGGTGCCAAGAAATACGTCTCTTCCGATGTTGCGTGGTGCAGTGAGTTTGCCTCCTGGGCCCTGCGCCGGACTGGTCTCAACACTCCGACCGGAAGCATCAGCACCAATACCCTGCAAACCTACTTCCAGGATCGTGGCCGCTATTTCGACAAGTCCGACTGTGAGGCGGGGAGTTACTCACCCCAGGCAGGAGATTACATCAGCTATAATGGTGGAAATCACAGTGTTCTCTTCGTGGAGTGGACCTCCAAGGCAGGGGCCCTGCCAGCCGATGGCGACAAGTTTCTCACCATCGAGGGCAATGTCAGCAATGCAGTAGTCACCCGTGAGCGCAGCTGGTCCAAGGTTGAGTTTGTGGGCCGGGCCCACTGAAGCGGACCCCTTCAGTCTCACGACAACCGAACCCCGAGGCGGAAGGTCTTCGGAAGAAAGCCCACGCCACATTTACCGGGCAGCACGAGGACATCGCTAGGGACCGGATAACCCCTCCCGCTCCGCCTCCACCAAACGCTGATAGGCCTGCACCACATCCTCATCGGCTACCTTCTCCAGGTTGACGCCATAGGCCACGTTCTCAAAGACACGCGCGAAACGCCGCCAGTTTGCGTAGTCACGCGAGAGTCCAAGTTCACAATCCTCCAGTTTCCCCCGCTCCTTTTTCAGCCTGTTCCATTCCGAGTACCTTGGATGCTGCTCAACTGCTGCCACGAACTCGGCCCGCAGCTTCTCCTCGCTGAGGAGGCGCACCGCGCCCGGGCTATGCCTGTTCTCAAGGTCTGGCCAGCGGTTCCGTATCGTCCGGGATATAGCCATCCGCGCGCCATCCAGTTTCTTCTTGTGCCCCTTCTTGTCCTCCTCGACTTTCCGGATCGCCTTGCCGAGTTCGGAAGCCTTCTCGCGCGCGAGGGTTCCGCGCTTCTCCCCTTCCAGCCCAAGGCGAACGGAAAGACCCTCCAGCACCGCCTTGTCCACCGTGCCGGCCTGCTCCAGGATCTCCGCATAGGAACTCTCCCGCCCAAGAAGTTCCCGATCCTCCTCCTTATCCGAACGCAGGCGGCTATGGATCCGCAGGAAGGCACCGCTCGTCTTCACCGGGATGTCAATGTTGCGTGAGGTCAAAATCGCGTAGGCGTGCGCCTCCTCAAAGGACACCCGACCGTCCCCGTCATAATCGCAGTCGGCGATTTCCTCTTCGGTGCGAGTCCTGCCGCGCAGCGCCGCCCAGAAGTGGCTGCTGAACTCGTCATAGTTCGCCTCGTTCACATCCGGAGTGCACCCCGCTGCCTCCCGGTCACACACCGTGGCGAAAAATCCGCATATATTCCGATTGGTGCGCTCCTTTTTCTGGTTGTTTTCCTCGAAGATGAGATGAGAGAAGCCCCCGGAAAAACATTGGACCATCACCGTCATGACCTTCACTCCCTCCGGCAGGCCGGCAAGAAAACCCGCCAGGCGGGAAGCCTCCAGCGTCCTGCGATCCCACATCCAGATCCTGGTGTTGAACTTGTTACTCTTGCTCCCGCTCCGCGCCCCGTGGGAGGTCACGTAAAGGATGAGACGATCGCCTGCCTCCAGCTTGGGTCCTTCCTCCCGGAACCAGCGCTCAAGGGCCGCCGGACTGGAAATGTCCCGCACACCCTCCAGCACGTTGTTGCGATAGTGATTGGCGAGGTTCTTCTCGGAGCCGAAGAGACCGGCCATGAAGAGATTGGCCCGGGGCACCTCCCCCCCCTCGGATCGAAACTGGAGATCGGGGTGGGGCGAAGTTCCATCCGCAAAGTAGAGGTCGTGCGGGGTGCCGTCCGGTAGTTTTTCGGCGCGTAGCTTCTCAAAGAAGAGCACATTACGCTCCAGCGAAACCTGGTTGCCAGCCGGGGAATACCCGCCCCCGATGGTGAGGACGTGATCGCGGGCGCAAAGAGCACCAGACAGGAGAAAAAGGGCGGCTGGAAAGAGAAGGAGGTGTGAACGCATAATTAATCTACGTAGCGCGGCGCGAACTTCTTTGCATTTGAATTGGGAGGAACTCGGGAAACCCCCCGGGAAGATTCTGTCCTGCAACCCCACCTCAATCCAAGCACGGGCATTGCCCGAATTGTGGACAAGTCTCCGCCGGGCCGATCCGCAGGCGCTTCGATTACCGGCCCCGCCCGCCGGCACAGGCCCCGGAATCAAGGTCAGAATAAAACCATCCCGGACGTGGATGCCGCTGGATCAAACCATCCCGGCACCATCAACCGGCAGCCGGCTTCGACTTCTTGTTCCTGTTATTCTTCCTCGGCCGCCGCGATCCGGAGGGCTCCTCCGGCTCGGGAAGCTTGTAATTCGTGCGAAGACGCTCCAGCTCCTTTTTCAAGGTCGCCTCAACGTCGGAATAACTTGAGTCCCCGTAGACGCTCTTGAGTTCTTCCCGATCCTTTTTCAGGTCAAAGAGCTCCCACTCGTCCTTGTGATAGAAATGGATGAGCTTGTGCTCACCGGTGGTCACGCCGAAATGCCGCGCCACACTGTGTGCGCCGGGAAACTCGTAATAGTGGTAGTAGAATGACTTGCGCCAGTCGTCCGGCGTTTTTCCCTTGAGGACGGACACGAGACTGCGCCCCTGCATATCCTCTGGAACCTTCACTCCCGCGGCATCGAGAAAGGTTTCTGCGAAGTCGAGGTTCGAGACAATGTCATTGTTGATGGAACCGGCCTTGGCCACTCCTGGCCACCGGACGAGGAGGGGTGTCTTGAGAGACTCCTCGTACATCCAGCGCTTGTCGAACCAGCCGTGTTCTCCGAGGTACCATCCCTGGTCCGAGGAGTAGATCACGATCGTGTTTTTTGCCAGTCCGCTTTCTTCCAGGTAATCGAGGATTCGACCGATCCCATCGTCCACCGACTTTACGCAGCGGAGGTAGTCCTTCACGTAGCGTTGGTATTTCCACTGGATGATCTCCTTCTCGCTCATGTCCGGCTCGGCCTTCCTGAAGGCCTCATTCCTGGGACCATATGCCGCATTCCACTTCGCGGCCTGTTCAGAATTGAGTCCGCGGGGCGGCCCCAGCTTGAGGTCGTTGGCATTGAGATGCTTCCGGATTGTCATGGTCTGCTCGGAGGCTGCCGAAGTACGCCCCTTGTAGTCGTCCCAGAGGGTCTCCGGCTCCGGGATGGTCTTGTCGTCAAGCCAGTTGAGGTACTTCGGACCCGGTTGCCAGTTGCGGTGCGGGGCCTTGTGCTGGGTCATGAGCATGAAGGGCTTGCTCTTGTCCCGGGTCTTCTTGAGCCACTCCAGGGTGAGATCAACGATGATATCCGTGGTGTAGCCGGTATGCTTGTTCTGGGCTGGTGTTCCGTCCTTCTGCCTGTACTTCATGGTCGGGTTGTAGTAGGGTCCCTGCCCGATCAGGACTTCATAATGGTCAAACCCGGTGGGCGTCGACCTGAGATGCCATTTCCCCAGCATGGCGGTCGTGTAGCCCACCTTCTGAAGAAGTTTGGGGAAGGTCTGCTGCGATCCGTCGAAGGTGTTGCCGTTGCGAACGAATCCGTTCAGGTGGCTGTATTTACCGGTGAGAATCACCGCACGGCTCGGACCGCAGATCGAGTTGGTCACGTAGCAACGGTTGAAACGCATGCCCTCCTTGGCGATGCGGTCCATGTGGGGCGTGGTGATCCGCGCTGGATCGTAGGCACTGAGAGCCTGTTCGCAGTGATCATCGGTGAAGATCAGGAGGATGTTCGGACGATCGGCGGCACAGAGCGGCAGGGAGGCCGCAAGAAGCAAGGGCAGGAAACCTTTCATGGCGTCCACAACGCCAGTCCCGACTTGAAAAGTCAAAGGTCAAATGGAGGCCAGCCCGCCAACCCGTCAACGCCCCGCAGAACTGCAAGGCCGGTGCTACCGCTTGACCGAGTTCAGGGCCGCGTGCTTCACCGAACGTCGCAGGCAGGTGCAGGTGATGTGCATCCTGCCATCGCTACCCTGAATCACGGTGGGATAGAAACGTTCCCCCCTTCTTGCCCTCCAAGGTCAGGTTTTCGTTTTCTGTCACAGGGAAGAAAGACAGGCCATTGCTTAAAGTCCCCCCTCCGGTTGGAACTTGGCTGGGGAGGTGGGCGGAGTGGTGAGTTCAACGCGCAGCCCCATGTCTTTGCGCAGATCACGCCGGATGGCAAAGGTCAGAGAGTGCCGCCCTTCGGCAAGGTCAAGCGGGGCATCCAGTTTATCAATGTTTTGACCGTCAATCCAGAGCTGGAGACCTGTGCTGTCATTGAGCAATAAATCGACAGGGCCCGCTACTTGTACCTGCACGAAGCCGCGGGCGTAGACCAGCGACCCCTGCCCGAGGTCAGAGTCGGGAAGATAGCCGTCAACCATGCTGTAAACCGGCATCCACGGAGCCTTGTCGACAGGCAGTTTATTGGCACTTCCCGGGGTGATTTGCCACTTGCGGATGACGGGGGTTTCGTCGTTGGCATAAGGGCCAGGTCGCCCCA
>Ga0310342_100002079_pt1 | contig 12771 bp, 11 predicted proteins | sample S15DNA20500_MG_FD_206155 | JGI IMG/M metagenome (GOLD analysis project Ga0310342, IMG submission 206155) | Marine microbial communities from station ALOHA, North Pacific Subtropical Gyre - S1503-DNA-20-500_MG | ecosystem: Environmental > Aquatic > Marine > Oceanic | place: Pacific Ocean: North... | reverse complement strand
GGTGAAGAAGAGGTCTCTCGAGGTTAGACTTGATGGGCGTGTCTTCCATCTGGTCGACGATGCGGCAGCAGTCCAGCGGCAACTTTCCGGGGATGATCTCGCTCTCAATCATGGGCTTTCCTACCGGGACAATATTTCCACTGACGAGATCACTCCTGCATACGTTTGTTACTATCACGACGAGACTCTGGGTGAGTTTCCCTACGTCGGTTTCTCGGCAAGTGGAGAGTTCCCCATAACACGGAATTCGATCAAGGACGGTGGTTTCGCGGCTAGCGTCAGTGGCAAGAGACGGGGCAAGGGCTCCAGTCGTGAGGCTTCTCCCTATGCTGAATTGTGCGCCGGGATACACCTCGTCTTTGCCGAGAATATCGAACGGATCTACCAGCAGAACTGCCATAATTTGGGTCTGCTCACATGCACCGATTTCTCGATCCTCGAGAGATTGGTCGCCGGAGAAACGGTTCCTTTGTCGGCATTCACCGACGGGAAGGATCGGATCACAAGTCAGATTATCGAATGGGGTGGTCTATTCGAGTTCAATCTGGCCCGGCTCCAGGGCAAGGTGGATCTTCCCGGGCCGGTATTGGCGACCGGTCCTCAAACCGTCACCCAGAAGATATTCGCACGTAGCCGGATGCTGGATTCCACGACTGGTGCGGTCGGCTGTGAAAGTGCCGAGGTGGGGGATGTGGGTTTCTTCCAAACCGATCTTCGCTTCAGTCATGAGTATGTCACACCGATGGCGGCTTCCTTTTTCGAGCAGAAGGTTGGTAAGGGAGAACCGCTAACCGATCCCGATACGATCATCTTCTTCCGTGATCACCTGACCTTTCTGGAACAGGCGATCACACCCGAACGGCGTAAGATGGGTTTGCTGCAGACCGCTCAGCAGCTGAAGCTGAAACAGGAGCAATTTGCCGAAGCCTACGGGATCACCCTGCACGGAGAAACCGGTCTGGGAGGATCGGAGGCGATCTGCCACTCGAAGATACTCCAGGACTATGCACTGCCGGGTCAGATGATCATCGGCAGTGACTCCCATACCCCGCACTCCGGGGCCATCGGATGCGTAGCGTTTGGGGTTGGAACCACTGCCATCTTCAACTCCTGGATCACTCGCGATGTGTATTCCTCGGTTCCTGAAACGGTTCGTGTCGAGGTCCGAGGAGAACGCCCGAAAGGGATCACCGCCAAGGACATCATGCTGGCGATCCTCAGGACTCCCTACGTTTCAGAGGGCCACGCCATCGGAAAGATGATCGAGTACTGTGGTGAAGTTGTGGAGGCTCTATCTATCGATGAACGAGCGACGATGACCAACATGGCCGCGGAGGTGGGAGCTTTCAGCGGCATCGTGGTCCCCGATGAAAAAACCGTCGACTTCCTGGTTTCCGAACGAGCTCTCGACCGGGAGGAAGCTCGAAGTTACTGCGAGGGGCTGTTCAGCGATCCGGGGGCATCGTACTGCCACGAGATCATCATCGATTCCGATACCCTTGAACCGCTGGTTGCGTTACCTGGTGATCCTGGAAATGGCATCGAGATTTCTCAGCTCAAGGAATCGGTGTCCATCGACATCGCCTACGGTGGGTCTTGTACAGCCGGTAAGAAGGAGGACATGGACATGTACGCCGAGGTCCTCCAGCACGGTCTCAAGCAGGGGCAGAGAGTTGCCGAAGGTGTCGAGTTCTGGATTCAGTTCGGCTCACAGGAGGTCAAGAAGTACTGCCAGGAGAAGGGTTATCTGCAAATCTTCGAGCAGGCAGGTGCCCAGGTGATCGAGCCATCCTGTGGCGCATGCATCAACGCGGGTCCCGGTGTCAGTCGATCTCCCGATCAGGTCAGTGTCAGTGCCATCAACCGCAACTTTCCCGGGCGATCAGGTCCGGGGCAGATGTATCTGGCAAGTCCATTGACAGTTGCTGCCAGTGCGCTGGCAGGGCGGATTGTCGCGTTCCAACCGGAAGCCTGATCGATAGATCACTACTGGTTGCTCAGGCACTCGGTTAGTTCACTCCTGCGATCCGCGCCAATTCCGTCCTCTTATCGAGCAACTTCTGTAGTGGCGGCACCAGATCCTGATAACTAACTCCTTGTTGTCGGCTCGGATCCGGTTGCCACGCTGATGGAGACTCCGACTCAATCGCCTGGACCACCTCGAAAACGATTGGAAATGCACGAGGATCATCGATGGCATGACCACGACGTTTCGGTCGCCACCACTCTTCTCCACGGTGGAGCAGCCTGAGCAGGGTCGCCGGAAGTTCTCTTCCCAGATGCTGAACCAGATCCAGCTCGAGTCTACGGATCAGTGCTGTGGAGTGCTGGACCAGTTCCGTTTCGACCACGCGGATTCGCTCCAGTGCAAGAATCCGCTCGCGGGCATCCTGACTTTTGGCCATCATGTCTTCCATCCCGAACTCCGGGGATCTCATCGAGGAGGGAACTGGTTTTGTTCGAGCAAGACTCGGGTCTACGAATCGGCACTTCTTCCTGGTCGGAGAAGAGCTGGCAAGGCATCTTCTATCCTCAAGGCATCGCCTCAAGGGATTTCATCCGTCATTACTCGACCGTATACGACAGCGTCGAGATCGATGCCACCTTTTACGCGCTCCCTTCTCGATCGACCATCGAGGGATGGCGACAACGGACACCAGAAGGATTCCAGTTTGCAGCAAAGGTTCCGCGCTGGATTACCCATGAAAAGGTGCTGCTTGACGCGCAGGAGGACATCGAAATATTCATCGAGACGATGCAGTGGTTGGGAGATCGACTGGGTCCAATACTGTTTCAGTTTCCGTATTTCAATAAAAAGGTATTTCCTTCGATAGAGCCGTTTTTACAGCGTTTAGATCGGTTCCTCGCAGAAATTCCGCCCGGTCCAAGATATGTGGTAGAGGTGCGAAACCACAATTGGATCAGCGGAGGTCTACAGCAACTGTTGAATGATCATGGCGTGGCACTCGCGTGGGTTGATCAAGCCTGGATGCCGGAGCCAGAGGAGTGGATCGATAAGATCGGGACTCAGATCAGTAACTTCGGTTACTTCCGCTTCCTTGGCGATCACAAGAAAATGGATCAGTTGACAAAAAAATGGGATCGACAGGTACTCGATCGTCGTGATCGTCTTGCTCGTTGGATTCCAGCGATGCGGAGCTTTCGACAGGCCGGCATCGATGTATTTGGCTTCTTCAACAACCATTACGCTGGTCATGCGCCGGCGACCCTCGAGGATTTCAGATCACTGTGGTGTCAGGACGAGAATCACTCGTCCTCGTCGTCTTGATGGCCTTCCAGGCCAGACCAGGATCCGACCTGATAAACCAGCATCAGGTTGGTACGGCCCATTCGGTGGGTCGGCGCTCCCAGCAGCAGCACCAGCAAGTCACCTCTACTGGCGAGACCGTCGGTCTGGAGAGTTGAATCCAGTTCTTCGATCAACTGATCGGTCATGCTTGCCTGACGGATCTGGTAAGGCCGGACTCCCCAGACCATGGTGAGACGATTGCGCACATCTGGTTGGGTGGTAAAGGCAAGGATCGGACGCTCGGGGCGTCTGCGAGAAGCAAGAAGAGCGGTGGCCCCGGACTGGGTAAAGGCGACCAGAGCATGAGCCTCGACATTGTGAGCCACTTGACACGCCGCATCGGTGACTGCTTCCGGTGTCGAATCGACTGAACGTTCTCGTTTCCCCCGGTAGTAATCTATACTTGAATGTTGCTCGGTGTAGGTGATCACGTCTGACATCATCTTGACCGATTCGACCGGGTAGTCGCCGATGGCGGTCTCCGCTGACAGCATCACAGCATCGGTTCCATCGAGTACAGCATTGGCAACATCGCTAGCTTCTGCTCGAGTTGGACGGGGATTTCTGGTCATGCTGTCGAGCATCTGTGTGGCAGTGATGATGGGACGTCCCAGTCGAAGACCTTCCGCGATGATATTTTTCTGGATGACTGGAACCTGTTGCGGAGGGACCTCCACTCCCAGATCCCCGCGGGCAACCATCGCACCCCACGAGTTCTGAAGGATCTGGGTCACGTCAGCTACCGCACGAGACTTCTCGATTTTCGAGATGACAGGGATCGTTGATCCATTGTCGGCGAGCATCTCCTGGAGTTGCTGAACATCACGGGCACGCCGCACGAAGGAAAGGGCGAGAAAATCGACATTTTGAGAAACGGCGAAGAGAGCGTCTTCACGATCCTTGTTGGTGAATGCGGGAGCGGAGATGTCACTGCCTGGAAGATTAATTCCTTTACGTGGCAGAATGACACCTGAGTTTTCTGCGCGGCCGATGATGAGACCATCCGAAACGGAGATGGTCTCCAGAGCAATGATCCCGTCATCGATCAAGATCGGATCTCCGACAGCTAGATCCTGGTCTAAACGATCGTAGTCACTGCCGATTTCGCCAGCTTCTGCCGGTCGATTGACCGCGATCCGGATCTCGTCTCCGGCCTCCACCTTGATCGGATCTCCACTGAAATCGGCAAGTCTGATCTTGGGGCCCTGCAGATCGTAGAGGATTCCGACCGGGTGCCCGACTTCCTGAGAGATAGATCGGACTTTTTGGATCGTCTCCGCATCTTTGTCGTGTTCTCCGTGAGAGGCATTGATCCGGACGACGTCCAGTCCAGCCTGGAGCATTCCCCTGATGACCTCGGTCGAGATCGAGGCGGGTCCGAGGGTTGCAACGATTTTTGTTTGCCGGAAGGCAGGTCTGAACTCTTCATTCATGCCAGCGAGGATGGAGGGATCCGTCTCGTTAGTAAAGGGATCTGACAATGGCGAACCAGAATAGACAAAGGGTCCGGAACGTATTGACGTTCCGGACCCCTAATGCTGCTAAAGGGACTCGATCACGGACAAGGTGGAAAATCGTCGCAAGTGATCGGATCGGTGTCGGTTCCGTCGACCCCACAGTTCGGGTAGGGGGCGGGCGGGAAATTCCCGTTGGAGAACAGGTTTGACAGCAAATACACCGCATCGCTGATGTCAAAGCCACCGTCGTCGTTGATGTCACAGGCGTCTCCACACAGAGGAGTTCCGGTACCCCCAAAGAGGAAGCCAAGAGCCGCGACCACATCTGCAATGTTGTTGTCGCCATCGGTGTTGCAGTCTCCTCTGACAAAGATGGGACCCGCATCGCAGGTCACATTGCAGCAGACTTGGCTCAACACACCGCCGCAGATATCCACTGCTTCGATGCAGATCTGCTGACTATTAGGAGAAAGAGCCAGAGTACTGGTCCAACTGGTGCTCCCTCCCGCCTCTGTACCCTGCAGTACTCCGTCCAGGTAGACGTTGATGGAGGAGTAACTGCCCTGGTTGGTCCAGCTGGCCTCGAAGGTGCAGCCATTGATGGGATCGGTATTCAAGATGGCGCAAGCGAGGTTGTCGGGCGCCGGTGGAGGAACGAAGACAGGACAGGACCCGGTAATGCAGGTGTCGGGAGATGAAACCGCTCCCGCAACTCCCCGGACACAGATGTCAGTGGTGGTTGTCGGAAGGTTCACGGTGGCGGAGGTGGCAGATCCTGCCGTCGTGGCCACCAGAGTTCCGCCCACTCGGACTTGAACGATGGAGTAGGCAGCATTGTTGGTCCAGCTGACCACGTGACTACAGTCGCAGATGTCTGCCAGTGAGGTCGATACTCCAGTCGGAGCCTCCACCTCGATCGTTACGCTGCCGGCTTCGGTGGCGGGGAAGACACTGGCTCCGCCGACGGTGAAGACGATGTTTGTTGCCGGAGAACCGAGATCGGTGGCCGGGTCCAATGGCGAGGAACTACCCGCAGTAGCACTACCTGATACGGCATATTCCATCGTGGCGATCTCCTGGCCAGACCCTGCTGGGAGCGAGTCGAGAGAGCCTCCGAAGGTGAAAATGCAAGCCAGGATCACACCTGGTCCATTGGCTGGAGCGAGATCTTCGAAGAAGTAATCGGCACCGGTTCCTCCGTTGAGAGGAACCAGAGCAGATCCCTGGTTGATGCCGACAGGGGTGAGAGTGGCGCCGTCATGGCGTACCCCGTAGGAGAAACCCAGTACTGGATCATCGTGGGCGATCTGGACGCTGACGGTCACGTTATTCCCCGGCAGCACTGATCCATCTCCTACCGTGAAGATGTTCTGAGCCATGATTGGCGCAGAAAAGGACAATACACACAGCAAAACTCCGAGTGGAAGAGAAAGATACTTCATGAAGACGACTCCTATATGGCCACAGCAAGGCCTAGAATTACCGTGTTGTGACGAAGAAGGTATACCAAGACAGGCTACTATTATTGGACCCTTAGAAAGGCCGGTTCGCAAGATAGCTATGGCAGGAATCTTGTCACAGCGCTTCCGGCGGTGTTCCCTTGACGCTACGATCGATGACGTGCCCGCGGTGACGCCAAATCGGGCTGATTGAAGACGAGGTGAAGATTGAGCCCCGTGATGAAAGCCCTCGTCAAGAAAGCTCCGGAACCGGGGCTGGTTTTGATCGAGAAGCCGATACCGCAATTGACTGCCGACGGGGTCCGGATCCGTGTTCTCGCCACCTCGATATGCGGCACTGACCTCCATATTTATAACTGGGATCCCTGGGCTGCTTCCAAGGTCGCTGCGCCTCTCACAGTGGGTCATGAATTTTGCGGCGAGGTGATGGAGGTCGGGGAGAAGGTCAGTCGTTTCCAGGCCGGTGATTACGTGGCCGCCGAGTCGCATGTCTTCTGTGACCATTGTCGTCCCTGTCGTTCTGGTCAGAGGCACATCTGTGAAAATGAGAAGATCATAGGAGTGCAGAGAGACGGAGCGTTTGCGGAGCAGATTGTCATGCCCGAGCGTTGTATCTGGAGAACTTCTACCGATCTTCCACCTGATATAGCCACCCTCCAGGAACCACTGGGGAATTCGGTCCATGCCACTCTTGCCGGAGAGGTGTCGCGGCGCCATGTGATGGTCACCGGTTGCGGTCCGACCGGGCTTTTTGCAGTGGCGATCGCCAAGACCTGTGGTGCCGCATCGGTGATGGCGGTCGATGTCCAGGATTACCGGCTCGATCTTGCGAGCAAACTGGGGGCCGATCTGGTTTTGAATCCCCTCCAAAGCGATGTTGTCCCGAAAATTCACGAGGCGACCGAAGGGCGAGGAGCGGACGTCGTGCTCGAGATGTCGGGCAACGAAAAGGCCATCGAGGATGGTCTCAGATCGCTGAGTCGTGGTGGAGATTTCCGATTTTTCGGAGTTCCATCTGATCGGATCTCCGTCGATGTAGCCCGCGACATCATCTTCAAGGGAGCTCGTGTCCAGGGCATCCTTGGTCGCAAAGTATGGGATACGTGGCACGATACCGCTCGGCTTCTGGAGGCGGGGCTTGATCTCAATCCCATCGTGACGCACCGCCTGGCCATCGAGGATTATCAGATTGCTTTCGATCTGATCCAGAAGGGCGAGTGTGGCAAGGTGATCCTGTACCCGGGTGGGATCCCGGACCAGATCAGCTAGACCCGATGAGGAGGAGATTTGTATTCCGAGCGTGAACGTTTCGTCGAGGAACTACAGCAGATTGAGGATGCGGGACTCTGGAAGCAAGAGAGACAGATCACCGGTCCCCAGGGCGCTGTCGTTACCACCGCAGATGGCCAGGCTCTGAATTTTTGTTCCAACAACTATCTGGGGCTATCCAGTCATCCAGAAATCTTGGAATCGGCCAAATCCGCGCTCGACAGTCACGGGTTCGGCCTGTCCTCGGTTCGTTTTATTTGTGGTACGCAAGACATCCACAAGCAACTAGAACAGCGGATCTCTCGCTTTCTCTCGACCGAGGACACGATTCTCTACACTTCCTGTTTTGATGCCAACGGCGGATTGTTCGAGACCATCCTTGGACCTGAAGACGCGGTGATCTCCGATGAGTTGAATCATGCGTCCATCATCGATGGGGTCAGACTGTGCAAGGCGAAACGGTTCCGTTATTCGCACAGCGATATGGATGATCTGCAACGGTGCCTTACCGAGGCGAGTGAGGCCCGGACCCGCCTGGTCGTCACCGACGGAGTTTTCAGCATGCACGGTGATCTGGCTCTGCTCGATGAGATCTGTGCCCTCTGTGAAGAACATCGAGCATTGCTGGTCGTGGACGATAGCCATGCGACCGGTTTCATCGGCAAGACCGGTCGTGGAACCCCCGAGCACTTTGGTGTTCAGGATCGAGTAGACATCATCACCAGTACCCTGGGGAAGGCTCTTGGCGGGGCCAGCGGCGGGTTCACCTCCGGCCGTAAGGAAGTGATTTCGCTGCTTCGACAGCGTTCTCGTCCCTATCTTTTCTCCAATACAGTCGCTCCCGCCATCGTCATGGCCGGAATTCGGGTGCTCGATCTGATCGATGCGGAGCCTGACAGGGTCGAACGGAGTCAGTCGAACACTGCCAGATTCCGCCAGGCGATGACCGAGGCGGGATTTGATATCACGCCAGGGGTCCATCCGATTGTCCCCATCATGATCGGCGATGAGCGTCGAACCATGGAGATGGCGCAAATGATGAATCAGAAGGGTATCTTCGTGGTCGGATTCTCTTATCCAGTGGTTCCGAAGGGGCAGGCGCGGATTCGTGTCCAGATCTCTGCAGGACACGATCTGGAGCAGATCGACCACGCCGTCGGTGTCTTCACGGAAGTCGGCAAGGAACTCGGCCTGCTCGGTTGAGCGGTTCCCCTTGCGACTCTGGTAGCCTCTCCCGATAGTGGGGCAGTCGAAGGACGGAGGCGCGATGAAGGTGCAGTGCCTGAAAGGGTTCCGCGATTACCTGCCCGGGGAGATGCTGCAGAAGGATCGAATGTTGCAGACGGTCCAGCAGGTCTTCCAGCAGCATGGCTATCCACCGCTGATGACACCTGCCCTCGAGTACTCCGAGGTTTTGCTCAACAAGTCCGGCGAAGAAGCCGATCTTCTGCTCTATCGATTTCGTGACAATGGAGATCGTGACGTGGCAATGCGTTACGACTTGACGGTTCCGCTGGCACGGGTGTTGGCCGAGCACGGTGAGATCACCATGCCGTTTCGCAGATACCAGATCGCTCCCGTGTGGCGTGCCGAAAAACCAGCACGTGGTCGTTTCCGTGAATTCGTGCAATGCGATGTAGACCTGGTCGGTGTCGACTCCGCTGCCGCGGATGCGGAGATGCTGGTCATCGGTTGTGCCGTGATGGATGCCCTCGGCATCGAGCAGTATCAAATGCGGGTCAACCATCGAGGCATACTCGGTGCTTTGTGCCGACTGGCGGGTCTCGAATCCGCCGGGGAGGTGGCGTTTCTACGCTTGCTCGACAAGCTCGACAAGATCGGAGCCGATGCATTTCGTTCCGAGGTGGGGGAGATCCCCGGTATCGATTCCGATGGCGTCGAGAAGGTGCTCGAGACGGTACTCATCGAGCGTGATGATTCGCGCCAGATGCTTCAGTTTCTCCAGGAAGCACTCGGTCACGATGATGAAGCGGCCGCTGCGATCGCCAGGATGGATCGGGTTCAGGATCTGATCGAAGCCTCCGGAGTTGCCGACCATTGCCAGATCGATCCTTCCATCGCTCGAGGGCTCAGCTACTACACCGGTCTCGTTTACGAGACCATCCTCGATTCCATTCCCGAGATCGGATCGGTGATGAGTGGCGGTCGTTACGATGGTCTGATCGGCATGTTTGCTGGCAAGGAACTGCCCGCCATCGGGATCAGCCTTGGAATCGATCGTCTCTTCTCCGCCCTGAAGGAACTCGATCTGCTCGATGCATGCAGTCAGCCTGCCGATGTGATGGTCTGTCAGTTTTCTCCGGAGTTGCTCGCTGCCAGTTTTGAAGCGGCTGCCACTTTACGGGCAGCAGGGATTGCGACCCTTCTTTATCCGACCGAAGCGAAATTGAAGAAACAGCTTCAATTTGCCCAGCGGGCCGGCGTTCCCTTTGTCATCGTGATCGGGGTCGATGAGCACAAAGCTGGGACCGTACAGCTCAGGTCGATGGATGAGGGGCTTCAGGAAGAGATTTCTCTGGCCGAGGCGATGAAGAAGATCGAACAGACCTGTCGCCGGGACGGTCAGTGATGTCGTCAGCGATTGGTACTCGCGAGTTCGAGGTGGCCGTTTCTGGTGACCGTCTGGTACGCATCTCCATCGATGGCCCCCTGCAGCAGGAGTCCGGATTCGAAGACATCCTGTTCATTCCCGGGTTCAAGGGGTTCAAGGACTGGGGAGGTTGGCCGTGGTTCTGCAGTGAACTGGCCGTTGCAGGTCATCGGGTCTTCCGCATGAATCCGTCGATGTGTGGTGTTGGCCCGAGTCTGGATACCTTCGATCAACCGGAACGCTTTGCTCGTCAGACCCTCGCTCATGATGTTGAGGATGTTCAGGCGGTGCTGGCCGATGATGAACTTGGTATCTCAGCGCCGATCTTGCTCGGTCATTCGCGTGGTGGATTGGTTGCGGCGCTCTCGGCTCGTGTCCTGGATAGAGTTAGTGCAGTGATCACGATGGGAACTCCGACCGATCTGGTTCGCATTTCAGAACAGGAACTCAAACAGTGGCGTGCTGATGGTCGTCGCGAGATCGTCAACGCTCGTACTGGCGAAGTCCTGTATCAGGACGTCGAGGTGCTGGAGGACTATCTGCAGCAAGGAGATGCATACTCTGCACCCCTGGCACTGCAGGAAGCGGGGGTACCGGTGCTGGCGATTCACGGAGCTGAAGATGAAGCGGTCGATTTTGCTTCAGCCGAGGTTCTGCTGGCCGCGGTCGATTCTCAACAGGCCCGAAAGATCATCGTTGCCGGTGCTGGACATACCTTTGGGCTCACCCATCCTTTTACAGGCCCTCATCCCCATGCGCAGAAAGTGATCGAAGAGATCTTGAGTTGGCTCGGAGAGGATCGTCGATGAAACGATACAAGGCGTACGACCCTCCCGAATATCTGCAATGGCAGCCCGATCCGGATGTGATGAGCAGCTATCACCAGAAAGTCGAAGAGCCCGATCTTGACGCCAGTGTGACCGATCTTGGTGCCGAAGGATTGAAACATATTTATCAGGGATTGGTACGGGCCCGTCTCCATGACATCACCTTGAAACGCTGGGTTCGCACCGGAGTGATCACCAAGGCATGGCTCGGTTGTGGTGAAGAGGCGGTCACTGTCGGTGCCTGTCATGCGCTCAAGGGTGGGGACGTTGTTGGCCCGATGATTCGGAATGCTGCTGCGACCTTTGAACGAGGTATCCCCATCGCGGAGTCGTTTGGTTCCTACCTGGCGACAGGAGATGGAATCACCAAGGGGCGAGATCTGCATTTTGGAGATCTCGCTCATGGGGTCGTGGCTCCGATCAGTCACGTGGGAGATCTGGTTCCGGTCTGTTCCGGGTTTGCCCTGGCATTCCAGCTGGAGAAGAAATCAAACGTCGCATTGACCTGGGTCGGCGACGGCGCGACCCGCACAGGAGCCGTACACGAGGGGCTGTCGATGGCAGCGAGTCGCTCTTTACCTCTCATTGTAATTGTGGAAGACAACGTCGTGGCACTGGGGACTCTCCGCGATGAGCGACTCGATAGTAGCCTGACAGCGATGGCCGGTTCCTACGGAGCGGTAGGATTGGAATGTGACGGTAATCACGTCCTCGATGTTCATGCCAAGGTATCGAAAGCTCGTGATATCTGTCTCAAGGATGGTGGCCCGGTGATCATTCTGGCTCGTACCTTTCGTTTCGGTGGCCATGCCACCCATGATGAGGCCGAGGCGCGGGATCTATTCGACCAGGAGGTCTTCGACTACTGGGCCAGGAGAGAACCGATCGGTTGCTTCGAGGAGTGGCTCAAGGATCAGCCCGGAGTACTCGGTGGAGATCCAGTAAAGACGCTTGAATCGCTCGAAGATGCGGTAGTCACCGAGGTCGAAGCGGCTGCCGAGAAGGCCTTGCAGAGCCAGAAAAAATCGCTCCCGGATGTCGATGCGATGCTCGGCGACGTGTTTGCTACCTGATCAGGGATATTTGAAACCTAGCTGGAGGTTTCGGCGGAGTCGCTGCTCTGTTCTTGTTCCTGCATACTGAAGGAAGTGCCGCAGCCGCAAGATCCCGCAGCATTGGGATTTTCGAACACGAAACCCCGTCCCATCAGCGACTCCTTGAAGTCGACCGTGGTTCCATTGAGAAATAGCCATGATTTGGGATCGACGATGACCCTGGCTCCCCCGACCTCAAAGACGCGGTCCTTTTCGCCCGGTTCTTCGACGATATCCATGCCATAGGACATGCCGGCACAGCCACCTCCCTGGACGTAAAGGCGTAGACCGCCCTTTTCTCCGGCTTTTTTTTCTTCAGCCAGTCGTTCGATTTCACGACCCGCGGTTTCCGTGACATGAATCATTTCAGTGTTCCTCGTTCCCTGGTGGCTGGGACAAGGTAACCAGCCTCTTTCAGTTTACTGTTCCTGGAGCACAAACTCCACTGATCCGGCGCCGTTTCAGTGGCACTGGATCGGTGATACCTTTCTGTTTGAAGGAGAATCGTTGTCTTCTCTCTCGAATGTGATTTTTTCCTGGCCGCTTCGCTTGATTGCTGTGTTCTTCACGGCGGTGATCGGCAGGCTTCCCATCTCAGTCTCCCAAAGATTGGGTCGTGGATTCGGTCGACTGTGCTGGTTTTTGCTGCGCAAAGACCGGCATCAGGCATGTCAGAATCTATGCCACCTCGATGCGGGACTGGGTGAGAGAACCAGGAACCGAATTGCCAGAGCATCTTTCGT
>Ga0310342_100002078_pt1 | contig 12773 bp, 10 predicted proteins | sample S15DNA20500_MG_FD_206155 | JGI IMG/M metagenome (GOLD analysis project Ga0310342, IMG submission 206155) | Marine microbial communities from station ALOHA, North Pacific Subtropical Gyre - S1503-DNA-20-500_MG | ecosystem: Environmental > Aquatic > Marine > Oceanic | place: Pacific Ocean: North... | reverse complement strand
GCTCGGCTGGAGACGGACGGCGTGGCCCAGCTCGCGGCACTAGCGAGTCGGGCGCCCGAAGAGCATGCCCGGTTCAAGCGCGCCGTGGCCCACCACCTGATGGGCCTGGGCGGCGAGAGTGAGCAGGACACGGATGTTCGCCTGGCCGATCACGGCGAGATTACGGATACGGATCTCATCGAAGCGCTGTGCGCTGTGCTCCGGCAGGATGCCTTCAATCACCGGCACCTCCAGGCCAATGACGGACGCCTCGCCAATGGCATGAGTGTCATGGCCATGGGCGCTCACACGGGCTGCAACACCGTGTTTGGCTCCACGCCGCCCAACAACCCCCATCCCTACCCGTGGATGAACTCGCTCTTCCAGGACGGGGCCACAGTGGGCTGGATGTTCGGCGAGAGCTTCATCGTGGACCACGCCCGCCGCTCGGTCGTGCCCGAGCGCCTCGGCACTGCATTGATGGATCGCGACACCGATGTGATCAGCGTGGAGGACTACGAGGAGATGAAGATCCTCTCGGATGCCGGCATGACGGATCAGGAGATCAAGGAGCTTCCCAAGGCCTGGATCATCGGCGGTGACGGCGGCATGGGAGACATTGGCTTTCAGAATGTCTCCAAGGTGGTGCTCCAGAACCGGCCGAATGTGAAGCTCTTGATGCTCGATACCCAGGTGTACTCCAACACCGGCGGACAGAACTCGGACAGCTCACCGATGCCGGGTGGCGGCGACATGAACGGACTCGGACTCGCCAGCCAGGGCAAGCTGGTGGAGAAGAAGAGCGTGGCGGAGATCATGACCGCTGGGCACGGCTCTCCCTTTGTGGCCCAGGTCTCCATGGCCAATGCCAACAAGCTCTACCGGGCCTTGCTCGATGGCCTGGAGTACCGGGGAACGGCCTTCTTCCAGTGCTTCACCACCTGTCAGCCAGAGCACGGTGTGCCGGATGACTCCTCCCAGGATCAAGCCAAGCGGATCCGGGACTCTCGCGGCATGCCGGAGTTCATCTTCAACCCCGCTGCAGGCGAGCGCTATACCGAGGCCATGGAGCTCAAGGGCAACCCCAGCCTGGGCGATGACTGGTCCAAGAAGGGGCGAGTGGGAGATAGGGACGACAAGTATCTGTACACCACCGCCCACTGGGCCACGACGGAGGCGCGCTTCCGCAGGCACTTCAAGCGGATCTCTGCCGAAGATGCACAGGGCATGACCCTCATCGATGACTCGCTCGTCCGCATGACCCAGCAGGACGTGATCAACCGCCGCTACCTGGACCCAGATCACCGGGCCTATGTCCCGGACTTCGAGGTCTACATCGCGGTGGACGAGACCGACGGCAAGCTGCGCTACATGGCGGTCAGCCGGCAGGTGGTCCTGTTCTGTGTCGAGCGGCGGAAGTCCTGGCGCATGCTGCAGAGCAAGGCTGGGGTGGACAACGCGCAGTACGAGGCTCAGAAGCGAGTGCTGGCCAAGGTGGATGCGGGCGAGATCGAGCTCAGTGAGTTTCTTGCAGACTCCGCCGCCATGATCGAGGCGGAGCGGACCGCCAACTAGACGTCGATACCCAGCTGCCTGTCGGGCCCGACCCTGGGGAGTGCGGATGCGACAGGTGACCGTTCTTCAGCGGCCCCTAGTCGCCGCCGTAGGTCGTCCACAGCTCGATCTCATCCTCAAACTCGGGTACCAGCACGTCGTTCAGCGCCTCGTCGAGGTGCTGGTCCACAAGCTCTTGGGTATCGGTGTGCTCGGTGTAGAACTCAGGGTCTTGGATAGGACTCATGATGCCTCCGGATGACTGAAACCACTGTAGCTCTGATCGGACACGGAACGACAAAAGTTCATGATTTCAGGAAGTTAAGTAGTAAATCCCCGTCAACATTTGCCTGTTCATTTGTCAATTCTGTAAACGCCCAGGGCTGGGCCAACGCGTCCCTTCGGATCGCGTTACCCGGGCGCCGGGAGGCGACATGTCATCCATACCCACCATCTCTCGAGTCCTGACTGACCTTGTGACACAGGCGGCGAGTGCGGCAGGTCATGCCGATGTGCTCGACGATATTGAGCCCGCCGTCGCCACCAACAACCCTCAGTTTGGTGACTACCAGTCCAACCATGCCTTCCGGCTGGGCAAGGCGCTCCGGACCAATCCCCGGGCGGTGGCCGAGCAGGTGCAGGCACAGCTTCCAGACCATCCGGCGGTCGCGGCCACGACGGTGGCGGGCCCTGGCTTCATCAACTTCACGCTGGACGATGCCTGGCTGGCGACGCACCTCTCGGCGCAGGCCGGGGATGCGCACGGAGGCATCTTGCAGACTGGTGCCGGACGGACCGTGGTGATCGACTACAGTTCTCCCAATGTCGCCAAGCGAATGCATGTGGGTCACATGCGCTCCACGCTGATCGGCAACGCGCTGGATCGTATGCACAGGGCGGCAGGCTGGAAGGTGGTGGCGGACAACCACATCGGAGACTGGGGAACCCAGTTCGGCAAGCTGATCATTGCCTGGCATCGGTGGCTGGATGAAGAGGCTTTTGACAAGGATCCGATCGGAGAGCTTGAGCGGATCTATGTGAAGTTTGGCAACGAAGAGACGGAGGATCTTCTCGCTGAGGCGAGGGCAGAAACCGCCAAGCTTCAGGGTGGAGATCCAGACAACCTCGGCCTGTGGCGTCGGTTTATCGAGGTCTCGCTGGCCGAGTTCGACAAGGTCTACGATCGTCTGGACGTGGCCTTCGATCAGACCCTTGGTGAGAGCTTCTACAATCCGGAATTGCCCGGTGTGGTACAGGCGCTGCTGGCGGATGGTATTGCGATAGAGAGCGAGGGTGCGATCGTGCTGCGCTTTGACGAGACTGCGTCCAACATGCTCAAGGACACGGTGCTCGTCATTCGAAAGCAGGACGGTGCCTTTCTGTATGGCACCACGGATCTGGCCACCCTGGCCCACCGTCGCAAGACCTGGGACCCCGAGCGGGTTCTCTATGTCACTGACATGCGCCAGCAGCTGCACTTTCAGCAGGTGTTCGCGGGTTGGCGGGCCTGGCAGCCGGACTCCGAGATGGATCTGGTCCACACCTGGTTTGGAATGCTCGTGCTGCCAGAGGGTGCGATGTCTACCCGAAAGGGCAATGTCATTCGGCTCATTGACCTGCTGAATGAGGCGGTCCGACGCGCCCGTGCAGTGGTGGACGAGAAGTCTCCGGAGCTCGCCGAGGCGCAGCGTGCTGAGGTGGCAGAGGTGGTCGGATCGGCGGCCATTCGCTACGCGGATTTGAGCCAGAATCCGCAATCCAATGTGACCTTTACCTGGGACAAGATTCTCTCCCTGGAGGGCAACACGGCGCCCTACCTCCTGTACAGCTTTGCCCGGTGTCGAAGCATCCAGCGCAAGGGAGAGGTGACCGAGGGTACCGTGCAGGGAATTCTCATTGATGACCCGCACGCCCGTGCGCTGGCGGTGCATCTCGCTCGCTTGCCGGAGGCCGCAGCGGTCAGCCTGGGTGCATACCGGCCAAACCTGCTCTGTGATTATCTGTATGAGGTGGCCAACCTCTTCAATCGTTTCTACCGCGAAGTCCGCGTGCTGGGCGCTGAGACACCACAGCAGCGCGAGGGCCGCCTGGCCTTGGTTGAGGCCACAGCACGGGTGCTGGCGCGCGGATTTGAGATCATGGGTATTCGTCCGCTGAACCGTATGTAGGGGGGGGGCTGGCATGAAGCGTGCTACGCTCTACATCCCTCCTGACCTCCCGCCTCACCATGCCGGACTCGACCCCCGAGCAACTCGCTGATGGTACCCCTGCCCGCTTGGGTCGGTACCGCCTTGTCCGTCCGATCTCCACGGGCGGTATGGCCCGGGTGTTTGAGGGCCGCCGAGAGAGCCTTGCGGGAGTCCAGCCTCGGGTGGCCATCAAGGTCATCTTGCCGGACTTCGCAGACAACCAGCCCTTTCAGGAGCTTTTTGTCCACGAGGCCCGTATCGGATCCCTGCTGCAGCACCAGAACCTGGTGCAGATTCAGGACTTTGACTGCGAGGAGGGTCGCTACTACCTCGTCATGGAGTACGTGGAGGGCATCACGCTGCGTCGTGTGGTGAGCCTGTGTCGGCGTCACGGAATTCCCATCCCGCTCGATCTCATTGCTGAGATTGGCCGACAGATCTGTGATGGGCTGGATCATGCGCACTCTGCGGTCTCTGAAGAGGGTGCACCTCTGAACCTCGTTCACCGGGACATCAAGCCCTCCAACCTGATGATCAACCCTCAGGGGGTGGTCAAGCTGCTGGACTTTGGGATCTCCAAGGCGCTCATTCGCAGGGAGCGCGAGGGACAGGTGCGGGGCACCTGGGGCTACATGGCGCCAGAGCAGGCGGATGGCGAGTCTGTGGGTCCGGCAGCGGATCTCTTTGGCCTTGCGGCCGTCCTCTATGAGATGGCGTCATTCGGACCCCTGTTCGCAGAGAAGGACCCCGACGAGGTTCGACCGCTCCTGGTCCAGGATGAGGCCGCTCGTCGGGCCGCTCGCCTGGGTCGAGATTTCCGCGGCCTGGGCAGTGTGCTGGTCCGTGCGCTTCAGCGGGATCCGGCGGCTCGCTTCCCAGATGCTGCCACCATGGGGCGTGCGCTCAGCGCACTGATCTCGGACCCGGGAATGGCTCGAGACCAGCTGGTACGTCTTCAGGGCCGCCTCACTGAACTCAACCGGCCCAATGCCCCGGACCGACCGGTCGCCGCCCCGAGCGCTGGGCCCTCCAGTGAGCAGACCGTGCAGCCGTCTGGTCCAGGGTTACCGCTGGCGGTCGGAGACGCACAGGGCCCGGCCCGCGAGCCGGCGAGCCACGTGGAGAGGGGCGGGGTGATCGACATCGACCTCCGTCGGATTGCCATGCCGCTGTTCGTCCTGTTGGCCATCTCAATTCTGGCCTTCACGGCTTGGCACCTCTGGAAAGAAGGTCAGGATGTGAAGTGGACGACACCCTCTCGAGCCACGCCCGATGCAGCGCAGGAGTCTGTCGTCTCAGAACCTGTCGTTCCTGAGCCAGTCGTGCCGGCTCAGGCCACCCTGCCGTCCCTGCCAGCGCCGGCTGTTCCGTCTGCGCCTCCGCCTGCAGTCCCTGCCGCGGCTTCTCCGGGCAAGGGTCTGCTGACGGTCAGCTCGCTACCGCGGTCGAAGGTCTCCATCGATGGGGAGTTTGTGCGGTTCACCCCCCTGTACCGCTCCGAGCTGCCAGGTGGTCAGCATACGGTCACGCTGCAGACAGAGGACGGTCAGATCCACCGCTTTGATGTGGAGGTGGTGCCCGGAAAGCTGACCAATCGGGTCTGGTCCTTCAGTCAGGAGGACTGGGTCGGCGGCTGAGGCGGAGGCAGTTGGTCCATGAAGCCCCGAACACACCGCAACAGGTCATCTCTGCAGCGCCGGAAGTTCCAGCGCCAGCTGCCGATCGGGTCCTGGACCTCCATGAGTCCCCCGAAGTTCGCCAGCATCAGGACCTTGTCGCCGCAGTTGCTGTGGCGCTCCCTCAGACGCATGGTGTGGTTGAGCTCCATGACCAGGATGTGATCCGCCCAGTCGATAAGATCGTCGTCGATACCCTGGGATCGGTGCGCAGAGATATCCACATTGATCTCACCCATGACCCGGACGGCCAGCGGATCTGCGGGCTTTTCCCGGATTCCCAGGACACCGCCTGATCGGACTTCGATGGGCCATCCCCGGAGCTGGGCGTAGTCCTTGGCCATGCCCTCTGCCATGGGCGATCGGCAGATGTTGCCGGTGCAGACAAACAACAGGTGGCGTGGCGGGTGGGTAGACACAAGAGGGTTCTATCATCCCCACCACGACTGCACCCAGTGGGATAGAGGACCCACCCCACCTGAAACAGGGAGTAGACATGGCCAACCCCGTCGCGGTTTTCGATACCACCAATGGCACATTCAAGGCCGAGATTTTTCTCGATAAGATGCCGATTACTGCTCAGAACTTCATAGATCTGGCCAACAGCGGCTTCTACAACGGCCTGCACTTCCATCGGGTCATCCCCAATTTCATGGTTCAATTTGGATGTCCGAACAGCTCCGACCCCACCAGCCCCAATGCGGGCACTGGCGGTCCGCCGCACGGCAACATCGCGGATGAGCATCCAGATGAGCACAAGCTGTCGAACCATCCGGGCACGCTCTCGATGGCCAACACAGGCCGCCCCAATACCGGCGGATCCCAGTTCTTCATCAACACCGTCCACAATGACTTCCTGGACTGGTTCAACCTGGGCACCCCATCCAAGCACCCGGTGTTCGGCCAGATCACCCAGGGCATGGACATCGTAGAGGGAATCTCCAAGGCGCAGACCGGAAGCCGGGACAACCCCCTCGATCCCATTCAGGTCCGAAGCATCTCCATCGAGGCTTGAGCATGTCCGACAAGGGCCCTCCGTTTGACGTGGATGCCTTGGTGGACCGGGTAGCAGCCCGAGTCCGCGAGGATCTACAGATGAAGGAAGTCCCGCCGGTGGATGCGGTTCGCGGCACCTGGGACGATCAAACTCGTCTCAGCTCCCTGCTGGACTGCGGTGCGTGCCGAGTGGGCACGGACGGCACCCTGCCCGAGAGCGCCGGAGAGGTGGCACGGCTGATCGATCACACCTTGCTCAAGCCCACGGCGACCCGGGCGCAGATCGTCAAGGTGTGCGAGGAAGCGCGGCAGCACAGCTTTGCCAGCGTGTGTGTGAACTCCACCTGGATAGGCCTGGCTGCTCGCCTTCTGGAGGGAAGCCGGGCGATGCCCATCTGTGTGGTGGGCTTTCCGCTGGGCGCGATGTCCACCAAGGCCAAGGCCCTGGAGACCAGAGAGGCCATCGCCGAGGGTGCCCAGGAGATCGACATGGTGATCGACATCGGGGCGCTCAAGGGTGGAGAGCAGAGCCGGGTGTATGACGACATCCGTGCGGTGGTGGTCGCAGCGCAGGGCCGGCCGGTCAAGGTGATCCTCGAGACCGCGATGCTCAGTCGCGAGGAAAAAATCGTCGGCTGCACCCTATCGAAAGCCGCGGGTGCGGCCTTCGTGAAGACTTCCACGGGTTTTGGAGGTGGGGGCGCAACGGCCGAGGATGTCGCACTGATGCGCGCGGTGGTGGGCCCGGAAATCGGGGTCAAGGCCTCCGGTGGCGTTCGAAGTGCTGCCGATGTGCAGAAGATGGTGGCGGCCGGTGCCAACCGGGTCGGCGCCAGCGCGAGCGTGGCCATTGTCACAGGCGGGGCGGGCAAGGGGGCATACTAGGCGCAGCACGGAGCCCCCAGTGATTGACACCATCCTTCAGGCCAAGCGCGACGGCCAGGCGTTGAGCGCGGATCAGATCCGACGTGTGGTGAACGGGATCGTGGATGGCTCCATCACCCGCGCACAGGCGGCGGCCTTTCTGGCCTTTGTGTTCCAGCAAGGGATGACGGTGGAAGAGACTGTGGCACTCACAGAGGCCATGGCGGACTCCGGGGATCGCTTGAGCTGGTCGGGTCTGGACGGCCCGTTTGTAGACAAGCACTCGACGGGGGGGGTGGGGGACAAGGTCTCGTTGGTGCTGGCGCCTCTGTGGGCGGAGCTCGGCAGCATGGTGCCGATGATCAGCGGCAGGGGCCTGGGCCATACCGGCGGCACGCTGGACAAGATGGAGTCGATACCCGGTTTCCGTACAGATCTGGACCCCGATGCACTGCGAGAGTGCCTCGGTACGGCGGGCTGCTTTATCAGCGGTCAGACTGGGACTCTGGCGCCGGCAGATCGCATCCTGTACGCCTTGAGGAATGAGACCAGCACCGTTCCATCGGTTCCGCTGATCACGGCCAGCATTCTCTCCAAGAAGCTCTGCGAGGGGATCGATGAGCTGGTGCTCGATGTGAAGTGGGGCAGCGGCGCCTTCATGAAGAGCCATGAGGCGGCGGGTGCACTGGCGGAGATGCTCGGTCGGGTGGGCAATGGAGCTGGACTCTTGACGCGGTCGGTGCTGACCGACATGAACCAGCCCCTGGGCCGCGCGGTTGGCAACGCGATCGAGGTGGAGGAGGCGGTGGCCTGCTTGAAGGGAGAGGGCCCATCAGACCTCGCCGCGTTGGTATGTGATCTGATCGGAGATGCCAGGGCACGAGGAGTGCTGGATAGCGGGGCCGCCTATGAACGGTTCTGTCGGATGGTCGCGGCGCAGGGGGGCGACCCCGGTGCGCCGCTGGAGGGCGGGGGTTGTGCGGAGGAAGTGCTGACCGCGGAACACGAAGGCATCGTCACCGCCTGTGACGCCTTCGAGATCGGTCGCGCCGCCTTCTTGCTCGGGGCGGGGCGCTCGCGGGCGGATGCCCCCATCCACCCTGGTGTCGGAGTCTTGCTCCACAAGAAGATCGGTGAGCATGTGGAGATCGGAGCGCCGATCGCCACACTGCTGTACGCCGCTCAGGGACTGGATGAAGCCCGGGCTCAGGTGGCCTCTGCTTTCGTTATCGGAGGCTGAGTGAGGACTCGGTGGCCGGGGACTAGAGCCTTTCTCGTCACCGTGGTGCTGTTCTTCTGGATGGCAGAGGCCTTGCCGCTGCCGATGCTCAGTCGTCGGCACATGAACCGGGACATGGCCCGAGAAGAAGTCCAGCGCTGGGTCGCAATCATGTCGGATCTGGGCATTCAGACCACGGAAAAGCAGGTGGTGAATCAGACCATCGCCATCAGCCGCCGGAGCCTGAGGTTCCGGAGGCGACTGGTGGCTCCCTTCCGAAGAGTGGAGCGGATCTTTGGAACGGGGCAGGCCTGGGGTCTGTTCACCTACCCCGACCCCTATCCAGGTCGCCTGGTGGTGGAGGGGACGTCCGGGGGTAACGCCTGGACTGTGCTGTATCGGGACCCGGACTCGGACGGTGGCTACCTGGCCCGGACGGTGCGGTATCGGCGGATTCGTGGAATCTGGGATGATGCGGGAGATCGACCCAAGCCGGGCAAACTGTACAATCGTTGGGTCACCTGGCTGGCTCGCCGGGTGTTCGCGGATCATCCGGATCTTCAGAAGGTTCGGGTTCGGCTGGACCGGGTGACGGTCCGAACTCCCGATCAACCGCCAGTCACCGGTCCTGACCAGCCCCGTCATGTGCGGGAGCGTGAGCGCGAGGGATCTCCATGAGGAGGGCGTGGGCCGCATGGGTACGCATCTGGGATGCCCGCGAGGCCCCGCATGTTCTCGCACTGGTTCGGATCCTGGTGGCCTCGGTCGTGCTGTGGGATCTGTGCGTGGTGATGGAGCTGGATCTGGTGCCTGCCATTTTCGGTCCGCTGGAGGACGGTGGGCTGGGCAATCCTCTGGGTCGGAAGAAGGTGCCATTGATGTACGAGTGGCTGCCCCCGACCGCCCAGACGGCCTTCCTGGCCACATGGGTGGCCATCGCGGCAGCCGCCATGCTCTGGATGGGGTTGGGCACTCGCCTGGCGGCATTGGTACTCGCGGTGGTCTGGGCTCAGCTGGCACAGGTGCTGCCGCCAGCGGATCGAGCGATCGACATGCTGCTGAGGAACGTCTTGGTGGTCCTGGCGATGTCCGGCTGTGGCCGCGCCTGGTCTGTGGATGCGCGGCTCAAGACTGGTCGATGGGGCGGCGATGGTGGGTGCATTCCTGCCTGGCCCCGGATGTTGCTGGTGATCCAGCTCCTGCTGCTGTATTCGACGGCCGGGATCCAGAAGGTAGGCATGAGCTGGACCCCGCTGGGAGACTTCAGTGCGCTGTACGTCGTGCTCCGGGATCCCACCTTCGCGGTGATCCTGCCCGAGACCCTGGATCGCTTCTACGGCGTGACCCGGTTTGCGACGGCCGCCACGTGGCTCTGGGAGTGGGCCACGCCGCTGGCTGCGCTGGCCTGGTGGTATCGGGCCACTCGTACCCGCGGAGGGCGCTTGCGAGCGTGGATGAACAGCCATGACTTCTGGGTGAAGTGGGTCATGGCGGGGGTCTTATTCCAGGTGGGGACAGCCATGTTCATGCGCCTTGGAATCTTCCCGGCCGGCATGCTGTGCCTGTACCCGGTGTTCTTCCATCCCGATGAGTGGCGGCGACTGGTGGAGAAAGTCAGGCGCCGACTCCAGACGCAGAAAGCCCCCGGACGCAGCGCGGCCGGGGGCAATCTTGAGACGGGGTCTTAGCGGCCCGTGGCGTACTTCAGCGAACGCGCGGACGCGTCGTAGTAGCTGATGTGCGCAACATCACGAATGTCGACCGCGATGGAGGCGGCCTGACCGACGTTGCCATCGTTGTCGATCTCGATGATCTCCCAGTCGGCGTCCTTGTACTCCCGCGCCATCATGAGGCGGGTGTGGGTCTGGTCGTAGTAGGCGATGAATGCTTCGCCTTCGCTGTTGAATGCCAAGGAGGCATAGGCGCCGACCGCACCCGAGGAGTCCAGGGTCTCCAGCGCCCAGCTGCCGTCGATGAAGCAGCCGTACTTGAGGTCCAGGGTCTCGCTGACCTGGTAGGCCACGCATGGGACATCGTCATTGCGCATGGCCATGGAGATGTACTGGCCCGCGTCGTCGATACGCTCTGAGTAGTGGATCTCATCGAGGTCCAGGTTGAAGGAGGAGTACTGAATCTCCTGATCGGTGCCGAACTCCGCGTAGGGATCGTAGAAGGCGATGTGGTCGTTGTTGTCGCTATCCACGGCCAGTGAGGTGTAGAGGCCCGTGTAGCCAATACCCAGGAGATCACCCATGTAGTTGTTGTCGGCGCTGATGTAGATCGCCACACCGAGGATGGTCGAGTCTGCGACCACCGGCTCGCCGAGATCTGCGTCGAAGTAGCCGAAGCTCGGAAGGTTCCAGCTGTCCACGTCGATGGAGACGTACTGGCCGATGTCGATCTCGCCGGGCTCGAAGCCGTCGACGACCATCGGGTCCAGCCAGCTGCCCGCAAGCGAACGCTGGGTGTAGAGCAGGCCGCGGGTGTAGGCGTCCTTCTCGGTGTAGGCCACGTGGAGCACGCCGGCCGTGTCGATCACGGTATCAATGTACTCGCCTGAGATTTCGTCGCTGGCCACGGTCTCGGTCTCGGTCCATGCGCCGTCCAGACCCCGCATCTTGTAGAGCAGGTCGCCCGAGAAGTCGTCGTAGAAGACGACGTGAACCTGGCCGAAGTCGTCCACCTGCACGGAGGAGGGGGAGCCGACGTCGCCGTCCTCAGAGATGGGATCGGTGTCGAAGCGCTCATCCAGGTTGTCATCACAGTCGTTGTCGATCTCGTCGCCGATGATCTCCTCTGCGCCAGGATGAATGTACGGGTCGGAGTCGTCGCAGTCGGTGTTGTTCTCGACGTAGCCTTCCTGCTTGGCACACCATTCGACCTCATTGGCCGGGTCACCGTAGGAGTCGCCGTCTGCGTCCACCCAGTAGGTCTCGAAGGTCATCATCTCATCGATGCGATCGTTGCAGTTGTTGTCGATGCCGTCGCAGATCTCATCCGCGTCCGGGTGGACCTCGTCGTCCTCATCGTCACAGTCGCCGTCTTCCAGGGTGAAGCCGTCGCCGTCATCATCTGTCATGACGGGATCTTCGTCTTCGTCGTCATCATCGTTGTCGTCGTCGTCGAGACGGTCGTTCTCATCGTCCGCCATCTGGCCGGAGCCATCTGGGTTCGTGCCGTCTTCGTCGAATTTGGATGAACAGCCGAACACGGTGAGTGCGGCAACAAGTGAGAGTGTCTTGGTGGTCATTGGGGCCTCCTGGCGCAGAAAAGCGCTGGTGTCGGGCGCCTTTTGCCCTCCGTTCATCGTCTAGTCAACCGCTGGCGGTGCCCCACGGGGTGAATGTTGCAGAACAGACACAGTGGACGGGCATTTTGGGCAGTTTTCGACCCCTGGAGCCCAGTTGTGGTTGAATGCACCTGATGACTGGTACCTTCATCTCAGAGCCGGCGGGAATGCTGCAGCGCGGGGTGTCCCTCTCCGGTGTCCTCGTCATGGTCTTCATCGCGTGGATCCTGAGCACGAATCGCAGGGAGATTCGCTGGCGACCGGTGATGTGGGGGATCGCCCTGCAGCTGATTTTTGGGCTGATCGTCCTACAGCCAGCGCTTCAGGATGTCTTCTTTGGCGTGGTGGATGAGGGGGTCAAGAAGCTGCTCAGCTTCTCTGAGGAGGGAGCGAGCTTTGTATTCCAGTCCGTGGAGCAGCATCAGATCCTCAATGCTGCTGGGGAGCCGGAGACGTTCATCGGGCGCATCTCCCCACCCGCCAAGACCTTTGCGTTCTGGATCCTGCCGACCATCATCTTCTTCTCCAGCCTGATGGCCATCCTGTACCACCTGGGCATCATGCAGCGTGTGGTTCGATACATCGCATGGCTGATGCAGCGGACCATGGGCACCAGCGGTGCGGAGAGTCTCTCTGCGGCGGGCAATATCTTCGTGGGCCAGACAGAAGCCCCGCTGTTGGTGGCACCCTTCGTCCAGAAGATGACCAAGTCTGAGCTGCATGCGGTGATGTGCTGTGGCTTTGCGACCGTCGCCGGTGGGGTGATGGCGGCCTACGTGGGGTTCCTCAAGGACATTCCAGGCATCGCAGGGCACCTGGTCACGGCGAGCATCATGTCGGCTCCCGCAGCGCTCGCCATCTCCAAGGTGATGGTGCCGGAGACCGGAGAGCCGGTCACAAGCGGCACCTTGGACATCTCGGTGCAGAAGATCGACACCAACGTGCTCGAGGCGGCGGCGAGGGGCGCCACAGAGGGCGTGAAGCTGGTCATCAATGTGGCGGCCATG
>Ga0310342_100002076_pt1 | contig 12779 bp, 10 predicted proteins | sample S15DNA20500_MG_FD_206155 | JGI IMG/M metagenome (GOLD analysis project Ga0310342, IMG submission 206155) | Marine microbial communities from station ALOHA, North Pacific Subtropical Gyre - S1503-DNA-20-500_MG | ecosystem: Environmental > Aquatic > Marine > Oceanic | place: Pacific Ocean: North... | reverse complement strand
CGCGACGGCAGAATACCGCCATAGACACCAGCGGTTTCATTCTGCCCGACGGTGCGGATTTCATAGCCCCAGCGCGTACGCCAAACGAAAAACCAGAACCCCACGCAGCACATCAACGCCAGGATGAAAGTCAGGTTGAGGTTGGAGTGTCCGGCGTCGATACCAACAGCAGCGAGGATGTCGTGAGCCCGAGGCATGAAGGCGCCGGATTCGAAATCTCGGCTTTCGGCGGCTTGCTGGCCGGGCTCGATAAAAATTTCCACCATCAGATATGTCATCAGGATGGCGGCGATAAAGTTGAACATGATCGTCGTAATGACGATATGGCTGCCGCGCTTGGCCTGTAGCCAGCCCGGGATAAAGCCCCAGATACCGCCGAACAACGCCGCCGCCAGAATCGCAAGAATGAGCACGATGGGGGCAGGCCAATGGCCGAAGGCGAGGGCCACAAGCCCGGCGCCAAGTCCGCCGAGATAGGCTTGGCCCTCGCCGCCGATATTGAACAGGTAACAGTGAAACGCCATGGCGACGGCGAGTCCGGTGAAGATGAAATTGGTTGTGTAGTAGAGCGTGTAGCCGATCGCTTCCGGATAGCCGAATGCGCCATGGGCGAGAATCGATATAGCTGCGAAAGGATCTTCGCCGAGTGCGAGGATCAACAGGCCAGACACAAGCAGTGCCAGCGCCAGATTGATCGCCGGCACCAGCGCGTGGGTCACCCACTTTGGCGCTTCAACGGGGGCGCCCAAGCCTTTCATAAGTCGGCGCTCACCAAGTTTCTCACGGAGCGGCCGCCTGCGGCGCGGCTTGGCGTTCGCCCGCCATCATCAAGCCAAGCATCTGCTCGTTGGCGTCACCCACCATCACCTCACCGACGATTTCTCCGTTGAACATCACCAGGATCCGATCGGAAAGGGACATGATCTCGTCGAGCTCAACCGAAACCAGAAGCACCGCCTTGCCAGAATCGCGCATGGCGACCAAACGTCGGTGGATAAACTCGATCGCGCCGATATCGACGCCGCGTGTTGGTTGGCCGACCAGCAAGACATCCGGGTCGCGGTCCATTTCGCGGCCGAGCACAATTTTTTGCTGGTTGCCGCCGGAGAAGGCGCCAGTGCGCAGTCGCGGCAGTGGCGGGCGCACGTCGTACTCCGTCATCTGCCGGCCGACATCGGCAACCACGGCAGCATAATCCATCAAGATTTTGCCGTTGTACTTCGCGTCCCGATGGTAACCAAGAATGCCGGATTCGCAGGCCTCGAACGACGTCACCAAGCCCATATGCTGGCGATCTTCCGGCACATGTCCGACGCCGGCCGCACGCACGTTGCGCGCGCCGCGCGCTGTGGTGCCGGAAATCTCCTCGCCCTTGATGTGAATGCGGCCCGATTGCGGTTGTAGAATTCCGGCGAGCGCTTCGAGCAGTTCCGATTGGCCGTTTCCGGCGACGCCCGCGATGCCGACGATTTCGCCCGACCGCACCGAGAAGCTGACATTCCTGACACGCGGCAATCCCGACCGGTCGTTGACGCTTAGGTCCTTGACCTCAAGCAGTGCAGCGCCCGGATGAGCCTCGCCTTTTTCGACCCGCAGGAGGACCGTTCGCCCCACCATCAAGGCCGCCAGTTTCTCGCGCGTTGTCTCGGCGGTCTTTACCTGGGCAACAACTTCGCCGCCCCGCATCACGGTCACATCATCGGTCAGCGCCATGATCTCGCGCAGTTTGTGGGTGATCAGAATGATCGTCTTGCCCTGCTCGCGTAGGGCCGCCAAGATGCGAAACAGGTGATCGACTTCTTGCGGCGTGAGGACGCCCGTAGGCTCGTCGAGAATGAGAATATCGGCGCCGCGGTAGAGCGCCTTTAAAATTTCCACGCGTTGCTGAACGCCGACCGGAAGTTCGCCGACGATGGCGTCGGGATCGACCTCAAGATTGTAGTCGCGCTCCAGGCGTTCCAGCTCTCCGCGCGCCGCCGCTAGGCTGGGCGCCAACATGCGACCGCTTTCCACGCCGAGCACGATGTTTTCCAACACAGTGAACGTGTCTACCAGCATAAAATGCTGGTGCACCATGCCGATGCCGCTGGCGATGGCATGCTGGGGGCCCTTGATATTCGTGCTTTGACCGTTGACTAGGATCTCGCCGCCGTCAGCCTGATAATAGCCGTAGACGATACTCATCAAGGTCGATTTGCCGGCGCCATTTTCACCGATGATGCCGTGAATAGTGCCCGGTGCGACACGCACCGAGACGTTAGAGTTTGCGTGAACGCTACCGAACCATTTTTCGATGCCGATCACTTCTAGCGCGGGCGGTGCGGCGCCGGAAGAAAGCGAGGCTCCTCGCCCGTCTTCCGACGCCGTCATGGTTTATTCCTTATCTCTTTCCGTCCGCCTGGAAGCGCCGCGGTCCGTGTTTGGGTATGCGGCGCTTCGGCCTATTGCGACATATAGTCCGTCACCGCGATCTTGCCGCTGATGATGTCCATACGCGCGGCCTCGATTTTCATTTCCATGTCGGACGAGACCAGACTGCGGTTATGCTCGTCGAGCGCAAATCCGACACCATCCTCGGCCAGGCCGAGAACCTTGAATCCACCCTGCCATGTGCCGTTCTTGGCTGACATGAAGGCGTCATAAACCGCGACATCCACGCGCTTGACCATCGATGTCAGCATGGTGCCCGGATGAATATAGTTTTGGTTGCTGTCGACGCCGATGGCGAGTTTGCCGGCATCCTTGGCTGCCTGATAGACACCGACTCCGGTGCCGCCTGCCGCCGCGTAGACCACATCCGCGCCACGGTCGAATTGGCTGCGCGCCAGCTCGCCGCCTTTGGTCGGATCGTTCCATGCCGACGGGGTCGTGCCGGTCATGTTCTGATAGACCTCGATATTGGCATTCACATATTTAGCGCCTTCGACGTAGCCGAGTGCGAATTTGCGAATCAACGGAATGTCCATACCGCCGATGAAACCAACTTTGCCGGTCTTCGAGGCCATTGCCGCCGCCATGCCAACCAGGAACGAGCCCTCATGCTCTTTGAAAATCACGGACTGCACGTTGGGCAGGCCCACAACCATGTCAATGAGGGTGAACTTGGTGTCGGGAAACTCCTTCGCCACGGTTTCAACTGCTGCTGCCTGGGCGAAACCCATCGCTATGATGACAGTTGCGCCGCGCCGCGCCATGTTGCGCATCGCTTGTTCGCGCTGGGAGGGATTTGTGACTTCAAATTCGCGGTATTCGATGCCGCTTTCACTTTTGAATTTTTCGGCGCCGTTATAGGCGGCTTCATTGAAGGATTTGTCGAACTTTCCGCCCATGTCGAAGACGATGGCGGGCGAGAAATCATCAGCCGTGACGGCACCGGAGCCGAAGGTGCCGGCAATCGCCAAGGCAAGCGCGGCAAGTGCGCCAATAAATAATTTTTTCATATTTCATACCTCCCAGTGTGATCTAGTTTTTCATTTGTTTAGGCCTACAGGTTAGCGGAGATAATCTACTCCCCGCCAGTGATATTTGCCTAATTAAAGCCGCGCAGCGGCATGGTGGGGCTGCGTTGCAGCCAGTTTTCGGGCAAATAACGGCAGGTTCCATCGATCACATGCAGCGAATAGGCAGGCCGCGAAGAGCCGGATCGATTGGCGGCGCTACCGTGCGGCAACAGGCCGTCTAGCAGGACCAGTGCGCCCTTGGCCACTTCCAGCGGCACAAATTCCGCATCAGGCCATGGCGTGGCGTCGCTCGTACGCATTGTCGTCCCGCCGCTTGGAGTGCGCAAAAAGCGTGATTTTAGGCCCCTCAGATGGCCGCCCGGCAGACACCAAAGGCAACCATTCTCTTGGCTGGCATGCTCCAGCGCGAACCACATACCGAGCACGCGTGAAGGCTCGGTATGCAGGAACGTCGCGTCCTGGTGCCATACCACTTTGCCGCCGATGCGCGGCGGTTTGAAAATCAGCATGGATTGCAGCAGCAGCGGCTCGGCCAGACCGGCGCTGATCGCGAGTTCAGCCAGTCCGGGCTGACGCGAGAAGGCATCGAACACCGGGTCGAGATCGTGCAGGGCATGGCCGATTTTGTTGAGAGAGTGCGCTTTGTTCTGGCGTAGGGCGCCGTCGGCGCCGAACGCGTCGTGCTCGAAAAAAAAGCGAATCTTATCTCCTGATTCGAGGAAATATTGATCGCTGGTTTGTTCCTTTTCGGTGGTCGAGAACACCGGTTTTTGTTCTTGTGGTTCGAATTTCGCTACCAGCTCTGCCGTCCGCTCTAACAGGCCGTCGCAGTCCTTATGCGAAACGAAAGTTTCCAATATGAGAAAACCGTCGCGCTGAAAATCGGCGAGTCGTCGGCGGTCGAGCATAATTTCGCTCTGTGGTTTCGGGATGCACCCCCATCGTTATACAATCTGTCGACACGGAAAGGAAAAACGTCATGCGACTTGGTTTGTTTCAGGGCTATTCGGGAAAAAATTTTTCGATCAACATGGATACGGTGCTTGAGGCCGAGCGACTCGGCTTCGATTCTGTGTGGAGCTCGGAGGCCTATGGCTCGGATGCCGTGACGCCGGCGGCCTGGATCCTGGCGCGTACCACGCGCATCAATGTCGGCACCGGCATTATCCAAATGGCTGCGCGCACCCCGGCCTGCGCGGCGATGACCGCGCTCACCCTGCAGGCGCTCTCGGGCAACCGGTTTATTCTCGGCGTCGGCCCGTCGGGCCCGCAGGTGATCGAGGGCTGGCACGGCGTCGCTTATGGCCGTCCGCTTGCCCGCACGCGGGAATATATTTCCATCATCCGCAAAATATTCGCGCGCGAAGAGCCCGTTACCCATGAGGGCTACCATTATCAGCTTCCCTATACCGGCCCCGGCGCGAGCGGCCTGGGCAAGCCGCTCAGGAGCATCCTGCATGGCGACCCCGGTCTGAAAATTTTCACCGCCGCGGTGACGCCGAAGGGCATTCGCCTGGCGGCGGAGATCGCTGACGGCATGTTTCCCATCTTTATGTCGCCCGAGCGCTTCGACGTGTTCGAGGGCGACCTCAACGCCGGTTTTGCCGAAGCCGGCGGTGGCAAGAGCCTGGAGAGTTTTGAGATTGAACCGATCGTGCCGCTCGCGATGGGCCCGAGCGTTGAAATGTGCCGCCAGCCGATCCGGCGCTTCCTCGCGCTCTATATAGGTGGCATGGGCGCGCCAAACAAGAATTTCTACAATGATTACGCCAAGCGTCTCGGTTATGAGGAAGCGGCGGTTAAGATTCAACAACTCTACCTTGCCGGCAAGAAGAAAGAGGCCGAAGCCGCGGTGCCGAAAGAGTTGGTCGACGCCATCGCTCTGGTCGGCCCAAAGGAGCGCGTCAAGGAGCGCCTCGCCGCCTGGAAGGACACTGCCAGGGAGGGCAAGGTCTCCTCGCTCTTGCTCACCGGCGGTACCACGCCCGAAGCGCTCCGCTTCGTCGCCGAGGAAGTGCTATAGCCAGGAGGTATAAGAACTCATCAACGATGGACTGTCATAATCCGCAATGTGGTAGCTTCTTCCGAAGCCACCCTAATATATTTTTGATAGAGTTATTGACGGCTGAATTCGTTGCGTCATCCTAATCCCTGTTCGCTAGAGATTACGGAGAACGGGTGATGCAAACGGTTATTATTGGGCTGGGCGCCATCGGGCGCATGGTCGTCGATGCGCTGGCGGATAATGAGTCTGCGGCCCGCGTGGCGGGGGTCTTGGTGCGCCCGCAGCGCGCTGGTGAAGCGCGTGAGGAATTGCCGCCTCATGTGGCAGTTTTTACTTCAGCCGAAGAGGTCGTTGCAGCGCGGCCCGATATGGTAGTGGAGTGCGCCGGACAGGCGGCGCTCCGGCAGTATGGCGAAACCTTGCTCGGCGCCGGCTTCGATTTGATGGTCGTGGCCACCGGCGCGCTGGCCGAGGGCGACTACCGCGAGCGCTTGATGGCAGCGGCGGAGAAGGGTGGCTCGCGCCTGCATGTGCCGGCAGGAGCCACCGCCGGGTTGGACGGCTTGGGCGCGCTCCGCGCTGGCGGTTTGGAAAATGTCGTTTATGTATCGACCAAGCCGAGCCATGCCTGGAAGGGAACCCCGGCCGAACAAAATTTCGACCTTGATGCACTGAGCGAAAAAACGGTGATTTTCGAAGGCCGCGCCGAAGCCGCGGCGCTCGATTATCCGCAGAATGCCAACCTCGCCGCCACCGTCGCCATGGCCGGCGCCGGCTTCGACAACACCATCGTACGTCTGGTGGCAGACCCGGACGCCATCATCAATTGCGGGCGCATTGAGGCCGACGGCAAGTTCGGCCATATGATCATGGAAATGCGCGGCCAGCCGATGGCGAGCAATCCAAAGACCTCAACCGTTACCGCGCTCAGCCTGATCTACGCCCTCAAAAAAGAGACTAGCCGCTTCGTTATCTAGTCTGGCCCGCATATTAGGTAGCCCGCTGGCGTTGGCATTCGGCGCGGCCATGCCCATATTCGATACGACCCCATAACGGGAGCCGCCATGCTCAGATTGCCCGCGGTCGGCGCGCTGTTCGCCGCGCGCGACGGAAATTCACTGGCTGCCCAGGCACGCGGCGCCGACCGCTTGCTCGGCGCGGCACTCCTCGCTGCCGCCGGTCTTCTTGTGGCCGGCTGGCTCGTGCCGATCATGACCGTGCGGCGCCTGATCTTCTTCGAGGATCGGGTCTCAGTGATTCAAGCCTTGGAGGCACTGTTAGAGCAGCGGCAGTTCCTACTGTTCTTCACAGTTTTGATATTCTCCATGCTCTTGCCGCTGGCCAAGATATTCTTCGCATTACGCATCTGGCGCGGCCACGACGTGCGCAGTGAACATTTTCTCATTAACCTCACCCGAGCGGAAATTTTGGGGCGCTGGTCCATGCTCGACGTGTTCCTCATGGCGCTTGCTGTGGCGGCGATCAATCTTAGTCTGATTGCCGATGTCCATCTGCATTGGGGGCTTTATGCACTTTCGGGTGGCGTCGTGCTTTCCCTAATCGCGACCACGCGAATGTCGGCCCTGGCGGCAAAGGTCCGCCGCAGTGTGGCAAAAAATCTGGACGGCGCCTAAGCCTCACGCCTGGTAGGAGTGGGTCTTCCGCCAATGCGCGGCAACGTCCGCGCCGGTGCAAAACCACACATCGCCCTTGCTCCGCATATGGTCCAACAGTTTGATCAAGCCCACCGCGCGCGCCGGGCGTCCGATCAGGCGGTCATGCAGGCCAATTGAGAGCAGGCCCGGGCGGTCCTCGCCTTCTTCATACAAAAGGTCAAACGCATCGCGCATATATTGGAAAAAATCGTCCGATTGGGCGAAGCCGTTCGATTGGTCGCAGCGATTATCATTGGTTTCGTATGAATAGGGGATCACCAGATGCGGCATGCCGCCGACCGTGACCCAATAGGGCAATTCATCGTTCAGCGCATCACGGTCATAATGAAAGCCGCCATGCTCGACCAGGAGGCGGCGCGTATTGGGGCCAGGCCGCCCGGTCATCCAGCCGATCGGTTTGACGCCAGCCACTTTCTGAATGCGCGCCGCGGCCTGATGGATATGCGCCCGCTCCTCCGTCTCTTCGACAAAATGATAATCAATCCAGCGCAAGCCATGGCTGACAATCTCATGGCCGCCTTCGACGAAAGCACGTGTCACTTCCGGATTGCGTTCGAGCGCCGTGGCGACGCCGAGGATGCTCATTTTCACATCAAATTTTTCGAAGATGCGCAGCACTCGCCACACCCCGACGCGCGAGCCATATTCAAAGGCTGATTCGGCGAGCGGATTGCGTTTGCCGGGCACCGGCGGAAAGCCGATATCGTTGAGCATACCCTCTGAGGCATCGTCGCCGTCGAGGATATTGGCCTCGCCGCCGCATTCGTAGTTGAGATTGAAATTTACGGCAACGCGTGCGCCGCCCGGCCATTGGGCGTGCGGCGGGTTGGCGCCGTAGCCGACATAGTCCCGCGGCGAGCCCTCGTCGGTCGCTGCATTCATCGCCGCCTCCAATTTGTTGTGACGCCCCTCAACCCTATCGATTCTAGCAGAACGCCATCCGGTTTGACGATGCATAGCGGAGAGGCGACAGGCTGGACAGGCGATCCCTAGCGAGAACTAATATGACGGAATCGTTGGTGAAGGAAGAAGAATACAATGGCGGTGAACAAGGGTCCCGTACTAGTGTGCCTCGGCCCAATTGTCGGCGCTGCCGGTGTCGACTGTGAGCGGCACGTCGAGATGCGCGGCACCGGACATCACGCGTTGCGCCACCTCTGCGGTCGCTTCGATTTCGTCCTTGGGTACCTCGAAGATTAGCTCATCATGCACCTGAAGCAGCATGCGCGCCTTGAGCCCGGCATCGGTTAGCGCCTCCTCCATGACGATCATCGCACGTTTGATGATATCGGCAGCGGTACCCTGAATCGGTGCGTTGATGGCGGCGCGCTCGGAAAAGCCGCGATGTGCTGGGTTCTTTTCGTTGATGCCAGGTAGGTGGCAACGGCGGCCGAATAGCGTGGTGACGTAGCCCGCCTCGTGCGCCTCTTTCTTGGTGCGCTCCATATAATCTTTGATACCCGGATAGCGCTCGAAATAAGCCTCGATATAGGCTTTGGCCTCACCCTGTGCGACGCCGAGTTGGCGCGCGAGCCCGAACGGGCTGATGCCGTAAATGATGCCGAAATTGATCGCTTTGGCGGAGCGCCGAACCATCGGGTCCATGCCTTCGAGCGGCACGCCGAAGACCTGGCTGGCGGTCAGGGCGTGGATGTCGACATCTTCCTGAAACGCCTGTTTCAGCGTATCGACGCCGGCTATATGGGCGAGGATGCGGAGCTCGATTTGAGAGTAATCGGCGCTCAGCAGCAGATGGCCTTTTTCGGCGACGAAGGCACGGCGAATGTTGCGTCCTTCTTCCGTGCGCACCGGGATATTCTGCAAATTAGGGTCGTTCGAGGAGAGCCGCCCGGTGCTCGCGCCGGTCATTGAATAAGAGGTATGGACGCGCCCGGTATCGGGATTGATATGTTCCAACAGCGCATCCGTGTAAGTGCTCTTGAGTTTGCTGAGCTGTCGCCAATCGAGAACACGGGCCGGGAAATCGTGACCCTGAGCGACCAGGCCATCCAGCACATCGGCGCCGGTCGCGTAGGCGCCTGATTTTCCTTTCTTACCGCCCTCCAGACTCATTTCGTCGAACAGAATTTCGCCGAGTTGCTTGGGCGAGCCGATGGCAAAAGTCCGCCCGGCGAGGCGGTGAATTTCCTCCTCCAAAGCGGCGATGCGCTGGGCGAAATCCTCCGACAGGCGGGCCAGCGCCGCCCGTTCTACTTTGATTCCGGCACCTTCCATTCGTGCCAGAACCGGCGCGAGCGGGCGTTCCAAGCGCTCATAGAGGGTCACCATACGCTCTTGCACGAGGCGCGGCTTCAGCAATTGATGCAGGCGAAGCGTGATATCCGCATCCTCGGCGGCATAATCGCAGGCATTGGCGAGCGGCACCTGATCGAAAGTGATCTGGTTTTTGCCGGTGCCGGCAACTTCTTTGAACGGGATCGGTGCGTGGTCGAGATGAAGCTTTGATAGCTCGTCCATGCCATGGCCGTGCAGGCCACCGTCGAGGACATAGGAAAGCAGCATCGAATCATCGATCGGCGCGATCGCCACGCCATAGTGCGCCATAATGCGCATGTCATATTTAATGTTCTGGCCGATCTTGAGAACCGCGGTGTCTTCAAGCAACGGCTTCAGGGCCGCAAGCGCGTCGGCCATGGGAATCTGCGTCATCGTATCGGCGTCCGCCAATAAATCCGGCGCGCGGTGGGCAAGCGGCACATAGCACGCCTCGCCCGCCCGGATCGAAAGTGAAAAGCCGACCAGATCGGCGCGCCCGGCATCCAGCGATGTGGTTTCGGTATCGAACGCCACCGTGCCGGCTTCACCCGCCCGGGCGACCCAGGTCTCAAGTGCGTCAATGGATTGCACCAGGCTGTAATCACTCTCCGTCGGCGGCGCCGGCTTATTTTCCGCCGTCCCGCTCTCTACGCCGAGTTGGCTGCCGATGCGGGCCATGGCCGCGGTGAAGCCCTGTCCCTTCAAGAACGCCATCAGGACGTCGGGTTCGACATCACGCCTGCCCAGGTTTTCGAGCGGCTCCAAATCCGGGACGTCCTGATCGAGTGTCACCAACTGGCGCGATATCCGCGCCTGGTCGGCAAAGTCGAGCAGGTTTTGCCGCCGTTTAGGCTGTTTAATTTCCTCAGCGCGCGCCAGCAGCGTATCCAGATCGCCATATTTATTGATCAGCTCCGCCGCCGTCTTGACGCCGATCCCTGGCACACCAGGTACATTGTCAGAGGAATCGCCGGCCAGCGATTGCACGTCGATGACCTTGTCGGGGCCGACGCCGAATTTTTCGCGCACGCCGTCGGCGCCGATTTCGCGGTTCTTAAAATGGTCGAGCAGCACCACCTGGGGATCTTCGACCAGCTGCATCAAATCCTTGTCGGACGAGACAATGGTGACCCGCATGCCGGCTTCGCACGCGCGGCGGGTATAGGTGGCGATTAGATCATCGGCCTCATAGCCGCGCATTTCCAAGGACGGCACGTTGAACGCGCGGGTGGCGTCGCGCACCAGATCGAACTGCGGGATCAGTTCATCCGGCGGCGGTGGCCGGTGGGCTTTGTATTCGGGATAGATATCGCTGCGGAATGTCTTGCGCGCGGTATCGAAAATGACGGCGAAATATGACGCTTCGCTGTCGCGCAGAATCTTCCACAGCATATTGGTGAAGCCGAGAACAGCATTGACCGGCGTGCCGTCGGGGCGGGTGAGAGGCGGCAGGCCGTGAAACGCGCGGAATAGAAAGCCGGAACCGTCGATCAGGACGATATGGTCGCCGCTGCCACCGTTACCGACTGTGTCCGCGGCGCCCGAAGCGTTTCCCTGTTTCGCCTTCATTCGGTTCTTCCTTTGCCTTGCCCGTTGCGCCAAGCTTGTTCCGGCCCGGCGCTTCTCTCACTATGCCACGCCCGAGCAGATAGAATCCAACTTATGCCGCGCTCCGAGACAGCCCCGCCGCCGCTCAATATGGCCGTCCGCCTTGCCGTATTTTATGGCGGGTATTTTCTCGTCGGTGGCGTGATGTTTCCGTTTTGGCCGTTGCTCCTCGAAGCGCGCGGTCTGCAAGCCGGACAGATCGGCTTGTTGCTTGCGCTGGCGCTATGGTTGCGCGCCGCTGCAGGCCCCTTCGTCGCCTGGCAGGCCGACCGCTCTGGCGCGCCGAAGAAGATTCTCATCACCTGCGCGGTCGCAGCTCTGGCCGTGATGCCCGCATTCTACTGGGCATCCGGATTTTGGCCGCTGTTGCTAGCCACGTTCGCATTTTTCTTCGCTTATTCGAGTGTCGCGCCCTTGGCGGAGACGATCTCGCTCCGCACTGTCTCGGCGGAACAAGGATATGGCCGCGTGCGCCTCTGGGGTTCGGTCTCGTTCGTGGTTGCGGCCATCGCCGGCGGCTTTCTACTTGATGCGCGCGGCGACTTACAGGCGTCGACAATCGTCACGCTATTATTGGTCACGCTGGCGATTTTGCTCGCCGCCTCTCTCGCCCTGCCGCGCGCGCCGGCGGCCCGTGCGGCGCGCGGGCTGGCGCCGTTGAAAACCCTGCTTTCCAGCAAGCCCTTCGTGCTTTTTATTCTCGCCACGGGGATGATCCATGCCGCGCATGGTGTGTATTACGGCTTTTCCACCATTCATTGGACATCCCAAGGCTATTCACACCTAACGGTCGGGCTCCTATGGGGTGAGGGTGTGGTGGCGGAGATTCTGCTCTTCGCTTTCGGCGCGCCGGTGGTGCGCCGGCTGGGACCGATCGGGCTGATCGCGACGGCAGCAGGGTTGGGCGCGCTGCGTTGGGGGGTGCTGGCGCTCACCACCGAGCTTTGGATCGTGGCACTTTCGCAGCTTCTGCACGGTGCAAGCTTCGGCGCCATGCATTTGGGCGCCATGCTGTTCATCAGCCGCGCCGTGCCGGATGTTTATGCCAATTCAGCGCAGGGGCTTTTGGGTGGGCTGACTTATGGCGCCGGTCTTGGCGTTGGAATGCTGATGGCCGGATGGCTATACGGAATTATCGGCGCTGACGCCTATTGGGCAAATTCGGCGCTTTCGGCCCTCGCGCTACTGGTGACGCTGTGGTTGGCGGTGGTCTGGCGCGGCAAGCTGATTGAGGCACGCGGTTGATGGCGCCGGGTCCTAAACGGGCTTCTTGCTGCCGCGCAGCACGAATTTTCGGTCACAATAGGGGCATTCGATCTCGCCCTTGTCGCCTATATTGAGATAGACCCGGGGATGGCCGAGATAGCCGCCGCCATTACAACTGACTTCAGTTTTGTCGCTTTCGACCGTTTCCGGCGCTTCGATTACTGTGCTCATGCTTTGCCCCTTCCGCACGGTCGAATTGACCCACCAACGCGGCGAATGATACCCATTCGGACACAGTGATCAACACCGCGCGCAAGTCTTTTAAAGGGCGACTCTGGCGATGAGCCAACCGCAAAATGCGATCGAGGCAATTGCACTGCGCAAAGTCTATCGTCGGCGCGGCGCCGAAACGGTGGCGCTGCATAATTTTGACCTAAATATTCCACGCGGCTCGTTTTTCGGCCTGCTCGGCCCGAACGGGGCGGGAAAGTCCACCTTCATCAACATTCTCGCCGGGCTTACCAACAAAACGTCGGGCGATGTCAC
>Ga0310342_100002074_pt1 | contig 12786 bp, 8 predicted proteins | sample S15DNA20500_MG_FD_206155 | JGI IMG/M metagenome (GOLD analysis project Ga0310342, IMG submission 206155) | Marine microbial communities from station ALOHA, North Pacific Subtropical Gyre - S1503-DNA-20-500_MG | ecosystem: Environmental > Aquatic > Marine > Oceanic | place: Pacific Ocean: North... | reverse complement strand
CATCGATATTGCCATCCAGCACGCTGTGAAAATTACCCATTGAAAATCCGCTGCGCACGTCCTTGACCCGCTGATCGGGATGTAAAAAGTAGTTTCGGATTTGTGAACCAAATCCAACGCGTGCCTGGTCTTTGTATTTCTGGGCCTGCGCAGCTTCGCGTTTCTCTTCTTCCACACGAGCCAAGGCTGCCCGCAGCATTTTATAGGCAGTCGCCCGATTTTTGTGTTGGCTGCGTTCATTCTGGCACTGAACCACAATCCCCGTCGGCTGGTGGGTCAATCGTACAGCGCTGTCGGTTTTGTTGACGTGCTGGCCACCAGCACCACTGGCGCGATAGGTGTCCTCACGAACGTCCGCATCATTGATCTCAATTTGAACATGATCCGATATTTCAGGGGTGATATCGACTGCTGCAAAGCTCGTTTGACGTTTCCCTTCTGAATTGAAAGGACTGATCCGCACCAAACGATGCATTCCGGTTTCTCCCTTCAATCGCCCGTAAGCCATCGGACCACGGATTGCAATCGTCGCATTGTTGATCCCTGCTTCGTCATTTTCAGCGCGGTCGAGCATTTCTACATTGTAATCCTGCCTTTGAGACCATTGGATATACATTCTCAAAAGCATGTCGGCCCAGTCGTTGGCATCGGTACCCCCATCGCGCGCATGAATCGTCATGATCGCACCCGCCGCATCATGCTTTCCATCCAAGAGCGCCTTCAACTCGAGCTCATCCAACCGCTCTTCCAGACGACCAATTTCATGAACAATCTCGGCAGCAAACGCCTCATCTTCTTCAGCCATTTCCAGCATTGCAGCCATGTCTTCACAACTGGAGTTGATCTCCTCAATCGGCTTGACAATCACGTTCAGGGCTTTTAAATCAGCGACAACCTGTCGGGCAGATTCCTGATTGTCCCAAAATTCAGGAGCCCCCATGCGCTGCTCGATCTGGCTAATGGATTCTTTCTTGCCAGCAAAGTCAAAGAGAGTCTCGCAGCTGTATCAGACGCTGGTGGATCGTCTCGGCGCGGTCGATTAGTTCTTTGTCCATCGGATTCTTTACGTAATCGAGTAAGGAGTATCGAGGGTCAACTTCTCCCTCAAGCAACACTAATATACCTTACAGACGTGGTTTTCCGATAGACGGACTCACTTGCAGTAGACAATCACTACCGGTAGACTCACTTTCGTCCTCAGAACCCAACACTCGATCCTCGATCTTTCCATGTCCCGCGTTGTCCTTGCCATGTCCGGTGGCGTCGATAGTAGCGTAGCCGCTCAATTATTATTGGAGGCCGGCCACGAAGTAATTGGCGTCTTCATGCGACACGGCGAACAATCACCGGTCGCGTGTTCAACAGAATGCCACTCCTTGGCATCGTCCTCAACAAGTTCTTTATCAAAGAGTCCGCCCGCCACCCTGCCGATCGTCCAACCACGCCTGGACCACAAACAGGGTTGCTGCAGCGCTGCAGACGCTGAAGATGCTCGTCGCGTGGCCGACCGGCTGCGAATTCCGTTTTACGCCCTGAATCTCGAGGAGGAATTCGGCCGGATCATGGACTACTTTGTCGATGAGTACACCCATGGCCGGACACCTAACCCCTGTGTGATGTGCAACAACTGGATCAAATTCGGCAAGCTATTCGACTATGCTGACAGCGTGGATGCCACCTACGTGGCCACGGGTCACTATGCCCAGTTGAGTTCCTCCGACGATGACATTTCGGAGATTGAATTGCACCGTGGCACAGATCCAAGAAAGGACCAATCGTACGTCCTCTTTGGAATTGGCCGTAAGTTACTCCAGCGCATGTTGCTACCGGTCGGTGGCTATCAAAAGGCTTGGATTCGCGAACGAGCCTCACAACTCGGCCTGGACGTAGCTCAGAAACGTGACAGCCAGGAAATTTGTTTTGTGACCACGGGTAAACACGACCAATTCATCCGACAACGACGCCAGAACGTGGACACCTCTGGTGACATCGTCACTACCGACGGACAAGTGGTTGGCCAACATGAGGGGATTGAGCGATTCACGATTGGCCAGCGAAAGGGGCTGGGCATCGCTTTTGGAGAACCTCGTTTTGTTGTACGGATCGACAGCGAAACTCGGCAGATAATCATCGGGCGCGAAACCGACCTTTCCTGCAGCGAACTCTGGGCGGACAACACCAATTGGTTGGCCGACGTTCCTAGTGAGCAGTTCGAGTGTACCGTGCAGGTCCGCTACAACAGCCAGGCCCGGGCCGCAACCGTACAACGAATGCCAGAAGACCGTCTTCATGTTTCCTTCCTGCAACCTTGTAAAGGAATTGCACCGGGACAAGCCGTGGTCTGTTTTGAAGGCAATCGTGTCCTGGGCGGGGGCTGGATCACGAAGACTCGCTAGCGAAGATGCATCAACGTAATCAACCATAGAAAGTCAAAGGAGATCTCAAAACAAGCACTTCGGGTTGGCTATTCAATCCCTCACCAATGCGGTATCATGTGCTGATAAAGTTGCCGGCACCCCTTCGACAGGACTTTACTATGCCATCTCTCTTTGCTTTCGACTTAACGGCGCCCATGCTTTCGACTTATCCATTTGCACTTTTGGGCCAGCCTTTTTTTAACGCTGATTCAATCGTGACTATCGTAATCCTTGCCCTGTTGATGTTGTTTGTAATCGTGATGTCGATCATTGCGATCGTGTATGGCAGCATTTGGCTACAGGCATACACGGCCAGCGCAGATGTGACCATACCCAGCTTGATTGGAATGGGATTCCGCCAGGTCAGCCCCGGGGTGATCGTTAAGGCAAAAATCATGACTGTCCAAGCCGGGCTGGATGCCAACCGAAAAACGGGAATTAGCACTCAACGGCTGGAGGCCCATTTCTTGGCTGGAGGCAATGTAATGGGAGTCATCAATGCAATCATCGCAGCACAACGAGCAGGGATCGATCTCGACTTTGACCGGGCAGCAGCTATCGATCTGGCTGGGCGTAATGTCCTGGACGCAGTCAGCACTAGTGTTCAACCTAAGGTTATCGATTGTCCCGATCCAGCGCGCAGCGGCAAAACCACGTTGAGCGCAATTTCCAAAAACGGTGTTGAGTTGAAGATTCGTGCTCGCGTTACGGTCCGCACGAACTTATCGCAATTGATCGGTGGCGCCACCGAGCAAACAATCATCGCCCGAGTCGGAGAGAGCATCATTTCATCCATTGGCTCGTCCGATTCACATTTGACGGTCTTAGAAAATCCTGACATGATTTCCAAGGCGGTGTTGGCCCGCGGTCTGGATGCTCAAACCGCTTTTGAAATTGTCTCGATTGACATTGCAGATATTGATGTCGGAGAAAATATCGGTGCCCGCCTCCAGGCAGATCAAGCAGAAGCAGACACCCGTGTTGCTCGAGCACGAGCTGAGCAACGGCGCGCCGATGCGTTCGCTGCCGAACAAGAAATGAAAGCCAAGGTAGCGGATAACCGAGCCAGCCTGGTTCTCGCTGAGGCAGAAGTACCCAAGGCAATGTCAGAGGCGTTTCGGAAAGGTAACCTATATGCCGAAAACAACCGATAAAGCCCCTCAAGCAGACTCGACATGTACGTGCCAAACCGCGCGTTGATATTCTTCAACGGCCAACGCCACGGTGTTGCCGTCCCAAATACGTTTCTTACACTGTCAAGCTTCCGACATCTCCAACCGGTTCTCTCGGATACCAAATTTCTGAGAGCCGTCCGTCGTTCGGTCTTAAGAAACCGAACCGCGCCAACATCATCGACTGAAAACTGAGAAAAAAGGCCCTCACGATGGATACTTTATTTGGTACCGACCCGGTTTCAGCTACGTCATTGGAGCCAAGTCCAATGACGGTAAAGGAACGAGTACCTTGTCAAGTTTATCGCAACGCACGTGATGCGAGTCTGGGGGTTGCCCGACAGATATCCGACCTCATCCGAGCTCGAGCGGAAGACGGGAAGCTGTGCGTGCTGGGACTTGCGACAGGCTCATCACCGGTGGGCGTGTACAACGAATTAGTTCGTATGCATCGCGATGAAAATCTGTCATTCGGTAATGTCGTAACATTCAACTTAGATGAATATTACCCCATGCAGCCGTATGAATTACAGAGTTACGACCGCTTCATGCGTGAACATTTATTCGAACACCTGGATATTGATCCAGATAATGTCCACATCCCTAACGGCAAATTGACGCCCGAGGAAGTACCTGTTTTTTGTGAATCGTATGAAAACGAAATCGCAGCGGTGGGCGGGATTGACCTGCAGTTGCTCGGAATCGGCCGTACGGGACACATTGGTTTTAATGAGCCAGGTTCGGGAAAATCGAGTCGCACACGGCTCATCACCCTGGATCGTATCACGCGTACCGACGCAGCGAGTGATTTTTTCGGAGAAGAGCATGTTCCCCGAACAGCGCTCACCATGGGAGTTGGCACAATCCTGATGGCCCGCCGCTTGGTCTTGCTTGCTTTTGGCGAACATAAGGCGGTCATAATCGCACGTGCCGTAGAAGATGCAGTCCATTCGTCGGTCGCAGCAAGTTTTCTACAAGAGCATCAAAGTGCCCAGATCGTATTGGACGAGGCAGCCGCCGCGAAACTGACGCGATTCCAGTGCCCCTGGGTTTTGGGGCAAGTTCCCTGGGAAGACCATACCATTCGAAAGGCGGTAATTTGGCTGGCACAGCATGTCAGCAAGCCCATCTTGAAGTTGACCGATCAAGACTATAACGAGGAAGGACTTCAGGATCTACTTGCCGAACGGGGGCCCGCGTACGACATCAACCTGAATGTCTTTCGGCAATTACAAGCCACGATCACAGGTTGGCCTGGGGGGAAACCCGAACATGCCCGACAACCGGGTGATCGTCCTCATCCTCACGACGACATCTTTCCAAAACGCATTCTCGTGTTTTCACCCCATCCCGACGACGATGTCATCAGCATGGGTGGTACTCTGACTCGACTCGTCGAACATGGTCACGAGGTACACGTTGCTTATCAGACCTCGGGGAACATTGCCGTTTTTGACGATGATGCTATTCGTTTTACGGAATTCGCTACAGCTTTTAACCGTCAGTTCGGCATCGATGAAGCGCGAACGAACGAATTAGAAAACCACGTTGATGAATTCCTGAAACATAAAAAACCTGGACAAGTTGATAGCACCGAAGTGCAACAAATCAAATCATTAATCCGTCACGGTGAAGCACGAGCTGCCGCCCGCAGCTGTGGGCTGCCAGTTGAACGACTTCACTTTTTGAATATGCCCTTTTATGAAACCGGACGTGTGCGAAAGCGGCCATTGTCAGAAGCGGACGTTCAAATGATCGTCCAACTGCTGCAAACGATCCAACCTCACCAGATCTATGCCGCCGGTGACCTGTCCGATCCACACGGCACCCACCGCACCTGCTTGCGGGCCATTCTGCGGGCCATTGAAAGAATTCAAAACAAAGCGTGGTACTCTGACTGTGATGTCTGGCTTTATCGCGGAGCATGGCATGAATGGGAGCCGCACGAAATCGAAATCGCTGTTCCTCTCAGTCCCCACGAAGTTTCCCGCAAACGTAATGCCATCTTTAAACACGAATCTCAAAAAGACCGAGCCCTGTTCCCGGGCCCAGATATGCGTGAATTCTGGAAACGCGCGGAAGACCGAAATTGCGAAACGGCCCAAATTTACGATCGTCTGGGACTTGCCGAGTACGAAGCTATGGAAGGGTTCGTTCGCTGGAATGGACAGGTCAACGATGTCTAGCCAGCATCCCTAGCGATCCGGTGAGTAGCACGGTCCAACGATCATCACCGATTGAGAAGTCGAAAAGCAACTTCCACTGGCTGTCCCCAAGCCGTCGATAACATTCCGTTGTAGCCATAAAGCCCGCTAAGCAATGAGCCCGTTTAACACCCTGAACTCGGCCTCAGATCGTATTGGATCAAAATCGGATTCACCAGAAACAAGGTTGCGAAAATTGGTATCGATGTCGAATGCGCGTGAAAGATAAAAAACTGCCTGGTCGACATTGCCTGTCAAACTCCAATAACAGGCCAGGTTATACTGAATAATTGCTTGTTCCGAATCCACTTCACTCGCTTCCTCCAGGGATTCTATCGCTAAATCCAATTGATTCATGCGCTTGTAACACCAGCCAAGAGCTAACCAAACCGGCACACTAAAAGACTCAAGTTGGGCCGCCGTTTGCAATAACGGAACCGCTTGACTGTAACGTTCCATAGCACGATATGCCTGGCCTTTCAGATAAAACACTTCTCCCTGTTGATCTTCTGGCCAGTCGATTCGGTTCAAACAATCTAAGGCACGGTATGCCAAACGATCACGCAATGCAGTCGCCAACGACCAACGGTCAGCAAATACCAGAATCAAATCCAGATATCCCTCCGCTTCATTGAGCAGCTGCTGCCGAAATTGTCGTTTCGATTTTGACATGATCTCTCACCCAACACGTTAAACGTCACGAAACGCATGCCGCGATCGTTTTGGAAGACCCTTAAATCGTTCACCATGATCCTGAAAGGACACCCCTATTGTACCCACTGCAAACACCAAACCCCAAACATAAAAACGAAATTGTTACAAGTTGGCTGTTTCCTAAAACTAACAAAGATTCCTTGAATTTCCTCCGACATCTTGGCAGGAACGCCCAGCGACACCTGATTCCCCTGACTATGGGCTTTTTCCGCCCATCCGGTTGAAAATTTCTACAACGGCACAGCCAACACAGAAAAGACGAGGCCTGGCAACCTCCTTTGGTTGTCGAAAAACGGACGTGAGCAAACCGGTCAATCCGGTTACAGCACAATTCCTTTTCGATGCCCATTCGCATCATGGAAATCGTGCCACGTTGTTCCAAATCAACATCACACCCCCTCGTCCACTGAACTAAACCATGTTGTCAATTGACGTTATATAAATTGCAGTCATTTAAATCGTGGTCGGCCCACCGCTTGCAAATATTCAACGGTGTGATTTGCAACTTTTCCAACGATTCTGTTTCTAATAACAACCTCTCCACTACCGATGGGGGCGTCGGTACCCTGTCCACCTGTCGCCAAACTTTCAATTCACCTACCCATCCAGAAAAGCTCTCCACAATCGTCACACAGCGCGTTCTTTGGATCACAACTGTTTCTCTTCTTTTGATCATCAGCCTTGCAACAGCCGGTACCATCACGGGACCTGGCGACCACGAATTAAGGGGCTATAACACAGACAAATCCCACCAGCAGGAACCGATTCAGTGGCGCAGGACGGTCAATGGTTGGGAACAACGCAACCGCTGGCAAATGGAACCGCTGGTCATCGCCCCGGCGATGGTACATCCCTTGGTGGTAGCATTCTTAATGGGATTCATTTCTCTCGGCGCTCTGGTTGCGCTCTCGCCGACTGGCTGATCAAAGTTGATCCCAACTAGGGCCATCTTTTTTTCTTGTCATGTACGAAACCGACAAGTTTTTGGTACTAAACAAGATAGATGACCCCACTTACAGGAAGATGGGTAGCTGCGAACCCCAGCATCCTACATGATCCTGAATCGTAAATGCTTTTGTCACTGCACTTTCTGTCATTTCCCTAATGATCATTCGGGAAATTGAAAGTCAACAAACAATTCACAATAGAAACCCGTCCACGATCGAGAAAAACACCCATGCGTCTTACACTACGATCAATGCTAGCATATTTGGATGACATTCTCGATCCTAACGACGCGGCGGAAATTCGGGAAAAGGTTGAGGAGAGTGAGTTTGCAACAGGACTCGTCCATCGGATACGTAGCAGTGTACGGCGACTGCGACTTTCAGCACCCAAACTCAAGGGCACCGGTTTGGGATTGGATGCCAATTCCGTTGCCGAGTATCTGGACAACAATTTAGAAGCTGAAAAAGTTCCCGACTTTGAAAAAGTGTGTCTCGAATCGGATGTTCATCTGGCTGAAGTTGCCTCGTGTCACCAGGTTCTGACGTTGGTACTTGGTGAGCCCGCAGAGGTTGCACCTGAAACTCGGCAACGAATGTATCAAATCCAACCCGTAGAGGAACAAGATCCTTCAAAAACACTTCTGGAAACATCCACCGCGAGTAACACCCCTCCTCCAAAACAGGTTGTCAATTCAGACACACCATTTGACGCGCCACGTCTTTCACAAAGAAAACGTGAGGTACCCGATTATTTGCGAGAGAAATCGCGAATTCGTTGGGCGCCTTTGGCGGCAACGATCGTGTTGGCGACATTCGTAACGTTGTTGGGGCTTCGCGCCCTCGGTGAATTTGACGCGGCACATCCCATTCTTGGATTTGTCTTTCTCAATACGGTCGATCAACAAGTCAATCAACGATCGGTCACAATGGAAAGTGGCATGAGTACCCCTAACGGTAACGCTTTACATTTGGCGCAGCCAAGTGAAGGAACAGTGGAAACCCCGGCCGCGCTGGAGGTCTCTTCGCCAACGTCAACATCCCTACACCAGCCCCTTGAGAAACCTTCCGAGAATCACGTCTCTCGGAATACCCCGTTGGAGATTGATGAAATTGGAGCCCTACCAGTAGGTTTTTCCAACAATCCTTCACTTGTCGAATCAGCAAATCCACCAAAAAATCCTGGGGAAACACTCGGCAACGAAGATCCAGACCCGGTCAATCCCGCACAGTCGGTCCCCACCAAATCAGAAGAATTGGCAAACAGCGACACTGAGCAAGTTCCTTTGGAACTGCCTCTGGTAAACAGACTGACGACGGGCGAACAAGAGGAAACACCCTCGAATGATCCTACTGACCTAATAACAGGCACAAACCTAGGTAAGTTAACAACACCAAAAGATATATTAGCTCGCTGGGATGAAATACAAGGTGTCTGGATTCGCCTGGCAGCTGAGTCAGGAATCTCTCTTAATGATCAGGTGATTGCCTTACCGACATATCAACCTCAATTGCAGTTAAATACTGGGGTCATTTTAACAATTGACGGAGGATCATCATTGGACTTTCCTTCCGGTGGACCTGCTGGCTTTGTGATATCGCTACAGTACGGACGACTCCTTTTACAAAACAACGATAACGGTCATGAAATTTCGCTTCGATTGGGAAGTCGCGAGGGCAACATCCGATTCGAGGGTGAGGAAAGTGCCGTTTCCGTAGAAGTTGCAAATGTTCATTATCCTGGCACCGATCCACTGGATCATCCGGCCAGCACAATCGTTCGGCTCCAACCGCTGCAGGCCAGTGTGGTATGGATCGAAACAGGACTAGCGCCGGTTACTTTGCAGTCCGGACAGCAACTAGAACTGATCAACCAATCCATGGGTGGCACAAAAGCAATTGATCAATCGCCCGCCTGGCTTGAGCCAAACAACATTCACGGCATTCTTAAAACAGCATCGATTGATTTGGAAACACAAATTGATACCGAACAGTCTTTGAACCTTTTACTTTCCGAATTAGCTCATGATCGTCGTCATGAGATTGGAGCGCTCGCCCTACTCGGACTTTGTCATACCGGCGAACTAGATTCGTTTGATTCAATGATCGATGCGTTCAATGATGAACGCCATAAATTGTGGTGGAACGAATATTTTAATGCGATTACTGGTGCATTGGCTCGCAACGCGGAAACGTCGGAGAACGTCTTGCTGTCGCTTCAGAAAAAGCGAGGTCAAGACGCTCAAGAATTGCTACGCTTGCTACAGGGCTATAGTCCACAGCAACTGCAAGACGGGTCAGCAACACAATTGGTTGAATATCTCGATCATGAAAAACTGATTTACCGCGTTTTAAGCTTCCAAAATCTCAAATTCGTCACAGGAAAAACCCTTTCCTTTGCACCACAGCATCGTCACGTCCGACGTCGCCCTTCTGTGCAGAATTGGCGGAAACGACTTCAAGCAGGAGAGATCGCTTACCAACAGCCACCAACGGACTATCGCCAGCAAACTGCCGAATGATACAAACGCTTCCTACAGCCGCCCCTCACAGAAATGAACCATGGGACATACAGTACGCATCACAGTCAAAAACTGTAGAAATAGTGTTTCTCAGAATTCCCAAGAGGAATCGCTTTTCCCTCGATACCCTAATTGGTAGGCTCGTTGACCACCGGTAAAGGGGGTGCCCATCACCGCCGAGAACAGCTAGAATATAGGTGTTTAGCTGATTTCCTTAACTCCCCCTCGTACACAACTTTGCGTTTGTCCAACCTGCAACCGCCGGGTAGAATAGAGGACGCGCCACGTCGAAGGCGGAAATTGCCCCACGCAAACAAATCATGAGGATTTTGTTATCAAAGGAGGATCGTTGGTGCAAATCAATATTTCGGCAAGACACGGACATCTCAGCCAACGCACTCAGGAACGTATATCGGAAAAGGCAACCAAGCTTCGTCGTTTCTTTGAACGACTTACCGCAATCAATATCACGGCTGATGTTAAAGACGAAACCGCCGTCAAAGTGGAACTACAGGTTTCTGCTGAACACACCGATGATTTCATTGCTACAGAAACCTCTGGCTCGTTAATGACAGCGGTTGAAGGTACGATTCACAAACTAGAACAACAAATTCGCCGACATAAGGAGAAACTGATCCAAGCACATCGCACATCCTCGCTCAAACATCAAGAGTTGCCTGTGGATAGTGAAATCGCGGACGACTAAAGTGTTGAAAGCACCAAGGTACAATCGACTACATTTTCACATCGGACAATCAGCTTGATATCCAAATTAAAACTTGACGGAAGCGACTGAAAAACTGACAGCAGCTGATAACGCGGTGGCAACTTGTTTTCATTGAAGCACGCATCCTTGTTGCAGTTTTCGCTAGGCACTCTGACGGAAAATAATGATTAGCTGCGGCCTCAGCTGTCGACAAGAGCCAGGACATGTTTAGCGGACGTTGCGATGTGCTGAATTGCGAAAACGGTGAGATATTGTGAAGTGAAAGGATAGAACCAATATGAAATTTTCAGATTTTGTAAACAACAAAGCGATCAAATCCCAACTCACCGCGGAAGACAAAGAAGGTGTCATTTATGAAATGGTCGCAGCGCTTGTCGAAGCGGAAGAATTGCCTGCTGAGGATACAGATAGCATTATCAAAGCCATTTTAAAAAGGGAGGAATTAGGTAGTACAGGCATTGGTCGCGGCGTTGCCGTGCCTCACACAAAGCATCCCAGTGTCGATCGGCTTGTGGGAAGCGTTGGAATCAGCAACGAAGGCGTGGACTTTAACAGCTTGGATGGTGACAAAGTTCAATTGCTGTTTTTGTTAATTTCCCCCCCTGACCGCCCGAGTGATCACTTGCGAGCTTTGGAAAATATTTCCCGGCAGTTAAGAGACGATACATTTTGTCGATTCCTAAAACAATCCAATACCGCCGCCGACATCCGGCTACTGTTGGAAGAGGCGGACAACAATCAGTTTGTTTCGTAAACAATAATTTTACATCGGCTCCAATGATGAGCACGAAACCCTCATTAAGGACTGTCACGGTGTCCAATCCACAGGGCTTACACGCTCGCCCAGTGGACTTGTTCGTGAAAACAGCGCTGCAGTTCGAGTCCAAAATCCAACTTGTCAAAGATGGCGAACGTGTCGATGGCAAAAGCATATTGGCTATTTTGGCCTTGGGCGCTCAGCAGGGTACGCAACTTGCAATTGAGGCGGTTGGTAGTGATGCAGAAGTTGCACTGGATGCACTCGTGACTCTCGTTGAACAGGGCTTTGATGAGGAAGATGTGGACCAGCAGCAAATTGTGGACAACAGTAAATCCTCCTGAAACAGACTCTTTCTTAAGGCAAGAGATTTATTTTCATGAACGAGATTCACTGCTTAGGTCCGCAAACCAACCTGCTAACCACGGGGTACTCATCACCTGGAGCTAAAAACCATTAACGAACCAATGCGGCGGGCTGGAGCCCATCGGTATTTTGTCCGGAAAGCTAAAAGGCTTTTTTAAAAGTTGGACAAAGTGCCAGAACGAGTGACGCCACCTTCGCCGTAAGTCACGATGCAAATACTTAAAGGAATCCCCGTTTCGCCTGGCGTTGCCATTGGCGAAGCGATGATTATAGACAACGAAGGATTTCGAATCCCTCGTCGGTTTGTCGCCCGCGATGCCGTCGAAGACGAGCTGTCTCGCCTCGACGCTGCAATTTCATCAGTTGCTAATTCGATTGAAGAAAACCGACGAGCTGTAACTGAGCAATTAGGGGAAAAGTATGGAGCAATTTTCTCCGCACAGCTGCAAATGCTCCACGATCAGCATCTCCACGACGAACTCGAAGAGCTGATTCGCATACGGCATAACTCGCCTGAATATGCAGTAAGCCGCATATTGCGACGCTATGCCAAAGTATTTCAGTCCTTGGAAAGTACCCAACACGCTGAACTGGCCAGCGATATTTTCGACATCGAAAAAAGGCTACTTTACAATCTACTTGGATTGCGCCGAGAAGAACTGTCACATTTGACATCACCAGTTATCGTATTGGCCAACACACTAACGCCAAGTGAAACGGCTAACCTCAATCGAAAATACGTGCTTGGCTTTGCCACCGAAGAAGGCGGACGGGGTGGCCACACGTCGATTGTGGCCGAGGCGTTAGAACTGCCGGCAGTCGTGGGAACAGGACGATTTCTTACTGATGTCTCTGGTGGCGAACTGGTTATCGTCGATGGGGATAATGGCCAAGTCATTTTACGACCCGACGAGGAAACTGTTGCCCGGTTCCGACATGAATTAGAGGAACATCATGCCCTTG
>Ga0310342_100002073_pt1 | contig 12786 bp, 4 predicted proteins | sample S15DNA20500_MG_FD_206155 | JGI IMG/M metagenome (GOLD analysis project Ga0310342, IMG submission 206155) | Marine microbial communities from station ALOHA, North Pacific Subtropical Gyre - S1503-DNA-20-500_MG | ecosystem: Environmental > Aquatic > Marine > Oceanic | place: Pacific Ocean: North... | reverse complement strand
GCGATGGTCTTCCAGAAGGGCCTGTCCAGGGATGAGCGCCTGATCGAAATGACCGAACGCTACGGATTCCGGGTCAGGGAGCACCTGACCGGGATCAATAAGTATGATGAGAACATCGGTGTTCCCTCAATGGCGCTTTCGTTCATGCGTGAGGAAATAGAGATCCCCTATGCCGGGGATTCAGTTACCCGCCACCAGGCGGATCAGCTGATTCGGCAGTTGAAGGCGTGGCGTCCACTGAAGCGTGGAACAAAGTTGAGACAGGACCAGGTTATGGCCCTGTGGTTTATCTGGATTTTATGGCGTCAACGGAAGCAGGCGTTTGACGTCGACTCTTCACAATTCTCCTTCAAGGCACTACCTTGGAGTAGGACTAGGGCACCTGCGCGGGTAATGAGGTTTTGATGTATACGTTCGAAGAAATTGTGGCGATTATCCGCCAGCGGCAAGACCACCAGTCTCCGCTGATGGATCGCATGATGGAAATAAAGGAACGGTACAACGGTGATTATGTCATACCGCTTCCGTCGATGGAAGAAGAACCTGTTCTTCCTCCGCTGACACCAGCGTTGATCTCAGAAAATATTGACGCAGTAGCACAGCGCGCTGCCTCGGTCACCCCGTTTATCGGATGCCCCGCGATTGATCCGACGAAGGAACGAGGCCGGCGATCGAGGCAGTATGCCGACATTCGCAAGCGTGCCCTTACTGCGACCTGGTATCAGAATCGGTTGAAGGTCAAGATGCGTCGCGCATACCGGCACCTTGCCGGATACGCCACCACCGCTCTGGTCGTCTACCCGGACTACAACCTTGGAATGCCCAAGATTGAAGTCCGTGATCCGCTGGGCGTCTTTCCAGAGCCACAGGCCGCAGAGAACTATGACATTCCCCGCAACTGTGGATTCATCTACGGAAAGTCTGGTGACTGGCTGCGCGCCAACTACCCGGTGGCACGCGAAGAAATGGGTGGTCCGATAGGGAAAGAGAAGGACGCGCGCCAGGAACTCTGGGATGTTGCCGAATGGATTGACGAGGATCACATCGTCATCGGCATCATGGGACCGCGTTACACCCGCAACGCACATGCACAACCGCTACACACCACACAGTTGGAGTTGTCGCGCTATTCCAACAGGGCCGGGATGCCCTGTGTGATCACGCCCGGGCGGATCACCCTGGACAAGATCGCCTCATCCGTATCGAACATCGTCGGCATGACAGATCTGATGGCGAAGTTGATGGCGTTGGAGATCGTCGCACAGGAGAAGGCGATCTTCCCGGATCGCTACATCATCGGACGATCCGGCCAGGTACCGATGATCGTGGGAGGAGAATGGAAAGATGGACGAGAAGGCGAAGTCAACGTACTGCTCGATGCAGAGCAGATCGGAGAGCTTCATTCCACCCCCGGTCAAGGCACGAACATCGCCATCGACCGTCTTGAGCGTAACGCCCGAGTCTCCACGGGAACGGTCCCGCAGATCGGCGGAGAGTCATACGGTGCTCTTCGCACTGGTCGGGGGATTGACGCTCTCATGGGCGCTTCTCTTGACCCGCGCGTACAGGAACTTCAAGAAACAATGGAAGCACATCTTCCGTATCTGAACGAATGCATCTTCGCCACCTACCGGGGCTACTTCGATGATCAGAAGTTCGTGACCTTCACCGGGTTCGCAGGCGACTCTGGCCATGTCGAGTTCACACCCCAGGAACACTTCGAGTCATTCGACAACGTGGTGTCGCATTCGATCCCCGGGGCCGATGTCCAGGGAACGACGATCCAGCTGGGTCAGTTGCTACAGATGAAGGGGATCAGCCTCAATACCTTCCGGGTCAAGCACCCGTTCGTGGATGATCCGGAGGCTGAAGGCCGCAGGGTCGATGAAGAGCAGTTGGAGGATGCGGTCATGGCCGGCATCCAGAACCAGGCAGCACAGGGCACAATGCCGATCATCTACGTTGCCACCATCGAGAAGTTCCGCAAGGACGGCCACGACATCTTCGAGTCGATTCGCCTTGCCGACGAAGAAATCCGTGAACAGCAGGCCCAGGAGGTTCCCGAACCGGGCGAAGGACAGATGATGGCCCCTGAGGCGGCACCCGGCTTGGCTGGCCAACCCGGAGTCGCGGGTGGTCCGCCAATACCAGAGGGCGCACCTCCGGGCCTTGCCGAGATGCGGGCCGCGTTGTTAGCGGGCGCAAATGCCTAGAACCCGACAGACCCAATCTCCGAAGGCTCCCGGCATGGAGGCCGGCGCAGGCTATGGGGAGAAGGGTCAGAATATTGCTGCACAGGATCCTGCACAGGGAGGTATCGCACTCCCACAGGAACGAACAGCCGGTTTTCAAACTGCTCGGACACCCGACGGATCGGTTGCGGCTGCCCGCCCCACCGAACCGTCGGCTGCCCCATTGGAGATGGCCCAGCAGTGGATCCCTGATGTCATGCCACTCACAGCACCAGATGACCGTCCCGACCTCGGGTTGTTGGCTGGGTCGCCTCGGCGGATACAGCAACCGGCGTCGATGATCACAACGAAGTCTTCGCCAAGGGCGACCAGGTTGATTCGGCGGTTGGCCCAGACGACCGGGAACCCCCGCTTGAATGGTCTATTGAGGTCGGCGGAGCGTGGCTAGAGTACGCGCACCGGAAGGCAGGCGGTATGTGAACCCGTTCCCCTTCATGGGGAACAACTACCAGCAGCCGGAATCTCCGACCGTTGGTTCGGACTACGACTACGGCCCGTCCTTCGACGACGTTCGCCTCAATAGGCGATTCGACCTCATTGCCGACAGCGGTCTGGAGTTGTTCGGTGGTGACATGGACGCCCTCACGGACCTCGTGATGGCCGATACGACCGATGCCGAAATGCTCGACACCTACCTCATAAGCCGCGACGCGGAAGCGATGCAGGGCGCGAAGGCATATTTCCAGTCGCTTGATCCCATAGTCCAGGAAATGGAATTCCACGCCCTCCCTCCCAACGCCCAACAGCGGTTGCGTGAACAGGGGTACAAGCTGCCCGGGGAGTCAGGTCCGGGATTTGCCTGGGGCCTGGGTGGGGTTCCCTATGTGGGCGATGGGGCAAGAGGCTTGACGAAGGTCGCCGTCAGGGGACTGGGGTTGGCTAGTCGTGCCCTCATGTTGGACAAGGCGTGGTACGCCCTTGCGGCATCGGGCCGTCTTGGTGCACGGGTGGGTCGAGCGGTTGACTACCGGAGCGAAGCCGGCACGTTTTGGAGCATGGATCCGGCGGACTGGGTTACCGCCTGGCGGGCCGTTGAGCACGCACAAACTTCCTTCGACCAGGCATCAATGGACCAGGTTCGTGAAATGGGATTCACCGACCGTGAAGCAGACCTGATCATCCAATTGACAGGATTCGACATTGACGGGGTGTGGACGTATCTCAACAAGGAAGCAGCGTTGGTTGGTCGAGAAGACGACCCCGAATACCTCCGAACCCTCTTTGATGCGGTTGAACCGTGGTTGAACAGTGATCGGGTTGCGGAAGCGAGCGGCATCCTCGACGCGGGACGTATAGACACCTTCGAGTATTCCCGCAAGTATTACAACAAGCACAACCTGTTCTTCCCTGATGTGCGACGTGGCACCCTTCCCGCAACGGTCATGGGTGTCACCGGATCGTTGGCTACGGAAATCTTCTACGATCCGATCACCTGGGTTGGTGGTGTATGGGTCCGAGGAGTGAAGGGAACCCGGGCTGCCATGACGGCGATGACCAGGCCGAGGATGACGGACAAGGTTGGCGACATGGTTGGGGCCTACATGAACCCCGGAACCGCCTACCTGCCCGCTACGGGCCTACGCCGGATGGCTCCCTTCCGGATAGTCGACCCACGACACCTGAATCCCGAAAGGTGGTCGAAGACCGAATCGGCTTGGAACAGGGGAACATTCTGGCGTGACCTGACTGATGTCATGCGAGCCGCCGGCCCGGAAGGCATATCTTCCAGGAAGGCGTTCACCGGGGAACGGATGCGTGGTTGGCTCGAAACGGGAAAGAACAGCCAAGCGTTCTTCGCCGGGTTGAAACCAATGGTCCTGCTTCGCGGTAGGCAGCTGATTCGCTTCATGGACGAAGTGGCCGACAACTTCGCCCAATACGACGAACTGTATGCCAAGGCGAACGACATCTTTGTCGAAGCCGCCAACAAGGGCAATGTCATATCCCGCGAGAAGGCGATGGAGACAGCCGAGCAGTTGATGAAGGAAGCCGACCCCTCCTGGGTGCGCCCCGAAACCTACCTGCTCACCAAGTACCCGGGAATGGACCCGATCTACAGCCAGTTGATGGCATGGCACAAGCAGAAGCGGTGGACCAGCTACCAATACACCGCACCAGGGTACGGGATGGGACCCGTGGAAGTCTTGGCGGAAGCCGGTCTTACCCATGCGAATGCGATCAGGACCAGCCATCCCGGTTTGACCACACCCAATGGCATATGGGAGTTCATGTTCTCAGAAGCCGGAACTCAGGCGCTATCCACCGGATGGGGCGGCAAGGGTGCGTCGAACGCCCTGCTGCTACCCACCGGCCTCGTCGGCAAGCACCTTGGGAAGATTCGCCACCAGATCGACAGGATCATCGACTTCGGATCAGCCAAGTTCCCAAGCGGCCTGAATGGTTCCATGTCGCAGATCGCAATGGAGTGGGTTACCACACAGAACAAGTTCGTAGCAACCCAGATCGCCAGGCGGATGCTGCTCGAGGCTGGTGACCCGGCCCGAATCTCCCTTTCCTCCGGTGTGGTATTGGACACGGAATCAATCAGGGTCCTCCTTCGGAATCCGACGGATACGGCGACTTTGGGGGAACTCGGAATCAAGTCATCTGACGATGTGTCGGAGATCCTGGCCCATGCCGAACAACTTCGCCTGGACTTCATCGCGGAAGCGGCGGACAACCGGAATTTCGATGAACTCTTCAACTTCTACGCAGAGAACGGCATGAACCTTCGTGACGAAGATGTCATTACCGGCATCGTCAGGGAAGGGGCAAACAGGGAGGTCATCAGCCGTTCATGGTTCCGGGTGTACCACAACTTCCTGGATGAAGCCAACCACATTCCGGGTAGCCGCAACGACGAACTGCTTCGTAGTTACGAGGCGGGCGGATTGGGGGTCGGGACACACGCCAAGGCGATTGCCGTCCAACTGATGTACCACCCGGCGAAGTTGGCGAAGAAGCTCACGACCTACACCCCACGAAATACCGCCATCGACGTTCTCGATGACAAGACCGCCCTGAGAGAATTCGAGGCGCTTATCGAGATGGGCGTACTCGCTGACATGCCGCGCGACGTGATCGAACACTTCAAACAGGTGTTCATCCACGGAACCGAGGCACAGCGTTGGAACGTCCAGGTCGAGTTCCTGATGGACTTCGTAGCCCGCTCCGGTGCCCTCGTACATGGTGGACCGAAGATCGAAGACTTCATGCGCCGGTTCATCACCAAGGCCGACCATGTTTACGACATTCTCAGGCAGGATGGCGTTGACCTGTTCAAAGGGTTCACCGTGACCAGGGCGAAGACGCCCGCGATGGCGCACGGCGCACAGTTGTCGCAAATGAACATCATCCCGAACTATCGGGAACTTGCCGGAGTGGCCCGCTACATGGGGTTCATGCGGAACATGGGTTGGGGCCTGCACCTTCCGACCATCGACAAGTTGTTCAGTCGGGTGTGGCGACCAGCGGTACTGCTCCGCTTCGGGTACATCCCCAGGAATGGCGGCGACGAGCTGCTGTCGTACCTTCTCCGCGAGGGACCCAAGCCGTACATACGGGGCCGGTTGGCCAGGATCATCAGCGGGCGAGTCTCATTGTGGGACAAGTACGGGCGCAAGGTCTACGCCTACAAGGGCAAGAAGATCGACAAGAAAGAGTACGCCGACCTGCTGATAGCGCAGGACATGAAGACCCTGGTTGGTGTTGATGCCACGACTATTGGTGCCGTCCACCACAACATGCTGATGGGGGCGTTGACGGCACCGTTGCGGTGGGCTTCCGAACTTGCCGGTGTTGGCGATGTCGCCGTTACCCGCAAGACCTTCGAAAAGATCATGGCCGATCCGGAGTTGAAGCGCACCTTCCAGTTCATGGACTACGACAAGCAGCTGGAAACCTTCGATGCACAACGAAGGATTGTCCGGAAAGCAGCTACCGAAACGATTCGGGGCACGGTGTTCTACAGGCCGTTCGCCCTGGGACAGTGGGCTGCCGCCCGGACCAGCGAGGTCATGTGGGAGATGGGCCAGAGCGCCGGATTGTGGAACAAGAAGGAATGGGCGGAGAAGACGTGGGGGCGGCTTGATTCCCCTGAAGACGTTGAACAATACAACGAAGCAATGGACATACTCCTGTCGCACCCGTCGGTACGCGATTCGTTCCTCCGCGACCTGTTCAACACCTACGATCCGTACCTCAACTCACAGCATTCGCTGGATGAGGCGATGCGGGCGGGCGGCTACGGGCGTGCCGTCCATGCCAGGCACCGGCTACCGATGAACTATTCCGGGTCGAAGTTCGAATGGGTTGGCCGTGGTGGCACCGGAGGAGATGTTGATTGGTGGAATGGACTCAGCACCCAACTCGTCCACATGAGTGGAAGCGAATTCCATGTCCGACAGGCAGTAGAACTGGTCCATCATGTGGCACCCGAGTTCGAGAAGCAGAACCGGCTGATCCTCGACGCGGTACTCGAACTGGAAAGCGGAGCAACAACCCTCCTCTACGACTCTGCTGATCTGATGGGGGCGACCAGGGTCGTTGCTGAGGCGGGTCGTCGGCTCACCGAGACACAGCGGGACGCCCTGCACAAGATCTATGCGATGACTGGTGAGTTCATCGCAAACCAGGACGCCCCAACCGTGTTGCACCGTCTGGTCAGGGAAGCCGCTGAAGATCCGGACGATACCGGGAATCTGGTCGCATTCTTCCTGAAGACCCTTGAAGACAGTGACGATATTGAGCTTTGGCGGGCGCTCATGGACCCCGACTACCTGAGTCTTGCGGCAGAAACCGCAGGCATCGAGTTCACATCGAAAGGCATCGGATCGTTGTGGCCACGGATAATGACCTTTATCCTCAACAATCCCCGACCGGGAAGACTCACTGACGACCTGGCAGAAGCAACGCAACGAGGATTGGATAGCGCCACCCGGTATGGCCACAGTGGCCCGGGTCAACAGATCCTCCAAAGCCTCATCTCGACGGAGATGGGTGGGACACGGATCGCAGGTCAGGCCATGATGGGTCCACATCCTCCGGGAACGGCGCGAGTGTGGACGCCGACATTGCCCGAACCGGCGATACGGGTACTCGCCTCCTATCTGAACAATCCCACAATAGAAGCACATCAGATATTCATGGGGGCGTTGCTGAAGCACCTACCCGCAGGCACAAAAAATCGTCACGGTGTTGCACTCGAGGTCATGGCCCTACTCAACCCGGCATCCAGTCCCTACAGGGAACGAACTGTCGGATCTCTCGAATACATGATCGAGTCGGCTATCGGTGCCGACCAGTCCTACATTCCCCTGATAACCGGATCGACCGACCCGCACGTCGCACATGCGATTGGCAAGGCGTTGAACGAGGCGTTGCAGGAGATCGGGCCACTGCCCGAAAAATGGGGACCGCCCCAACTCCAGGTCCGGGACCTGTCATCGGACGCCTTCTTCAACAAGCCGGGGTTGAACCTGGCGGAAGCCAACGGAACCCTCGGATCGGCACCTCGCGTAACGATGAATGGCGTGGTATCCACTTCGGGTGGAACCCCGGATCCGATTGGCGGACGGTTGTTCTACGCAGCAGATTCGGACGGAACGATTGTCATGCCGGAAAGCATCGGCGGGTTCGAGGACAAGTCCGTATTCGCGGTGGCACAGGAAGAACTCCTGCACAACGGGCAACCTGTCCGGATCGCCAACAACGAACCACAGGTCGTCGCGCAGAAGATCTACAAGCGGATCAACCCTGAAACCGGCAAGGTTGAAAACATCTGGGTGAGGGACGGTGCCGAACACGTCCAAGCCGACTTCGATCCGAAAACATGGAAGGTCGAGAAGCGTTACTTCACGACGTTGAACGACCAGGATTTCATGGTGCAGAAGTTCGCGGCAGAAGGCGGAGATTCGTTGAAGGAACTCGCCATCGGCAAAAGTGCCGACAGCGAAGTCCTACATGAAGTCCTCTACGAGATCCTGAGTGACAGGGTGGACATCAAGAGGCTGATGGCAAACGGCGACATGAGTGTGATGCCACAGCGAATGTTCGCTGAGATCCCCGTATCCTTCGCTGACCTGGAATCAAGGGCGGGCGTCAGGTGGAATCGGGTACTCGCAGCATGGTTCGATGGACAGATCCATCCTGCGATGGAGGCGATGGTTCGTGAACCGATGTTCGCCGGATACTTCGGTGACTCCTGGCAGCTCTTCCGGGGTACTGAAACCCTCTACCTGAAGAACCTGGCGAACGACCTTCCCGCCTTGGCCAACGCTGGAATCCTGACTTCCAAGGATGGTGGAAAGATCGTCCAGGAGTTGGAAGAACTCGTCATCCACGTCTGGCCGAACAAGTCGCTGGATCCCAGCAACGGATTCGCCAAACTTGCAACGGCGTTCGAGGAACGTGACGTGGAAGCGGCCAAGTCGTTGGTTGGCGAACTGATGCCAGACCTTGCCAAGAAGATCGGGGATGACGGCTGGGACGAACTTGTGTCCTATGCGAACATCCGCAACAACGCCCACCAGGCACGGGTAAGCCATGCGCTTGAGAAGGCAGGGGCCACCACGGCGAATTTCATAGACGACCATCGCATCCGGTCACAGTTCCAGGAAATGGTCGGCACGCTCATCCCGTTCTGGTTTGCCGAAGACCTCTATCTGCGTCGCTGGGTTCGAACCCTCGTCCAGAATCCGTTGGCGCTTCGCAACCTCCAACTGACCATTCGTGGTGGGGAACGTGCCGGCTTCGTCCAGGAAGACGACCAGGGCCGGAAGTATGTGGTCCTGCCGGAATCTCCTATCACCAACGAGCTGTTGGTTGAAACGATAAGCACGGTTCCGCTGATGGGCAGGTACCTTGCCGGCGTCGGTGCGCTGGTCGCAGGTGGGCAGACGTTCAGGTTGGACAAGCTGATGCCCGGATACGACCTCGACACGGTGGGTCGTCCACAGGTCGGCCCGTTCCTCTCCTACCCGATGTCCCTACTCACCATCGCAGATCCGACCCTGTTCCACGACATCAGCCCGTTCATGCAGGAGAAGTATTCCTATGTGAGCGACAAGGTTCAGAACAGCCACGTCCACGATGTCCTGGATGCGTTCTTCCCGTATCCGGTTTCACAGGTGATGATGCTCAGTGGCGTTGTACCCCATTGGAATCGTGACGAACAGTTCTCATCAGCACAGATCGCAGCAGTCAAGTTGCGGGGTGCCACTGGCAGGATGCCGACCCAGGACCAGATTGCCGACAAGGACAGGCCCGAGGTATTCAGCGAGGAGTTCATGGAACAACTCGACCATGAGGCATGGGCCATCATGGGTATGCGCTTCTTCACATGGTTCGTCCTCACTGGACAGGGAACCTTGGAAGACCTTCGGTTTGGTGACGCCTGGGATTGGAACGCCGAGTTCCATTGGTATGTGCAGAAGGGTTGGAGTTACGACGAGGCATTGGTCAAGTTCTATGAAAGCCACAAATACGATGAGAACTTCGATCGTGACGACTGGTTGACCCAGCAGAAAATGAACCTGTTCCGGACAGGAACCACTGTGAAGACCGGGTTGGGCTACACCCAACAGAGCGAAGCGGTCGACCTGTGGTTGACGGAAAACCAGGACTTTGCCTTGGCAAATCGGCACATCACCGGATTCCTCGTACCCTACGAGGTTGACCTGGACTACGACGAGGACATGGCGTGGGGTTGGAAGCAGCGCCAGATCGCCTACGGATTACGCCAGTTGAAGAGCAAGGAGGAATACATCACCGACTTCTACTTCAATGGTGCTGCCACGGAATTCTATGATCGGCGGCAGCGGTACCACTTGGCGGATGTCAGGTTGCGGAGCCAGGGGCAGACGACTGCCGCCGACACGCTCAAGGATCGGATAAGCATATGGGAGGACGCCTTCATGGCCCGCCATCCGGTGTTCGCTGCCGAAATGATAAAGGGGCATTCACAGAGTCGACGTGATGCTGCCATTGGCGAAATGAAAAGGGCACTTGAAAACCCACAGCTTGTGCCCGATACTCCATACAAGGCAGAGATCCTTGACGTCTTCTCAGACATCGTGCGTCTGGACTACGAGTTGATGTTGATTACTGAACCAAGGTTTACCGGAGGGGATGTTGCCGACTACCGGGCTTTCGTGAAAGCATTCTTCCTTAGAAGGATCGAGGCCAAAGTGGCAGGCAAGCCGCATCTCCAACCACTGTTGAACAACCTTGTGATTCCGTACCTGGACGAGAACTGGGTTGCGGAGTTTCGTGCTGGGCTGGTTCAGATCACGCCTAAGAAGCTTGTAGGTACGTTCTAATGGTTTGGGGAATCAACTTCTCGTATGTGGACGCTCTCCGAGAAATCGGTAAGGCAGTCGGATGGGTTGAGGATGTAACAAAAGATACGGCAGAGGATCTTTTCAATTACGTCGTGCACGAACCTGGCGCTGATCGTCTGGTTATTGATTTCCTACGCCTCCGGACTGGCCTTGCGCCGCTTGACCATGACCGTACAGACGACACCTTTACCGAGAAGCTGCTCAACATACCTATGGGCAATGTTCAGGGCCGTGGTGACCCTTCGGACCTCGGAGTATTCCAATCGGTTGCCGAGGATATTGCGGAGTTTGCGACGGGGGGTGAATACCTGGACTTCGAGGAACGAGCCGCCGTGCGGCAGCGAGAAAATGTCCGCTGGATGGAAGAGCGGCAGCGAGAAAATACCATTGCCGAAGCCAACCGCGTCGTTTCCGACCTGTTGGGTAGTGACCGGAACTGGCAACGATTCTTCAACTTCTTGACGAGCCGTGATGTGATGATGCTCGGTCCCAGCACCGAGATTGACACCCTTCAGGAAATCTGGAATGCAGTAGCAGTTGACCAAGTTCAAGGTATGCCATCTGCCGAGGGGGCCAATTCTCTGAACCTCCAACGCCCGGAAGACCGCCAGACGTTCAAGGACATCCTGGCGAATCCTGCGATCTACCGGCGACAGTTCGGTGAGGATCCGCCCGAAGACGACGTGGAACGCAACGAAGTGATCGAAGAGTTTGTCAACATGGTCGAAGGGCGAACCAGTTTCATTGTCATCGGTGGCATGGCGAATGCGTTGCTCACCGATGTCGCCGGTCTGACCCCGACCGCTGAAGGAGGTTTCGAGGTTCCTGCGGCAGAAGAGGGCGGTGAAGCCACGCCGGTTGGCACACAAGACTTCTTCGTTCCGACATTCGACGGGACACGACAGGGTGTGGTACGGGGTGTCGGTGACCTGATCGCCGGCATGTCGATCAACCCCCAGGAGGTCCAGGATCGCCTGAACAGGCTACCGGACGACGAGTTGGCCTTGGTGCAAACACAGCTTTGGCAACTCGGATACTTCGATACGCCTGGAGGTGCGGAAGACTTCCAATGGGGAGTATCGGAGGACTCCACCTATCGTGCAACGGAACGCATGTTGGTAGACCTCCTCTCCGAGCAGCGAGCCAACGGCCCCGACTACTCCATTGACACCATGTTGGGTATCCGTCGTAAGGATCGTTCGATACGAATGCGGGAAGCCTTTGTTGGCGCTGAAGTAGACGAGAAACGCAGGATCCGCGACAACGTAATAAAGGATGTTACGTCAGCAATGGGTGGTCCGGTGAATGACGCCCTGAACCTGGCGTTGGAAGAGTCGGGGGTGACGCTTACGACGAAAGGTCGTGCGCTCTTCAAGGACAAGGTTGAAGAAGCCTTGACGACCGCAGGGATGACACAACCAGAGTTGGATGCGGCATATGAGGAAAGCAGGGTTCGTGACGATGCCGAGATGCTTCTCGCCGCCTACTACACGAACGGATCATATGTCGGAGACTGGTCTGGAAACATCACGGTTGGTGGAAACACCGATTCTGATTGGGCTGACTTTGGACTAATGGCTGGGATTATCACTCCAGACGAGGCAGATCTCCTCTATCGTTCTATTGGTACGACGGGGCGAGCGGAGCGGGAAACGCGTGCAAATATCCGAAAGAAGCTCGAGGAGAACGAAGTCGAGATTGCGCGGACTGCGATGAACTGGTGGTTGGCGCAACAAACCTATGTGGACACGCAGACCGGGGAGCAGACGGTCAGCCATGTGGATGCCCTGAGGGGATATGCCAATACGATAGGACGTTATACGGCGTCGATGAACGAGTATGACGATCGTACCTTTGACCAACTCTCCCAATCCCTGACCGGTCCCGTCGCAAGTCAATGGCTGCTCGATGAGACACAGGGTGACGACATCCCGGGTGATGTCGCGGATCGGATCGCCCAAGCTGCCGTAGACGCACTTGGCCTACCAGATGCCGCCCCTGACATTTCCGGGGCCGGCAGTATCAGAAGCGTGCTTCGAGCAATCGCCAGCACTGGCAAGCCACGAGGGTTGCGTCATGCCTGATGAGCTTTGGGAACCGTTTTCCAACAACCTGGATCGTTGGCTTGGCTCTCTCGGGTCCCAGGTCAGGTTGATCCGGGGGTATACGTCGTTGGAGCAGGAACAGCAGATCAT
>Ga0310342_100002072_pt1 | contig 12789 bp, 8 predicted proteins | sample S15DNA20500_MG_FD_206155 | JGI IMG/M metagenome (GOLD analysis project Ga0310342, IMG submission 206155) | Marine microbial communities from station ALOHA, North Pacific Subtropical Gyre - S1503-DNA-20-500_MG | ecosystem: Environmental > Aquatic > Marine > Oceanic | place: Pacific Ocean: North... | reverse complement strand
ACCACGGCGACACGATCGGTTCGGTCAGCCTGGGCCAGATCGACCTGTTCCACGCGGTCTACGGGCCGTTGCTGTTCGAGACGCTGACGGTTCCCGCGCCGGTTGCCTTCCGGCATCCCGAGGGGTTCAGTGACACGGAGTGGTTGGCTCGATGCGACACGGAACTCGAACGGGTTCTGCGTGAGCATCACGGACGGATCGCGGGGGTCGTGATCGAGCCGTTGGTCCAGGGGGCTGCCGGGATCCTGGTCCATCCCGAGGGGTACCTGCGACGGCTCCGCGAGTTGACCCGCGAGTTGGGCTTGCTGTTGATTGCCGACGAGGTGGCCGTCGGATTCGGTCGGACCGGGCGGCTGTTTGGCTGCGAGCACGAGGCGGTGTCGCCGGACCTGTTGTGCCTGGCCAAGGGGTTGACTGGCGGTTATCTGCCCCTGGCGGCGACGCTGGCGACAGGGCCGATCTTCGAGGCGTTCCTGGGCGAGCCGCACGAAGGGCGGACGTTCTTCCACGGGCACACCTACACGGGAAACGCACTGGGTTGTGCCGCTGCACTGGCGTCGCTGGAGTTGTTCGAGACGCAGGATGTCCTGGAGAACGTGGCGAGATCGACGGTTCGGCTGGAATCGGGCCTGGCCGGGCTGGCCGACCATGTTCATGTCGGCGAGGTGCGTCAGCGGGGAGTGATGGTGGGAATCGAACTGGTGGCCGACCGGGATGGCAACGTGCCCTTTGCTTCCGAGCGGAGAGTGGGGCACCAGGTGACATTGGCTGCCCGTCGGCGTGGCGTGGTGATCCGGCCGCTGGGTGATGTCATCGTGCTGATGCCGGCCCCGGCGATGCCCGCCGACGGGATCGGACGGCTGGTCGAGGTGGCGATCGAATCGATCGAGGAGGTGACCGAGGCTATTGGTCGCTGACGTCGTCCTGCTGGTTCAGCTCGCTAAAGAAGTCCTCCGGATCGACCGTCTCGATTCCCTCGAGAGCCTCGATCGCTCCGTCGGGGGCCGTGGTGGCTCGTTTGAGTCCCTGGGCGGCAAAGCGACGGTTGCCGGTTCGCGTCCGCCATGTCCACAGCATGGTCAGCGCGATGCCGACGACAACGATCCCCAGCAGAGTCACCGCCCAGCTCAGCCGGTCGGCGTCACTGGTCCGCAGGCGAGTCGAGCCGGGTGACACGTCGGAGAGGCGGTCGATTCTCTGGGCCAGCAGCATCGGGGCGGAGTGGACTCGCAGGTCCTCCTCGACGATGTACTGGTCACGTTTGAAGAAGTAGCCGACGACACGGACCGGCACCGGCGGATTGATCAGTCGGCCGATGGGCAATCCGGACGGTGGCGTCGTCAGCCGGATGCGGTAGGGCGTGGTGCCGCTGTCGGCGGTGAAGACCAGTGCCTCGTACAACTCGATGATTCCCTCGTCGTTCTCGCGAATCGGGAATTTCATCAGCCGCCGGAGGCTTCCGGTAACCGAGATCACCCTGCCCCGGTAATACTCGGGTTGCTTCTGCAGGACCGAGAATGCTGCATTGCGGGCGACCGTTTCGAGGTATTCGTGGGGCACATCCCGGGCGCGGGCAAGGATTCGGTGATAGGGGCCGCTTTCCTCGCCGCGGAGCCCGACCGAGTCATCGGAGATCTTGACGAGGTCTTCGGCCGGGACCACCACGGCGGCGGCGACGCTTTCGGGCGTGGGCGTGGGCGTGTCCGGAACGGCTGTCGTTCCGGTCACCGATTGAGGGGGACCAGTCAGCCAGTACCAGGAACTGGGCTTTCGGGCGTGGCCGATCGCCAACAGCACCAGGACCAACAGGCCGACCATCGACATCATTCTCAGCTGGAATCTCCGGCCGAGGTAATTCGGAGGCGGGCTTTCCGGCGTGATCTGCATGGACGCTCATTCTAGAGGTGGCGGGCTGTTCTTGCGAACCTCGTCAGGCGGGACTATGCTGAATTCACGCGGCCGCATATTGCTTTCATCTCTTCTCGCCGGCTGTTCCGACTCGGGCCCGCTCACGCTGACCGCCGGCCGACTTCCGATACCGATTCACCCGCTTGGAAACCCGATGGCTGAGATGCGATTTCGTCCGGTTCCCGTGCTGGTGGCCCTGTGGCTGCTTGTTCCGTCGATTGTGTCGGCACAGGGGCCGACCGTCGGGACTTCGCGTGAGGGCAGCTTTCTCGAGGCACTGCGGCAACGAGGTTATTTCGAGTACGCTCAACTGTATCTCGATGAGCTCGAGAAGAGCTCGGTCGTGCCGGCAGAGATCAAGGCTGTGATTTCCTACGAGCGGGCGATCACGTTTCTGGAGGCCGGGCGGCAGGCGGCCAGCCCGTCGGAAAAGACTCCGCTTTACGACAGGGCACTTGGGTTTCTTGATCAGTTCGTCAAGGCAAACCCCAAACACGCGCTGGCTGCCGATGCGAATTCGCAGCGAGGGCGGATCCTACTGGGCAAGGCGCGGGTCGAGATCTGGCAATCGCAGTCGCCGTCGAATTCAGGCAACCGGGCGACCTTCCAGCAAGCCGCTCGTGGGCAGGTGATCGCCGCCCGCAAGATCTTCCAGGCGGCTCATGACCAGTTCCAGAAGGCATGGAAGGCTTTCCCAACGTTCCTCGACCGGGTGCAGCAGTCGAAGTTGTTCGAAAAGCGGAAGCGTGCCGAGGCGCTTTACATGCGGGCCCAGTATGACCTGGCGCTGTGCACCTACGAGGAGGCTCAGACGCATGACCGCGGCAGTGATCCCTACGTCAAGCTGGCCACCCAGGCGGCCGTTGAGTTCGAGGCGATCCACACCCGGTACCGCAGCCAGGTGCTGGGGCTCTACGCCCGCATGTGGCAGGGCAAGTGTTTCGAAGAGCAGGACGACATCAACAAGGCGATGGGGATCTACAAGGAACTGCTCGGACACCCCGGTGGTTCGGCCACGATGCGGGTGATCCAGGACCAGGTACTCCTGTTCCAGTTGATCTGTCTGAACCACGAGGAGAAAAAGGACTACCTGCTGGTGATCAACGAGTCGTCGGAATGGATCTCCAAGCGGACGTCGCGACAACGTCGCGGTCCCGGAGCATTGGGAATTCTCTGGGAGCAGGTGCGGGCCCAGGAGTCGTTGGCCGGTGTGCGGACGACGGCCGAGAAGGACCGTACCCAGTTGTTGACGGCTGCGCTGACAAGTTGCCGGTTCATCCAACGATGGCCCAGCAAGTACAAGGACGTGGCGTTGTTCAAGATGCGCGAGTTGCAGGTGAAGTTGAAAGGCGCGGCAATTGATCCTCAGGACTTCGATACCGCTTTCGGATTGGCTCACGACCTGTTCAAGAAGATCAAGCGGCACAACGAGGGACTCGAGGCAGCTCGCCGGGCAAAGAAGCCGGTCGCGGAGATCAAGACACTCTCGACGGCTCGTGACGAGCACCTGGCCGCAACGCTCGAGATGTTGCGGACGGCGTTGTTGCTGGTCAAGCGTGACACGCCCAAGGAGGATCTCGACCGCGCGAGGTTCTACATGGCCTACGTCTACTACCAGCAGAGGCGGAACTACGAGGCGGCCGTGCTGGGCGACTTCATCTCGCGACATGCCGGACCCAAGGCGGAGACGATGGCGCTGGACTCGGCCGCGATCGCCATGGCCTCGCACGTCCGTTCCTATATCGATTCGCCGACCGAGGAACTCAGGCGGCAGAGCCTGCGGTTGATCGAGTCGACGGCGACCCGGATCCTGGAGAAGTGGCCCGAGAGTGCTCGTGCCCAGGACACCCGCCTGCAGTTGGCCCAGGTCTACGAGGGCAAGCGACCGCTCGAGGCGGCCAGGAATTACTCGAAGGTGGCAGAGAATTCCGAGGTTTATGCCGAGGCACAGACTCGGGCGGGGCAGCAGTTCCTCCGCGCCTGGCTCGATGCCAGTTCGGTGCCGCTCGCTTCAAGGCGGCCCCAGAAAGATCTGGATGCCTGGCTCGCCTCGGCCGAAACTCATCTCCGTAACGGGATCACCCGCACAGAGAAGTCGACACCCGAAACAGTCCAGGCGCCCGAGTTGCTGATTGCGGCGAAAGTGTCGCTGGCACAGATTCTCAACAACTCGGCCAAGTACGAGCAGACAGTCAGTTTGCTGGTGAAAGCACCTCATAGCGTGGTCAGTGCCATTGGTGTGGCCGATGAGACGAAGCGGCCCGACAGTGGTGTCCAGCGTCGTGAGTTTGCCAGCCTGGCGGCCCAGTTGCTGCTGCGAGCCCAGATCGGATTGAGGAAGCTTGACGAGGCACAGACGGCGATGGAGTTGCTCGAGAAGATCGCCGGTGCGGCCGAGGGTGAGGCAGTGACCGAACTCTATCGGCAACTCGGGGATGAATTGAAACAGGAACTCGATCGGTTGCGTGCTGCGGGCGAGCAGCAACGGGTCACCGAGGTGCTGGCAGCGTTCGAGGAGTTCCTGGCCCGTCTGCGACAGCGGACCGACCAGACGTTCAACACCCTGATCTGGATCGCCGAGACCTACAGTGGACTGGGGCAGGGGGCCACCGAGGGTGCCCAGGCGACGACGTTCTTCGGTCATGCGGCCGACAGTTACCGTCAGATCATTGATCGGGCCGATGCGTTGGTCAGCGATGCGGTGAAACGAAAAAAAATGATACCGGGCGTGAAACTGCGGTTGGCCAACTGCCGTCGGCACCAGGGGAGTTTCGAGGAGGCTCACAAGTTGATCGTCTTGCTGGCGACCAGCCAGCCCCTGGCGCTGGACGTGCAGTTCGAGGCGGCGACGCTGTACCAGGCCTGGGGCAACTCGGGTCGGGCCGAGCAGTTCGACAAGGCGATCATTGGTGTCGAGTCCGAACGGGTACTGGGCTGGAGCCAGATCGCGTTGTACCTGCAGCGGCTGGTTGACAGCGGTTCCAAGGACGCCGACCGGTACCGGGCCCGGCGGTGGGAAGCCCGCTACAACCAGCTGCAATGCCGGATACAGCACGCCGAGATGGCCACCGATGCGAAGGAAAAGACAGACCAGTTGAAGCGGGCCCGGTCGGAGGTCCAGGGGATGATGCTGGTCACCTCGGTCGTCGATCCGCGTTGGAAGCCTCGCTATGACGCCGCTTACCGACAGATCCTGGAAGGGCTTGGTGAACCGGTGATCTCGTTGGCCGAGTACCGCGAGAAGTACAAGCCACAGGTGGCTGCCGTCGTTCCAGCGGCCACGTCGGCTGCGGTGCCGGCGGCCACCGGAGGCGCGGCGGTGGCGGGGAGCACCGGTGTGACGGCCGAGACCGGGACGAGCATGATGGGCCTGATCTTTGCCGTCATCCTGTTGGTTGGCGGTGGTGTCGGGGTCGTGTTCATGATCAAGGGTTCATCGAGCAAGAAACGGCCCCGTCGCCGATATGCTCTCGATTCGGCACCCGCACCGCGGGCCGCTCGAGCCAAACGCAGCAGTTCGGAGGGGCGGTCGAAACCTTCGGCCGAAGCCCGTCGTAAGCAACCTCGACCGAGACCCGAATCGTGAGTCCCGGCAGGATGAAAAACAGATGCGAACGCGACCTCATGGAGATTGACGCCGATGCGTAATCGAATCGCCCTGGCCCTCTCGATTGTCTTGACACTTCTCGTCTGTTTGACCGCAACGCGGTCGGCACGTGCAATTGACCAGGTGATCCGCAAGAGTTCGACGACGCCGACTCGTGGCAAGATCACCGCGATTTCCAAGAACGGTCTCACCGTCAAGCCACAGGTCGGCGACGACGTGATGGTGCCGGCCAACGACATTGTCGATGTGCGATGGGACGGCGAGCCGGCGAAGCTGATCACCGCGCGGGGAGCGGATCGGGCGGCACGATTCACCCGGGCACTGGCCTCCTACGCCGACGTGGCGAGCGATCCCAAGTCCAATCCGGCCAACATCAAGCTCGACCTGCAGTTCCTCGTCGCCCGGGCGACCGCCGGGCAGGCGCTTGCCGGAACCGGGAAACTGGTGGATGCAAAGGCCAAGCTCGAAGCGTATCTCCAGGTGGGAGCCAACAGTTTCCGGTACTTCGAGTGTGTCAAGTTGCTGGGGCGGGTGGAACTCGCTGCCGGAAATCACGAGCAGGCCAAGGTCCAGTTCACAGCTCTGGCTTCGGCCCCCTGGCTGGACTACAAGATGGCGGGTCAGAGTGCCCAGGCACGGGTGCTGCTGGCTCAGAACAAGGCCGACGAGGCGCTGGCGGCCTTCCAGGCGGTCATCACACAGGGTGGCAGCAATGCGGAGGCAGCGGTCAAGGGGCAGCGGTTTGAGGCGGTGCTCGGCAAGTCGAACTGCCTGATTCGCAAGCAGGGCCAGGCCTCCTACGAAGCTGCTCTCAAGGATCTGGCCGGAGTTCTGGCCGAGGTGTCCGACACCAATACACGAGTCCTCGCCGAAGCCTACCTCAGGCAGGGCGATTGTCTGAGGCTGCTGGGGCGGCAGAAGGAAGCGGTGCTGGCCTACCTGCACGTCGATTTGCTGTTCGCTGCCGAAGCCTCGATGCATGCCGAATCTCTGTTTCACCTCGGAACTCTCTGGTCGGCCGTGGGGCATCCCGAACGGGCGTCCTCGGCCAGGGAACGGCTGCGAAGTGACTACCCCCAGAGCTCCTGGGCGAAGAAACTGGGGAGTTGACCAATGGCGAACGTTTCCATTCCGGCAACGCCACTCGCCTCGACCAAGACAACCACAACGATTGGATCACTGGAGACAAACATGTCCGACCGCCTGATCACACGCCGTACAGCCACGTGGATGGCTGCCAGCCTGTGCCTGGTGACATTCCTGGCCCTGGGCCCGGCATCGGGAAATGCCCTGGCTTGGCAGGACGAGAAGAAATCTGAAGCGCCCGCTGACAAGGCGGACGAAAAACCGGCATCACCACCGGCAGCAACTGATGGCGGGGCGGACCCGGGAGATGGAGCCGCCGCCGGCGGAGCCGCCCCAGATGCCGTTGATGCAGAAGGAGGCGAGACGGAGGCCGCGAAGCCGTCCGAGAGCCTGTTGTCCAAGTCGATTGGTTCGCTGGGATACTTCTTCGGCCCGATTTTCCTGCTGATCTCCTTCACGCTGGTTGCGTTGGTGATGATGAACGTATTGCAGATCCGCCGTGACGTGTTGTTGCCACCGGAATTCGTCGACGATTTCGAGGAGCAACTCGACAACAAGGACTACCAGGGTGCTTACAACATCGCCCGTGATCACGATTCGATGGTCGCGCGGGTGCTGACGGCCGGCCTGACGAAGCTCAACCGGGGATACTCGGAGGCGATCGAAGGGATGCAGGAGGTGGGCGAGGACGAGAACATGTCCCTGGAGCACCGTCTGAGTTACCTGGCGCTAATCGGTTCGATTGCCCCGATGATCGGCCTCGCCGGAACGGTCACCGGCATGATTGATTCCTTCGACAAGATCGCCACGGTGGCCCAGGTCGAGCCGGCAATTTTGGCAAAGGGAATCGAGAAGGCACTGTGGACGACGCTGGTGGGGCTGGGCATCGCGATTCCCGCCATGATCGCCTACAGCGTTCTCCGAAACCGCGTCTCGCGGTTGGTGCTCGAAGTGGGCATGGTCAGCGAGGGACTGATGGCTCGATTCCAGACCCTGGGTCGCAACAAGCCGGCCGCCGGCGGTGCCGCCACGGCACCGGCCGCGCCGCAGGAATAATCCGAATCGGAAACCAGCCGCGTTGTCGGCTGAAACGAGGAACCGCTGATGCGGATCAAAAAAGCAGAACCGGCGCTGGTCGAAGTCGACATGACCCCGATGATCGACATCGTGTTCCAGTTGATCGCCTTTTTCATGGTGATTTCGAACTTCGAGCAGACCCAGGCCGATGAACGGGTGCGGCTGCCCAAGGATGTGCTGGCGCAGCCGCCGGTGGTTCAGCCGGCTCACGAACTGGTGCTCAACGTCGGCTTCGTCCGTGATCCGGACCACGGAATTCCCGAGCAGGGGCCGGTGGTCTTTCACAACGCCCGGTTCTGTCGGATTACCGACACCGATTCGCCGGCGCAGCTGGTGGTCTACAATCCGATTTCGCAGAGCAACGAGACCAAGCAGACCGTGCCGTTTGCCTATCGTCTCAACCAGGAAAAGAAGTTGTTTCACGGCCGGGGTGTGAATCCGGCCGAGGAGGTGACGGTGGTTATCCGGGCCGATTCCCGTGTGGCGACCGGGTTGATCCAGAAGCTGATCCAGATGGCCCAGGAGCCGTTCACCGGAGACGACGGAAGCACTCAGAACGGATTTGCCAAGTTCGCGTTGAAGGCCGAGCAGACGGCGGCCAGCCGTGCCTTCCAATCGCGGGGACCCTGACCCATGCAGTTCCGCAATCAGAAGTCAGTCGAGAAGATCGAGCCGCAGATGGCGCCGATGATCGACGTCGTCTTCCTGCTGTTGATCTTCTTCATGTGCACCCTGAAGATCATCAGCCCCGAAGGTGACTTCAGCATCAACATGCCGGCCGTGGCACAGGCACAGACCGAGACACCGAAACTGCTGCCGGACTTCAAGGTTCGATTGCTGGCCGACGTGGCAACCGGCCAACTGCTCGAGGTCCGTTTTGGCCAGCGGAGTCTTGGCAACGGTCCCCGCGCCTTCCAACTGTTGCAGCAGACGATCAAGGAACAGATTGCCGGCAGTCCGTACGCGGACGAGGTGGAAATCGAGATCGACGCCGACTTCGACCTGAACTACGAGCACGTGATCAGCGCCGTCAGCGCGTGCACCGGCGAGATCGCACCCTCGGGCGACAGTGGCGTCCAGAAGATCTCGCGGTTTGTCGAGAAGATCAAGTTTGCACCGCCGCGAAAGAGCCAGCGGTCGCCGGTCGGCGGGTAGGTTGCGCGACGCGGTCTAACCCCGCGGGTGGCACTGTTCGTGCAGTCCCTTGAGTCGGCTGTGTTCGACCTGGGTGTAGAGCTGGGTGGTGGCGACGCTGGCGTGTCCGAGCAGTTCCTGCAATTCGCGGATACCTGCCCCTCCGGCGAGCATGTGCGTGGCGAAGCAGTGTCGGAGTGTGTGCGGGCTGATGTCGCCGGAGATGCCCGAGCGAGCGGCGTATTTCTTGACCAGTTTCCAGAGGGTGACTCGGGAGAGCTGGTTGCCGCTGCGGGTGAGGAACAGCCACGGGGTCTCACGGGAGTTGGCCAGTCTCGGGCGTTCGGCATCGAGGTAGTCGGTGAGGGTGGCCTGGACGGTGGGGCTGGCGATGAATGCCAGCCGTTCCTTGTTCCCCTTGCCCAGGCAGCGGCAGAGACCCTCGGCAAGATCGATGTCGCGGAGCCTGAGACCGGTGACTTCCGAGGCGCGACAGCCGGTGGCGTAGAGCAGTCCGAGCAGCGAGCGGTCTCGCAGCGGGTAGCGGTCGGTGTCGACTCGTCCGGGTTCTTCGATCAGGCGATCGACGACCTCGGTTCCGAGGATCTTGGGCAGACGTTGCCACATGCGGGGTGAGCGAAACTGTTCGATGGAGGTTTCGGTCAGCACACCGTCGAAGACCAGGAAACGGAAGAAGGTGCGGATCGTGCTGAGCCGCCTGGCGAGCGAACTGGTAGCCAACTGCCGGTCTCGCAGTGCCTGCAGGTAGTCACGGAGAGTGTCCGAGTCGACCGTGGCGAGCGATTCGACCTGGTCGGCCTTGTGCTCGGTCAGCCAACCGAGGAAGTCTCGAAGATCTCCTCGATATGCTCGCACCGTGTTGTCAGCCAGTCCACATTCGGCTTCGAGATAGGCCAGGAATGCCGCGAGGTGGTCGGCGAGCGGTTCGGTGCAGGACCGGGCGGATGTGTCGGTGCGGAGCGCCATGTTTCCAAGCTTCGGTTGTCAGCCGCCGTCGCTTGAGAGGCCCGGGCCACGCCGCTACGACCGGCCCACCGGTTGCAGTGGGCAGTGGGTGGCCTGAAACGATACGCCCTCGTCGGAATCTTCGAATCGTACGGTGACCGTGCGATTGCGAGCGAACCCGTCGACGGCGACAACGGTGCCGGGCCCATAGCGGGGGTGCCGGACGGCCATTCCCACCGAGAAGCCCTGTTCCAGCGTTGCGGCTTCGCCGGTGCCGTTGAGCAGGGCCGCGGCGGTGGTCAGCAGCGGTGAATTGACCACGTCGTTGCTCTTCGAGATTCGCGTGGCATCGGGCAGGGGAGGTCTGTTCACAGCCGGACCGTCGGGGTCGGTGTGGTCGCGTGAGGCGAGTTGCATTTCGCCAAGGAACTGGCTGGGGATTGTCGAGCGAGACTGTCCGTGCAGGTCACGCTGCGCGGACACTGTCAGGGCCAGTCGCGAGATTGCCCGCGTCATTCCCACGAAGAGCAGCCGTCTTTCCTCTTCGAGTTCCCTGGAGTTGTCCTCTCGCAATGATCTTTCGTGCGGCAGCAGGTTCTGTTCGACACCGACGACGAAAACGGTGGGGAACTCGAGTCCCTTGGCGGCGTGGAGTGTCATCAGGGTCACGGTGCCCTGGGCGGGATCGATGGCGTCGGTGTTGGCAGCCAGGCTGGTGATCTCGAGGAACCCCGCCAACGATCGTTCTTCACCGGCGTCTTCGTCGTAATGCGTCGCCAGGGCCAGGAGTTCGTCGATGACCGCTTGACGCTGTATGTCCTGTTCGGAGGAACCGCCGAGGCCGGTTTGCCAGCCGGCGGTGTAACGGATGCGGTCGATGACGATCCGCAGCAATTCGGCGACCGACCCGGCGTCGGCCAGGTTGAGACCGTCGACGAGCTCGTAGAAACGCAACAAGGCGGTGATGGCCGGTTTGGAGAGATTGGGGATGTCGCCGGCCCGGGCGGCGGTTTCGAGCCGGTTGAGTTTCTCGGTGGTGGCAAATCGGGCCAGCTTTGACTGGGTGACCTTGCCAATCCGCCGTGGTGGCTTGTTGACCACCCGGGAAAATGCCGCGTCGTCGGCGGGGTTCTCGATCAACCGCAGGTAGGCGAGGAGGTCCTTCACTTCGGCCCGCTCGAAAAACGCGACCCCGGCGACGACCTGGAACGGGATGTTCCATCTCGAGAGAGCCTGTTCGAGTTGCCTGGACATCGAGTTGACCCGGTAGAACACCGCGCAATCACCGTAGGTGCACTCGTTGCCGGCAACCAGTTCGTGAATGCGGCCGGCGATCCCGTGGGCCTCATCCTGGGCCGAACCGAAGACCAGCAACTCGACCGGATCACCTTCAGGATTGGCCGTCACCAGCGACTTGGCCTTGCGGAGTTGGTTGTGGGCGATCAACTGGTCGGCCGAGCGGAGGATCGCCGCGGTGCTGCGAAAGTTCTCCTCCAGCCACACCACACTCGCGTCCGGGTAGTCCTGTTCGAATCTCAGGATGTTGTCCACCCGGGCACCGCGCCAGCCGTAGATCGACTGGTCGGGGTCGCCGGTGACGCACAGGTTGGGGTGATCGTGCGAGAGCAGGCGGACGATGCTGTACTGGACGAGATTCGTGTCCTGGTATTCGTCGACCATCACAAAGCGGAACTGCTCGTCGAGTTGGCTGCGGAGTTCGGGATTTTCGGTCAACAGCCGCTGGACATGCAGCAGCAGGTCGTCGAAGTCGACGGCGTTGGCCCGAAGCAGGAAGTCCTGGTACCGCGGATAGACTCGTGCGACGACCTCCTGGAAGTGGTTTCCCACCCGGGCCGTCGCGTCGCTTCTGAGCGTCTCGGCGGTTTGCTGTTCGTTCTTGGCACGGCTGATTCGTCCGGAGATGCGTGCAGGCGGGAAGTGAACGGCGTCGAGGTTGAGTTCATCGAGGACGCTGCGGACGACCTGTTTCTGGTCGGTGGTGTCGAGGATGGTGTAGTTGGCCTTCAGTCCGACCAACTCGGCGTGTTCTCTCAGCAGGCGGGCACAGAAGCGGTGGAAGGTGCTGACGGCTACCGGGCGACCACCCACCAACTGCCCGACCCGCTCGCCCATCTCTTCGGCTGCCTTGTTGGTAAACGTGACCGCAAGGATCTGCCGTGGATCAACGCCTCGTTCGACCAGCCGCGCCATCCGGCGTGTGATCACGCGGGTCTTGCCCGAACCGGGGCCTGCCAGCACCAGCAGCGGTCCTTCGAAGTGGTCGACGGCCGCTTTTTGGGTCGACGTCAGCCGGTCCGAAGCGGCGGGCTGCGGGTCTGAGGAGTCTGCTGTGACCAATGTGTCCATCCATGGGGTCGGGGCGTGAGCGGGGCGTGTTCCTTCCCCTGCGAACATACTGACCGATTTGAGAGGTCGGGTCAAAGATGGACAATTGCCGGGATTGTTTCGGTGGATTAGACTGCGCAAGGGACGGGTGACCTTGAGGAGAGGTCCTTTCGTCTCAGTTTAAGAGAGGCCGACGGGAGATAATGCAAAGCTCGTCTGGGTTTTGATCGCAAATCGTGGTAGAGGACTGTCGATAAGAGTCGAAAACACCTTCTCGAGACCTCTTCGGAGGTCCATTCGATGGAATCTCGCTGCTTTACTGTTTTGCTGGCCTGTGTCCCGGAAAACGTCATCCTCGAACTCGGTGGCCCCCTCATGACCAATTCTCGTCGCACCTCGCTCCCCCAGTTGTCTGCTGCGGTTGGTTCTTTGCTGGCCCTGGTTGTCCTGTCACTGTCGGTTCCCAGCGTGTTGGCGCAGGCCAAGCCGGCGGGGCCGAATCCGGGGCTGGTGGGCCTGTTGCCTGCCGAGGCTCCCTACGACTTGAACGAGGAGTCGTTGGAGGCGCTGGGTGGCAAGTGGGCTCCGGTGCGGACGAAGGTGTCGAAACTGGTCGACCAGTTGCACTCGGATACGTCGCTGGACATCGTTGGCCAGCGACGTGT
>Ga0310342_100002071_pt1 | contig 12790 bp, 6 predicted proteins | sample S15DNA20500_MG_FD_206155 | JGI IMG/M metagenome (GOLD analysis project Ga0310342, IMG submission 206155) | Marine microbial communities from station ALOHA, North Pacific Subtropical Gyre - S1503-DNA-20-500_MG | ecosystem: Environmental > Aquatic > Marine > Oceanic | place: Pacific Ocean: North... | reverse complement strand
AGTGGAATTGACGGGCCGGAATTCGAGTTTCTCCATATCGTTTCCCGCGGCCTGTCTTGCTTTAAGATTCGAGTCCGTGGAACCCAAATGCACAGTAGCTTGACCGATCGTATGCCGGCGGTGAGTGCCAATGTGCAAATGGCCCGTGTACTGAATTGGATGACTGACCACTTGGAACTCAAATTCCAGTCACATCCACTTTGCAAAGCTCCCACGATCAATCTTGGTGTGAAGATTGAAGGGGGTGTTGGATACGGTGTTTGCCCAGGAGTGGCCGAGTTCGAATCCGATATTCGTACTCTGCCGGGGATGACTCGCGAGCAGTTGGAAGCTGACATTGCGCGGTGTCTGGATCAATTACGACAGGTGGATCCTAGTCTCGATTTAGAAGTTGAATTTGAAGAGTCGGCCCTCGGCTGGTTTCCACCTACAGAGGTCCCCTCTGACCACCCATTCATTAAATCGTTGCTCGATGCGGCAGACCGGGTGTTAGGTTGGCGTCCGAAACTTAGCGCTTTTCCAGGGGGTACGGATGCGAAGAATTATCAGACCCTGGCAGGCATACCGACGATTCCTAGTTTCGGTCCCGGCTGGCTGCCGTTGGCTCATGGTCCGAATGAATGTGTCGGCACCGCAGCGATCGTTCAGGCAGCCAAGATGTATGGCCTGGCAGTTGAAGCTTACCTGGCACCGCAGTGAACGTTGATTTTGTGCAACGTGTATCGCGCCGGCAGTGTTCTCGATTAACCCGTAGCGTTGGAGAAGCAGGCAATCTGGTTTGTGAACTTGCGCTGCTTACGCGACTACCTGTTTTAAAACCCTGCGATGCTCGACACCGGTCAATCGCTTTTCGAGACCTTGATGGAGGTACGTTAGCTTTTCATGATCGATTCCCATTAAGTGCAGGATCGTGGCATGCAAATCGGAGACATGACAGCGTTCCTCGACAGCCTCGAAACCGAGTTCGTCGGTGGCACCCACGGCTTGTCCGCCCCGAACGCCACCACCGGCCAACCAGACGCTGAAACCGAATGGATTATGATCGCGGCCAGGGCTCCCTTTGCCTTCGCTGGTAGGCGTGCGCCCAAATTCGCCACCCCAGATAAACAGGGTATCTTCCCACATTCCACGATTTTTCAGGTCGGTCATCAAAGCTGCCATCGGTTGGTCGGTTTCGCCCGCATGTAATTTGTGGTTGGTAATGCAGTTGGTATGGGCGTCCCATGACGTCGAATTGCCAGCTCCACCAGAGTACAGTTGAACGAACCGCACACCCCGTTCCAGAAGACGCCGGGCAAGCAGGCACTGTCGACCGTAAATCTGGGTGCGTTCGTTGTTCAGTCCATACATGTCTTTGATATGTTGGCTTTCACTTTCGACATCGACCGCATCGACAGCGCTGGTTTGCATCCGGTAGGCCAGTTCATAGGACTTGATCCGAGCCAGCAGTTCCGAGTTTTCTCCACGTTCTGACAGATGTTCACGATTGAGTTGTCCTAGCAGGTCGACACCCCGTTTTTGCCGGGAAGCACTGATTCCCTCGGGATTGTCAAGATTCAGCAGGGGAGGGCCGGCACTGCGGAATAAGGTTCCCTGGTACACGGCTGGCATGTAACCTGCTGACCAGCAGGCCGTACCCGCCCGTGTCCCGCCGCGGGGATCACTCATGACAACAAAACTGGGAAGATCTTCGTTCATCGAGCCCAGCCCATAGGTGAGCCACGAACCGAGGCACGGTTGTCCCAACAGAATGCTGCCACTGTTCATTTGCAGCAGGCCGGGGCCATGTCCGGGAGCATCGCAGTGCATCGAGCGAATCACACACAGATCATCGGCCAGGTTGGAAAGATGAGGATAGAGTTCGCTAATCTCGAGCCCACTCTCACCATGACGGGAAAACTTGAATGCTGATTTGGCCAGATGTCCGACCGGCCGCTCGTTGGACCCGACATCCAGTTTCCCTTGATAAGGTTGGTCGTGATATTTCTCCAATTCGCTTTTCGGGTCGAACGTATCAACGTGGCTCGGTCCACCGTTCATAAAAAAGAAAACAACACGGCGGGCACGGTTTGGGATGTGAGGGAGTTGTTTTCTGGCCGGACGACTGGTTCCGCTGGTAGCATTCCGGGCCAGTAGGTCCATCAATGCGAGAGCACCGAAACCACTGCCCGACTTCCAGAGAAATTCACGACGTGTTGGAAACATGTGTTTTCAATCCGCATAAACGAATTCGTTCAAGTTAAAGATCAATCGGCACATTTGAACCAATGATTGATGGTTTGTATCGGAATGTTTGTCCGGCTGGTCGCTAGTTCCGAGCAGATCTTTGGCATCTTCTTCCAGGAATGTTTGTATTGCTGTCAATTCGGTCGTTGTTGGCAGCCGTACAAATGCCAGGCGATATGCCAGGTTGATCTGATCCTGAGCGTCATCACCCGCTTCGCGTACCAGACGCTGGGCAAAATAAACTGCCTGGCGGTTGACAAATTCACCGTTGAGGAGCGTGAGAGCCTGGGGTGCAATGGTGGTGACCGGCCGACGTTCGGTACTTTGGGTCGTATCGCAGAAATCGAGAACTTCCAGCATTGGCAAAACGAGTGATCGTTGCACGCAGGCGTAGATCGTCCTCCGCGAAGCTTCGACTTCATTGAACTTGAGCCAATCGGTCAATTCGATTTCTGGTCGGAAATGGCCCTGCCGATCGGCTTCCGAGAGAAACGGATACATTGCCGGGCCGAATTTCTTATGGTTCAGCTTACCACTAACGGCGAGAATCGAGTCCCGGATGACTTCGACTTCGAAACGTCGGCCAGGGAAACACCATAGCAGAAGGTTTTCTGAATCGTCGGCTGCGTAAGCAGCGTTCCCTGCCTTGCTCATCCGATACGTGCTGCTGGTCATGATCAACCGATGTAATTTTTTGATCGACCACTGGCCTTCATTTATGAACCAGTTGGCTAGCCAATCCAGCAGTTGCGGGTGAGTGGGAACATCGCCTTGGCGGCCAAAGTCGCTGGGAGTTGAAACAATTCCTCGGCCAAAATGATATTGCCAGATTCGGTTAACGATCACCCGTGCTGTCAGCGGGTTGTTCGAGCTGGCAATCCAACGTGCCAGCGAAAGCCGGCGGCGACTGGTGAACTCATCGGGTGAAAGAAACTTGGGCTGTTCATTGACCAAGGCAGCCGGTACGGCCGGAAAGACTTCTTTTCCTTTGCGATGAATCGACCCCCGGATCAATAGATGGGTTGTCGGAGCTTCTGGAGAAGGTTCATGCATGAAGTAGCCATGCGGGAACTCGTCCACACTAGCAATTTCACGTAACCAATCCAGTTCCGCTTCGACCTGTGAAATTTTTGACGAAACGTTGTTGTTGGCGGTTGCGGACTGCTGAGCGATCAGGTTGTCTCGTTCGGCGAACAGCTGTTGAATCCGTTGATCCACATCGGGCTTTACCTTTAACTGAGCAGGTGATGCTGCGGGCAAGGTGAATGGGTGACGCTTTTTTTGCGAGCGGACCAGGGGATTGAAGATGGATACCAAACTGTAGTATTCACTTGTCGTGATCGGGTCATATTTATGGTCGTGGCAGCGAGCACACCCGAGCGTGAGACCTAAAAAAACCTGGCCCGTCGTTTTGACCATGTCGTCCATTTGCAGAGCTCGCTCTTCATCTCTTTCCTTTTTCATTATCGAAGCGCCCCGTTCGGCATCCCAGGGACCGACTCGATAGTATCCTAATGCGATCATCGTTTCGGTGTTGCCAAGCGGGAGTTCATCACCGGCGAGTTGTTCCATGATGAACCGGTCGTACGGCTTGTCTTTATTGAAAGCCTGGATGACGTAATCCCGATATTTGTGCACGAGCGGTTTGAGGAAATCCTTTTCGTAACCGTTGGTATCGCCGTAGCGAACCAAGTCCAGCCAATGTCGCCCCCAACGTTCACCGTAGCCCGGACGGGCCAGGAGATTGTCCACCAAGTGGTCAAAAAACACAGGAGAAGTTTTAGTAGAGAGCTTTTCCTGGTCTGCAAGATCTGGGGGTAGACCGATCAGACTCATGAACATGCGTCGCATCAAGTGGTGTGACTGAGCGATCGGAGCGGGTTGCCAGCCTTTGGCTTCCAGTTGTGCGAGCACAAAATGGTCGATTGGTGTTCGCACCCATTCCTTATTTTTGATATTGGGTAGTTGAGAACGCTCAGGAAGATCGAATGACCAATGGTCATGGTCAAGTTGATTGCTTGCCGCGATCACCTCGGCCGAGTCGTCTGGCCAAACGGCACCCTGATCAATCCAATTCCGCAATAAGGCAATCTGAGGCGGTAAAAGTTTCGGTAAGTCCAGCGGCATCCGTTGATCCGGATCATCGCTGGTGACCAGCTGAATCAGTAGACTTTTTGTGCTGTTGCCGGGGACTAACAGTGGACCCCGATCACCACCTTGCATGGCATGTGATTTCAAATCGAAGCGGAGTCCACCCTCTTGCTTCTTTTGACCGTGACATTTCTGGCAGTGATTCGTGAGAATGGGACGGATATCACGATCGAAATCCAGCGTCTCTTCCGCTACAGCGACCGACGGATTCCACGCCATCAACACAGCTAACAAGACGAGCGGAGACCAGATTAACTGGGGTGCGGTTGTTAAGTTGAATTTGTGAAGCACGGGTCAGCTCGTAAACAATAACTGCGAATGTATTCGAAGTTTTGGTAAAGGGTGGGAAATAATGCTGAGACGAAAAGTATCCGTCACCATGCCCTGAAGTATTAACAGCGGAAATAATAAGATTTGTTCCACATTTGGACGGGGATGTTTGACTCCGATCTGAGGTGCTTGTTTCGTTATCTCCAATATCGGCAGGTTTCCATCCTCAAATATTACAATTCCCCTCTTCCTATTTTTAATTCTTCGGACGCCAGAAGGCAAGAGTTATTGATTTCGATAATCTGGACAACGGGACCCGTTTTCTGTCATAATGAACCACGTTATGAAGGGTGTTTTTCCAATACTGTTGGCCGTCGGCATCGTTTTCCCCAGCATCGTTTCCCGCAGTGGTGCGCAAGTGGACCAGGCAACAGTGCCGGGTTTGTCTTACGAAGACGACATCGTCCCGATTTTCAAGCAGCATTGTCTTGACTGCCACTCAGGGGAATCGCCTCCTGGCGGGCTTTCTTTGGACACGATCCAATCGGTGATCAATGGTGGTGACTCGGGTGCTATTCTTGTCGCGGGTAAGGCCAATCAAAGCTATCTTTTCCATCTTGTCAGGCGTGGCGAGATGCCACCTCAAAAAGACAAGCAACTGTCCGAAAAAGAAATTCAAACCATTCAACAATGGATTGCCGGTGGATTACCGGCAAAGACACGCTACGAGATTCCTGAAATCCGGGATTCGATTACCGATCGTGACCGGCAGCATTGGGCATTCAGGCACCTGCAAAAGCCGGCGTGGGATTCACCAAGTTCCTTGCCGGTGGGAGCTAATTCCATTGATTTTTTTGCGCAACGAGCACTCGCCAAACAACAATTGCAAATGGCCCCACCGGCCGGGCGAGGCACGCTTTTGCGACGGCTTTTTCTGGACCTGATTGGGATTCCACCGTCACCACAACAGCTTGACGATTTTCTGACGGATGAGCGGGGAGATGCTTATGAGCGGAGGGTCGATCAGCTGCTCGCTTCCCCGCAGTTTGGCCCTCGCTGGGGACGCTATTGGCTCGACGTAACCGGTTATGCTGACACGGTAGGTTTTGACCATGTGCCGACGCATATTTTGGTTGCCGAGGGAAAATGGAGATATCGTGATTATGTGATCGATGCTTTCAACAGTGATGTTTCGTACACAACGTTTGTGCAAGAGCAACTTGCGGGTGACGAACTTGTGCCATGGCAAACGGCAAACCCATACACGCCAGAGATCGTGCGCAGCCTGGTCGCAACTGGATTTTTGAGAACTGCGCGTGATCAAACGCATGAGGCTGTTGGTGTTATCACTCCTAATTTTTACGATGTGCTTCACGACACGACCGAGATCATGGTAGGTGGTTTGTTAGGCATTTCGATCAAGTGTGCCCGTTGTCATGATCACAAGTTCGATGCTTTCACGCAGAGCGATTATTACCGTATCCAGGCGTGCTTGATGCCATCCTACAACCCAACGGATTGGCAGGCCGTTTTCCCTCACGTGGGAAACAAAAAACACGTTCGCGATCGTTCATTGCCAGATGTTTCTGGAAAACGGCGTCAAGAGATCAATGCCCACAACGCACAAGTGAATCGCCAGATCGCTGAGCAGGACAAGCAAAAGAAACAATTGCAGGAAGCGGTGCGTCAACGTCTTGTTCAAGACAAGTTGCTTGCAATCCCTGAGCCGATTCGCCAGGATCTCGCAGTGGCAATCGAACTGGAGAAAGACAAACGAGATTCTGTTCAGGCCGACCTGGTTGAAAAATTTGAAAGTCAGCTGGAAGTTCAACCTGAAGCAATTGATCAAGCATTGAATGATCAGGAACGGATGGAACTTGATGAGATCGATCGCCAGATTGGCTTGTTAAAATCGCAGTTGCAAAGCTGGGGTAAAATCCAGGCGATCTATGAGACCGGAGAAATTCCCACCACGTTTGTTTTGAAACGAGGACAGTTTGAATATCCCAGCCGGCCTGTCGAGCCGGGTTTTTTGGGTGTTCTCTGTGATTCGCCCGATGATGTGCTGATGACCGTGCCAGCAGTGGCTAACGGGTCGAGCGGACGTCGGTTGGGATTTGCCCAATGGCTTACCCAGCCTGATTCACGGGCGTCTGCCCTCTTGGCGCGCGTGATGGTCAATCGGGTATGGCAGCACTTGTTTGGCCAGGGGGTTGTAGAGACGTCGGCTGATTTTGGAGTGCAGGGCACTCCACCAACACATCCGGAATTATTAGAATCGTTGTGTATCGCATTTCAAGAAAACGATTGGCGGATCAAGCCTTTGATTCGTGCGATTGTCACCTCCGCAGTGTATCGCCAGACATCACATGTTGATCCTGTTGTCGCGGAACGTGCGACCCAAGTTGATCCTGCCAACAAGCTCTACTGGCGGATGCCTTTGCGGCGATTGGAATCAGAAGCCATTCGAGATAGCCTGTTGGCAATCGCGGGACGAATTGATTTCTCGCTGGGTGGGCCCCCGGTAATGCTCGCCGCGCAGCCCGATGGTAGGATCAGCGTTAATAAGAGCAAATTAAAACAACCGTCGGATGCCTGGAAACGATCTGTCTATTTGTTGGCACGCCGTGCTTATCACCTGACACTGTTGGACGTTTTTGATCAACCCCGGATTGAAACCACTTGTAGTCGTCGACAGATCAACGCTGTGGCACTCCAGTCCTTAAGTATGCTCAACGATCAGTTCGTTTACGATCAGGCTGAACACCTGGCCCGGCAGATTGCCCATTCTCATTCTGACGACACGCAAAGGCAGATCAGCCAGATTTACCGGCGCATTCTCTGTCGTTTGCCTGACGATCAGGAGCTTGAACTTTGTCAACGTACGCTATCCGAAATTCAAAATGACGATCAATTGGATAACGTGATGGCGCTCACGGAGATTTGTCACACGTTGCTCAATACCAGCGAATTTCTTTATCGAGAATAGGGGAATAAGCGATACGGGTAGGTTGCAATTTGGTGCACATTCTACAAGAAGATGTTTTGTTTTTTTATTTCATCTTGGCGTCGTTGGCGATCCAGGGCAAAATCAGGATTCTTGATTGACAACGGAAGATGCATTTTACGAAACACCGTTGAGAGGAAACGGCCTCTCATAACCTTTGCCTAGAGCTTTATCAAAATGTCCTTTTTCCATCCTGCCGATCCCGTTTCTCGACGTGACGCCTTGAAAGCGACAGGTATGTCGATTGGTTGGCTGGCCGCGCAACAGCTGTTGTGCCAAGAGTCCACCGCGTCGGCGGCTGTTGGTGGTTTGGATTTGCGTCACCGGCAAGGGCATCTGCCTGGCAGGATCAAGTCGGTCATCATGCTCACGCAAGTGGGTGGACCGAGCCAGATGGACCTGTTCGACCCCAAGCCGGAACTCACGCGTCTCAATGGAAAGACGCATTCGGATACGTTTGAAACCCTGCAGCCGGGCAGTGAATCAAAGCTTTTGCTGGGCACGCCGTTTCCATTTAAAAAACACGGCGATTGTGGTATGGATTTTTCCAATCAGGTTCCCCATTTGGCATCTTTGGCGGACGACCTTTGCATGGTCCGTTCGATGTACAGTGCCAACAACAATCATCCTCAGGCACAACGGTTTCTACACAGCGGTAAAACCCAGGCGAATTGGCCGACTTTTGGGTCCTGGATCTGCTATGGCTTGGGAACCGAAAATCAGAACATGCCGGCGTTTGTTGTCTTGCGTGATCCTAATGGGTACACCGATGGCGGGTCGAACCATTGGACCAGCGGCTGGCTGCCGGCTATTTTCGGCGGTACCGAAATCCGATCTGAAGGTGATGCTGTTTTGAATTTGCATCCGACGCGCAAGGTCAATGCCAGTGTCCGACAACAAAAACTGGAATTGCTGGCAGCTCTCAACCGTCGTCGGCAACAACGCTATCCCGGTGACACTCGCCTGGAATCACGGATTCAGAATTATGAATTGGCAGCTCGGATGCAAATCAATGCGGAACGCCTGTTGGACCTGTCTGCGGAAACACAGGACACCTTATCGGCTTACGGAGCGGACAATAAGTTAACACACGATTTTGGAACACGTTGTATCATGGCACGCCGGATGGTTGAATCGGGTGTGCGTTTTGTGGAAGTCATGGTACCAATTGCGGTTCATACGAGCCCTTTCGATAATCACCGAGCGGTAAAGAAAGGGTTGGAGGCCATCTGTCCTCGTATCGATCAACCTTCGGCGGCATTGATTACGGATTTGAAACAGCGCGGATTGCTGGATTCGACATTGGTGATCTGGTCAGGAGAATTCGGGCGTCTACCGATTTCACAAAACGGTGATGGGCGAGATCACAATCGCAATGCTTTTACACTGTTGCTGGCCGGTGGTGGGTTCAAAGCGGGTTTCACTTACGGAGAAACGGACGATATTGGTTACCACGCGACGGTGAACCGGGTCAGCGTCCATGATCTTCACGCTACGATTTTGCATCAATTAGGAATTGATCATCATCAACTCGGATTTGCACATGAAGGTCGAGAAGAACGGTTAACCGATCCAGAGGTCACAGGGGCCCGTGTTGTTAAGGATCTGTTGGCTTAGGGTGAAACCTTCTCTTGCTGGCCAACGTTATCTTCGATGTCAGGGGCTGAATGTCGAGTCTGCCCCAGCCCGTGGCGGGAATTGTAGGCCGTCATCGTGAACGTGCCTGGCAAGGCCGATTTTGGTCCTGAGATTGCCCGCTTGCCCTCTCCGCCAGTTCGATTAACCTATAGGGCAACTTGTTTCAAACCTAATGGATATTGCACGATGGTTTTTAGTCAGCGATTCTTAGTTTTCAGCCTTTTGTTTGCCAGTGTATTGCAGAGTGGTCGGGCTGCCATGTCCGAAGTTCCGCATCGCAAAATCGCCACTTTTCAGTGTGAGATTACACCACCGCTTGGCCAGCCAATTGGGATGGGGTTCATCAAAATCATGGAAACGGTTGAGCATCCGCTGCTGGCCAAAGGTGTCATCATTGTCGATGAGACCGAGCAACCGCACGCAGTTTATGTTTTATGCAGCCTGGACCTGATGGAGGTTCATAATTCTTCATACGATGTTTTGCGTCAGCAAGTTGCCGAGGCGGCTGGTACGACCGCGTCACGCGTTGCTCCTCACTGTTTGCATCAACATACGGCACCTGCCTTCAATAGCGATGTTCTGCAGCTCAAGCTGGGGGAGAACCATCCTCGCCGTGTTGCCACGGCAAAATATTGGGAGCAGACGGTGGCGGCAATCTCTGCTGCGGTCAAGCAGGCAATGGGAAATCTGAAACCGCTCACGCAGCTTGGCACCAGCCAAGCCAGGGTCGAGCGTGTTGCTTCGAACCGACGGATCGAACAGGAGGACGGAACGATTCGCATGCGGTCCAGCAGGACCCAAGATCCAGCACTGCAGGCTGCTCCCGAGGGGTTGATCGACCCCTGGCTGAAGACCGTGACGTTTTACAGCGGCGAAACTGCAGTGGCGCAGCTGCACTACTATGCGACACACCCCCAGAGTTTCTATAACGACAAACGTGTCAGCTACGATACGTGTGGAATTGCTCGTGAACGCCTTCAGCAGGCCTCGGGTGTTTTTCAGATCTATTTCACGGGCTGTGGCGGTGACATCGCCATGGGGAAATACAACGATGGATCTCTGGAAGCGCGCGACCAGTTAACCAACCGCTTGTATGACGCCATGCAGCGATCCGTGGCAGAGGTTAATCGCGAGTCGATACAGCGCATGCGCTGGGACATAGAGCCATTTCAGTTTCCCCCGCGCACCGAGCCTGCTTTTTCTTTAGAGGCAAGTCAACGCAACTTACAAGAAAATCTTGTAGCTGCAACCAATATTTCCTTTATCCGAAGGATGCGGGCAGGCCAAGCGGTCGAACTCAATTGTCTGACAATTAACAACCTGCAAATTTTGCACTTGCCGGGTGAACCGTTCGTGCTTTACCAGTTGGCTGCCCAACGGCTGAGCCCCACGGCATTTGTCGCGGTTGCCGGCTACGGTGATGGTGGCGTAGGTTACATCGGCAGCGACCGCATGTATTCGGACAAAGGAGGCTACGAGCAGACCTACGCATTTTCCGGACCCTGTGAGCAGTCGCTCATTGAAGCGATTGGGAAATTGTTAGCTCGAGGTGGAGCCCAATAGCTGCTGCCTGATGTGATATTTATTTTTGAGTTGATTAAAACGAGGCGAAATTTGTGCACAAAAAAAGAAAGATTCTGATCACCGGTGCATGCGGCGTTGTTTCTTCACAGTTGATCGCTGAAATGAAGAAAAATTACGATGTGGTTCTCACCGACATCAAGCAACCCGATAGTCCCGATTCAATCTATGAAGGGTTGCAATTGGCAGACCTGGTCGATTCGAACCGAGATAATTACCGGCATCTTTTCGAAGGTGTTGATACGGTGATTCATAACGCCTTTGTCGGGGCCGGTACAATCGACGTGATTGGCGCCAAGTTTGAACTGGAGTTTGCCAACGTGCAGATGGCCTACAATATTTATCAGACAGCCTGGGAAGAGAATGTCCGGCGCGTCGTGATGACGAGTTCGAATCATGCAGCTGATTACTACGAAGATTTGCTTTTGGATGGGAAGCTGGATTTTATCGATTCGAACAAGCAAAATCGGGCATTCAGTTATTACGGCTGGGCGAAGGATTCGTACGAACATCTTGGATTTTTGTTTGCACTGGGCAGGATGAGCGGGCGTTCCTTGTCCAACGTTCAAATCCGGATTGGAGCACCACGGGAGACGGATCTTGATGCGGTCGAGCCTGGGGATTTACGCAAAATGCGGCGGGCGCTGGCGGTTTATATCAGTCAGCGAGATTTGGTCCAACTGTACACCAAGAGTATTGAAACGGAGTCGATTGATGATCCACATGGTGTACCGTTTCAGAGTTTTTATGGCATCAGTGGAAACACTCACGCCTTTTGGAGTCTCGTGAATGCGCGTGAAGTGATTGGTTACGATCCACAGGATAACAGCGAATATCGGTTTGCGGAAAAAATCCAGCGGCATATCGCAGCAGCGGATCATCCCAGTCATTAAATTAACTTTTTGCCAGTTCGTTTACCTTGTAACAGCACCGGTTATTTTATAGGACGATCATGAAAGTCTTCACTCTTCAGCGTAAGTTTGGCGGGTTTTGTTTTGGCTTGTTTCATTCGTTTCCAATCCTTGTTGCGATCATGTTCATCCAGATTCAATTCGCGCAAGCTGGCGAATTAATGATTGTCGGAATTGATACGAAGGTTGAATTGACCAACCAGGGTATCGTGAAGAGAAAACCGGCCGGTGATGCGATTGCCATCTTCGAAATTGGTAAGCACCCGGAGAAACCGTTGCTAGTTGCCGAGTTGCCGTTGATCAATAGCCTGTTTGGTCCGCCGACGAATCTGGCGATTACCCCGGATGGTTCACTGGCACTGGTGGCCAATTCAGTACGTTGGGAACAAGGTGATGATGGATGGGAATCGCCGCCGGACAACAAGATTCACGTGATCAATTTAAAAGCGGATCCGCCGGCGGTGGTTGGCACTGTCGAGGCAGGACAGCAGCCGTCGGGTTTGAGTATCAGTCGCGATGGACAGTGGATGGCGGTAGCCAATCGCAAGGATTTATCGCTCTCAATATTTTCCATTCAGGGCCAGACCGTGACGCTTACCGACACGGTGGGGATTGAGGGGGAAGCGGCAGCGGTTGCCATGACGCCGGATGCAAAACGTGTTCTGGTGACAAAATTTGCCGAACATTCAGTTGCCGTGATTGAAAACCAGGATGGCAAGCTAAGCTACGACGGTGCCCGGGATTTGCCGGTTGGTCGCTGGCCTTACAATGTCCAAGTGACCCCCAATGGTCGCGTGGCGCTGGTGGCCAATAATGGCAACAAGGGCCAACCGGATGGACACCTGGATACTGTCAGCGTGGTGGACTTAGCAGCCAATCCACCACGTGTGGTCGACCATGTGGTGGTCGGAGATGGACCGGAGGGAATGGCCATCAGTCCCGACGGCACGCTTGCCGTCGTACCGTTACTGGACGGTAGTGCACCGTTGTTCGAAGGAAAATGGTT
>Ga0310342_100002070_pt1 | contig 12792 bp, 9 predicted proteins | sample S15DNA20500_MG_FD_206155 | JGI IMG/M metagenome (GOLD analysis project Ga0310342, IMG submission 206155) | Marine microbial communities from station ALOHA, North Pacific Subtropical Gyre - S1503-DNA-20-500_MG | ecosystem: Environmental > Aquatic > Marine > Oceanic | place: Pacific Ocean: North... | reverse complement strand
CAACCGCAACGGGGGGACCCGTTCGCGACCTCCGCGGGGAAACCTACCAGTGGCACGGCGCATCATCGTCTGCGACGGCGCGGAGACCGCCCGGCTGTGGAGCCGCATCGGCGCCGCGGAGAACGAGGAACTCACCTGGGTCCCTCGCGAGAAGGAATCGCGTGCGCGTCCACCGGGCTTCCGCATCCTGCAGGGCGGCCTCACCTCGCAGGCGTTTCGGAAGCTCGATCCCGAGCCGGACGACGAATACGCACTCGCGACGGACGATGGGCCGTGGATCCGCGCCGCCGTCCCGGCGATTTCAGAGATTTCTCCAGAGGCGCCGATCCTGCTGCTGACGGACGTCCTGGACGAAGACGACCTGCCGGACCACCCGTCCCTCAGGAGAACCGGGCTCAAGACCCTGATCCGCGACGACATCGACGAGGAGTTCGATCACCTGTCGAACCTGCACCGTGTCGTCGAACTCCGGACCCTGCTGGATCCGCGTGAGAAGGTGGGCATCCTGCTGCAGCCGGATCCAGATCCCGACGGAATCGCTTGCGGGTTCGCGCTTCGGGCGATCCTCGGGCGCAAGCGGCCCACGGCTCCGCTGATTTCCTTCGGCCCGGTGCAGCGTCCCGAGAACAAGGCGCTGGTCGAAGCGCTGGGCCTCGAAGTACGGGTGATCACCCCCGATGAGTTGGACGAGTTCGATGGCCTCGCGCTCGTCGACGTTCAGCCGAACGTCTTCGGCGAGGACGCTCCGGCCCGCATCCGCTCCGTGGACGCCGTCATCGATCACCACCCGGAACGCTCCGGCTACGACACGGTGATCAAGGACATCCGACCGAGCTACGGCGCCACTGCGTCGATCCTGACCGAGTACATCCGCGCAGCCGAGATGGAGGCCAGCACCGGCCTCATGACGGGCCTCCTCTACGGGATCAAGAGCGACACCCAGTACCTGGGGCGGCAGACGAGCAAGCGGGACATGATGTCGTTCGCTTATCTGCACGCCTACCACAGCCCGGCTCTGCTCCAACGCATCGAGCGTCCGGCACTGCCCATCGACGGACTGCGTGCGCTCGGACGGGCGCTTTCGCGGACCGAGGTTCGCGACGGCATACACGTGCTGGTTCTCGGCCGCGTACGCGAGGACGTGATCCCGCAGGTCGCCGACATGGCTCTGCAGGCCGACGGGGCCGAGTGGGCGGTTGCCGCCGGCATCGTGGGAAGCGACCTCTCCTTCTCAGTGCGCAACGTCGGCTACGTTCGCGCGGCTGGCGACGTGGTGCGAGCGGTCGTCGAAGGGCTCGGCGTCGGCGGCGGCCACCGCTCAATGGCGAAGGGAATCATTCCGCTGAAGGCCTTTCGGGCGACCTACGGAAGTGCGAACCGCGAGCGAATCCGTAGCGTCCTCTTCGACGCCTTCGTCCGCGCGATCCGACGGGACGAAGCCCAGTGACTCCGCCCGCTACGCTCGCGCAAGACGTGGTCGAGACGGCCCTGGAAGATCTGCCCGGCTGGCAACTCGACCAGAACAAGCTCTACCGGGAGTTCGTCTTCGAGGACTTCAGCCAGGCGTTCGGCTTCATGAGTCGTGTGGCGCTCGCGGCGGAAACCGCGGATCACCACCCCGAGTGGTTCAACGTCTACAACCGGGTTCGGGTGCACCTCACCAGCCACGACGCGGGGGGGATCACCCAGCGCGATCTCGACCTGGCCGCACGGATGAATGAAGCGGCCGACTCGCCGAGCTGCACCTGAAGATGTCGATAAAAATCCCGAACATCGCGTGCCTGAAGGATCTGATCGACGAGCCTCTCGGAAAGAGCGCGTGGCACACGATCTCGCAGCAGCAGATCCAGGCGTTCGCGGATGCCACGGGAGACCACCAGTGGATCCACGTAGACGTCGAGCGGGCCGCGCGCGAGTCGCCCTTCGAAGCGCCCGTTGCCCACGGCTACCTCACGCTCTCCCTCGTGCCCCGGCTACTCTCGCAGCTCCTCGAGGTCGAGAGCCTGACGAACGTCGTGAACGCCGGAATCGAGAAACTGCGGCTTCCCACGGCGGTTCCAGCGGGCTCGCGGGTCCGCCTCGCTGCAACGATCAAGAACGTCCGTGACCTGCCTACCGGCGGCTCGCGTGTCGCGTTCGAAATCACCGTGGAAGCGGAAGGGGCCGCGAAGGCGGCGATAACCGGGCGGGTCGTCTACCTCTACTTCGAGTAGGTGCGACCTTGTCGAGAAGCGCCCGGCACTGCTTCGAGTGCGAAGTCCAGGAGGAGTAACAGATGGCAGAGACGAACCTGAACGGTGGACAGCTGACGGCGAAGCAACTCAAGCTTGCCGGCATCGACACGATCTTCGGCGTGGTCGCCGGACCCATGATCGAACTCTTCGCCGGAGCGGTCGAGGAAGGCATGCAGGTGATCGGCTGCCGCCACGAGGAGAACGCGGCCTTCATGGCGTCCGCGTGGGGCTATGTAAAGAAGAAGCCGGGCGTCGTCGTGACCGGCTCCGGTCCCGGAACCACCAACGCCGTAACCCCGATGCACGTTGCGACCGAGAGCGCGATGCCGCTGCTGGTCCTCGGCGGCTCGGTTCACGGATCGATGCGGGGTCTCGGTGGCTTCCAGGAGTGCGACCAGGTGGCCTTCGCGCGCCCGGGTTGCAAGTGGGCCCAACAGGTCGACTCGACCGAGCGGATTCCCGAACTGGTCTACCTGGCCTCGGGCAAGGCCGTCTCGGGTCGCCCCGGGGCCGTATACCTCGACTACCCCGGGCACCTCGTGAGCAACACCGTGCCGGCAGAACGTGTGCGGTTGCGGGAAGAGCCTGCGCGAATCGCCCCGCCCCAGGCGGACGCGGACGCGATCGACGAACTCGCTGCGATGATCTCGCGCGCAGAACGCCCGCTCGTGCTGATCGGAAAGGGGGCCGCCTGGGCGGATGCGAGCGAGCCGATCCGCGCGCTGGTCGACCGGGGGATCCCGTACGTGTCGTCGCCCATGGCGCGCGGCACGCTGCCGGACGATCACCCGAACTTCGTCAACGCGGCCCGTTCGACGGCACTCAAGCACGCGGACATGATCCTGATGGTCGCGGGTCGCTTCAACTGGATCTTCTCGTTCGGCAGCGCGACGCGCTTCGCACCCGACGTGAAGATTGCACAGATCGAGATCGAGCCGGAAGAATTCTACAGCGGTGCGAAAATCGATCTCGGCATCAGCGCCGATGCCCGAGACGCCGTCAAAGCGCTCAACGCCGCTCTCGAAGATCGCTCGCTCGCCTGCAACGGGACGACGTGGCTCAGCGACCTCGCCGAGGCCCGCGACAAGAACCAGGCGTCACTCCGTACTCGCATGGAGTCCGACGCCGTTCCGATCGACCCGCACCGCGTCCTCAGCGAACTCGCGCAGACCCTGCCCCGCAACGCGAGCATTGCGGTCGACGGCGAGACGACGATGGGTATCGCCCGCCAGATACTCCCGAGCTTCGAGCCGCGTCACCGCTTCAACTCCGGGACGACGGGCTGCATGGGAACGGGGGTGCCGTACGCGATCGGCGCGAAGCTCGCCCGTCCCGACGAACCCTCGGTCGCTGTTTGCGGCGACTACGCGTTCGGGAGCGCGATGATGGACGTTGAAACGGCCGCCCGGGTCGGCGCCAAGGTCGTGTTCGTCGTCTGCAACAACGAGGGGATCGCCGGTCACATGCTGCAGGATCACATGCTTCCGGAAGGCTCCCCGAAGATCGCGGCGTTGCTCCCAGCCTCCTACGAGAAAATCGCAGAGATGGTGGACGGGCACGCAGAGCGTGTCGATCAGCCCTCCGAGATCCGCCCCGCCGTCGAACGAGCTCTCGCCGCCGAGCGACTCGCCGTGGTCCACATCCGGATGGACCCCAAGGTGACCCGCATGTCGGGGGGCGTCTACCTGCGCTGAGGCTGCCAATTCGGCAGGAAGCGACACTCTCAGCGCTCTCGCAAGAGCGGCCCTCGACTATTCGGAGAGGAAGTCGCGGACCACCCGGAGAAATTCGTCGAGCTGGTCGTGGTGCACCCAGTGTTCGGCTTCGGCAATGCCGACACTCCTCGCGTTCGCAAACGCACTCGCGCGGCCGTCCTCCTCCGGGTCTCCCGCCCAACTCTCGAGGCCACGCATCAGCAGTGTCGGACAGCTGATGCGTTCCCACTGCTCGCGCATCTCGTCCATGTCATAGCGCTGAGGGAAGAAGACACGCGTGTAGTTGTCGAACTTCCAGCTGTAACTGCCGTCTTCGTTGCGCGCGACGCCGTGCACGGTGAGGTGCCGCGCCTGCTCGGGGGACAAGAAGGAGTTCTCGGCGATCATGCGGGCGGCGGCCGCCTCGATGCTCGCGTAACGCTTCGGCGTGCGGGTCGAAAATTCGCGCACCTGCTCGATCCACGCCTCGGTGCGCTCCCACTGGGGCTTCGCAAAAGCACCCGTGAACATGGACGGCGGCGGACCGAGCCCCTCGATGCTGACCAGCTTCTCGACGTTGTCGGGATAGACCGATGCGTAGTGAGTCACGATGGATCCGCCCAGCGAGTGCCCGATCAGGGTCACCGGGAAGAGGTCCAGCGTCATCAAGAGCTGGGCGATGTCGAGGACGAACTCCTGAACCGTGTAGTGGCCACCGATCGCCCAGGCGCTGTCGCCATGACCGCGCAGGTCCGGCGCGATCACGTGGTAGTCGTTCCGAAGATCCCCGGCTACCCAGTCCCAGCTGCGGGCGTGATCTCGCCCGCCGTGAACGAGCAGGAGAGGCGGCTTGCTGTCGTTCCCCCAGTCGACGAAGTGCAGCCTCAGGCGCTGGGAGACGTAGTAGCTCGACGCCGGTCCGATGATCTCAGGCATGCCCCGAACTTAGCGGTATCCTCGGCACATGCGTCTCGCGATCGCGCAGATCAATCCCACCATCGGCGCTCTCGAAGCGAACCGGAAGCTCATCGAGCAGGCGGTGGACAACGCCGTCGAGGCCAGCGCCGATCTCGTCGTGTTGCCCGAGATGGCGCTCACGGGTTATCCCCCGATGGATCTGCTGGAGCGGGACGGCTTCGTGCGCGACCAAGTGCGAGAACTCGAGACGCTCGCGAAGGCCTCGAAGCGCGTCGCCATCGCGCTGGGCGCGGTCCTGCCGTTGCCCGCAGGCCGGCCGAAGCAGCTCTCGAACGCCGCGGTCCTGCTGGCGGGCGGCGAGCGGCTCGCCGCTCAGCCCAAGACACTGCTCCCCAGCTACGACGTCTTCGACGAGAAGCGCTATTTCACCCCCGCGGAGAAGCGGGAGGTGGTCCGGTTGCCCGGACACGAGACGCTGCTCGGACTCTCTGTCTGCGAGGACACCTGGGTGGAGGTGCTCCCCTACGTGGACAACCCGGTGGAAGACCTCGCTCGAGCCGGCGCCGGGCTGGTTCTCAATCTCTCGGCCTCGCCCTGGCACCTGAGCAAAGCGAGCGCGCGGCGTGGAATGCTGGCACGGCTCGCTGCACAGCACGGAGTCCCGATCGCGTTCGTCAACCAGGTAGGCGGCAACGACGAACTCGTCTTCGACGGCGCCTCCTTCGTCGTCGACCCGCAGGGCCGCATTCACGCACAGCTCCCCATGTTCGAGCCAGGCTTCGCGGTGGTGGATCTTCCACTGGACGCTCCCGTCGACGTCCCGGACCCGGAGCCCGTAAGCCAACTCGAAGGCGCGCTGGTCCTCGGCATCCGAGACTACTTCGCGAAGCAGGGACTGCCTCCGGGCGCGGTGGTCGGACTCTCGGGAGGAATCGATTCCGCCGTCACTGCCCACCTGGCCGTGGAGGCGCTGGGAGCCGAGCGGGTGCTGGGCATCGCAATGCCCGGCCCCTTCTCTTCGGAGCACAGCCTCGCAGACGCTCTGAGCGTGGGCCGCAACCTCGGCATCGAGACACGCGTCGTCGACATCAATCCCCTCTACGACGCGTATCGCGAGATCTTCGGCTCGCTCTTCGGCGAGCGTGAGGACTACGGCCTCACCCAGCAGAACATCCAGTCTCGCATCCGTGGGGCCATCCTGATGGCCGTTTCGAACGAAGAAGGAAGACTGGTGCTGGCCACCGGGAACAAGAGCGAGCTGTCGCTCGGCTATTGCACCCTCTACGGCGACACCGTCGGCGGCATCGGTGTCCTCGGCGACGTCTACAAGCGCGATGTTTACGCCCTCGCGCGCTACGCCAACCGCGCCGAAGAGCGCATCCCGGCCAACACGCTCGCGAAGCCTCCTTCGGCCGAGCTCGCGCACGATCAGATCGACAGCAACGATCTACCGGCTTACGACATCCTCGACGCCGTGCTCGAGCAGGCCATCGAGGGCGGGGTGGGGGCCGCGGGAATCGAACTCCCCGATGGCTGCTCGCGCGACCGCGCGGACTGGATCGTCCAACGCCTCGACCGCAACGAATACAAGCGCAGGCAGACGCCCCTGGTATTGCGCACGTCGCCGAAGGCCTTCGGAACCGGCCGCAGGCTGCCGATCGTTCACCGCTACCAGGGCTGATGGCCGAGTTCCTCGACTCCCTGTCGTTCGACCTGCCGGACCCCGGCAAGCAGGTCGTGATCCTGACCGACAACCTCCGCTATCGCGCGGACGACGGAACCCTCTTCACCATGCCCGCGAGCTTCGAAACGGACCTCGCCTCGGTCCCGGCGGCGCTCCGCTTCCTGGCACCACCGTGGCAGCGCTCTGCCCGGGCCGGCGTGCTGCACGACTGCGCGTACCGCTGGTACGAGGTCTGGAAGATCGGGCGCAAGCCGATGGACCGGCACTTCTACCAAGCGCTGCGAGCGGATGGAACCGGTCGGCTCCGGGCCCTCGGCCTGCAGGCTGCCGTCCGACTGTTCGGGCGCCGCGCGTGGAAACGCTGGCGAAGCACGCCCGAAGCCGCGAAGGGCGTGAAGCCGCAGCCAATCTCCTGACCCGCTCGCCCGTCCGGGTTCCCGGCCAGGCGAGTCAGCCGCTAGGGAGCCGGTGCCACCTGCGCGGCTGCCCCTTCCTCCTCTTCCCCACTGGCCTGGCGCACGTTCTCGGCGCGCGCGCCTCGCGGTCCTTCCTGGACCACGTACTCGACGTTGTCGCCCTCGGAGAGGGCATCATAGTCGGCGGCATTGAGACCTGATCGGTGGAAGAAGACTTCCTTGCCGTCGTCGCCGCGGATAAAGCCGAAGCCGCGGTCACGGACCATCTTCTTGATCTTGCCCTTGCACTTCGGCCCGGTCGGCACCTGGGCGGGGCCCGCGGCGCCCCGTCTTCGCCCGCGGCCTCCGCTGCGGCGGCGGCTGCCACCGGCTCCGCGGAAGCGCTCGGTCGAGACGAACTCCCCGCGGAAGAGCTGGAGAGGAACCGTCAGGTCCTGCAGGCCGGTCTGTTCGGGTGAGAGGAGCACCTCGTCACCGCCGACTTCGACCACGCTGTATCGCAAGCCGGTGTTCTTGTGGGTCACGAACAGTCCGGATTCGATCTCGTCGATGGCGAGCATGGCGTTACCTCGTTGCTACTGGTCGGCCGCAGCTGCCCTCGGCCCACCGAATGAGACAAAACGGGGTGGACGGAGCTGCGGTCCGGAACCGGCCCCCAGGGCGAGGGCAGGCGGGGCGCGCAGGGTAGGAAAGCCGGTTCTCCCGGTCAATTCGCTGACCTCGCCCCAGGGGAAGCACGGGCTCCGCTCGGCTTCCCCACTCCCCGACACTGCGCGCCGCCGGGCGCTTGCAGGCTTCGATCAACGCGCTTGGCGAGACCCTGGCGAGGCTCCGGATCCCCCGCCCCGACCCCGTCAGGCTTGACGCTCACGCAGCAGGTTCAGCGCCGAGCCCGCGTGGAACCACCCGATCTGCTCTTCGTTCAGCGTGTGAGCGACCTCGAACGAGTCTTCGCTTTCGTCCGCGTGATGCAGGACAGCCCGCAGGTTCCGATCCGGCGCGAGGGACGACAGGTTCAGCACGCTCACGCGGTCCTGCTCCTGGACCTTCTCGTAGTCTGCCGGATCCGCGAAGGTCAGAGTCAGGACGCCCTGCTTCTTCAGATTCGATTCGTGGATGCGGGCGAAGCCCCGCGCGATTACCGCGGCAGCACCGAGATGACGCGGGCACATGGCTGCGTGCTCCCGGCTGCTGCCCTCCCCGTAGTTCTCGTCGCCGACGACGACCCAGCGCAGCCCTTCTCGCTTGTAGTGCCGCGCGATCTTTGGGAAGGGAACCGGCGATTCGCCGGACAGCAGGTCGAGTCCCGCTCCGGCCTCACCCGTGTACGCGTTCACCGCACCCAGGAAGGCATTGTCACTGATGTTGTCGAGATGCCCGCGAAACCTCAGCCAAGGACCCGCCATCGATATGTGATCCGTCGTGCATTTGCCCTGCGCCTTCAGCAGGATCGGGAGTTCGACGAAATCCTTGCCGTCCCAGGCCGGGAACGGGGTGAGGAGCTGTAGCCGCTTGCTATCCGGCGCGATCTCGACCTGGATCTCCGAAGGATCCTCGATCGGTGCTTCGTAGCCCGCATGCGAAATCACGAAGCCGCTCTCCGGGACTTCCGGAGCCGGTGCCGGCGCGTCCAACACGAGACGCGAGCCGTCGGGCGCCTCGAGTTCGTCGCTGAGGGGGTTGAAGTCGAGAGTTCCCGCCAGCGCATAGGCGATCACCGTTTCGGGACTTCCGATGAAGGCGAGGGTCGATGGGTTGCCGTCGTTTCGCTTTGGGAAATTCCGGTTGTAGGACGTGATGATGGAGTTGCTCTCACCTTCAGGGATCTCGTCCCGCTTCCACTGGCCGATGCACGGGCCGCAAGCGTTCGCGAGAACGGTGCCACCGATGGACTCGAGCGCCTCCATCTGGCCGTCGCGCTTGACCGTGAGGTAAATCTGCTCGGAACCGGGCGAGCACAAGAGTTGGGTCTTCGTGGAGAGTCCCCGCGCCTTCGCCTGACGCGCGAGATCAGCCGCACGCGACATGTCCTCGTAAGAGGAGTTCGTGCAGCTGCCAATCAGCGCCGAGGTCAGCTCCTGCGGATATCCCTTCTCCTTCGCCTCGGCTGCAATCTCCGACACCGGCCGTGCCAGGTCGGGGCTGTGGGGACCAACGAGGTAGGGCTCCAGCTCGGAGAGATCGATCTCGATCACCACGTCGAAGAAGCGAGCGGGCGAGGCCTCGATCTCAGGGTCGGCACAGAGCATCTGCTCGTGGGTCGTAGCGAGCTGTGCGAGTTCCTCGCGCAGCGTCGCCCCGAGGTAGGTGGCCATGCGCTCGTCGAACGGGAAGATGGAAGTGGTTGCACCGAGCTCGGCACCCATGTTGGTGATCGTCGCCTTGCCGGTGCAGCTGATCGAGGCTGTACCCGGCCCGAAATACTCGACGACCCGATTGGTGCCTCCCTTCACGGTGAGTTCGTCGAGCACCCGCAGGATCACGTCCTTCGGCGACGCCCAGCCCGACAGGGAGCCCTTGAGGTGGACACCGACCAGGTTCGGGTAGAGGACCTCCCACGGAAGACCCGCCATCACGTCGACCGCGTCGGCACCCCCGACGCCGCACGCGAACATGCCGAGGCCGCCGGCATTCGGAGTGTGCGAATCCGTCCCGAGCATCATGCCACCCGGAAAGGCGTACTTCTCGAGGACCACCTGGTGGATGATGCCGGCACCCGGCCCCCAGAAGCCGACTCCGTAGCGCGCCGTGCAACTCCGCAGGAAGTCATACACCTCCCCGTTCGTGGCGATCGCGGTCTGCAGATCCGAGGAGGCACCCTGGTAGGCCTGGATCAGGTGGTCGCAGTGCACCGTCGTGGGCACCGCCGCCTCGTGGCGACCCGCGTGCATGAATTGCAGCATCGTCATCTGGGCGGTCGCGTCTTGCAGGGCGACCCGGTCGGGACGCAGGAGCAGGTAGCTATCGCCGGGCTCGAGTTCCTGGTTCTTCGGATCGTCGAGGTGACCGAGAAGGACTTTCTCCGCGTAGGTGAGCGGGCGCGCCAGCCGGCTTCGAATGTTCTCGAGCCGCTCGGCTACCTCGTCGTAGACCTTCTCGACGAAGGCGGGGGTGGTTTCAATCGAGGGCACAGGGCCTCCAGAGGGCGGGAGGAAAGATCAACTTAGCACCGCAAAGGCGCCTCAACCGGGATCGCGATCTTGAAGAAGCAATCAACATCCGGGCCGTGTGCGAGGGAGATGAAATTCCTGATACGATTGAAGCCATGCAGCCCATCTCTCGGCGAGTCGAGGTTTCCGACGGACTCAGCCTCCATGCCCTCGAGTGGAGCAGCGAAGGTGTCCCGCTGATCCTGATCCACGGCTTCGGCAACGAGGCCCACATCTGGGACGATTTCGCGCCGCGCGTCGCCGGTCACTACCGCGTGATCGCCCTTTCGCTTCGCGGGCACGGGGATTCCGACTGGGATCCCGAGCGGCGCTACGACTACCCGAACCACGTGGCCGACCTGGAGGCGATGACCGCCCAACTCGGAATCGAGCGGATGGTGCTCGTCGGCCACTCGCTCGGGGGACGCGTCGCGATGCTCTACGCGGATCGGCACCCGGAGCAGCTTGCCGGCCTCGTGATCGTCGATTCGGCTCCCGAACTCGACGTCCGGGGTACCACGCGCATCCGCATGGAAGTGGCCGACCACCAGGCTCCAGTATTCTCGAGCGTCGCCGAGTACGAAAACCTGCTCGCCCACAACTATCCGGCCGCCACGCCGAAGGCCCTCAAGCGGATGGCGGCCAACGGCCTCAGGCAGAACGACGGCGGCGGCTACGAGCTGAAGATGGACACGGCCTATCGCGGCAAGGACGGGCCGCGCCTCGATCCTGAAGAGTTGCTCTCACGGGAAGCGGAGCACACGCGCAACATGTGGAGAGGCCTCGAAAAGGCCCCTTGCCCGACCCTCGTCGTCCGCGGTGCCGCTTCGGACGTGATGTCGCCCGAGGTGGCCGATCGCATGGTCGAGGAAGTCCTCGCGAACGGAACTCTCGCGATCGTCCCCCAGGCGGGGCACTCGGTGATGACCGACAACCCCGAGGGCTTTGCCGAGGCGGTCTGCGACTTCGTCTTGGCCTAGGCGGATCGGCGCTTCCGCAGCTCGAGTAGCGCGGGAAGCACCACGAGATTGCAGATCACCGTGAGCGCGACGCCCAGGGTCAGAAGCTGACCCAGGCTCGCCATGCCCCGGTGCGTTGCAAAGGCGAGGCTCCCGAAGCTTGCAATCGTGGTTGCGGCGCTGAACACCACGGCGTTGGCGGTGCTCGTTTGCAGCAGCTCTCCATCCTCGGGCGTGGCGTGACGCGCGCGGTGAACGAGATGAATGCTCGTATCGACACCGATTCCGAGCAGCAAGGGCAATACGATCACGTCCGCGAAATTGAAGGGGACGCCCATCACGACCGCGCCCGCGGCAGTCAGCAGGCCTGCCAAGACCATGGGAGCCATGACCATCATGGTGTCCCCAACGGCTCTCCAGATCAGAAACAGGAGGATGCCAATCGCGATGACCGCGGAAGTGAACGCCTGCCTGAGAGACTTCACCACCTCCCGGCTTGCCGCGTGGATGGCGACCGCACTCCCGGTCGCCCGCGGCGCCACGCTGCGGACGCTCGAAACGAAGCGCTCGAGCGCGTCGGGGTCGGTCAGGTCTTCGCTCGGGAAAATTCGTACTCGTATCATCCCGCTCGCCGAAATCATGCGGGTGACGAGATCGTCGGGCAAAGCTTCGAGCGTGATCGGCCCAACCGCCAGAGCTCGTGAAATCAGGTCGAGTTGACTCGCGAGCGAGCCGAGTAGTCCCTGCTCGAGGATCGCGAGGCTCTCCTGCGCATCGGCCCGGCTCGCAGATTCCAGCGACTCCAAGAAGGCCGACAGGGAGGCGTGCACGGGGCCCACGCTCGGCGGGATGCCGGCTCCCCGCGCGGCTCCGGCCTCGTCGACCAGGCGAGCGAGTTCGGTCCGAAAGTCACGCAGCGCGCCGATCACCTCGTCATAGCTCGGCGGCGAAGCCCGACCGTCCTGCGTGGGAGGTGGAGCCAGAAAGACCGCCACCTCCTCGATGATCGCGAGCTTCTCCTCCTGGTTCTCGGGCACGAAGCTCGTCACGCTGAGGGCGCTATCGACGGTTGGAAGCTCTTCCAACGCCGCCGCGAGCGACTCTGCGGATTCGAGATCGGGCCGCACTGCGTTCAGGCTCCAAGGCGAGGTGCGTGACTGGGCGAGAAGCTCTTCGAAGGCCTGCACCGACTCGGCGGAAGGATCCCGAACGAGGAGCGGGTTCTGATCGAAGTGCGCCTGCGGCAGGAGAGTCAACGCGCAACCCGCGACCACCAGGGCAACGACACTGATCGCGGCCGGGTAACGCGTCGGGAAGGTCGGGACCAGGTTCCTGCGCGCCCGCTTGGCCGCACGCCCCGCCGATTCCTCGCGGAGCCAGAGCGACAGCAGCGCAGGCAGCACCGTAAAGCTGCAGAAGAGGCTCACGAACATCCCGGTACCCGAAATGAGGCCCAGCTCCGCAACGCCGGAGAAATCCGTCGGAATGAAGACGTAGAAGCCGATGGCGGTCGTGGCCGCGCAGAGGGCCAGGGAACTCCCCACCTTCGATGACGCTTGCCGCAGCGCAGCCGCGTGATCGCATCCCTGCGAGAGGCTTTCCTGGTAGCCCATGCAGAGATGCACGCCGAAGTCGATGCCCAGGCCGATGAAGAGAACCGCGAAGGTAAGCGAGAGGATGTTGAGTTGGTGAACCGCGAAGGTCGCAAAGCCCGCCGTCCACACGAGGCCCATGAGCA
>Ga0310342_100002069_pt1 | contig 12792 bp, 12 predicted proteins | sample S15DNA20500_MG_FD_206155 | JGI IMG/M metagenome (GOLD analysis project Ga0310342, IMG submission 206155) | Marine microbial communities from station ALOHA, North Pacific Subtropical Gyre - S1503-DNA-20-500_MG | ecosystem: Environmental > Aquatic > Marine > Oceanic | place: Pacific Ocean: North... | reverse complement strand
GGTTTCCGGCGAGAAGCAGTTGTTTGAAGCTGCCAGGCCGGTGCGGCGAAACAAGAGTGCCTAACGATCCCCGTGGCGGGGATTGAGTTTTCGTCCCCTCGCGGTTTGTTCATGTTTCCGTGAGAATGCCCGCAGTGGTCTTGCCCAAGTCCACTGCGGGCTTTTTGATGGATCCCGTCAACTTGCCTTGGGAACAATGGTATGATGGGTTGGTTGAGGCAACAGTTTCCTGACCGGGAGTTCCGAGAGATGAATACAAGTGACAGGTTTGTGTTACCCTTGCCGAGACTGGTGCTGCTCCTGCTGGTGCTGACTGCCCTGGTTGGCCGAGAAGCGCTTGCCGCCGAGCCATTGACGATACGGGTACTCAGCTACAACATTCACCACGGCGAGGGCATTGATGGGAAGCTTGACCTGCAGCGGATTGCCGGGGTGATCAGCGCTGTTAAGCCAGACCTGGTTGCTTTGCAGGAAGTGGATCGCCATACGCGGCGGACTGAGCAGCTGGATCAACCGGCCATTCTATCTAAACTGACTGGCATGAAGATTCTCTTCGAGAAGAATATTGTTTTCCAGGGGGGTGACTATGGGAACGCGATTCTCTCCCGCTTCCCGGTGAAAGCGCATCGCAATCACAAGTTGCCCAGCCATGACGAGGGGGAACAGCGTGGGGCACTGGAAGCGGAAATTCTGTTGCCTGGGGGACAGGGGACGTTAATTGTGTGGGCGACTCATCTGGACCATCGGTCTGAGCCCACGGAGCGACTGGCGTCGGCCCGGGCGCTGGAGAAGATCGTCCGCGCAAAGGGGGAAACGGTTGGGCTGCTGGCCGGCGACTTGAATTCACAACTCAGCGGTCAGGTGTTACCGATTTTCTTGCGCAGCTGGACCAACAGTAACGGGCTCAAACCACTGCCGACAGTTCCGGTGAAGGAGCCGAAGCGGCAAATCGATTTTGTCCTCTACCGGCCGCAACAGCGCTGGCGTGTCAAATCGGTCAAGGTGTTGGAGGAGCAAGTTGCTTCGGATCACCGGGCCATTCTGAGTGTGCTGGAGTTGTTGCCCGCAGCAAGTCGCTGAAGAAGATAGTCCTGCAAAGAAGGGTAGCCGTTCAAGCTGCTGCCAGGTCCTGCAGGATGCGAATTCCTCGATCAATCGTATCATTGTCGGCAGCGTACGAGATACGAAAGTGCGAATCTCGCTGGCTGAAGATATTGCCCGGAATGATAAGCAGGTTTTGCTCGATCGCTTGTTGGACGAATTCACTGCCTGTTCGACCTTGCGGGGCCTTTGGGAAGACGTAAAACGCACCACGGGGCTCGATCAGGTCATAGTGACCGGCCAGGCCGGCCACCAGTCGATCCCGTTTTTGTCGGTAGTCGCTGATGTGCTGGTCAATCTTAACGTCCATGGCGACGGCCGCGGCCCATTGAGCTGGCTGGGGTGAACAGACAAACGAGTACTGCTGCAGCTTGATCATCGTTTCGATGATTTCTCCGGGGCCGTGGACCATGCCGACTCGCCAGCCAGTCATGCCATGGCTCTTGGAAAACCCGTCGATCACGATTGTCTGTTCGTTGAACTGGGCGGGTGAGACGAAATCGGTGTCGTAGCAGAACTGGCTGTAAATTTCATCACTCAAGAGGGCCACATCTTTTTGCTGGGCTAGCTCAGCCAACTGCCGAGTTTCTTCTTCGCTGGCGGTGAAACCGGTAGGATTGGATGGGCTGTTAAGCAGGATTAGCTTGGTTTTTGGCGTGATGGCTTCGGCGACCCGGTTGCAGTCGATCTGAAAATCCGGATACGTGTCGATCAGCACGGGCTCGCCACCCACCAGCTTGACCAGGGACGGGTACATGACAAAAAAAGGATCGAAGAGGATCACTTCATCTCCTGGATTCACCAGCGAAAGCATGGCCAGCACCAGGCCCCCACTGGTGCCCGAGCTGACGAAAACGGATCGATCGCTGTGGGACAGTTGCTGGTCGATCTGTGCTTGCAATTTTTCTCGCAAGACGGGCATCCCTTGAGTGAGGGCATAGCCATTTTTTTGTGACTGGATGGCATCGATGCAAGCGAGGCGAACCTCTTCGGGGACATCGAAATCGGGCTGGCCGATAGAGAGGTTAACCGGATCTGTCAGGGTGCTGGCCAGGTCAAAAACCTTGCGTATGCCGCTACTGTCAAACGCGGTTGTGCGATCAGCGATCCAGGGATGGGACATAGCAGTTCGTCCAAATCGACTTGAAAGGGCTAGCGAACTCGACACTTAAATCGAATGATGCCACCTTCTCCGACTTTCAGCGGATCCGTGATTTCCCACCGCAGCAGGAGTGATCGGCCGTCGTTCTCTTGCGTCATGAAATTACCCTTCACAGAACAGCTCTGGCTTTCCGGGATGTATTCCAGTCGCGGAGTAAGATTGTCCAGGACGGTGACATTACCAATGGTCTGGTCACCCGTGTTATCGAAGCGGATGGTGAATTCAATGATGTCGCCTGGCTCAGCCTGCTGCTGGGAAGCGACCTTAACAACCCGCAGTCGTTTTTTTCCGAGGGGCATTTGGTAGGTAAACTGTTCACCCATCGTGCGTTCGTTCGTAAATTCGGTAGGCAGCTTGCCATCGAGAACGACTTGAACTCCCTGTGGGGTGGACCACGATTTGGCTGCCAGGATTCGCTGGTTCAGGCGAGGTTTTTCGTTGTTGTCGAAGACGCCACGCCGCATGATCAAAAAATCTTCGTAGGATTCGAACACATAGTCCGTACCCGCGGCATTTTGCACGTTGTCGACGGTTCGTTCGGGCAGGCGTTCCCGGAACCCGTTCGGTGTGCTCATGGCCAGGTGTCGTTGAGGCTGCAGTTGCTGGATTAGTCCCAGGTCGATGTCGGTGCCTCGCTGACGTTCTAACTCTTGTACCTGGTGATTCGACAGCGTACCAAACGTATATTCATTTTGAACGATGCCGTCGACGCGGCGAACAGCGGCAAAGCGTGGTGAGTAGACCGCCACTCGATTGCTGGGCTGAATAACAAGGTCACCGTCGAGTGTATCGAAGTGAACCACCGTGTCTTCTTCATCCAGGCCATGAACGCTCCAGTCCTGGGCAACATTTACCTGGCGAGCGCGATCGCCACCATCGAGTACGTATTCATCAGCGGGCCAGGGGCGAGGAAGTCCCGGTGGTGCCCAGGGGTGAGCTGGATTGCCAGGGGAAAGCATCGGTGGAGCGGTTGGATTAGAAGGGTATCCCGACCAGGCACTCTGAGGTAATCCTCGCGTTACCGTCGCTGGCGGTAACTGCTTGACAGGCTGGGGTGGAGTAGTCTGGGGCGGGGGATCGGCTGGTGCCTGGTAGGCTGCCGCCGCCAGTTCGGGGGCCTTGGCAGACGGTTGTTGTGGTTCGTTTTTCACGGTGTTGGTGTTGTTTGGCCACAGCGTGAGTGGGTCGAGGCTGCGACACGAGCAGCAGAGTACTGACATGAGCCCGATCGCGATCCATGGCCAGTTTGGTGACTGCCAGCAGCGACGGGTTAGGAGTTGCAGTCGGTAGAGCATGGGTAAGTCCGGTGGTTGGAAGCTATCGTTGCAGCGGGGGTGCGGGGAACGTGTAAAGACGCGGGACGCGCGAGTTTCGAATGATCGCCGGATCCGGCTGAAAGGTAGTTTGCTTGACGGTCGTGGTACCCGGTAATTGCACGGGTGGTGAATTAAACAGGAAGGATCCCGTGGTCCGGTCCAGTCGTGGTACGCGCGACCCTAGTCGTAAAATGGCCATCGGTCGTCCCAGCTGGTCGGCGATGTGAAGCGGATCTTCCGTTGTTCCCACGTCGAAATAAGGCTGGACGTTAGCATTGGCGACGGCCGGTACCGCCGCTCGTGGGTTTTCCAGGTAGATGACCCGCGTTATGTAACGTCCTTGCAGGGCGAAGTCCATGTCCCGGCTGGTAAGGTGAATGGGGATGGGGAATTTCCAGGCCAGTCCTTGTGGTGGATAAAGTCGGTTAATGATTTCAACGGACGGATAGACTTCCAGGCCGGCTTTGAACGGGATCTTGGAGACTCGCAGGCGGTAGACCTGCCCGATCAACAGGCCTGCTTTGACCACCGGTGCGGCTGGCTGGAATTTACCATCTTTCGCGACGCTGACCTGCATGCCAGCGAGTGCTTTGAACTCCACGGGCTGGTAATAACCAGGCAGCGGACCACCTCGTTGTAGCTGGCTGCGACCGACCGTGCCGGGGGGATCCAGGATGGAATGCTGGAAGTGGCGTGGTCCCCCCTGAGCGAGCAGGGAACTGGTCATGAGTATGACCAGCACGGTTGCCAGTTGTCCTTTAAGGATCCAGGTACCCATCATGCGTTTTGACCGTTGGTTCGCTTTTCGACCGTTTTCACTGCTCAATGGATTGCCTTCACCAAGGCAGTGTAACTTTCTTGTTTGCGCCCCTGCTCGTTACGCATGGGATCCTTCGACGGCAGTCATCGGATGGCCGTGAAGTTTTCCCAGCTTGAATCGTTGCCGATGACTAGAAGACCCGTTGTTTTCGGTCAGCAGCTGGTCGCCCAAACGGCATTCCGGGAGCAATGTTTTGTTCTCGGATGAAGACACGGGTAGGCGGCGCGGGATAACTATAGCCAGGTACCTGGCGAACATGCGTGTTGAGGGTCGTGGTCGGTTCTGGCATGTTGACCCGCGTGTGATTTCGAATGACGTGTTTCTGCAGTCCAGCAGGTCCACCGAGCGGAATGTGTGGTGGTCCTGGCAACCCGATCGGCGTGCCACTCATCGGCATGCCGTATTGAGGCGTTGTATAACCGGAAACATAAGCCGGCACACCCGGAGTAGGCATGGCACCCGTACCTGGCAGGTTAAACGTTGCCGGTGTGACCGCGCCAGCTGCTTCCTGGTTCCCAGGCATTTCGATATGCTTGTTACCCATTCGAATGATGGCCATGATGGAACCACGACGATCCGCTTCGACAATCGGGTCCATGCCCGGGTCGAGACGCGTGCTGACGAGTGTTTCTACACCTGCCAAGGCCAGTTCCTGGAATTCGGGATCGGGCAGATAAATCACCTTGGTGACAAAGTTACCTGTTAATACCTGGCCAAAATCTTCCGCTGTGAACTGGATCGGGATAGCGTTGTGAGCCAGGTAAGCGGCGGTTCGTGGAGTCGTGGGACCAATTTCCAGCGTCGGATAAAGTTCTTCCGCTTCATGATCTGCAATATGAGTTAACTTGAGGCGATAAATGCCGCCTTGAGGGAAGTTGTAACGGGCTGGTACTACTAAGGGGACGTCATGGAATTGAGCACGTCCCGTTTCCCAATGAATGTGCATCGCTTCGGGACGAGCAAATTGCAATTGGACCGTCGGTTGTGGCGAGACGCTTATCATCGGTACACCAGCAGTTCCGGGCATCGGTGCTTGCGCATCAGCTGGAATGACTGCTGAGACTGGCCCCATGACCCCTGGTCCAGGACCTCCGACGCCAGGACCCTGCTCTAACAACTGTTGAGCGGGCGGCAGGTTGTGAGTACTTGTCGCACATCCTTGTGCGAGTAGTGCCAGTAGTGTCAAAACCGTACACAGGTTTCTGCATCTGTTCATGAGTCTATCCCCTACGCGTCGTGACGCTGTAAACGTTTGCCCGTTTCGGCCGGTGCAATACGATAATCCTTGCAATGACTTAACCGTTGTTGACGTCGATCGTCGCTGATTGGCATAGACCCCATTGAGTAGCAGACTTACAATGCTCGCCAAGCTAACTCGAGAGGGTATTGCCGCAGCGCACGAAACGCCTTTGAACTCTATTCTCGGTCTTCTACAACAGGTTTCTTTGATAAAATCATCATAACCGGGACATGAAGTACAAATTACCTATACTTACAGCCGGTTTGATCCTTAGCTTGCTAGCATGCTATTGGTTTCTAGGGCCACTTGATCTGCAGTTATTGTCGCTACCGGGCTCCAGAGAGAGTGCGAGCGGCCAAGCCGGTTCAACGACCGGCGAATTGGCACGCGAGCAGGGGCAGGGGGAAGAGCCCCCTCATGGTCAGTGGCTAGTTGGTCGAGCGGTTCAGGAGATTGTAGGCCAAGAGAGTTTACAGGTGGAGGTTCGCCAGCAGGTTGATTTGTATGGTCATCATCTGGTGGGGGCTGGTCGATACCGGCAGTTCTTTTTTAACGGCCAGCAGCGACTGCGATTGGAGTTGAAGTTACAGGTTGGTCACCAGGTGAGTAGTTTGACCCAGGTTGCTGACGGGCGTCACCTTTGGATTCGCTTAGAGATGCCGGATGGAACGACTTTAAGTCGAATTGATTTGCGTCGTGTCGCGGAAGAGATCTGGCAGGAAGCTCCCGGCCCGTCTGCTCAATCGAGCATGTGGATGGCATTGGGCGGGTTGCCCAAGTTGCTGCAGGGGTTGGAGGCAAATTTCAAATTCTCTCCGCCGCAGGCAGCTCAATGGCAGCAGAAATCAGTCTGGGTGACCGAGGGTACTTGGAAGCCTTCGTTAGTGAAGCATCATTGGGGGACTGAGAAGTCGCTGCCGGAATATATTCCGGGGCGGGTGCAATTGGTTTTGGGCCGGGACTCGGAGGTCCCCTTGTTTCCTTATCGCATTCAGTTTTGGCGTTCAGCCGAGAGGGGGAAGGAAGGTAGCGAGAACGTGAAACCGATGGTGACGTTAGAGTTTCACAACGTGACACGTCCGTCTTTCTTTACCTTGGCGATGTTTGATTACAAGCGGGGCGACCAGGTCGTGATTGATCGTACGGAGACATTCTTGAAGTCTTTACGGAACCCGCCTTGGAGTTTCAGTGACAAGTTGTCGCCTTGAAGCTGGCAGCCTGAGAGCTCGAAGTAGTCACACAGCTGGTGGAGTTGTTTACTGGCGATCCTGGGGGCCGGTTCCAAACGGGTTTTCCGGCGCGGTGAGGCGAAAGCCCATGCAGGCGGGGATTGCCTGCTTATCATCGAAACCGCGTTTGCCCCAACTGCGATGAAATTCTCGGTTGACCTTGTCCGTGAAAATCGTGGGCGCCATGAATTCCCGCTGGCCGGTATCCATCAGGTTGAAATGGATATGTGAATTGGCTTGCAACTGGGGATGATCGGGCAGATACATGTGGGCGATGACCTGTCCCTGGCGAACCTGCTGGCCTTTTTTGACCAGGATGAAAGGCTGGTAGAAGTGGGCATTTCCGGGATCGACCATCGGTTCGATACTGTAGTGAAAGTGAACGGGTTTCCCCTGCTTGGTTCCGATCGCCAGGGTCACTCCGTAACGGTAATTCGACTGGCGTTTATTAAGGACACGGTTAAACATCTCTCGCTGCTTAAAGGATTCATCGATCCTGGCAACGTAACCATCGGCGACGGCATAAATGGGTGGGTAACTAGTTGGCTTGCCGGGATCCATTCGTTTGGCAGGAGGCTGGAAGTAGACGTGGGCACCCGTGTGAGGCTGGGCGGCACGTCGGCCCTTGTAGGGGTGACCGGTTCGCACGTAGCGCCAATCGATCAAGAACTGGGAGCTGGGTTGCGAAGCAAATTGGCGAATGTCGGGGAGCGGTTCGGCTGCCCACGTGCTGGTGCAGAGCAGGCTGGAGAGCAGGATCAGTAGCACTCGAGAGCGTGTCGCTGGGATTCGCGGAGATGGTTGAGGATTGATCCACATGATTGGTTCAGGAAGAGGAGGTTTGATTCCAGGCCAGCTGGTGTCGCAGGGGAGCCAGTGTTGCCGCCGTTTGAACGGCTTGCTTTAAGCCAGTAATCTGGGCACGGCCCTGCCAGGCAAGATCGAAGGCGGTGCCGTGGGCCACGCTGGTTCGAATAATGGGTAAGCCGAGCGTTATATTGACGGCCTCGTGCATTCCCAGCAACTTTAAAGCGATGTGACCCTGGTCATGATACATGGCAACGACGGCATCAAAATCGCCGGCAGCGGCACGGACCAACAAGGTATCTGCGGGGAGTGGTCCGCTGACATTGAGTCCCGCGGCCTGGCTTTGGGCGACCGCGGGTCCGATGGTCTCGACTTCTTCTAAGCCGAATAGCCCCTGTTCTCCCGCATGCGGATTGAGAGCCGCCACTCCCAGCCGGGGCGGTTGGTCCTGGTTATTGGTGATCAGTAACTGTTGCATGAAGTCATGAGTGAGTTGTGTGACCGTGGTGATCCGTTGGGGATTGAGTTGAGCACTGACATGAGCCAGCGGAGTATGAAGTGTCGCATGGGTTACGCCCAAGCCAACCCGGCCTAGCACGGATTTCCCAGGAGGCAAGTAGAGCATCATGGCGGCATTTGGGGCATGACAGAGTTGAGCCAGCAACTCCGTGTGCCCTGGCAAGGGCAGGCCAGTGGCTGCCAGCGCGGCCTTGTTTAAGGGAGCGGTTGTGATGGCGTCCACGTCGTTGCGAAGGGCCAGTTCAACGGCCACCAGCAGTGCATCGTAGGCGGCCTGGCCGCCTCGCGGATCGACCGTGGCGGCAGGGACGTCTGCTGCCTCACCGTCGTCGCTGGAGATCAGCGGCATCAGGGCAGGGGAGGGTGAGAGTTCCTGCGGGGAGTCCACTTCGACCACCTCGATCGAACTGCCGGTCAGGGCAACCGCTCTTCGCAATACGGGCGCACTGCCAACCACCAGTCCCTGGCAGGTTTGGTGAAAGGACTTTTCTGCCCATAACGAGGCAATCGTCTCGGGACCGACCCCGGCAGGGTCACCCATCGTGATGGCTATCCACGGTTTTGTCATGAGACTATTCTATCGAGCTTGTACTAAGTTCCATAGTAGTGAAACGGGCTGGGGCTGGACTGGTCTGCAGACGACCGTCTACACTGACCTTTCATTATCCTCAGGTCAGAGGAAGGTTTTTCTGGCAAGTTATTCTTAGAAGTCTGGTTTTCTCGTGGCGCGTATTTATTCGGTCCTGGTCCTGTTCGCCCTGGCTTTGTTGCTTAGTAATCTCATCCTTGGCTGGTCCATCGGTGACTGGAACTTAACGGTCCAGCAGCGCGGAAAGATCAAGGCTGATACGGATGAGTTAAAGAAGCACGTTGGGCTCCAGCAGCATCAGTTGCGTTTGAGAGAGCGTGGCTCGGAGACCGAGCAGGAGCTGGCTGCTGCAAAAGCTGCTTTACAGAAAGCCGAAGAGAAACTCGGGCAGCAGCAACGGCGATTGGATGAATTCCTGGTCCGTTTTAACCGCCTGCAGGGATGGCAGACAGTTCATTTCTTGTTGGGTGTGCTGTCAGCCCTGGTGACTGTACTGGTCAACAGTGTCTCGGTGACTTATTTCATTGGCACCACTCGCTGGTGTCGCGAAGTAGTCGAAGAGTATGGTCTGGATCCGGCCCTCTATGAGAAAAGTCGGAAACTCAAACGGCTCACCTATCCCTGGGCACTCGGTGGCGTTTTTATCATGCTGGCGATTATCTGCTCCGGAGCCGCAGCAGATCCCAGTGCCTTTGGCGTGGCCGCGGCGCAATGGGTGACCGTTCATTTCATGATGGCGATCCTGGGAACCGCCGCGATTGGCTGGGCGTTCTGGGTTCAAATCGGTACGGTGGGAGAGAATTATAAAGTGATTCAGCAGATTCTTGACCAGGTGAATGTGATTCGACGGCAACAGAACCTGGAGGTTTCCGAAGGGCACTAATCAATTCAGTCAGTGACGAGGGATAATGGCGTGCGAGTTTGTCTGCAGCGAGTGACCGAGGCAAGTGTCCAGGTGGATGGCCAACAGGTTGGCAAGATCGGTCCCGGGCTACTGGTGCTGCTCGGTATTGGGCAGCAGGATACGGTCCAGGAAGTGACCCAACTGGTCGACAAAATTGTCAACCTGCGTATCTTCGCCGATCAGCAGGAGAAGATGAATCTCTCCTTGCTGGACGTCGAGGGAGAAATGCTGGTGATCAGCCAGTTCACACTCTGGGGGGATTGTCGCAAAGGACGCCGCCCCAGTTTCGTCCAGGCAGCAGACCCGCAGCTGGCAGAACCTCTCTACGAGCAGTTTGCTCAAGAGGTCCGGGCACAAGGAGTGGGAGTGGAGACGGGACGCTTTGGTGCCATGATGCAGGTGAGCCTGGTCAATGATGGACCGGTGACGCTCGTGATCGAGAGCTGGTAGTTGCGGGGTTTAGCGAATGATACCGTCGCTCTGCTCAACCGCATCTTCCAGCAGTTGCCGGGCTGTCCTGGGCAATTCGGTTTGATCCTCTGGCAGCTGTCGTACCACGAGCGGATCGCCGAGAGCGAGCAGGATGAACAAGATCAATTTTCCGTAGGTCGAGACATTTGCCCACTGGCTCTGGCGGCTCCAGAACTTGAAAGCCGTCCCAAAGGACTTCTTGAAGCGCAGGCGGCCGGAGTTCCACTGGATACTGTAGATTTCATCCAGTACCAGATGTGCCATGTATCCGGTGAGGACGGCACCGGCCTTGTACCAGCGGAGAGTCATGTCCGGGCAGGCACAGATCAGAAACGTAACGGTGGCGGCCGTGATGGCAGCGGGAACACTGTGCCACATGCCACGGTGAACCGTGTAGCGGCGAAATATTTCTACCATGCCGAAACGGATTGCCAGGTAAATCAATCCACCCACCAGTACGATCGTTTCGGTTGACCAGCCCATGAGGATGAAACGGTTGAGCATCAATAGCGGAACGACGGCAGCGGTAAATGAGACCGCTTCCCGAACAGGAATGCCCGACTTGCTATCCAAGTCCGGAAGTATTCCGGCCAGTCCACAGAGACCGGCAGCCAGCGTGCAAGTCGGCAGGGGCAAGCCGGCAGCATAGCCAATCGCTGCGTAGCCCGCGCCGAGCGTGGTGCTCGTGGCCAGGTGAGTTCGATAGCCAGCCATCACGTTTCCTTGGTGATCAGTGGACGCTTTGTCCAGGGACTCTCTTTGTGGGGCCAAACTGTAATCGAAAAGATCTTATCGATCCAAGAGCAAAGTCGTTGTCAGAGTGCCGACCGGCCAGGGTAGGGGGCGAAAAGCCTCGTTTTTGCTTTCCTAATTGCCCTTCGTTCCGCAGGGCCAGCACGCTATACTTGCTGCCCCGGAAAATCGTTCCAGAGAAGAAGTAGGGAGCGGAGTCTCAAGGCATGGTAGCATATGATCTGTTGATGGTAGCGGTCGTCGTATTGATGACACTCTACGGTTCCTGGAAAGGGATGGCCTGGCAGTTGGCCTCGCTGTCGGCAGTCTTTGTCAGTTACCTGGTTGCTTACCGGTTTCGCACACCGGTCTCCGGGATGATTGACGCGGCTCATCCCTGGAACGTATTCCTGGCCATGTTGATCCTCTACATTAGCTGCTCACTGTTGATCTGGCTGATCTTTCGGTTTATTTCCCACTTGATCGACCGGGTCAAGTTACGAGAATTTGACAGTCAGATTGGCGCTTTGTTTGGTTGTTTGAATGGTGTCATTGTTTGTGTGCTGGCAACCTTGTTTTCCGTCACCTTACTGGGTGAACAGACACGCGAGTCGATTGTTTCTTCCCGATCTGGCTATTACATCGCGGTTTTGTTGGACAAATCGCACACCTTGATGCCGGAAGAGATTCACCAGGTTCTCCATCCATTTATTGAGCAACTGGATGCTGATGTACACGAGTTGGAGCCGTCGGCGGCGCCTGATTTGAACGTGTCAGCAGGGGCGGACGATGCCACTGCGGCCGACGACGTTCAGACGGCTGACGGTGCCTCGAGCGACGTCGTGCCCAGGTAGAGTGGATTAAGTAAACCCCTGGAAAACAAGGGTCTCCAACCGAACATAAGAAACATTATCGGACGTTGTTCCCTGTTGGAGAGGGGAGCCGGATGGGCCGAGCCTGGTCCATTTTCTAGACTTTTGGTGCAAATGCACCCAAGGGTCACCAATGCGCAGCTATTGGTTCGCGAGACGTTGGCAGTGACGTCGGTTAGAGCGGAGTCGTATTCTCCTGTGACACGGGGTTACTGTAAGAGTGACAGTGGCTGAGGCGACCGTGGTCAAGCTTCCGGTAGGAACTGGCTGGCAGCAGCGCAATGATTAGCCGTGAGGGTGGCCTGAGTGTTGTTCTACAGTAGCGACAACTACGGCTGCAGTGAATCCGACGATTGACGTTGGATTAGCTGGTCCCCTGCTCTGCCGGGCTAAATGATTCTGGTGCGTTCAAGGAAGCGCCTTCGAAGAAAACTCCCATGTTCCGAAACTTCTCGTAGCGTTGTTGTACGAGTTCGGTGGTGGGAATACTTGAGAGTTTGCGGAGTGTTTTGGCGAGGAACAGTTTTAACTGGGCGGCCGTCCGATGGTGATCGCGGTGTGCACCACCGAGAGGTTCCGAGATAACCGTATCGACGATTCCCAGGCTGGAGAGGTTTTTTGATGTAAAGCGTAACGCATTAGCTGCGTCTTCTGCATGTGCGTGACTTTTCCAGAGGATGCCGGCACAGCCTTCTGGGCTGATCACCGAGTAATAGGAATGTTCCAGCATCGCGATGTGATCGCCGACACCAATTCCCAGTGCCCCACCACTGCCACCTTCACCGATAACGACGCAGATGATCGGAGTTTCAAGTCGAGACATGGCGTACATGTTTTCAGCGATAACCCAGGCTTGTCCGCGTTCTTCGGCACCGATGCCGGGATAGGCTCCCGGTGTATCAATCAAGGTGATGACGGGCAGGCCAAACTTGGCAGCCAGTTTCATCTTGGAAAGTGCTTTGCGATAGCCTTCTGGATGGGCACAGCCGAACGAGCAGGCGGTTCGTTCTTTATATGTTTTCCCTTTTTG
>Ga0310342_100002068_pt1 | contig 12792 bp, 7 predicted proteins | sample S15DNA20500_MG_FD_206155 | JGI IMG/M metagenome (GOLD analysis project Ga0310342, IMG submission 206155) | Marine microbial communities from station ALOHA, North Pacific Subtropical Gyre - S1503-DNA-20-500_MG | ecosystem: Environmental > Aquatic > Marine > Oceanic | place: Pacific Ocean: North... | reverse complement strand
CTCCAGAAGGGGTCCGCCACGTTTGTGATGAAGGCGAACTTGGGAGCATCCGCAGGGGCTTCGGCACCCTTGGCTGCTTCGCCGGCTGCCAACCGATCCAACACGGTCTTGCGGAATTCCTCCACGTTATCCTTCACGATCGTCCGGATCGCCACCGGAATGTTCTTCCCTTCGTTGAGCTCAGGCATCTTGCCATTCACTACGATGTCCTTAAGGTATCTGATGGAATCATACCCAAATAGATAGGGATCCTGCACGATCGTACCCTCGCAGTGCCCCCCCTTGATAGCGTCCAGAGCCACCGGGTCCTCGTCGAAGGAGAACACCTTCACCTTGCCCAGCTTATCAGCATCCTTGAGAGCCTCGAGACACTGGGGCGCATTGTAGGCCCAGAGGCCGACCATGGCGTCGACTTCGGGATACTTGCCGAGGGTATTCTCCGCATTCTTCTTGGCCAGGGAACGGTCTCCGTTATCGGTCTGGACCTCGTCAAGGATGGTGAATTTGCCGAAGGTTTTCCCCTTGAGGGAATCCTCGGCATCCTTGCCCTTGCCCCCGCAACCGGTCAGCGCCACACATCCCACACTGACAATCCCGAGAACCAGTCCTTTTGCTGCTTTCATGAGAGCCATGCAAGGAAAGCCCCGGGAAACTGTCCAGCAGAATTGCGCTTCCGGAAGGGTCTTTAAGCCTTCCCTCATCTTGGAATCATCAAAAACACCCGGAATCAAACAGGAGGTCTGACGCTCAACTCTTAAGCGTCATGGATTCTCACAGGACCCGAAAGACCTCTTCGCCATGGCCGGCGGGGGATTTGCCGCCCATGCTACTTTCTCACCAGAAAGGCGAGAAGATCCCGCAATTCGTCTTCGTTGAGGGTGTTAATCAACCCGGCAGGCATGGGCGACACTTCCGACGGTTTGATGCTCTCCACCTCTGCACGCCTGAGCTGCTCCGTCTGGGAGAAATCATAGGCGTTGCTGACGAGGGTGATCACGCCCCCCTTCTCCTCCACCACCCGTCCCCAGGCCGAGGACCCATCCTTCTTGGTGACCACGCTGAATTGGTACTGATCGGAAACCACCTTGTTGGGTTCAAGCAAGGCCTCCGCAAGATCAGCGAGCGTGAAGCGACCTCCCAGGGCCGAAAGATCGGGACCCGCCGATCCCCCTTCTCCGCCCACGCGATGACAGGCGAAACACAGCGTTGCCTTGAACATTATTCCCCCATTTTCCAAGTCGGCCTGGGAAAGATCTTTCCCGATCCGAACCACCTCGGCCGCCGTGTAGTTCTTACCGGGACCGGCAGGAGTGGGGAGGCCGTCAAAGAGGCTCTTCGGCTGGGGCAGGTTCCAGGACGCAATGACCTTGCGTTCGTCCTCCATGGCATTCCTGAGCATGTCGTCCCTCATACGCTGAAGGAACTTCCGATAGCTGTTACCACCGCTCCGGAGCTGGATTCCGGAGTACCACTCCATGATCTGGCGACGTTGTCCCTCGGTCCAGGGGCCCTTCACGACACGCAGACAAAAGGCGTAGTGAATGTTCTGGGCCGGGGGCGAGTTGCGCAGCATGCCAAGAACCGTCCGTCCATAGCCGGAATTGCGCGAAGCAAGCTCAGCCCAATCAGGCCACTTCGTATCCTTGCGGGCGGCCATCAACTTGAGCGTGCGATCGACGATCTTCGGGGCCTGCAGGAAGCACAGCACGCGACAAAGTTCGGCATCCAACTCGTCATCACCAGAAGGATAGGCCGCATCAAGAGCTGCAATACTGTTCTTCCACTCCTCTTCACCCGGAGCACCCAGACGGGCGAAGGTCAGCGCGTAGGCCCGCAGGAGTGCCAACTGCTCCTGCTTGGACAGGTCACCCCACTCGAGTTTGCCCAGCCAGCTCAAAGCCGTTCCCCGGTCCTCGGTTTTCCCCTGCCGCGCCAGCGCGATGGCGGCATCGATCAACTGCCAGGTGTTGGCACCTTTCCTGATCGCCTTCTTGAGTTCGTCCATGGGGCGCCGCTCAGCCTCGATTCGGCCCAGGAAACGTGTGAAGCGATCTGAAGAGCCCATCGTTTCGTAGATCTTTCCGTAGGGAGCCTCAAGCAACTCCTGCGACAGCTCGGGAAGCGGCGAACCGGCCGAATCACGCTTGATCGGGGCCGTGCTCTCGGATCCGGTGTAAGTGACCCGCCAGAGGGCAGAGGCGGTCCGGCGGCCACCCGTCATGAAATACATCGAGCCATCCTTCCCGAACCCGGCATCGGTCAGCGGCAACCCGGGACCCGCCACGAATTCTTCCTTGGTTCCCCGGTAACTGGAACCATCCTGTTCCAGGTGTACGGCATGGATGGTCGCAAAGGTCCAGTCCAAGAAGTAGATCGCCCGCTGGTAGCTGGCCGGGAACTTTCCCCCTAATCCCGAAAGCGCGCCCGTCGGCGAACCCGGTCCGATATCCACCACGGGCGACAGGCTATCCTCGTAGTAAACCGGCCACTTGCCCGTTCCATTGCGCCAACCCCACTCCGCGCCCGGTAGCACGTGACAAATGCGCGTGGGACGATACCAGGGCATCCCAAGATCCCATTCCATGTCGGCATCGTAGGCAAACAGGTCACCATGCTCGTTGAAGGCCAGGTCAAAGGGATTCCGGAAGCCATTGCTCACCATCTCCCATCGCGTCCCGTCCGGCCGGAAACGCAGGACTGCCCCGCCTGGCGCCATCGTGCCCCCTGCGTGACCGTTACCGTCAGGATTACGGGGCAAAAGGTGATCCTCCCCCCAGTTCCGAGGCATCCAGTAGTGATCCATCGCGGGCGGATTGGCATGGTTGCCGTGGATGAAGTAGATCCACTCACCGTCTGGGGAAGGAACCATCGAGTGCAGTCCGTGTTCCCCGCCTCCTCCGAATTCCTTCAGCAGCTCAATCCTGTCGAGATTCGCATCACCGTCCGAATCAGTCACCCTGTAGACCCCGTTCTTCTTGCCACCGTGAGCTCGCTCATTCACCGCGACATAAAGCGCCCCCCGGTGCCAGAGCAGGCCATGAGCCCCCCCGATCGCAAGACCGTCCAGCGGTTCCGCCACGGTGGTGGCATCCTCGTCGCCGATCGCCGGCGGTTTGAGGCCATACAGTCCACCATACTGGTCACACACGATGAGGCGTCCATCCGGACGCACTGCCATGGCAACCCATGACCCCTGAGATTTTGGAACAGTATAGAGCTTCTCCAGCTTGAAGTCCTTTGCGACCTTGTACTGGTCTGTCCGATCCTCGGGAGATTGAGGCTGTCCGGCTACAAGTGGTGCCCCTCCACCCAGAATCGGCCCCCAGGGATTCATCCCCATCCTCCCGTGCACCTTCGGCTTGCTCCACCTCGAGTCATTGAAGCCTGCTTCCTGCCAGCTCTTCTCTTGCTTGGGAGAAAGCCTCCAGCTGTCATCGGTAACAACCTGGACTTTTTCTCCCTTCGCCGTGGTGATCTCAAGAGAGGCGGCCAATCCCGCAACACCGCCCGCATTGCGTCCGCGGATGGCGATCACGTTTTCGCCATTCTTCACGTCCTTGCGAATCTCGAACTGTCCCGGATTCGCCCAGTTGTCACCCTTGCCGACCAGCTTCCCGTTGATCCAGGCCTCATAGTGATTGTCGCAAGTAACACTGAGCACGGCTGCCTTCCTTCCACCCTTCAGCTCAAAGGTTTTTCGGAAGTAGACCACTTCCGCGTTGGGGCGATCACCCAACTCGCTCCAGATCCAGGAAGAGCGCACAGGCTTCACCCTTTTCTTACGGGAATTACCGGCAGGCTTCTTGTCGGCCCCGTTGGTATCTCTGATCAGAAAATCTCCTGCCACTTTCCAAGGCCTGGGATTTCCCTTCCTGCCGGAAATGTCTTTTGCGCCGGGGCTTTTCTGCTCCTTCTGGGGAGAGGCCGCCATCGGCATTCCGAGGAGCACGGAGAGGAACAAGAGGCTGTATTTCACGATAACCCATTACGGGCCACCAGCCTGAGGCTTAGCAAGGATCAAAACCAATCCCCATCCGGCCGGCATCGCTACGCATGACGCTGGCCCAGCCACACCCCACCCAGCAACCCGGCCAGGTGAGCCTCCCACGAAATGTGATCTCCCTCCGGGAAAATTCCCCCGATCATCCCTCCGTAGGCCACCGCCACCACGATGCCCACCACCGCCCACACCAGTCGCCGCCCCCAGATCGCCCGGGCCATGATGTAACCAAAGTAGGCGTAAATCAGCCCGCTGGCCCCGATGTGGTTCGTGCCCTTTTCGGCAATTAACCAGGTTCCCAGTCCGCTGATCAACACGAGGATGAGAGTGGTGGAGGCAAACCGGCGGCTTTCCGCCAGGATCACGATCACGCCCAGTCCGAGCAGGGCGACGGTGTTGGCCATAAGGTGTCCCCAGCCACTGTGCAGCAAGGGCATGAGAATGACTCCGAGGAGCCCGATGGGTTCGCGCGGCCTGACTCCATATTTTGTGAAATTCAGGTCCGTGTTCCAGTCAACCAGTCCGATGATCCATGCAATGGCGATAAAGCCTGCGAGGAGCCCGAGACCGGGATGTCCCCTCCTTCCCCGGCCACCCGTTCGGACCTCAACTTTTCGTGTAGTCATCGGTGAATCTGAGAATCCAGGTGCAGGTCCCGGATGATCGCACCTGCCGCAGCCATTATGACCGGATAAAGCACAACTTGAAACCTCCAACTTGAACCCTGAGACTTTTCCCATGCTCACCCGCTTTGCACCCAGCCCCACCGGCCGGTTGCACCTTGGCCACGCCTATGCCGCCCTGGTGGCCCGCGAGCTGGCGGATCGTAAGGACGGATCGTGCCTCCTGCGCTTTGAGGACATCGATCACACCCGGGTCCGGCCCGAGTTCTATGCGCTCATCGAGGAGGACCTCCAGTGGCTGGGCCTCACATGGGAGGGAGAGGCACTCCGCCAGTCCGACCGGCTGAAGAAGTACAACCGCGCCCTCGATCGCCTCCGCGATCGGAAGGTGGTCTATCCCTGCTTCTGCAACCGACGCACCATCGAAGACGAGATCGCCCGCATGACCAGCGCGCCCCACGGACCGGAAGGGCCACTCTATCCCGGAACCTGTCGCGTTCTCAGCACCGACGAGCGGGCCGGTCGCATCGCCCGTGGAGAACCCCACGCCTGGCGCCTCGACTCCGGACGGGCGGCGGAGTTGTGCGGAGAGCTCACCTTCCACGATCTCCACTGCGGACCCCGGCCGGTTCTCCCCGGTGAACTCGGTGACGTCGTCCTGGCCCGCAGGGACATCGCCACCTCCTACCACCTCGCGGTGGTGGTGGACGACGCCGAGCAGGAGATCACCCTCGTCACCAGGGGCGAGGATCTCCTGCCCTCCACCCACGTCCACCGGCTCCTGCAGGTTCTCCTCCAATGCCCCGAACCACTCTACCTCCATCACGAACTCATCCGGGACGGAACCGGAAAGCGGCTGGCCACCCGCGATCATGCCCTCGCCCTTGCCACCCTGCGGGAGTCGGGAATGAGCGCGGAAGCTATCCGGGACCGCCTCCCTCCCGTGCCTGCCTGCTAACAAAAAGCAGGCCGGTGGAACTTGAATCCTGAAACTGGCAGCTTAAAAGAGACTCATGGACGACATCAAGATCACGCTCAACACCTCCAAGGGTGCCCTCGACATCTCCCTCTACGCGGGCGACACCCCGATTACCTGCGCCAGCTTCCTCAATCTTGCCGGAAAAGGATTCTACGATGGCCTGGTCTTCCACCGCGTCATCCCCAATTTCATGGTGCAGGGCGGCTGCCCGCAGGGGACCGGCACTGGAGGACCGGGCTACAAGTTCGAGAACGAGTGCCTGCCCCACCGCAGCCACGACAGCGCCGGCAAGCTCTCCATGGCCAACGCGGGACCCAACACCAACGGGAGCCAGTTCTTCATCACCCACACTGCCACCCAGTTCCTCGACGGAAAGCACACCGTCTTCGGGGAGGTGACCGGTGGACAGGAGGTGGTCGATGCCATCGCCACTACCGCAACCGGTCCCGGCGACCGCCCGCTCGAGGACCTCACCATCGATTCGATCACCATCCACGACCCGACCGACGACCTCTTCGCCGCCCAGCAAAGCCGGATCGACGACTGGAACGCGGCGCTGGGATAGGGAACACGTCCCCCGGGGAGGCACGGTCCTACTTCTGCAGCTCCTCCAGCTCCTTCTCGAGTTCACGGAGCTGCTCCTCCACCCGGCGGAGTTCCTTCAGAACGCGCGCGCTCTCTTTTTCCCTGCCCACTGGATCAGGAGCGGGGGCAGGCTTGGAGTTGTTCGGCGCGACCGCGGATTCCTCCGGCTCTTTTCCCTCCGATCCCTCCACCCCGTCGAGAAGCTCCAGGAGGTCCTCGGTGGGAATGGCCAGGGTCTTCACTCGTCCGGCGCGCGAAACATTGATCCCCACGCAGCGTCCCTCCAGATCAAGAAGGGGCCCTCCACAGAACTTCGGGGCCAGCGGAATGTCGTGCTGCAAGGCCAGCGGAAAGCCGGAGAGACGCGTGGAAAGTGGACCGCTCATCTCGTTCATGCGCCGGAAACGACCGGTGTTTTTCTCCTCCGGTCGCGCAGCCAGTTTCACTCTGATCTTTTCCTCGTCCTCCCCCCGGCGGTAGGTGAACTCCACCTCATCACCCGCCCGATAGGTCCGGATCTTGTTTCCGAAGGCGAAAGGATCCATGAGGGCGAGACCATCCACATGTGTGATCACATCATCGGGACGGAGGCCTGCCTCTTGCGCCGGGCTCCCGTTCACGGTGCGCTCGATGATCACCCCGCCGTCACCCTCCCCGGCCTGGATCCCAAGGAACCCAACCTCACCCAGGGCGCGGGTCAACACGCTGATCAGTCCGATCCCGAGGGGTTCGCCCTCAGGATCAGGCGAGGTGAGCAGCGTTCCGATGGGACTCTGCTTCTTCCCGATCCACCGCACCGGCTCCAATCCAATGGGCGGGCCCTGGTACAACGCAAGGTCACGCTTCGGAAAGCGCTTGACCAGCTTCAGGGGCACATCCTTGTCGTCTCCCGAACGGGAGATCTTCCCCTTGAGGGTCTCGGTGTTCTTGGTGAGAATATGTCCCTTCTTTGAAACAACGGTTCCCAGCGCCCCGCGGACGCCGTCCACCTGCACCGCTACAACCGACCTGGCGGCCTTGCCGGTGACCGGCTGAAGCGCTTTCATGGTGGACTCGAAAAAGTCGTCTGGTCCGCTTTGAATCTCAAGCTCCAGCATGTCTCGCAGCCCTTCCGGGCCAATCGACTCGGCCAGTTCCCGCAGCACCCGCTCGAGTTCAGCCATTCCCCCCAATTTCTCCAACTGCTTTTCGTTCAGATCGAGGTTGCCCTTGCGCAGCGATTCCCTCAGGAGTTTCTCCACTTCCTTGCGAGCCTGCCCGGCCTTCTCCCCGTCCTCGCCGGGCTTCTCTTCCGCCTTCGGCTCTTCCTTCCGGGAATCGTCCTTCGGTTCCGCTTCCCCGCCTTCGCGGAGGCGCTCCCGGTTCCGCTGTCCCCGGCGTTCGCGACCCGGTCGCTCCGGAGGAGCCTCCAGGAGATCTCCAAGACGGGCCAGCTTGATCTCGATCTCTTCCTCCCCGTCCCCGCGCTGGTAGGAGATCGTCAGTTTCTCACCAGCCTTGAATTCACTGACCGACCGCACCAGCTCCTGCGGGGTGTTGACCGCATCACCATTGATCTCGGTAACCACATCGCCCGCCTGCAGACCTGCTTTCTGCGCCGGAGAATTCTCCATCACCCCTTCCAGGGTCACTCCCCCGTTCTCGGCCGGCCCGGCCAGATTGATCCCGAGCACGGGACGATCGGGATCGATGCGCTCCTCTCTGCCTGCATAGCGGGCACCAGTGCGCTTGCCCGCCACCATGTCGTCCCAGCTCTTCAGGAACACTCCGATGGGTACATGCCGGTTCTCGGTCAGGGTGGCTCCGATGTTGGAGTGGATCCCGATCACTTCCCCGTTCACATCGAAGAGCGGCCCCCCCGAGTCTCCCCCCACCACCGCGCAGTCAGTGGTGACGAATTGGCCGTTTCTCAAGACCCGGCCCAGTCTTACCGGCGGTGTCCGCATGGGATCGAATCCACCTGGATGACCCAGGGCCACACACCATTCGTTGCGTAACAGGTTCTCGCTCTCACCCACCTTCACGAAGGGATAGTCTCCCTCTTCCGTTATCCTTATCATGGCCGCATCACGGTCGTAGTCGCCACCGAGTTTCTCCGCCTTGGCCCGCTTGCCATCCGGGAAAATCACGATGATCTCATCAGAGAGGGATGCCACTACATGGGCCGCGGTCAGAATCAGGCCCTCCTGGCTCACTATTACCCCGCTGCCCGCTCCCCCGGCACCGATGGAAACGAGGGAGACCGTGGCTGCCGCACTCGGCGTGGAAAGGGTGACCAGCTTCCCGTTCAACTTCCGCAGATCTCCCAGTCCGTCCACCAACGGGGCATCCTGTATTTCCCGGGCAGCGGACGGGGCTCCAAGACCGGCCAGAAGCAGGCCCGAAATCGAAATGGCTAGCAGGGGTTTCAAGTGATTCTTCATGGTTGGGGTGGTGATTCTTCCTGGCTGCCACGACAGACCTCCACTCTTTCTAAGCGCTCGGGGCGGCAGGTGCTGTTGATAATAGATTTCCATTTCTCCCCGCCGTCAACCGGGGTTGGGACGGATTTACCGGGAAGTTACTGAATTTCGGAGAATTGACGAGCAACGACTCAGCCGGGCGCCGGGTGGCGGACCCCCGTCCCCTGAATCAGTTGCCGATGTCCCTCACCCCGGTTTCACGCAAAATCCTTGCCCAGCGCCGACATTTCCGCAACCTCCGCGCCGTGCTGGCCATTCAGCAACTCCGCGTCGAGGTCGGAGCCCGCGTCCTGTTCGACGGGCTCTCCTTCGTGCTGGCCAGGGAGGACCGCATCTCCTTCGCAGGTCCGAACGGAGCGGGCAAATCAACCCTCATGAAGTGCATCGCGGGCGTGATCGAGCCGAACGCGGGCCGGATCGCCAAACCCAAGGGGTACCGGATCGGCTACCTGCCCCAGGACGGCATTCACCTGGCCGGACACTCGCTCTGGGAAGAAGCGGAGTCCGCCTTCGCCGAAGCCAAGGGGCTGCAACGGGAGATCGACAAGCTTTCCCATGAGCTTGAGAGCCTCGATCCACGATCCGCTCCCTACTCCGACCTCCTTCAGGAGATCGGAGAACTGGAATTAAAACTTGAGCATTTTGATCCCACCCGCATCAAGCCGCGAATAGAGTCCGTACTGGAGGGACTGGGCTTTCAACGGGACGACTTCCTGCGCGACTGCTGTGAGTTTTCCGGCGGCTGGCAGATGCGGATCGCGATGGCCAGGCTCTTCCTGCAGGAGCCCGACGCCCTTCTGTTGGATGAGCCCACCAACCACCTCGATGTCGATGCCCAGCGCTGGATGGAGAGCTTCCTGTGCGACTACAGGGGCACTATCGCAATCATTTCGCACGACCGCTCCCTTCTCGACGAGCTTACCAACCGCACCATTGCCTTTGAACGCGGACAAGCTACCGAGTACGCCGGCAATTATTCCTTCTTTGTCAGGGAATCCGCCCTGCGCAGGGGGATCCTCGAGAAACAGTACCGGGCACAGCAGCGCGAGATCGAAAAGACTGAACGCTGGATCAACCGCTTCCGCGCCAAGAATACCAAGGCCTCCCAGGTGCAGAGCCGCATCAAACAACTCGAGAAGATGGAACGCATCGAACTGGAGGAGGAAGAAGTGGCCATGAACTTCACCTTTCCTCCTCCCCCTCCCAGTGCCCACTGCGTGGCCAAGCTCGAAGGAAGCGCCCAGCGCTACGGTGAACTCACCGTCTTTGAAAACTTCGACTTCGAAATCACGCGCGGACAGAAGATTGCGGTGGTGGGACCCAACGGAGCGGGTAAGTCGACCTTCTGCCGGCTCATCACGGGTGAGGAGCCGCCCGCCGACGGAATCCTCGAACTGGGCTCCAAGGTCTTCCCTTCCTTCTTTTCGCAAACCCACGCCGACGAACTGGAACCAAGGCACACCGTTCTACGGACGGTGGAGGAGGTCGCCAGCCGGGAGAACATGGCTCACGTGCGCAATCTCCTCGGTTGCTTCCTCTTCCGTGGTGACGATGTCTTCAAGGAGGTGGGCGTCCTCTCCGGCGGCGAGCGCTCGCGTGTCGCCCTGGTCCGCATGCTGGTGCGCCCCGCCAACTTCCTCATCCTCGACGAACCCACCAACCACCTCGACATGCAGTCGCAGGAAGTCCTGCAAAACGCCCTCAACCACTATCCCGGGACAATCATCATCGTCTCCCACAACCGGTCCTTTCTCGATCCGGTGGTGGAGCGCACCCTGGAATTCCGCCAGGAGCAGCCGCCCAGGCTCTACTACGGCAACCTCAGCTACTATCTCGACAAGGTGGCCGAGGAAGAACGGCGTGAGACCCGGCAGAACGCAGGGCCCGGCCCGGCCAGCGGCCCGGACACATCAGGCGACGGATCAGTCAACCGGAGGGAGCAACGACGCCGCGAGGCCGAGGCCCGGCAGCAACGCACCCGAGTCCTCAAGCCACTCGAAGAGCGCCTTGAAAAACTGGAGGCCAGCATCGCGGAGTTCGAGTCCGCCAAGAAGACCCTCACCGAACACATGTCCAGGCCGGAAGTGGCTGGCGACGCGGAGGAACTGCGCAAGACCAGCAACGCCTTCCAGTCGGTAAGCGACCAGCTCGAGAAAGACTACAGCGACTGGTCGGAACTCTCCAACGAAGTGGAAACCATGCGCTCCAAACTCGAGGCTGCACAGCTGTAGCGCCTCTACCTGATGGAGAAGCGGAAGGGAACGCGCACCTGTGAGCTGACCGGCTTGCCATCTTTCCGGGCGGGAGAGAACGACCAGCGCTTGACCGCGGAGATGGCGGTGGAATCAAGGACACGGCTTCCGGAGGAACTGAACACGCGGACCGAGCCCACCCGGCCGTTGCTGTTGATCTGGACATCCAGCATCACCCGGCCTTCCACCTTGTCCCGGCGGGCAGTTTCGGGATAACCCGGCTCGTAGCGCCGCAGGACACGCGCAGGGAGCGAGGGGCCCTTGGATCCGGTCGCCTTGGGAGCGGACCTGGGCTTGTCGCTCGACCGGGTCTTCTGCGGTGGAGCGGGCTTGGGAGTCGAACGGGCCACTTTCTTCTCCGGTTCGGACTTCGGAACCGGGAAAGGCACTTCGGACTCCTCCAGCATCTCAGTCGGATCGTAGGGTTCGACCGTCGGGGGCACGGGAGGCGCCTGCACGATCTGCGCCTGCACCGCGGGCACTGGCAGGGGCACCATCGCGCGAGGAGCAACCGGAGGCGCCCTCTTGACGAGAGGGCGCACGAACGGTGTCGCCTCAGGCGTTCTCCGCTCCAACTCCGCATGAGTGAGGCCAATAACCGGCACATCAAACTCCGGATCTGCCAGGATGGCCGGCAGGATCCAGATGCGCAGGCCGATTGCCACCAGTGCGAGGGTGACGGCGGCTATGACCGATGAAAGCCAGAAGGGAAAGGGACGCGCCTCACACGGGACGGTGGGAGATCCCTGCACAAGGTTGAGATCGGCAGAATTGCTCCTGTCCGGACCGAACCAGCCGTCGGGATGTGAAAGCGGGGTACTCACGCTATGCACCAGAAACGTGGACTATTCAGTTCGTCTTAGTCAATTGCGAAGCGGGCAAGGCGGACAGGTGGGCAGTTTCTGTCCTGTCAAATGGGCAACTCTGAGTCACCCTCACTCTCCGGCTCGTCTTCGACGGGCCGGTTGCAACGTGGCCGCAACCCCCGGGTATGGAGGTCGGCGGCCTCATGCTGCGATCCGCCGAGCTTCCGGCCACCCGGAGCATAAAGCCCCGGCATGCGTCCATCCGACCCCGACCGGGACTGCTTCTCGACCGGCGCCGGGGGCGCGGGAGCGGCCTTGGTTCGCGCTTTCTTTTCGCCCTTTGCCGGAGGCTTCTTGCCCTTCTCACGTGCCACCTTTCTGGCGGAGCGCTTCGGCTCATCATCACCCGGCCTCTTGGCCCGGTGAATCGTGCTGTCCGCCATCAGCAGGACGTAGCCCTGATTGAGCAGCCAGTGCAGGTCGTGGTACCAACCCGTCTTCTCCTCATCGCCAATCTCATTGGGGAGGAGATCCCCCCAGAGATGCTCCAGCTTCCTGCCGGAGTTCTCCGTGATCCAGCTCAGCAGGGACATCAGGCGATCTGCAATCGCGATCTCATCCGGCACCGGATGGGGCCGGGAGGGACCTGCCTTCAACTTGCGGCGCCACTTGAAGACTGCCACATGACGCCCCGAAAGCTGCCGACACAGAATGGGAGTCAATTTGCCCGGGTGGCGCCGTTCTTCCGCCACGGTGTACCGCAGGAGAGTCAGCAATCCCGGGGACAGAAGATTACCACGAATATTGCCACCTACCCAGGCCTGGTCGGTCTCCTGGAAGGCGTCCTCGAAATGATGCTCGGCAAAGTGGCTCTCCACTTCCCGGATATCCACCAGCTCAGGACCGGCCGCCTCGACAGGAGGTGACTCCCCAGGCCCTCTCGTCTCCCCGGATTCAGTCGTCTCCCCGGATTCAGTCGTCTCCCCGGATTCAGTCGTCTCCCCGGATTCAGTCGTCTCCCCGGATTCAGTCGTCTCCCCGGATTCAGTCGTCTCCCCGGATTCAGTCGTCTCCCCGGATTCAGT
>Ga0310342_100002067_pt1 | contig 12793 bp, 8 predicted proteins | sample S15DNA20500_MG_FD_206155 | JGI IMG/M metagenome (GOLD analysis project Ga0310342, IMG submission 206155) | Marine microbial communities from station ALOHA, North Pacific Subtropical Gyre - S1503-DNA-20-500_MG | ecosystem: Environmental > Aquatic > Marine > Oceanic | place: Pacific Ocean: North... | reverse complement strand
CGCGAGAAATGATGTCGTGGGCGGCTAACGCCTCGATGTGGGCCGTTTCATCGTAAGCATTTTCAACCACGGCGACCCCGGCCAAGACTTTTCCATGTTCGATTACCAGTGGGGCTACGGAGTGGATGATTTGCTGAAAGTCAAAATCGTGGATGGCTCGATGATAGACGGAAGCACCTGCGTGTTTTCCCAGTCCGATCAGCATCATCTTCATCAGACCACTTTGAATGGGTCCGAAATAGTTGGTGTGGGGTTTGACTCGGCCACAAACCACGATGTGGTCGGCCGCGGCGGCCTGACGGTCCAAGTGGACGTCGAATCCTTGCGAGGCGCGGCCGAGGATGTCGGTTTCCATACTGGAACGAATCGGACAACCACAGTACGACTCGGTCACATCGTAGGATTCAATTACTTTTTGCTGACCTTCAGCAGTTGCCCCACCATGACTGCCCATGGCGGGTACCAAAAATGGTTCTGCACCCAATTCTTGAAAAAATCTGACAATTGCCCGAATGATTTCTGCAATTCCAGTGATTCCTCGGCTACCAACGGTAATGGCAACTCGATCTTTGGGTTGAACCTGATTCTCCAAATTGAGCTTGGCCAGTTGCTGGCGAACTTCTTTGTCGACATTGTCAACCTTCGGCCGCTGGAAGGTCTGACCCAAACGAAACATATCTGGAAAATTCTGATTCACTGGAAATTTCTTGACAGGATGGCGGGTTGATGGTTTTAAGACGCTGTTACATTCGATCGAGCACTTCGATTCCGAGCAACTCAAGTCCTTGACGGATCGTGCGACCGGTCAGGTCACATAATAACAGACGGCTATCGCGGAGTTGAGAAGTTTCTGCTTTCAGTACGGGATGTTGTTCAAAAAAAGTCGAAAAACTCTTGGAAAGTCGTTCAAACAAATAACCGGTCAGAACGCTGGGGTAGTAATCGGTTACGGCTGACTCAAGCACTTCCGAGAACCTTAGAATTTGCAATGCCAAGTCCCGTTCGGCAGATGTTCCCAAAATGATTTCTGTTTCCAGTCCGCGTAACGTTTCGATATCGATCCCACCCTTGCGAAAAATTCCTTGAACCCTCGCATACGAATATTGTAAATAGGTCGAGGTGTTACCCTGCATCGAAACCATTTTATCGTAACTGAATTTGTAGTCGCTAGTGCGGTTCTGCGAAAGGTCGGCGTATTTAATGGCAGCATGCCCGACAGCACGAGCAATGTGTTGACGCTCTGTGTCGGTTAAGTCACTCCCGGTAGGCTTGTTTTCATCCAATTCACAGACGACCCGCTGGGCGCGTTCAACGGCCTCATCCAGCAGGCTTTCTAATCCCACGGTGTCTCCTGCACGGGTTCTGAATGGACGGCCGTCTTCTCCCAGGACAGTCCCAAAACTGACGTGAACCAGTTCCATGGATTGTTCGCTTAAAGCGTCGACAGCCGCGAATAGTTTTTCGAAATGTTCGCCCTGACGGAAGTCCACGACATACAGGATCACATCTGGTTGCCAGGTTTCCCGTCGAAAGTCCACCGTCGCCAGATCCGTGGTTGCGTAAAGGTAAGCACCGTCCTGTTTTCGAATGATCATCGGAGTGTCGAAGCCATCCAGAAACACGCACATTGCGCCCTCGCTGACACGGGCGATACCCGCCTGTTCACAGCGTTGGACAACATCAGCCAGTCGATCGTGATAAAAACTCTCGCCATATTCAAAGTCGAATTGAATGCCCAATCGCTTGTAAATGGTTTGCATTTCCTCGCGACACATCGGCAGGAAAAGTTTCCAAATCGCAATATTTTCTTCATCGCCGGCATGTAATTTGGCAGTTTCTCTCAACACGGCATGGCCCAGATTTGGGTGTACGGAGGCCAGTGACACCAACTGTTCGTCCGCTTCCATACCGGCCAAGGTTGTTTCGCTAAGTTGTCGTTCCTCTTGTAACAGTTTCAGTTGAGACTCGAGCCGACGCAGTGATTTTACAGCCTTCTTATCAGTCTCCTTGTTACCGGTCATTTTTTCTGACCGTTGGTTTTCCAGTTGGTCAATGAGTTGTTGTGCACGTTGCTGTAATTTTGGAACTTTTTGTCGACTCTCTTGTAGATCCATGATGCGTCGGACCTGTCGGTACAATCTTCCCAGTTCTTGAACCGGCTCGTTTTCAAACGCTTTTTCGTCGACGAGGTGTTTGTACCCATAAATGATCATGCCGAACTGGGTGCCCCAATCACCCAAATGATTATCACTAATTACCTGGTGTCCGAGAAAACGGAGTACTTGGCAGAGTGCATCTCCAATGACGGTTGAACGAATGTGACCTACGTGCATCGGTTTGGCGACGTTGGGGGACGAGTAGTCGACGACATAGGTGCGCGGTGATTGCACCTTCGGCACTCCCAGCCGCTGGTCCTTGACTGCAAATTGAAGTTGCTCCACGAGCCAATCATCACGAAGACGTAAATTGATGAATCCGGGGCCGGCAATTTCCGGCATGTCGCACAAGTCTGAGACATCGAGATGGGATAAGATTTCTTGGGCGACTTCCCGGGGGGGCTTTTTTAACGTCTTGCCTAAAGGCATGGCGCAATTGGCCTGATAGTCGCCAAATTGTGGATTTTGGCTCTCGCGGATCATTTCCAAGAGCTTTCGCACCTCTTGGGGCTCACTTACCACGCTGCTGAGCGCCACTTGGAACCGACGCTTTAATTCATTAAGTACGTTCATGGGGGTCGCCATCAAAAAAATTATAATTTTTCGCGGTCACAAATTCTAAATTACGAGCACCCATCTTGTCACCGTATAAACGGGACTCTTTTCAAGTTCCTGCTGGGCAGCGTGGGATTTGTTCCGGACGACACGGGTGCTAGCGAATAGGGATTTCACTGGTCTGGGGGGCTGGAGTCGGCCGGAGCATGTTCCTGATGGTACGAGAAAATTCAAATACGTGGGTGGCCAATTTGAAGAACAGGTGTTCAAAAATCTTTGTAATTTGGATTTTGGTGTGGGCTGGCAGGGGAACCAGTAAACCGTTTTTTTCATGATCGGGTGTGACGTGTGATTTGGGAGCCAACCAGGAAATGAATGTGGGCCGATATCGAAATCTGTATGAGCAGCGGATGATGAGTCTTTCCAATAGGCTGACAGGACCGTATAGGAAGCCGCGATTTTGTCGTGTTGAAAAATTGCTCGGCGGTGACGGGTACCTGACATTGTCAAGAGCGGCGTGGCCGGGTGAGAGTGGGCACGCTGATGAATCACGCCGGTTTGGCTAGCCGAGCTATCAACGCATCCTGTCATACCGGACTGGAGTTGAATGCCCCGGATAAGTAAATAGAGGGTCCCATCTCCCAGCTCCATAGAAGTGACTCATCTGACCGTTTGATGTTAAGAAAAACAAGTAGGAAACTACTGGCATTGCTGATCACGACCCTTTGGGTTGATTGTGCTCTGGCATCAACTGAGAGTCAGGAGATTCGTCAGCAGGACGTTCGTCCCAGCTACCGGTTGGATATGACACTCATGCCGCAACAGCATCAGGTCACGGTTCGGCAGAATGTCCAATGGACCAATCCATCCTCCCGACCAACTCGTCGCCTGGTTTTTCATGTGTATCCTCGGCATCGTCCTGACCCGGACACTCTTGAAACTTATCGTCGTACTTTGGAATCACTGCGTGTGGATCCTCAAATTGCTGTCGATGCCAGGGGGCGCCGAATCGAGGTCCACGAAGTTGCGATTAATGGAACGCCTTTGAGTTTTGTTTTTGACAAGCAGACGGACACATTGATGTACGTTAACTTGCCAAATTTGATTGCCACGGGTGAAACGGTAACGGTAACACTCAAGTACACTTTAACCATTCCCCCCGTCCAGGGGCGTTTGGGTCAATATCGTGGCGTGACCAGTTTGTTGAACTGGTATCCCGTGCTGGCTTTTTATAACGAGGACGGATGGGATCACACGCCTTATGTAGCGTGGCATCAGCCATGGCTGGTGGAAGCGGCGAACTATCAGGTTCAACTTCGTGTGCCCGTTGGCGAAGTGGTTGCCACCAGTGGTCAGGTGGTTGCGCGCAGCGATGACGGTCAGGGAATGCAGTGTCTCGAGATCGAAGGTTGGGGTGTGCGTGATTTTGCTATTCTTTGCAGCCGGCGGTTTGAAGTTCATGATTCCGAAGTACTTGGCGTAAAAGTAAAGGTTTTTTCATTCCCTGAGCATCGTGAACATGCGCTTCTTGCACTGCGCACAGCGGTGGAGTCATTGGAAGAGTTCAGCGCGGTGTTTGGGCCTTATCCTCACCCTGAATTCAAAGTCGTTGAGTCTCATTTTGCCTGGAATGGCAACGAATCCACGGGGATGATTCAGATTGACCACCGAATTTTTGAAACTCCCCGCTGGGCTTCTCGTTATCTAGAACATTTGGTGACGCATGAAACTTGCCATCAGTGGTGGTATTCCACCGTGGGTACCGATGGTTTTCGCGAAACATGGATGGACGAGGGACTCGTCACGTACCTGACTGAATGGCGCATGGAAAAAAAGTACGGACATGATTTTCGTATCACGCACTGGCCCCGGGGTCTTCGCTGGCTGCCAGAATTTCGTTATCAGACAATGATCCATAGTGGCCACTATCTTTACCGAGGCCGAGGTGGAAAGGGCGTTGTTCTGACCCCTTTGCCGAAATTGGAACATCTTCACAACGTTTTCTTTTTGACTTATGACCGTGGCAGTAAAGTCGTATCGATGATTTATCAACGACTTGGAGAAGAACAGTTCTTCGAATTTTTACGTACGCTGTATCGCCGCTATCAGTATCGGATTTTGAGAGTCGCTGATTTTCAACAGGAATTAGAACAGTTCACAGGAGAGCCGTGGGGAGACTTTTTAGATCAGTGGCTGCGCACGTCATGGATTACGAACTGGAAAATTGAAGGTGTCTGGATTTGCAAGCACCAAGACGGATTTCGTACGACCGTCCGGTTGCGGCAAGTTGGTGAGATTTTCGAGCCAGTAGAAATCGGCTATCAGTTAGCTCAGGATGCACCCGTGGTAGCTCGATTGAAATTGGAACCCGGTTTGGGCAACTACCAAGTTGGCAATGCGACTGTGAGACAGGTCAGTTCGCACCAGTGGTGCATTACTTTTGACAGCTTCGAGAAACCGGTCCAAGTAGTTGTGGATCCGGCAGGTCGATTGTTGGATGAAGATCCTCGTGATAATCGTTGGAAACGCCCGCCGAGTGTGCGCTTGACACCCTTTTATACACCTTTGCACGAAGTCCCTTTAACCCAACCGCTGGATCGGCTTTCGATCATCGCCGGACCAGGCATTGACGACCAAGGCCGTCTCGTGGCGCGCGGGTCGTTGAATTCCCTCCACCGTTATCGTGTTTCTCCTTACCTGGCGTTCACTCCGGGGCCTGCGGAAAATCATTTGGTTGCCGGTGTTGACTCCATCATGTACAACGTTCCCCTTCCCAATGTCTCTTTGGGGGCCCAGTATGAACACAGTCTGGCAAGTGATTTGTTCGATGATCCAGATGACCAGGGAAAGTTGTTTGCCCGCTGGAATCGAGCATACACAACCAGTTTCATTTATCCCAACCTGTCTTTCGTGGAGGCTTATTTTCGTTTTGGAGATAATTTCTTTCCCACTGAGGACATCCGGCCGCCCCGGGACGATCGCATCGAAGATTATCGTGACATCCGTGCAATTGGGTTAAGTTACCATGCTGATTCACGTTTGCCGTACTGGAATCCCGATCGTGGGATGGCATTGGACGCTACGTATGAATACGGATTCCAAGCCTTTGGCGACGGCGAAACTTATCACCGTGCATGGGGCCAGGTTTCAGCAGTACACCGTCTTTGTCATGACGAGGGGTTGCTGGGGCGGAGTAAATTGGCGGGACGGCTTGCCGGTGGACTTGGCGCACCCAGCAACGGAGAACACTTCCGCTTGGGCGGTTCGACCCGTTTTCGAGGGCAGAGATCGGAAGATACCGAAGGGAGTGTTTTTTGGTTGGCCAGCGCCGAGTTTCGTTATCCAGTTTGGGAAGAGTTGAACCTCGACTTTTACGATCATCTTGTTGTACTGCGTTCGATTCACGGTTCGCTGTTTTATGATGTTGGAGAGGCGTTAATTACCGGTAATTCTTTAGGAATCGACCACGCAGTTGGGACCGGGATCTATCTGGATTTACCGCTGATGTCGTTTGTCGAGAATTTTGCCGTCCGGATCGAATACGGCCGTTCTCTGCGAAATAATACGAGCGTGCTGTGGGCAGGTTGGTACTATGCCCTCTAGGCCGCGATCGAAAAGAGCAACCATGCCGTTGTTGCCGGCTATACAGCCGGTGCGGACTTAATTGATCAAACCGGCGCTGATGGATTTGACGTTCCGTCGGCAGCACATGTGACGACTAGTCCGTGATCTCTCCATTTTTGACCTGCTGGGATAGCAGTTTTTCTGACTTCTACCTCGCTGCACAGTCGATGGCTCAATACGGCTTGTGGATAAACCGGCCTGTAGAAGTCGGTGAAAAGGTCTCTGAACTCTGATCATGGATGAAAAATGGATCGAATTCGTACCACTACTTTGATCCCTCTTTTCTTTATAACCTGCCTTGTTTTGCTGGTGTCTTCCGCCATGTTCATAGGCTGGCCGTTGGGACTGGGAAAGAATGAGCCCCAAGTCGACGGGGCGGTTTTTGAAAAAACCTATCCCCAGGCGTTGGTGCGTGTTGGTGCCCGTGATTTTGGGGGATCCCTCTGGGGACCACGTGCCCTGTTATTTGAGAATTTGAATGTGCCGGACGACGTCGTTCCGCCAGAGTTGGACCTCACATTCCGCAGGCAACGTCAGCGTAGGAACCGTGAATCAGGTTTTTCACAAACGAGGGTTGAACGTCTGCCAACGGTGACCGAGTCGATTGTCGATAGGGGACCGGAGATGGTGTTGGGTGTGGCACCAACGGCGGATCAACATGCGCTGGAAAGTGAAAGGGAATTGCTGTCCGATCTTCCTGGCAGCCAACCGCTTGATCCGTACGAAGATGAGCGGACTACCGGTCCTGGCCAGATGTTGGATTTGGTTGGAGATGTGAAATCAGAAAATCGTGATATCGAAGATGTTGGCGAGGCAAAGGATAGGGAATCAGGAGTTGGTTTTCCGGTGTTGATAAATCCTGCTGCGGACACGTTCAACGATGTCAACCAACCGAGCTTGAAAGAATCACCGATCGCCACGGAATTGGACGATCAAATTTCATCAGAGTATGGTGAACCATTGACCGTGCCGTTTGGCAGGACGACGGAGTCATCGGTTTCTCGATTACCTGAACCGAGCGGACCTCCGTTGGAGCCAGATCGTTTGCCATTGGTTCCGTCGCTACGTCCCTCTTCGAATTTGTCGAATGATTCCAGTGAGGTACCTCTTTTGGAACGCCCTGCTGATAGTGTGGCACGTCCAACGGGCCCGTGGCTGTCAGGCGTTCCCACTTTTTCTTTTGAGAATAGTGAAGTCGATCGTAAGGAATTGCGTGTTGAAGTACACGCCGGAGAGTTGAACGACAGTTCTTTGGAATCCGATCCCAGTGTCGAATTCAACCGGGTCAACCAAAGCGATGCTCTGCAGCGATATCCGCAGGAGGCAAGGGTGACATCGCATGTGCAAGGACGACTGGCACACGCTTATAGGATGGTTGAAAACGGTGCTTATGAAGAGGCACGAGCGGAATTGTTCGAGGCCTTATGGCAAATTGCCTATGCTTTGGACGAGAAGTCCAACCAGCAGGTACATCGTCGTGCGTTGGCAGACGGAAAACGGGCGCTAAAAGAAGCTGAGGATTTTATCCCCAACAGTACACAATCAACTGACCAGTTGGATTTAGCCGTCATCGTCGCCGGGCATAGAACCCCTGTATTAAAAGAGACACCCTCTGACCAATTGTCGATTTCGGGTGCGCTGGAAGCTTATTACGGGTACGCACGGTTGCATTTGGCCAGGGCGGGTGAGGGACAAACGATTGCGTCTGAGGCGCTTTACGGATTGGGAAAGCTTCATGCAATTACAGCCAAGCAATCCAAACGACGCCAAAGTCATGAGTCGATAGCGATCACAATGCATCAGGCCGCGTTGACAGTGGATGAAAAGTATTATCTGGCCGCCAACGAGTTGGGAGTTTTGCTGGCGTATCATGGTCAACTTGAACTGGCTCGTGACGCCTTTTTACACTGCCTGAAGATTCATGCCATGATGGCGACTTGGCACAATCTGGCAACTGTCCATCTGCAGCTTGGTGAATTGGAATTGGCCCAGTTGGCTGAAAACGAATACCACCTAGCCAGCCCGACCGCGGCGCAGCCCAAGGACGTCAAGTTTCCGGCTACGGTCCGTTGGTTGGATCCACGAGCGTTTATTTCTGAGCACGATGAGGTCGCTCCACAGTCGCCTGAAGCTGAAAATGCCAATGGACCACGGAAATCGTTGAAGCAGTCCTCCAACCTACCACCGACCCTCGCCCAGCAGAACTCCGAGTGGTTCAAATGGGTGCCCTGGGTGAAGTTAAGTCGTTAAGTCGAAATTTCCTTCACGATGGCAACTCGTTCTCTTTCCAGACCGATGGATTCAGTTTTCAGGCGCGTGGTTGTGGATCTTTCCTTGAAAGGAGTGTTTTTTCTCCGGCAGAATTGAATTGCAAATTCCGACATGACCATTGGTTGCCTGAAGTCTCTTGTCGTTGGGGAGATTGAGCAGGGTATCGAGTTGAAAGCCTTAAGGCTCGCTGATACCATGCCAGTTACCGGATGCAAACCATTGGAGAAACACCTTGCGTTCCTCGGCACCAACGATTGTCTCGCCGAGTTGCTGGGCCTTGTTGCGTAGCTGTCGGGCTTCATCCGATTGGCCCGCAGCAGCGGTCGCACGGGCGAGACAGTCGTATGCGAAGGCACGATCCCAGTCTGCAATGCTCTGTGAATGTTTTTCGATGAGTTGCAGACAGCGATTGCCATGCTGCAAAGCTGCGCTAAAATTTCCCAGCATGGCGTAGACATTTGCCACCAGACATTCAGCCCGTGCGTGATGCTCAGGACCTCCTGCCTGCAGCCAGTGATAACAAGATGCATGGGCTGCATGGACTATCATCATGTCTTGACCAGCCGAACGTGAGGTGGATTCTAACGCATCCCAAACACTGTTATTGAGCGCGATGGCAAACCACCTATGTCCTTCTTTGATATCAAAAGGTGGAGTATTCACTTGAACCGATTCGACGTGGAGGCATTTTCGTGTGGCGTGAACAATCGCTTTCCAAAATGTGAGCTTGATTCATCATTGTAGCCTTCTTTCCCAGGAAGGCTACCTGTTCGAACTTGATCCTGATCCAGGGTTATGTTTTAACAATTCTTTGATCGTACCCGATGTAGTACCGTGTCTGGTATTCTATGCGTGTTGTGAGTTGCCGACGACTTGGAATGAAAACCTGTCAGGATCGGAAATACCGACAGCTGTTAATTTGAACCCAGTAGCCAAGCAATTGCTACCGCCAGCAGGGCTCCAATGATCGGACCAACGACTGGGATCGGAGCGTAGCTCCAGTCGCTGTTGCGTTTGCCGGGGATGGGTAACAGCGCATGGGCGATTCTCGGACCCAGGTCTCGAGCTGGATTGATCGCGTAGCCAGTCGTTCCACCCAAGGACAATCCGATGGCAAATACGACCAGCCCTACCTCCAACGCTCCGATTGATCCCAACCCGATTTCGACAGGCAAACCATCACTGGCAGCAAATTCCACCGGAGCATGTAATAGGACGGCCAATACCAGTACTGCTGTTGCCAGTACCTCACAGAGGAAATTCGTTGGTAGGGTACGGATGGCCGGGCCAGTGGAGAAAGTTGCCAGCTTGGCGTTGGCATCGTCGGTGACCGAATAGTGGGGGCGGTAAAACCAATAGACCAGGGACGCACCGAGCAGGGCACCGGCCATTTGCGCAATGAGATACTCGGGCACCTTCAGCCACGCGAACCTGCCTGCGGTGGCCAACCCGATGGTGACGGCCGGATTGAGATGTGCGCCGCTGATGTCACCCACACAGGCTACAGCGACGAATACGGCGAATCCCCAGCCGGCACAGATCACGATCCAGCCGGAGTTGTTTCCTCCAGTCTGCTTCAGCAGCACGTTGGCAACCACACCATTTCCCAGAAAAATCAGCAACGACGTGCCGATGAGTTCAGCCAGGAAAACCTCCATGAGATTTTTCTCCATGAAAGCAAATCGGTTGTCACATTTTTGAAAATTCAGCTGCCAACAAGACAAACGGGTTGATCGGTCAAAACTAAAATATTGTCACGTGCGTTGAGGAGTGATTTGACCATTGTGAACACGATTTTGTTGTTATACGAACAACTGAAGAGCTTCTGATACGGTCTCCACTTGCACGGGCGAGGTAGCGGTAACGTCTCCATCCAGATTCAGCGGGTTGTTGTTGATGGTTTCCAGTTGAAAGGATTGAACCTGGTGATATTCCACAAAGGGGAGGTCGACGTGAGAACCGTCAAAGACCTTGCGGAATAAACGGATCATTTGCCAGACGGTTGCTTGCCGCACGATGACGAGATCTACTTTTCCATCGTCCAATTCAGCATGGGGCGCCATTTTCATACTACTACCCACATACTTTGTATTGCAGCCGATAATTAGTAGAAAATCATCCTCATCTTCCTGGCCATCCAAGACAAGTTTGACAGGAGATCGCCGCGCGAACCCGATTTCATAAAGTGAAGCTACGGCGTACCGCGGCCGTCCCATCCAACGCATTTTTTCCGCCAGCAAAGCGATTTGCGCGATAGCGCCCCAACCTACTAGATTGATGCAGTGGATCGTTTTATCCCCGGTGGTCACACGCATGAGATCAAGTGGTTTTTCCCGTCCGCGGAGAATTCGCTCAGCAGCTTGTCGTAACTTGTCTGAGCCGATTGTTTTGTGCAAGGAGTTTCCCGTACCGCCAGGCAAAACCCCTAATGGAACCGTTGGTGGTGAGGGACGATTCATCAGTCCATCAATGAATTCTCTAACGGTTCCATCACCTCCCAGCACACACAGGCCTTGATAGTCCGAGATATCCAGGTGCTGGCCAAGTTGAATTGCGTGGCCGACGGGTTCAGTAAAATGGACGTCAAGTTCTGCCTGCTCCGTAGCAAACCAGGATTGTAGTTGTTCAAGTAATTCTTTTTTCCTGGTGACACCACTAAACGGGTTGGCGACACACAGATATTTCTTACTTGTCACTTGAAGGTACCAGTTTTTTGTTGATTCATTTCGGGTGTGCCTAGGAGCCTCATGAGACACGTTGACACAAGGCAGATCAGCAAATGCATCATCTGGATTGGGCAGTGGGATTACAAGTTAAAGAATATTTTGTTGCCGGATTGCCAACGGACTTTAAACAGAAATTACGGTTGCCTGAGGTTCGAATCCAGTTCGGTGACCACCCCCAGTTCGGTGACCACCCCCAGTTCGGTGACCACCCGTAGTGTAGAAGATTTTAGCTGGCTCAGCGGCACTAGGGAAATACCCATCGTATGGATTTTGTCTTGGCAGCCAGTCATTTTTGCAGGTGGATGTAAAAAAATGCGACGCAACAAAACCTACTGAAAATTGCAGTGTCTTGCCATGCGCCGCATCTTCGATGGGCTCGACTGGATTCGAACTACCGCCTAAATCGGGGGAATTACGGCCTCACATGCCCGCACGCTCCATTTTTGTAGCCACCTCGCGCACCGGAGGGACCCAAAGTGATCGGTTGGTGATGTGGTTGAAGGACTGTCCAATTCAGTTGACCGATGCCCAACGAGAGACCATCCGGCAAATCGCCGGAGGGAAGGGGGGTGTTTAGAACTAATTGCGACAGCTTCTGCCCCGCGCAGCAGCCAGTCAATACGAAACAGTCGAAAGGACGGTTTCGTTCTCTCAACTGGAAAGTGAGTCGATCACCTTGAAGAATAGATAAATCGATGCGAGGTTGGTCGGGTTCACGCTCAAGAAAAGAAGGAGACCCACATGTACAATCGCAAGCTGATTGGTCGAGCGTTGCTGTTTGTCACGGCTCTGTGCATCTTGGCCATGGGATTCATACCCGCAGCGGTTGCTGCTGAAGATGAGACTGAGATTCTCAAGATCACCGTCGGCACTCCGACCAATCTCAGTAATTGTCTTTACCAGAATACGGCGAGCGTGGCTGTCTCACGGACGGGTGTGGTGGCGGCCTTCTATCCCAAACAAGGTACCGGGCCGGATTTCTACCGGACGTCGACCGATCTTGGAAGAACATGGAGTAAGGAGATGGGTGCACCTGGCGTGGATCTGCCATTGGCTGGCGGCACACACAACGCGACCCTGCGCGACGGCGGCGTACTGAAATTCCTCACAACGGGTTCATCGTTCAAAGGTGAAGCTGAGTTCCGTAAGGCCCAATTGGAAGGCGAGTACGTTGACGGTTGGTTCACGTTGCACTCGACGTTTGCCTGGTTCAATGACAACTTTACGAAATACGAGATCGCACCGGTTCAGGTTTATATGCCCGATGCTGTGACCGCCAAGCGGCCAAGCACCGGCATATCAACGTGGCCGATATTTAGCGATAAGATAATTCAGCTACCGAACGGCGATCTGTTGGCGGCGATGCAGGGTCTGTTCAAAGGCGATTCCAAAGCTCGGACGATCATCTGCGTATCCAGTGATCAAGGGCACAAATGGCGCTACTACACAACCGTGGCTTAT
>Ga0310342_100002065_pt1 | contig 12794 bp, 11 predicted proteins | sample S15DNA20500_MG_FD_206155 | JGI IMG/M metagenome (GOLD analysis project Ga0310342, IMG submission 206155) | Marine microbial communities from station ALOHA, North Pacific Subtropical Gyre - S1503-DNA-20-500_MG | ecosystem: Environmental > Aquatic > Marine > Oceanic | place: Pacific Ocean: North... | reverse complement strand
GTGGTCGGCGCCGTGACATTCGAACCCCGGGCCGACGAGGGTCGCGTCCGCTGTGAAGACACGGTCCACGAGGGCGTAGTCCCGGTCGTCGGGAATTCGCGAGTACAGGTAGACGAGATCCCGCAGCGCCTGTCGGTCCGCGAGCTCGGTGGAGTTCATGCGCGTTCCTCCGTGGGCCCGCCAGCATACCCCGTGGGCCCGTCCGGTTGCGCTACCTACACCGCATGCCGAACAGCCGACGCGGCGTAAGGCGGTGGGGGCTCGTCACCGCGGTGCTCGTTGTAGGCATCTCGGTCGTGCTGCTGGCCTGGGCGGCGCTCGAACGCCGCGCCCTGGCGGAGCGGCTCGTGATCGACATGTTGCGACGCCGGGGCTTCCCGGAGCCCGCCCTGCAGGTGGATCGGTTCGGAGCGTCGGGCATCCGCGCCGTGGACGTCTCGCTCGGACGTGAAGGGGAGATCACGGCGCGCCGGGTCAGCGCGGGCTGGAGCGGTGCCAGCCTGGCGGACGGCCGACTCGAGCGCCTCGACGTTCAGGGGTTGGAGGTCCGTGCCCGCCTCGTGGGAGACCGGGTCTCGCTCGGTTCGCTCGACGAGCTGCTGGGCGCAGGTGAAGACGAGGCGGGAGGCGGCGCCGTTGTGGATCTCCCCGTAGCCACGGTGCGTGTCGAAGCGGCGCGGGTCACGCTCGACACTCCCGGCGGTCCGGTCGTGCTCCAGGTCGACGGTGTCCTCGAAAACGGCGAGGCCCGTGCCGCACTTCGCCTCGAGCCGCTCGTTTTCGCGCCGGGCGGTCTCCAGCCCGCGGACCTGCTGCCCGCGTTCAAAGGCTGGGGGATCGAGGCTTCGGGCCGCGTCGAGGGCCAGGGCAGCGCGCGCTGGACCGGGGGGGAGCCGGAGGTGCGCTTCGATTTTGTGCTCTCCGGCCTCGACCTCGAGTTGCCCTTCGGCAGCATCGACGGGCTCGCCGGTACGTTGCGGGCGGTGGGTCCGCCCCTCGCGCTTCCCGCTCCCGAGCGGTTGACCATGGCTCGCCTGAGCGTGGGGCTCGACCTGACGGAAGGTGTGGTGCGCTTTGGCCTGGACCCCGAGAGAGTCCTGGAGATCGAGGAGGCGCGCTGGAATGTCGCCGGGGGAACCGTGCACACCGGCGGCCGCATCGACCTGGCGGCTGGCGAGCAGCGTCTCGTGCTTCGGGTGAGCGACGTCGATCTTGCCCAGCTGATCCAGAGCGTGGATGTCGCCGGGCTCTCGGGCGAGGGTCGGCTCTCCGGTGAGTTTCCCGTGGTTCGCCGCGGCGAGCGGCTGGAGGTCCAGGGTGGGCGGTTCGCCGCGGAAGAGGGCGGCGTCCTGCGCTACGACCCCGAGCGGGAGGTGGCAGCGCTAGCCACGAGCCAGGCGGGCTTCGACGTGCTGCTCGCGGCCCTCCGCGACTTTCGCTACGAGACGCTCTCCGCTGGTGTAGACGGCGATCTGCTCGGGGAGGTGCGCCTCGGGCTCCACCTGAGCGGACGGAATCCCGACCTCCAGGCTGGGCGCCTGGTCAAGCTCAACCTGGTCATCGACGCGTCGCTGCTCGACCTGTTGCGAGGCGTCGCCCAGTCTTTCGAGCTGCCCGGGGCGGTCGAGCGTGCGCTCGTTCGGTAGACTCGGGTTCATGAGAAGTTGGATCGTCTTGCTGGCACTCGTCTGCGCCGCTTGTGCGCCCAAGGCCGATGTCACGGTCAAGGCACCCGAGAAGCCGATCGTCATCAACCTCAACGTGAAGATAGAGCACGAGATCCGCGTCAAAGTGGACAAGGATCTCGACAATCTCTTCGCAGAGGACAAAGAGCTCTTCTGAGCTCCTGGGAGGCACCCTTGCAGAGCCGTTGGTTTCGCGCGATGGGGGCCGCACTGTTCGGCCTCCTGCTCGTCGCCGCGCCCGCGCTGGCCGTCGACCTGGACCAGGCCAAGGCCTCAGGTCTGGTGGGTGAGCAACCCGATGGTTACGTGGGGCTCGTGAAGGGCGGTGCGTCCGAGGAGGTGCAGGATGTGGTCCAGCAGGTGAACCGCGGCCGTCGCGAAAAATACGCGGAGATCGCGCGCAAGAACGGCATCACAGTCCAGTCCGTGGCTGCACGGGCCGGTGCCAGGCTTGTCGGGCGGGCCGCGGAGGGCCAGTGGGTCAAGGACTCGGACGGGGAATGGATCCGGAAATGATCCCGGGTGTCAGTGGAGGGCCGGCGGTCGCGTCTCGGACTCGCCCACGCCGTCCGGGTTCAGTCCTGCGGCGTCGTGCAGCCGGGCCAGGGATCCACGGAGCATCTCCACGAAGACGTTGGCATCGGGCACCAGATCCGGGTCGCTGATGATCCCCCAGCTGACCATGCCGTCGTAGCTGATGAGTCCGATAGCGAGTCCCATTCCGGGGAGGAGCGGCGCCTGGGGATAGATCCCCCGCAGCCTTGCGCCCCGCATGTAGAGCGGGAGCTGGGGCCCGGGAACGTTCGTCACGATCGTGTTGACGGGACCTGAGATCGCCTGGGCGCCGAGCGAGAGCAGGCTGGACGGCGTCCATTCCGCGATGCTCATCATCATTTCGACCCCGAGTGCCTGCCGCGTCGCTTTCAGCTCGCGCGTCTGGCCGACGATCCTTTCCAGCTGGCGCCGCGGGTCGTCCTCTTCCAGGGGCAGGGGAATGATCCACGAGGAGACGCGGTTTCCCAGCTTTCCACGCTCCTCTTCACTGCGCACGCTCACGGGAGCGGACACGCGGAAGTCGAGCCCCTGCGGATCCACGCCTCGGTGGAGCAGGTACTCGCGCACTGCGCCCGTGACGGTCGTCAGCACGATGTCGTTGATCGAGCAGTCGGAGGCGCGACGGATCGCCTTGAGCTGTTCGAGCGGGACATCGAACCAGTCGAAGCCACGGTGCGGTCCCACCGTCCCGTTCAGCGGGGTTGCGTCGGTGCTGGTGCCCATGCCCGCCAGGTGGCTCAGCGCTTGCACTCGAACGCCGACCTCTTCCTTCAGGTTCGGAACTTGCTGGAGCGCACGGATTCCGTCGATGATGCGCGTGGGCATCGATAGGCGACGTAGCGTTTCGTCTCGCATCAGCTGGGTGCGAGTCGGAGCGGGCCGCGGAATGAACTCCGGCAGCGGGCCGGGCGGCGCCACCTCGGCGTTCTCCGACAGTAGTATGTGGGAGAGGTCGACCCCCGACGCGCCGTCGATCATGCAGTGATGGATCTTGCACAGGTAGCCGAAGCGGGTTCCGCCATCGATTCCCTCGACGACCCAGGTCTCCCAGAGAGGCCGGTTCCTATCGAGCGGTTGCGCCATCACACGGGCGGCGAGCGCCTTGAGTTGCTCTTTTCCGCCGGGTCGGGGCAGGGCGGTATGGCGGAGATGGAAGTCGAGGGAAAAGCGCGGGTCGTCGACCCAGACGGCGTGCCGGTCGAACGGTATCCAGTGCAACTTCTGCCGGTAGCGGGGAATCCGGTGCAGCACCGCGTCGATGGCGTCGCGAATTCCGACAAAGTCGATGCCGCCGTCCGGCGTCTTCAGGGGATCTGCGTCGAAGACGAGGAGCGAGCCGACGTGCATCGGGAGGTTTCGCGTCTCCATCAGCAGGAACGAGTTGTCCTGGGCCGAGAGACGGTCGTAGTTGTAGCGGGCCATGACGGCTGCTCCTCTGGGCTTTCGGGTCAGGCCTTGGCCTGCTTGGGTTCGCCCGGAAGATCCGCGCGCATGGCGAGATCCGGGGGCGCGGCTGCGGCCGCGACCCGCTCGTGGGCGGCTCGGACCGCGGCGATGAACGCCTCGAGATCCGGTACGAGCTGGGGGTCGGCGTTGAATCCCCAGCAGACATTCCCGTCGTAGCTGATCAGTGCGATCCCGACGCCGATGTTCGGCAGCAGGGGCACCTGGGGATACATCGCCAGCATCCGTGCGCCCTGGAGGTACAGTGGGAACTGCGGCCCGGGAACGTTGGTGACGATCGAGTTGACCGCGCCCGATGCAGCCTGAACGCCCAGCGAGAGAAGACCCGTGGGCATCTCGCCCATGGCCTTCATCATCATCTCGACGCCCAGGGCCTGGTGGGATTGTTTGAGTTCCCGGGTGGTCTCCTGGATGGCGGCGAGCTGCCCGTGGGGCTCTTCCGCTTCGAGCGGAAGCCGCACCAGCCAGCCCGAAACGTGGTTGCCGAGCTTGCCCCGGGCGTCCTCGGGCCGCACGCTCACCGGTGCCTGGATGCGGAAGTCGAGGTCCTCGGGCTGGGTGCCCCGCTGCCGCAGGTAGCCGCGGAAGGCTTCGGTCACGATCGTGAGCACGAGGTCGTTGAGCGTGCAGCCGTAGGCGCGCCGCAGCGCCTTGAGTTCCGCCAGTTCCATGTCGAGCCAGCCGAAGGCGCGGTGCGGTCCCACGGAGCCGTTCACCGGGGTATCGGAGGCGGACGAATACTGGTCGGCGAAAAGCCGCACCAGGATATTCGCACGGCCCCGGATCTCACCCCAGAAATCCTGGCTCTCGTGGCGGAACGCGCGGATCCCTCGCAGTGCGCGCAGCGGCAACGCGAGCCGATGGCGCATGGCGAGCCCAACGAGTTCGGCCCGCTCGGGCGTGGGGCGCGGGATGAACCGGGGAATGTTTCCGATGCGCCGGTCCGGCGTGCGCGACTGGAGGATCTGCGAGATGTCGACCCCCGAGCTGCCATCGATCATGCAGTGGTGGATCTTGCTGACCAGGGCGAAACGGTCTTCCGACAGCCCTTCCACCACCCAGATCTCCCAGAGCGGGCGTTCGCGGTCGAGTTGCTGTGCCATGACCCGGGCGGAGAGTGCGCGCAGCTGGGATTCGTCGCCCGGTCTTGGCAGCGAGGTGTGACGGACGTGGTAGTCGAGCTGGAAATCGGCGTCGTCGACCCATACCGGCGTGCCGTCGAGGGGCACCGTCATCAGCTTCTGCCGGTAGCGCGGGATGCGGTGGAGAATCGACGCGATGAATCGCTTGATCCGGGCGAAGTCGACCCCGCCGCTGTCGGCTTCGAGCGGACCCAGTTCGAAGATCTGGGTCGACGAGACGTGCATGTGGAGATTCGCGGTCTCGAGCACCAGGAACGAGTGGTCCTGGGCCGACAGGGGTTCGTACATGTACCGGGCCATGCTTTCCTCTGCTCACGATCCGATCTGAATCCCACCCCCGGGCATCGGGGGAGAGCTGCCGCGCGCGGCGGTCGTTAGGGCTGGTCGAGGGCGGCGCGCGTTACGCCGATACGGTGGCGAAGCCACCCGTCGATCTGGAAGTTACCACCTGCGTCGCGTTCGGCCAGAAGCTCGAGCGCGGCCAGCTGTGCCTCGAGTGCCCCGCGGTGCCCGGGCTCCGCTGCGAGGGCGATTTCGGCCAGGTGCAGCGCGCGCAACGGCTCTCTCTTCTCCACGTGGCCGCGGGCCCGGGCCGCCACCGGGGTGGCCCCCCCCGCCAGCTCGGCGAGTTCGGCGTAGACGGCCGTCGGCGGCACGCCGTAGAGCTCCGTCGTCGACTCGTAGCGGAACCAACCCGTGTGGGCCTCCCAGATCGCCCGCACGCCCCAGGGGACGCGGCCGTACTGCTGGCTGACCTCGAGCTCCGGGGGCAGTTGCACCTCCTCCATCAGCGTCCACAGGTCCTTCCCTTCGTTCATTCCGGCAACCGTTGCGTCGTGCACGTAACGGATCGCCGCCGCCGTCTTGTCGAGCAGGGCGTCGATCTTCTTCTCGCCGACGACCGGATCGAAGTGACCCGGGAGGAGGATGCGTGCCCCGAGGGACCGGATTCGCTCGATGGAGTCGAGCATCGGAGTGACGAGGCGCAGGTTCTCGCCACGCAGTGTGAACAAATTCGGAAACGACGCGACCGTGGGTCCGAGCAGGTCTCCGGTGAACAACGCGCGCCGCCCGGGGAGCCACACCGAGACACCGTCCGGCCCCTCGCCTCCGGGCGTCGCGATCACTTCGAAGCGCACGCCGCCGATCTCGAAGGTGTGCACGTCGTCGACGAGAACGTCGGGCGTGACCTCCGGGTAAGCCACCGCATCGGCGCCGGAGGGCATGACGGCCGCCCACAGCACCTGCGCGCGCTGGTTTCGGAAGGACTCGAAGCGCAACTGGTCGCGGTTGCGCTCGATGAAGGCCCGGTGGGCAATGACCGGCACGCCCTCTCTGCGCCACAGCAAGCTTCCGCCAATGTGGTCTGGATGAGCGTGGGTCAACACAATGGCCCGCAGGAGCGGAGATCCAGCTGCCTCGAGCAGGAGCTTCCGCGTGCGTTGGGCCTGGATGCCGAGCCCCGTGTCGATCAGCACGGCGCCTTCCGGAGTCGTGACGAGATACGCGTTCGAGTTGCCGGAAACGAGCCAGATGCCATCGGCCACGCGACGCGGCTTCATGTCGCCTCCGCGCGACAGGAGCCGGGAAACGCTCTCTTTGTCCTCGGCCGCTGCGGGAGATGCGAGGAATGCGACGCTGGCGAGAGCCAGGGCGATGGTGTGCATGAAGCCCTCCGGATGGGCCCGGTATTCTACGCGCCGCGGCCGCGCCAGGGCTCGGCGGCTATGCTCGCGGCATGGCGGGGAGTTCGGGCGGCGTGGGTCCGCTGCGGGGAGGGCTTGCCGGGCTCGCCGTGGTGCTCGCGCCGTGGTTCTGGCGAACCATGGCCATCGCGGAGGGTTCCCGAGCCTTCTCCGCCGGGGACCTGCGGGGCTACGCCGCCGACGCGGCCGTCGCCCTAGCGGTGCTGGGGCTGCTGCTGGGCCTCGCGTGCGTCGCGCGCTGGCTCGCGGTCCTCTTCGCCGGACTGCTGGTCGTGGGCTACGGCGCCAACTACGAGACCATCGCGGCGCTCGGTACCGTGGCGTCTCCCCTGGACCTCGGTTTCCTGGTGGACCCGACGTTCGTCGCCGGCTCGGCGCTCGAGCTGCGCCACCCCGTCCTGCTCGTCGGGGTGGTGCTCGCGACGCTGGCGCTGGCCTGGGTCGGCCTGCGGGGCGCCGCGTTCTCGGATGCGCTGCTCGCCCTGGCCGGTGGGGGCGTCGCGCTCGGTGCGCTCACGTTCTGGCACCCGGATCCGGCTCTCGCCACCTGGCGTCAGGCCAATGCGATCGAGCACAACGTCGAGTGGCTGGTGCTGCGGCCGGACCGGGCGATCGCACCGGGGGAGGGCTTCTCGGACCCGGCCGAAGCCGTTCTTGCGGCGGTGCCGGAGATCGCTGCGGACCTCGCTGCGCCGCTGCGCTTTCCCTTCGAAGGCCGCGGGAAGAACGTACTGCTCGTCGTACTCGAGGGCGTATCCGGAAACTATCTTTCGGCCGCTGCGCAGGCACACGACCGTGAGGCCGTGAACAAGATGCGCAACCTCGATCGCATCTTCTCGCGGAACGTCGGCTTCGCGACCTTCTTCAATCACAACCGGCGCACGAATCGGGGTCTCTACGCCCTGCTCTGTGGCGATTACCCGCGGCTCATCGCGGGCATGCCGAAGATGACGGTGGCGGCGACACAGAGTTGGCGGCGATGCCTCCCGCAGATCCTGAGCGAGCACGGCTACCGCACCCTTTTCCTCCAGGCGGCGCCGCTGGCCTTCATGTTGAAGGACCGCTTCATGCCGGCGATCGGGTTCCAGGAGGTGCTCGGCAACGCCGCCTTCGACCGCCACTACCGGCGCACGCTCTGGGGCGTCGATGACCGGGCGTTCTTCGAGCAGGCGCTCGATCGGATCGAAGCGCTCGACGAGAGCGGCGAGCCCTGGTTCGTGACGCTCCTCACCGTCGGAAGCCACCACCCCTTCGTCGTGCCCGAGGAATACGAGCGCGCGGAGCTGCCCGACTTCCGCAATGCCTTCGCCTACCTCGATTTCGCCACCGGCCGGTTCCTGAGGGCCCTCGCGTTGCGCGGCCTGCGGAAGAACACGCTGGTGATCTTGACGTCGGACGAGTCCGCGGGTGACCTGGGACAGGCGCCGGACGCAACCGCCGGCCGTATCAGCGAGAATTGGGGCTTCATGATCCTGGTGCTTCCGGAACGCACCCAGTTGGTGGTCACGGAGCCGTTTGCCCAGAGCGACGTCGCGCTCTCGGTTCTCGATTATCTCGGGCTTCCGGAGGAGGGCCGTCACCTCTTCGGACGCAGCGTCTTCCGGCGCTACGACCGGGGGCGCCCGATCTTCTTCGGCAACGTCAACCACCGGACGGTCGGCGGGATTTCACCCGACGGCTCGCTGCTTCTCTGCGAATTCGAGGGGCACCGCTGCCGGCGATTCGCGATCGAGGACGGGCGCTATTTCGGCGACCGGCTGAGGCCCGTTCGGGGCGGCAAGCGCTTCGCCGACAAGGTGCGCGAGGTCGCGCGGCGCAGCGTGCCGCCGAGCGGCGACACCCCGCTCGCGTTGCCGCTGGTGACGGAGCCGGTCTTCGAGGTGCGCAGCCCGGAGTGGCAGATGGTGCAGGGCATCTCTCAACTCGCGCTCGAGCCCCACGAGTGGATCGAAGTCGCCTTCGAGGTCGAGGCCCGGGGGCAGGGGAGCGCGGAACTGCGCCACGAGCTGCGGCTCTCGCAGAAGCGCGGCTTGATCCGCACCGTCACGCGGATCGACGCCGGACAGCGGCTCGCCCTGCGCTACCGGTTTGCGTCGGATATTCCCGTGTCGCAGGCGCGGCTTCAGACCATGGTGCGGATGAACGGCGAGGGCTCCGTCGACCTGGTCTTTCACGAGCGCCGCTTCGCCCTGCGGCGCAGCGGCGAGCGGCCGACCGAGGGCATCGAAGTCGAGCGCTACGAACTCGATCCGCCCAGCGAGAGCGAAGAGGCTCTGAGTCTCGAGGTGGAGTCCGTGGAGCGCTGGGCCGACTTCCTACGGCAGCGCAACTCCGAGAGGATCCACGACTCAGGCGCGTGACTCGGGCCAGATCGCCGCGACGAGCTTGTCGTCGGGGCTCTCGGCGCAGAGGCGGGTGAGGCGCGAACTCGAGATGCGCCAGCGCCCGTCGTCACAGCGGCGGTATTCCTCGTGGTAGTGCCCCCACCCGTCGAGTTCCAGGCCGTCTCCCCGCAGCCGGTCGTACATGGCCCAGATTCCCGATGCGGTGTCGCTTCCCGTGAACTCGATCTCTGGCATGTGGCCGTGGTGCACCGTATTGAGGTGCGCGACGCCACGCGTCACGTAGGCCACGATTTCGTCGCGGCCGGTCACCACCCCGTCCTCGACCGGTCCGTTCGCGAGCGAGCAGTCCTCGGTGAACACGTCGCCGAAGTCCTTCCACTGCTTGGTGTCGAGCGTGCGGAAGTAGCGCGCCTTGAGTCGTTTGATCTCCTCGAGGTCCGCGAGCCGTGACGGATCCATGGTTTCCTCCCGATTTACGATGATACCCTGCGGCGCGATGGCGGTGACGCGACGAACGGCCCTTCTCGCACTCGTGGTCGGCTCTGCCGCGCTGCTCGCCGCAGTGCTTCCGGGCGCGATCGAGGCAGTCGTCAACCGCGTGCGGCCCCACGATCCGCGGTCCGTCGGCCCGGTGGCCCGGGAACTCCACGCCTCCGTGCCGGTGATGGATCTTCACGCCGACTCGTTGCTGTGGAACCGCGATTTGCTCGAGCCCGGAAGCCGCGGGCACGTGGACGTGCCCCGGATGCTGGAGGGCGGCGTGGCGCTCCAGGTCTTCCCGGCCGTTACCGTGGCCCCAACCGGCCAGAGCTACGAGGGCAACGAACGCGGGTTCGATCCCGTGACCGCGCTGGTCGTGGCGCAGCGCTGGCCGCCGCGCACCTGGACGAGCCCCATGGAGCGGGCCATGCACCAGGCCGAGAAGCTGGCCGACCTCGAGCGTCGCGCCGACGGCCGGTTCCGTCTGATCCGAAGCCGCGAGGACCTGCGCGGGCTGATCGCCGAGCGGGCCGCCGCAGAGCCCGTCGTCGGCGGGATCTTCGGCCTCGAGGGCGGGCACGCGCTGGAAGGCGATCTCTCGAACCTGGAGCGGCTCGACGATGCCGGGCTTCGTGTCGTCGGTCTCACGCACTTCTTCGACAATCGCCTGGGCGGTTCGCTTCACGGCGTCAGCGGGGAGGGGCTCACGGAGTTCGGGCGGCGGGTGGTCGTCGCGGCGGCGCGGCGCGGCATGATCGTGGACATCGCCCACGCCTCACCCGCGATGGTGCGCGATGTCCTGGCGATCTCGGATCGCCCAGTGATCCTCTCGCACGGCGGGTTTCGCGGCGCCTGCGACACGGCGCGAAACCTGGACGACGACCTGATGCGCGAGATCGCCGCGCACGGGGGGCTCATCGGCGTCGGGTTCTGGGACGGCGCGGTGTGCGACATCACGCCCGAGGGCGTGGTGCGGTCGCTGCGCTACGGCATCGACCTGATGGGAGTCGACCACGTGGCATTGGGCTCCGACTGGGATGGGGGCACCGAGGTCTCCCTCGATGCCAGCGAACTCCCGGTCCTCACCCAGGCCATGCTCGATGCAGGCTTCTCGGAGGAAGAGGTCCGCAAGGTGCTCGGCGGCAACGCCGAGCGCTTCCTGCTCGAGAACCTGCCCTGAACGGGCTGCGGAGGGCCTGCCCGGGGGCCGCAGGTGGTAACGGAGGCGGGCATCGACATTGTGGGGGTATTCTGGGGCGGTACGGAAGCAATCGGTAAGCCATGCAGCAACTGTCTTGCGGCGCAGGTTCGCTCCTCGTGGCAGCGCTCGTCCTCGCCTGCGCGAAGCCCGTGGTGGAAGTGGCTGCGGACGCGGACTTCTCGGGCTACGAGACCTGGGATTGGCTGCCCCGGCGGGACCCTCTCGGCGCCGAACTTCAGCCGCGCCCGGAACTGCACGAGCGGGTGACCGCACAGGTGGAACGGGAGCTCCGCGCCCGGGGCTACCGGCGGGTCCAGGGGGTGCCGCCCGACTTCTTCGTGACCTATCACCTGGAACTCCAGGCCGAGCTCGTGGTGCGCAGAGAGACTGCTGCCGAGGAGGCGCTCGAAACCTTCCAACAGGGCGGCTCCTATGACATCACGCGAACCACGACCCACGTCGCAAGATACGAGCGGGTGACGCTCGCGATCGATGCGGCGGAGGGCCGAGAGCGGCAGCTGGTGTGGCGCGGTCAGCTGGAAGAGCGAGTGCGCGGCCGCTTCGATCGGCGTGCTGCGGACTGCGTCGCCGAGATCCTGGAGAGCTTTCCATCGCGAACGGCGGGTGACTGATCCGCGTCAACGGGTGTTGCCCGTCGGGTGCCCGCCTTCGGTGTGGGGCAGGCGCCGCGCCGCGGGGGCTCGCCCGGTGAGGCTCGACGGTTAGGGATTCGGCAACGGCCCGTTCCCCCGCGGCTGGAATGCGATTCCTCTCCGGCTAGGCTTCGCTACGCACTCGGGAGCCGCCGTGTCGCCGCTGCGCGCCGAAATCCGCAAAATGATCTCGCTCGGTGGGCCCGTCGCGGCCGCGCAGCTCAGCACGATGCTGCTCGGCCTCGTGGACACGCTGATGGTCGCGCACGTCAGCGTCGATGCCATGGCGGCGGCGGCGCTCGCGAACGTCTGGATCTTCGGAACACTGATGTTCGCCAGCGGCGTGCTCTTCGGACTGGATCCGATCGCCACGCGCGCGCACGGTGCCCGGGACGGCGGTCGTGTGGCGCTGGCGCTTCAAACGGGCGTCGGCCTCGCGCTGCTATTGAGCCTGGTGGTGGGCGCCCTGTGGACCCAGACCGAGCGGTTCCTGCTGCTCACCGGCCAGGAGCCGGAACTCGCGCGCATGGCGCACTCGTACACGCGTATGCAGTTGCCGGGAATCCCCTTCTTCCTCGTGTACGCAGTGCTGCGGCAGTACCTGCAAGCGCGGGAGTACATGCGACCGGCGCTCTGGGTGATCCTCGTCGCGAACGTCGTGAACGTCATCGCGAACTGGGCACTCATCTTCGGAAACCTCGGTGCTCCGGCCCTGGGTCTCGAGGGGGCGGGCCTCGCCACCGCGTTCACACGCGCTTTCGCATGCCTCGGTCTGGTTCTCTTCGTGCGGGCCTTCAGGCTCCACGACGGGGCGTGGTTGCCGTGGACGCGGGAAGCCTTCCGCCTCCACCGGCTGCGCGAGCTTGTGGGTTACGGCATCCCGATCGCGGTGCAGATCTCCCTCGAGATGTGGGCCTTTGCCGGCGCCGCCCTGATCGCCGGCCATCTCGGTGCGGCGGCTCTCGCCGCACACACCATCGCGATGAGCATGGCGTCGCTTTCGTTCATGTTGCCGCTCGGGATTGCCCAGGGTGCAACCACGCGCGTCGGAAACCTGCTCGGCGCAGGACAACCCACCGAGGCCCAGCGCGCCGCCTGGGTCTCGATTGTGCTCGGCGCTTGCGTGATGAGCATCGCGGCGGTTTTCTTCGTCGTCTTTCGCACCGCACTGCCGCGTCTCTACACGAGCGATCCATCGGTGATCGCGTTGGCGGCCGTCGTTCTCCCCATCGCGGCGGCCTTCCAGGTCTTCGATGGCATCCAGGTGGTCGCGTGCGGCGTGCTGCGTGGCATGGGCCGGGTTCGGCCTGCGGCAGTCATGAACTTCGTGGGCTACTGGCTGCTCGCTCTGCCGATCGGTGGCTGGCTGGCGCTGCGCGGCGGTTGGGGTCTGCCCGGGCTCTGGTGGGCACTCTGCGCTGGACTCGGCTTGGTCGCGTCGCTGCTGGTGGCGTATGTCTGGCTGCGCGGTCCTTCAGTCCTCGAGAAGGGACGGGCGGTAGCCCTCGGGGGCGGCGAAGCCCAGTAACTGGAGCAGCGTCGCGGCGACGTTGGCGAGGCCCA